>Ga0073934_10008810_pt1 | contig 13254 bp, 12 predicted proteins | sample LarsenN4metaG_FD_76834 | JGI IMG/M metagenome (GOLD analysis project Ga0073934, IMG submission 76834) | Hot spring sediment bacterial and archeal communities from British Columbia, Canada, to study Microbial Dark Matter (Phase II) - Larsen... ...
AAAAATTAAAATTTTTTCTCGTACGACCATAACCCTTTTCAGGTTTCGAGGATTTCTATAGACAGAACAGGTAAAAAAGTAGGGGGACTCAGGACGTTCGTTGAACACCATGACCGATGAAGAGCTCATGTGTCAAGTTCAGAGGGGGAATCAGGCGGCTTTTGAGGAGTTATTCAAACGCTACGATCGAAAGATCTTCAATTACCTCCTTCGGGACCTGGGCGATGAAGAGCTGGCCAAAGACCTTTTTCAGGAGACCTTCCTCCGGGTTTTTCAATTCAGCAGAACCTATCGGCCTACGGCATCGTTTGCAGCCTGGCTCTATACCATTGCCCGAAATGTGTGTAGAAAGCAATGGGGGCGAGAACCGATGCGGGAGCGTATGAGAGAGTCCGCCTGGAAGGCCCTGGAAGAAGAGGTCCCGACCCTTAACGCCACGCCTCAGGAGGCAAGGGCCGATCAAGAATTGGTGGAAAAGATCCAACAAGCCCTGGACTCCCTCCCCGAAAGCCAGCGGGAGGTGGTGATCCTCCATAAATATCAAGGGCTGAGTTATCCCCAAATCGCTCAAGTCCTGGGATGCTCCATAAGCTCTGTGAAGCAGAGGGCTTTCAGAGCCTATCAGGGCCTCAGGCAGCACTTAGCGGAGTATGCCTAAAGAAGAAGGGGAGACGAGCAGGTGTGCCTCGATGGTTGAACAACTGCCCGCTTATCTTGCCGGGGAGTTGGGGGATGAAGAGAGGGGAGACGTAGAAAGACATCTGGCTCACTGCGTCTCCTGCACCTCAGAGCTTAAAGCCTTTCAGAGGACCTGGGAACTGCTGGATAAATGGGAGGATGGGGTCCCCTCCGAAGAGCTTCGGAACAAGGTCCTGGCTCAAGTTCAGGAATTAATTGAGGCTGAAAGGACCGGAGGAGCCAGGGGGGGGAGGAGCTTTAAAGGCTTTTCCCACATCGTGTATGGCACCTTGACCGCGGCTCTTTCTGTGCTGCTTCTGGTTAGCAAGGGCACCCCGGCGGGTCGCCCCTCCACAGACCCGTTAACCCTTCAGGTTGTTCTAGGTTTCAGTGTACTCTGGACCGGCCTCTACATCCTGGCTTTCTGGTTGGCTTCCAGGAGGGGAGATCGGGCAACTTCTGAATATAATATCTTCCCTGTAAACCTTGATAAGATCGTTGGATCCGTTGACTTAGCCCGTATTACGTATGTAGGGTTGGTTTCCATTGCCCTTTCTCTGGGTATCTCCTGGTTGGTTCCCATCGACAGCGTCGTAAAATACTGTTTAACCCAGCCCGGCTTGCAGGGGATGGCCGAGAAAGTTTCCATAACCGGGCTTTATTTTCTGTTTGGAGGGTTGTACGCCTGGATTCCCCTGCTGTTGGTAACTGTTTTTGGGGGGAGAGGCGTCTCCGGAAGCCCGGTGAGTTATGGTTTGTTAACCGGGGCGGTCTTTGTCCTGTTGATGTTACCCGGAATTTTGCTTCAGTGTGGTCCTTTAACCCTGGGCATGTTGGTGGGATGGATATTAGGGACGGCGTTAGGATCCATGGCCGGGGGCGTGACCGGCTATTGGATCGCGTTCCGGACCCGGGAGGTTACGTGATGACGGAACAGACCTGTAATCAGTTCATGAAGACCGGAATTATTGGAGCGATCATTGTCGCTATCTGCTGTTTCACCCCGGCTCTGGTTATCTTATTGGGGGTGGTCGGACTCAGCGCTGTGGTAGGCTACCTGGACTATGTCCTCTTCCCAGCGCTGGGGGTGTTTGTGATCCTGGCCGTGTATGCGGCCATTAAAAAGAGACAGTTAGCCTGTTCCGATACTCCTAATAAAAGGAGGGTATCTAAGTGACATCTAAAAAAGTCGTTGTCTATAGTTCCACCGGTTGAGCCCCTTGTAAGCAGACGAAAGAGTTTCTTTCGCAAAAGGGGGTTGCGTTCACGGATATTAACATCAGCGAGAATCCGGAAGCTCTGGACGAAATGATTCAGAAGGCTGGAGGAACCCTGGCAACGCCTACGGTCCTCATCGGGGAGGAAGTGGTCATAGGATTTAATCCCAAACGATTGATGGAACTTTTGGCTTAGGGGGTTTGTTGGTTAGGCCGTCAGATTGGTCACTGGCGACCTAACGACCTGGCCACCCAAGCAAAGGAGGTTATTCTTTGAAAGCAGGAAAATTTAGCTTACTGTCTACGCTGATCGCCTCGGTTTGTTGTTTCGGCCCCTTAGCTCTATTGGTTATAGGGCTGGGAAGTGCCGGACTCACGGTTGGGCTGTTAAAATATAAATGGGTTTTTCTCTCTCTAGGTCTAACAGCTTTGGCTTTTTCCTATTATCTATACTTTCGAGAGAAGACCCGCTGTACCACCCAGGGATGCCAGATGGTCAACCCGAGGTTTAACAAGGCCTTGTTGATCTTTTCAACCCTTACGGTCTTGACCTTGGTGGTTTTTTCTTATCTCCCTGACTCCCATGCCAGCCGTCCATCGGACCAGGTGGCTTCGGTTGCCGCCGCTTATACGCCTCAAGTGTTCTATTTCTGGGAGCCCTGCCCCACCTGCGCGGTCTTAAACCCCATCGTGGAAAACCTGGAGAAAGCCTACCAGGGGAAAGTCCGCTTCCGGTGGGTCAATATGATAACGGACGATGACTCGCTCCAGCTGGCCCGGCAGGAAAATCTAAAAGCGATTCCCTACCTGGTCTTCAAATCCGCAGACGGGCGGCAGATGGACAGCATCGTCGGCTTTTTTACCTACGAGACCGCTAAGGAGAAGGTTGAGAATCTCTTAAGAAACGGAAAATAAGATGGAGGGGTTGACAGTTAGGGAGGAAACGCCGTTATTCTCTTCCCTCACCCCTTTCCCCTCTCCCAAAGCTTTGGGAGAGAGGAAAGGGGTGAGGGGATATATAAACCTTTAAGGAGGGATTCAAAGCATGAGACATGGGACAAAAAAAATATTCGCTCGGTGGGTAGTCGGTACAGTCCTGGGAAGTTTTATCCTTTTCTTCTTGATGGCCTGGTTGGTGGTAAAACCCGGAGAGGCCGAAAACCAGGCTTTAAAAGCCCTTGGGGGATTAGAGGTTAAGGGAGCTATAGAAGCTCCGGATTTCACCATACAAACTCCGGATGGGAAAGAGCTTCACCTGAAGGATTATCAGGGCAAGGCCATTCTCCTCAACTTTTGGGCGACCTGGTGTGGCCCTTGTGCCCAGGAGCTTCCTAAAATGGCTAAGCTCTATGAGCAGTATAAGGAGAAAGGATTCGTTCTGATAGGAGTATCCCTGGATTTTGGAGGTCCGGAGGTGGTCAAAACATTTCTAGAAGAGCGCCAGTTAAATTTTCCAGTTGGCATAGATACGGAAAAGGAAGCAGTTAAAGCTTATGGGGTTCGCGGACTTCCCACCAGTTATTTTATCAATCCACAGGGGAAGGTCGTTGGATGGTTGATCGGGGAGAGGGACTGGGAAGGTGAGGCCACCCATCATTTAATCAAGTCTTTGCTAGATCAAACCCCTAAAGGGTAAACCCCTCAAGTTTTAAGTTAGATGGGTTGATCATTTACCTGCAGAGGTGAGTTATGAGACTACGTACAGGACTTAAAGCTTTAATCGGGCTTTCTGTCTTAGGGATAGGAGTGGCTATCTTTCTTATCTATACCTGTCCCTTTGCTGGACAAATTGCTTTTAGCACGCTGGTGCGTCAGATGCCCATGGGGCATTCCCCACATGTAGAGGAGCACCCCCAACACCCCAGCGGAAAAACCCAGGAACCTCATAAGGGGAAAGGAGAAGGTCCTGAAGGCATGGGAGGCCATCCCGAGGTAGCTCAGCAACCTCATGGGGCAGAAGCCGAACATCCTGAGAAGGGCGAAGGGCTCATGGTGGGTGCGATGGCGGTCCCTGATGTTCGGTCATATACCGTAGAGGAGACAAAACTTTTTGGCGTTGAGGTCTCGGTGTTAGGAATTGGGGTCCTGCTCCTGCTGATTGCCTTTTGCCTTTTAATTCTACGGCAGCGCCCATTAAGTCTCTTCGGCCACAAGGTCACTCCCACAGCCCTGGGAATTATCGTTTCCTTGATGACCCTGTGGAATCTGGTTTTTGCTGCTTTTCTGGGGGGTGTGGAGGTTATCCAGCTCAAAGAGCTTTGACTGTACTGACTGGCTTTTGATGCGACGGTCGTCGCATCCGTGCTCGTAGTTTTGATGAGTTTTAGCAGGCAGGTGTTTCCCCTACGTTTAAAGAGCTTTGAAAGCCTGGATGGTTAAATCTGATCCTTAACAGGGGGTTGGAGGAAATATTGGCTGGATATGGTCGAACTTTTAGGAAAGGAATCCATCCTTAATGAAAGGAAAAAGATGTTTGATAAATCAAACACTTATCCAGGAGGTTTCTATGAAGCAGGAAGAAAGGCCACAACATTTCGATTTAGTGATCTTAGGCTCCGGTTCGGCAGCTTTTGCTGCCGCCATCAAAGCCTCTGAATTAGGGGCTCGGGTGGCCATGACGGAAAGCCGGGTCGTCGGTGGGACCTGCGTCAACCGGGGATGTATCCCGAGTAAAAACCTGATTCGAGCCGCTGAGATTTATTACAGCGCTCGTAACCAACCCTTTGACGGCATTGAGCTGGAGCAGAAAAGATTGGACTTCGGACGCCTCATCGCCCAGAAGGATGAGCTGGTAGAACGGCTCCGATATAAAAAATATATCAGCATTGCCGAAGAGGATGATCGAATAACTATCTTTACCGGCCCGGCCCGGTTCATCTCTCCCCATCAGGTTCAGGTGGGAGATCAGATCCTTCAGGCCGAGAAGTTCCTCATTGCCACGGGAGGGAGAACCCAGATTCCAGATATTGAAGGATTATCCGAAGTGGGGTACCTCACCAGCGATTTGTTGACCAGCGGGGAGAGCATGGAACTTAAGGAATTACCTCAATCCCTTTTGATTCTTGGCGGAGGATACATCGCAGCAGAATTGGGTCAGATGTTCCAGAGGTTCGGGACGCAAGTCACTTTGGTCGAGCGCGGCTCTCGGCTTATCAAAAGTTTTGACGAGGAAGTGGCCGAGGTGTTAAGAAAGGTGCTGGAAGAGGAAGGGGTGAAGCTGGTGTTTGAGGCAAATCCAGTTAAGGTGACTCAACAGGAAGGGCAGGTCCGTCTGACCCTGGAGACCAAGGGTCAGAGGCAAGACCTGGTCGGTGAGAAGCTGCTGTTAGCGACCGGCGTTACACCTAATACGAAGGATCTGGGTTTAGAGAAGGTGGGCGTCGAGCTTGATAGACAAGGTTTTGTTAAAGTGAACGAAGAAATGAGAACCACGGCTTCTCATATGTGGGCAGCAGGGGATGTGACCGGAGCGCCTCTAGCCACGCCGGTGGGAGCCCGGGAAGGAGTGGTAGCCGCCGAGAACATCCTGAACCCCAAGGTTCATAAGAAGATGGATTACTGGGCCATTCCGAGGGCGATTTTCACCGATCCGGAGGTAGCCAGCGTAGGATTAACGGTTCAACAGGCCAAAGATCAAGGCTATGAGGTAGATGCCAACTGCCTGGATCTGGTCCATGTCCCCAAGGCTGCTGCCATTCGGGATGTTCGGGGGTTGGTAAAAATGGTCATAAATAAAAAGACCCGACAGGTTTTGGGTGTCCACTTGATAGCCCATCGGGGAGCCGATATCATCCATGAAGCAGCTCTAGCGGTTAAGTTTAAGCTCACGGTGGACGATCTCATCGACCTGATTCATGTCTATCCCACCCTGTCCGAGGCCATTCGGATGGTGGCCCAGACGTTTACGAAGGATGTCTCTAAGCTGAGCTGCTGCGCCGAATAGGAAATGCCCATGAAGATAATGTTTTTATATTCGGGGGGTTGTCTCTCCCATGACACGGTCTTTCAGGATTTGAAAGCCGTATTAGAGGAAGAAGGGGTTCCAGAGGATATTGAGGTGATCAAAGTGAGAACTGATGAAGAGGCCAAAAGGCTAAAATTTATTGGGTCCCCGACTATACGGATCGATGGAGCAGATATAGAGCAAGGGGTCGAGAAACGGACGGACTATGGCTTGAAATGTCGGCATTATCCCCAACCCATGGGGGATCTGATTGGCTGGCAAAGGGGGTAAATCCATGGAAAAGAAAAAATTAGACCTGGAGGAGATGATTGCCCTGATAAGGAATTCATTACCAAAACTCAGCACAGAAGAGCAAAAGGTTTTTGTACAAATATATCGGCTTTTGGCCGAAGGTCAGCCTGTGCCCCATAAGAAAATAGCCACCACGCTTCATCTCTCAAACGACGTTGTAAACCATATTCTGCGTCGGTGGTGGGGGATCTATTATGATGAAAAGGATCGTATCCTGGGGTTTTGGGGACTGACCCTAAAACCCATGTCCCACCGTTTTGAGGTCAACGGTCATACGCTGTACACGTGGTGTGCCATGGATAGTTTATTTATCCCGGAGATTATCCAGAAAACCGCCCGGGTTGAGTCTACCTGTCCTGTGACGGGAGCCCAGATCCGGCTTACCGTAGCCCCGGAGGGCGTTCGGCACCTCGACCCGGCCAGTACCGTTATGTCTTTTATGATACCGGAGGCGGCCAGAATACGTGAGAATGTAATTGCTAACTTTTGCCACTACGTGCACTTTTTCAGTTCTGCGGAAGCCGGTACTACCTGGATTTCAAAGAACCCGGGAACTTTCCTTCTTTCCATAGATGAGGCCTACGATCTTGGGCGAAAGAAAAATGAGTTTCAGTTCAAGGAGGCTTTAGCAGCGCAGGGATAAGGCAAATTTTTGAAGTTCAAAAAGCTCGTGAGAGGGTCTCAGCCGCCTACTTTTCATCCAGTCGGGTGATGCCCTCCCAAGATTCTTCGGGCGGCCTGTTCTGGAATTCCCGGCAGCGCTCCAGGTAGATTTCGAGGACTCGATCTGTTTTCAGATCGGCGTGGAGCTCGCTAAATATTTGAAGGGCTAATTGCCATTTACGTTGTTTATATAGGATAAGCCCTTCCTGGTATTTACTGAGCGTTCGTAGCTTCTTTTCTCTAAGGCTTTCCGGGTCCCCATTGAAGACCTCGTAAATCACCGTAGCGCGTTCTCTGCCCGGAACCTGAACGGTGTCTATTTCTCGTACCCACAAAGAGGTGGGATCTACTAACCGTTGAAAGGTGGATGCGGTAATGATCACGGGAGTTCCATACCTCTTGGTGAGTCCTTCAACCCGCGAGGCCAGATTTACGGTATCGCCAACGACGGTGGTTTCCATTCTTTTCTCGAAACCGATGGTCCCCAACCGCAACTGGCCCGTATGGATCCCGACACCTATGGCGATGGGCTCGAAGCCTATCTTCTTTCGATGGACGTTATACTCCCTCAATTTTTCTAGCATACCGACCGCAGCAGCTACCGCGTCATCGGCGACTCCGATTCTATTTCCAGAAAACAGCGCCAGAATGGCATCTCCGATATACTTGTCAATAAACCCACCCTGTCCTTCGATAATGGGGCCGATCCACTTCAGGTAGTCGTTGAGAAAAAGGAAGTTTTCCTCGGGGGTCAAGGTTTCTGAGATTTTGGTAAAGGAGCGAATATCCGAAAATAGCACGGACATTTCTTCCCGAGAGGCATCTCCCAGGTGGATCTCCTCGACCTCCACTTTCCCCAGGTAGCGCAGAAATTCCTTGGGGACAAACCGCTCAAAGGCTGCATTTTTCCTCTCTATTTTCTCATAACTTCGGGCGTTTTCAATGGCCACGCCGGCCTGGGAGGCAAGGGAATGGACAATTTCCACCTGGTTCTCAGAGAACTCTACAATTTCCCCGGTCTTGGGATCTGTGGCGTTGATGAGCTGTAATACCCCGACCACCGCGCTCGTACGATCCAACATGGGTAGCACCAGCATGGATTTGGTTTTATATCCGGTCGCGGCATCAAATTTTTTAGGGCCCGAGAAATCGAAATCCTCCCGCATATAAACATCTGGAATATTCACTATTTCTTTTTTTAAAGCACAATAGGCGGAAACGTTCGATTCTATCAGGGGTACCGGGGGAAAGGTGACCGGATCTTGAGAAGCGCCCCCCATAAAAATGTTCTTGGATTTGTTCTGGACTATCTTGAAATTAAGCTGGTTGTCCTCCAGAATATAAAGGGTCCCCCCGTCGGCGTGGGTCGCATTTCGAGATTCGTTCACGATCATCGCCAACAGTTTATTCAAATTCCTTTCAGAGGACAGCGCCGTTCCGATATGCGTCAAGGTATTGATCGTACTTTTAAGGGTATCATTAAAGCTTTCCAGTTCCTTATTTTTAGTGGCCAGGTCTATCATGAGCTGGCGGTTCTGTTCTTTCAATCGCTGTTTTTCTAAAACCTTTTCTACGGAAATGAGGATGGTATCCTGAATGTGTTCATCTTTTAAAAGGTAGTCGTTAGCTCTGCTATTTAGAGCCTCTATGGCCACCGCAATCTGATCGTTGCCGGTTAAAAAGATGACCGGCACCTCCCACTTGTTATTCCGTAGCGCCTTAATCAGGTCAAGTCCGTTCATTTCAGGCATGTCCATATCCGAGGTGATCAAGCCGATGCTCGGGTCCGTTGCGTATTTTTTCAGGGCATCCACGCCGTTTTCCGCCGTCTCAACGTCGTAACCTCCGGATTGTAGGATATCCGCCAGCATTTCCCTGACGAAGGCGTCGTCATCGACCACCAGAACCTTTAAATTTTGTGCAGCCATTAAAAGAATCTATCCCCTAGCCTAGCAGGCTTTGGACCGTCTCCAGCAAGTTAGATTGATCGAAATCTCCTTTAAGGATATAAGCATCTGCACCGACCTGTATGCCTCTTCTTTTGTCCTCTTCCCTGTCCCTGGAGGTTACAATAACGATCGGGGTGTCTTTATATTCAGGGTCCGCCCTCAACTTCTCAGTGAGCGAAAACCCATCCAGACGGGGCATCTCGACGTCGGTGACTACAAGGTCGTATTTCAGCTCCTTTGCCTTTTCCAGGGCTTCCAGGCCATCCCCTGCCAGATCGACCTGGTAGCCGTAGGCTTCCAGAATGCTCTTCTCAATTTCCCTGGTATTGAGGGAGTCATCTACGATGAGGATATGTATCGTCTTCTTCTCCTCCTTGACCCTCTTTCTCAGGTATTCTGCCTCTTTGATCTCCTTGGCGGCCTCTATAATCATGGGGATGTGCAAGACATTGACGAGATCATTATTGCCTGTGATGGTTATTCCCGACACCCATTGTATATTCTTCATATGAGACGGCAAGGGTTTTATAACCATATCTTCCTCGTCCAGCAGGGTATCTACGATGAGCCCCAGCTTTTCACTTCCCACGTAGACGATAATAATTAACAGATCCCGTTCGTCTCTTTTAGAGGTCGTCGGAAGATTCAGGAGGACATCCAGATTTACGACAGGAATAATTTGCTCGCGAAGCCTGATGGCGCGCCGATCGACCACGTCGATAATCTCTGTTTTGGGGACCCTGAGAATCTCTGTCACAGAACTGGCCGGAACCGCGAAGATCATATCCGAAGCGGTTATCAGGAGCACGCGCATAATCGCCAGCGTCAGGGGCAGTCGGAGGTAAAAGGTGGTCCCCTCCCCCTCCTTGGTTTTGATTCGAATGGTCCCTTTGAGGTCCTCGACGATGTTTTTTTTGACCACGTCCAGGCCGACCCCTCGGCCCGAAATATCGGTGATGATGGGGCTGGTGCTAAAACCGGGGTAGAATATCAGATCGATCAGTTCAGGCTCTGACATGGTCTCCAGGGTCTGTTCGTCAAACAAATTTTTGCGCAGGGCCTTCTCTTTGATTTTCTTTAAAGAAATACCTCCCCCATCATCGCTCAACTCGATCGATACGCTGCCTCCTTCGTAGTAAGCAGATAACCGGATGGTACCCCTTTCGGGCTTACCCAAGTTTCGTCGCTCCTCAGGTTTTTCTATGCCGTGGTCGACGGCATTTCGAAGCATATGGAGGAGAGGGTCCCCGATTTTTTCTATCATCTTTTTGTCCAGTTCCGTTTCCTCCCCTTCGAGGATCAGGTCTATATCTTTTTTAAGATCCCTGGACATATCCCGTACCGACCTATGAAACGAATCAAAAACCGTCGAAAGCGGGAGCATCCTCATCCGAAGCGCCTTTTCCTGCAGGTCATGGGTTAATAGCTCTTGAAGGCTGGCGTCATCTCGAATGCTGGAAGCAAGCTGGGTCAGCTTCAGGTGGATGGATTGGAAGGCGTTCAGGATCTCGTCCCGATGGCCGTTAGAAGAGATCTGGCCGTTCAGGCGGGAGATCATGGATAACGTTCTTTTGGAGAGCCTTTCTACCTCTTTGATGTCGGACAAGCGCTGTTTCAACCGGCTCTGGTTGGACACCATCTCGCCCATGAGTTTTATCAGCTCATCCAATCTCTCGGCGCTAATCCGCACCGTCTCCTCCGTTTTCGGCTTCGCTCCCTTCCCCGCGGAAGTTGGGGCGGTCGGGGGGGATTCCACCTGGGGAGGAATTTCCCTTTTGAGCAGCTCCTTCTTAGGCTGAATCTCTTCCCCCTGCCCTCTCCCCTCCGATCCTTCGACTACGCTCGGAACCGACACCGGGCTTATCGAAGAGGCAGGCGCCGAATCGGTCAGAGGGGAAGGCTTCTGCCCTCGGTCCTCGGCTTGCGCGGGGGGTTCGTCCTTCGACCCCCTCTCTGCCGGGATCACGGGCTCCTCGATCTCGGATCCTTCGGCCGCTCTTTCTAAGGCTTCACAAATGGCCTGGGTATCTCCCGTAACTTCTTGCCCGGTGGCCACTTTATCCACCATGTCCGCGATGATATCGATTCCTTTAAACAAGAGGTTGGAGAGCGCCTTTGAGTGTTGGATCTTCTTCTCCCTGAGGGCCCCCAGGGCATCTTCCAATTTATGGGCAATTTCGGTGATGGCCGTTAATTTCATCATCTTTGAAGATCCTTTGATGGTATGGGCCGAACGAAAAAGCGCGTTCACAGTTTCCGGATCATCAGGATTTTTCCCCAGACTCAGAAGGCCCTCGTTGAGCTTATGGAGATGTTCTCGCGCCTCGTCTACAAATCTTGCTATGAATTTGGTCCGATCAAACGCCATAGATCCCTCTTAGACCCATTTGCCCAGATAGCCGTGCAAAAAACGGGTTGCATCGTTCCCTTCGCCGTGCTCTGGGCATTGGCTCCCCTGGCTCCCGGCAAGGATAATCCATGCACGATGAATGGGAGGAATGGATGCTATTCCAAACGCGCCTCTAACTTGGCCAGATTATGGCGGCAGAGTTGTATCACGTGCGCTGCTGAAAACGAAAGGGGGAAAAAGGTCAGCCCATGGTCCGCCAGGTTCCCTTTTTCCAACAACTTCACGACGACCTTGTATTCCCGTTGAGCTCGTTCCCATTCGCCTTGAGAAAAACAGATCTCTGCTAAATAGAAATGAGCGAGCCAGCAAGAAGGCTGGACGTATAAAGCCTCCTTAAACCTCTTTACAGCTTCTTCCTCATCATTTTGGATCTTAGCGATCAGCCCCAGAAGAAGAAAACCTTCCAAAACCCAGGGATCTTTTGCAAGGAGCTCCAGGCAAATTTTTTTAGCCTCTTCGATCTGCTGAAGATTGATCAGAATGCTCGCTTTGAGGGTATAAGCTTTAGCAAAAGAAGGTTCCTCCCGTATAAGTTTATTAACGTGATTCAGAGCCTCTTCATATTTCTTGCCCTTAGCCAGGGAGATGGCCTCATCAAAGACCGAGCGGTTATCTTTTCTTCTTTCAACAGGGGACTCCCCCCCCGGAGGGGGGATAGAGGCCGCCTTCTCTTTTATCGGGGATGCGCTCGAAGTCTGAAGCCGGTGAGGACCTTCTTGAGGCCAAGAACCGGGGCCTGGAGCCGGCGGGGTGGGGGGCTGTAGGTCGGCACTTTTCCCCTGCTTTAGACCCTTGGTCCCCGGCTCTTTCGAGAATGCTCCCGCGGTAGATTCGGGAGGGCGCTTTCTTCGCTCGTCGATATCAAGCACAATATTTTTGTGGTACAAAAATATCCCGCCCATTTCGATGAGAGAGAGAATCCCCACGTTATGAAGGAAGGTTTCCGTAGGACTCATAAAAAGGTATCCCTTCTCCTTCAGGGCCTGAGATAATTTTTGAAGGACCTTCTTTTGCGTGACGGGATCGAAATAAATGGACACATTTCGATAGAAAATAACATCTATATCCAAAAGGGTCTCCGGATAGAAGTCGCTGAGCAGGTTAAAATTTTGAAACTCGACCATCCCTCTGACAACGTCCGCGACTTGATATCGGTTGTCTTTAACCTTTTTGAAATACTTTTTCTTCAAATCCTCATCAAAATTTCGAAAGGAGTTATTTCCATAAATCCCCTTCTTTGCCGTGCGGATGGCATCCCTGTCTATATCGACCGCCATGATGGAGAAGAGGTCTTGAATTTCCGTCCCGTACTTTTCCATGAGCGCGATAACTAAGGAATAGGGCTCTTCCCCGGTCGAGCAGCCTGCGCTTAATATTTTTATTTTGGGCCCGTATCTTTTCCTTCCTCCCCCAGGCTCAGAACCTGCCCCTTCAACAGGGCCAGGAAGAGGAGGCCAGGTCTTCAAGGGGTCAAAGGACCGAAGCTCAAGCCACTTGGGAATTATTTGCTCTAAGAGTATTTTTAAGTGAACGGATTCTCGGAAAAAATAAGTTTCATTGACGGTCAGAAGATTTACAAGATGAAGGAACTCATCTTGATCATAGAGGAGGCGGTTAAAGTAAGCCGCGGGGGATTCCAAGGCAATTTTCGCCATCCTCTCCCGGATTGCCGTCTCAAGGGTCATTAATCGCTCTGCCTCAAAAAAGAGGCCACATTTATCTTTAATCAGGTTTCTGAAAGGTGTTAAGTCCATCTCCTCACCCTGGATACCAGTCGTGTAATTTCACTCCCGATTTCATGGGGGGGTAATACCTTATCGATACAACCGCTTTGAATAGCCACCTTTGGCATGCCGAAAATGATGGAGGATTTTTCATCCTGAGCAAAGGTAATTCCGCCGGCTTGTTTGATTTTTTTTATCCCCAAGACCCCGTCATCTCCCATACCGGTCAGTATAATCCCGATGCTATTTGCCCCATAAGTCTGGGCCACAGAGGTCAGAAGCAGATCACAAGAAGGGCGATATATATCCCTTGGCCGCCTTTCTACTAAAGAAATTCGATTTCCCAAACCAACCTCCA
>Ga0073934_10008811_pt1 | contig 13251 bp, 7 predicted proteins | sample LarsenN4metaG_FD_76834 | JGI IMG/M metagenome (GOLD analysis project Ga0073934, IMG submission 76834) | Hot spring sediment bacterial and archeal communities from British Columbia, Canada, to study Microbial Dark Matter (Phase II) - Larsen... ...
CGCCGCGAGGATACCAGCCGCTCGAATAATTGGAACGTTTGACCGTGAACTTGACCTTGGCGTTGGTCACCGGAGCGCCGAAATAATACTTCGCCTGAATGGTCGCGTCGATCTTTTCGCCCAGTTGAACCGGTTCCTTCGGGGCTTCGACGAGGACTTCGAACTCGGGCTTCTTGTATTCCTCGACGCGGAAGTTGCCGCCGCCCACGTGTTGGCCCTTGCGCGCCGAATCGAGAACGGCGATGTGATACACGCCCAGCATCGCGGTCTTGGGCAACTCCACGTCGCCATTGAGTCCGGCATACTCGTCGGTGGTAAATTCCTTCTCGAAGAATTTCTCTCCTTTCGGATTCGTGATGCGAACAGTGTACGGCCGCTTCGCGAAGTCGGACGTATCGGGCTGGTCGTACTTGGCATGGCGAATCCATGCTTTGAAGTGGACCTTTTGCGTCGGACGATAGACTGGCCGGTCGGTCACCGTATAAATCTTGGTCGCGTTGTACTCCGGGTCGTAGCGCTGGCCGAACCAGACGTGGCTGAATCCGTGGTAGGCGAAACGGCCGTCCTTGCGCGCCGTGATCAACCACTGATGCGAATTCGGCATCTTGCTGTTGTCGACGATGACCTGCCCGTCCGCGTCGGTCTTTTCGACGAATCGTTTGACTTCGACGTGGTAGGAATTGCGGTTCGGTGCATCGGGAACCTGCTGCCAGCCGAAGAACTCGACGTCGGCGCCGGCGATCGGGGCGCCGCTGACGGCGTCGGCAATGAAGTAGAGCGCTTTGTTGTCGAGTTGTTTTTTGACGATCGCGGTGTCGGCAACCCAGATCAGGACGCGGCTGATGTTGCCGCCCGCCATTTGGGCGGTGACGAGATAAGCGCCGGGACGATTTAACGGCGTGGTGACGGTCACGCGCTCGTCAAAGTGGTTCGGCCGCGGCTTCAGGTCCATCGCCCAGGTGGCGACTTTTTCGACGAAATAGCGATTCTCGTTTTCGTAAATGAGCCGTTGGCCGATGTCGCTGATGTTGGTTCGCCGATAATCGAGCTGGCCGCGATGCCCGGTCAAGTAGGCTTTGGCGTCGTCGAGCAGTTTCGAGACGTCGACCGTCCAGGCGCTCAAGGTCACGCGGTTGCCGTTGCGGAAGCGGTAGTCGATGGTGGGATTCGTGCCGGCCGGCTGCGTGGCGCCGGGCTCGAACCGACCCCAGGCGCCGACGATCTGGTCGAGTCGTTGCTGGCGGTTGTTGTAGTCGTCGCCGTATTCGGACCGGGCTTTTTTCCAGGCTTCGGCGGCTTTCGGGTACTGCCGGCGATCTTCGTAGATCTGGGCGATCATGTCGCGGGCGCTGCGTCCATAATCGCTCCTTCCGCGCTGCGCAACGTTTTGATAGATCGAGATGAAATTGAACTCATCGGGAAGCTTGAAGCGCTTGATGCCGCTGGCCAGTTGCGCGATAGTTTCATCATCTTTCAGCGTGTGGACTGCGAAGATGCCGCTTTCGTCCTTGGAATCCTCCTCAAAAATCCTGCCATAACGGGCCATTGTCTGCACGTCGAACTGGCCGCGGAGAAAATCGGCGAACATCATGTCGACTTCGTTGCGGCGAGCCGGATCGGCCTCGACCGCCTGCAACATGAACCAGCGCCAACGTTCGCCGTCGCTTTGGGCCGTGTCGAAACTCTTGGGGAGCTTGTGGAAAATCGGGTTGCCCTCGGCGTCCACCGGGGCGCCCTTCGCGGTCTGACCGCGCCAGTACCAGCCGTCTTCGTAATCGGGAAGCTCCTTCAAATCGGTGAGTTCCTGGAGACGCCACGGCTCCACGAAGCCGGTGCCCTGCACAAGGGTCCGGGCGAAGTGCAGGAAGAACGTGCCGACCGCTTTTTTGTCGGCGTCTTCGACGGCGAGCGGTTGGGCTCGTTGCAGCAACTGCAAGGCTCGGACGCGATCGCGTTGAGCGGCGTTGACGTATCGGCCTCCGCCGCGGTGATAGCCGCGATAAAACTTGCCGGCGACGATGTAGCCGTGGTGATCGTGGTTTTCGTAGCTTTGTGCGACCTGTTCGAGCACGCGCCAGCTTTTACTGTGAACCTCAACAACTTTCTCGCGAAATTCGTCAATTTCGTCGGTTCGGCCCAGGTTCATCAGGCTTTGAACGCCCTTATGCATCGCTTCGGAGGCGTTCGCTGAGCTCGCTTGCGGAGAGGTCGCCTCCTGGCGATAAAGCTCATAGGCCTCCTTGTAGTTGCCCTGCTGGAACAGCTTGTTGGCCTGGCTGAGGCGCTGGCGGGCCGGCGGCTGATCGGCGTAAATCCATAATGCGGCAAAACATACGGCCAAGACAACGCCGGCCAACACCTGAATTCGCGACTTGCGGTGCATGATTTGATCCACCTAATAAATTGGCACGCCTGCTCGTGCTTGTATGTCCTGAAAACGCCTCATTCCTTTGACGACCCTCGCCATGGAACAGTTTGACGACCCGAGCCGCCACTTTCAACTCGACAAAAGTGCAAAGCAGTCCATTCCTTTGCGGCCATGCATATGGTAGGTTTGTCGCCATTCACCTGGCGTTCCTTAATTTCCAGACTTGGAGTCTCTGCCTATGGAAATGCCGAAACCGACCGATGCGCACCGCCGATTCGAGAACATGGCCGGCAACTGGCGCGGCGCCGAAACGCTCTTTCCCTCGCCCTGGGACCCCAACGGAGGCACGGCGACCGGCCAGACCAAGAGCCGGGTTGCACTCGACGGCTTCACGATGATCGGCGACTACCAGCAGGAACGCAACGGCGTCGTGACCTTCCGCGGTCACTCTGTCTGGACCTACGACGTCAAGGACCAGAACTACGTGATGTATTGGTGGGACAACATGGGCTCGGCCGTCAACGTCTTTCGCGGCAACTTCGACGGCGACAAACTGACGATGAACTGCACCGACTACTCCGGCAACTGGCGGCTGACCTACGACTACTCGAATCCCGACACGCTGAAATCGAAAATGGAGATGTCCCAGGACGGCCAGAACTGGGCGCCGTTCTTTGAAGGCGAGTACCACCGCGTCGCGGCCGAGGAACCGAAGCCCGCACCCGCAGCCGCACCGGCAGCGGCGAAAGCCAAGAAACCGATCAAGAAAAAACCGGCCATCAAGAAAGCTGCGAAAGTGATGAAGAAGAAACCGGCCAAGCCGATGAAGAAGAAGGCCAAGGCCAAGCGGCGCTAGTGCACAACTTATCGGTGGCTCGGACTGGGTCCTGGCGAGTCTCTGCGGCATTCGACAATGCCAGGCCGGGCCACTGCCTATGCGCGCTTTGTATGATGATCACGGGAAGTTCAGCCTTCAAAGTCCAATTACCGCATGTTGCTTCGTTCGATCCTGTCGCGGTTTACGGTTTTCGCGCTGGCGTTCCTGTCGTTCGCCTGCCTGCTCGGCACGTTTTACGGGCAATGGTCCATGCGCTGGTTTGGTTGCTGGGTCTTGCCGCCCGCAACAGTGCTGTTGGGCGCGATGGCCTGGTGGAAGCGGCGTGAACCACGCGGCGTGCAGAGTCCGTATACCTGGATCGTGCAGGGAGCGGTGGGGGGCATCGCGGCGGCAGTCGCGTACGACCTGTATCGGCTGATATTTGTGCTGCAGGGCGCGCCGCTGTTCAACGTCTTTCCGCGCTTTGGGGAATTGCTGCTCGGCGCGGATGAGCCGCGCTGGCTGGTGCATCTTGTGGGCTGGACATATCACTTTTCCAACGGCGCCGCATTGGGCATTATGTTCCTGGCCATGGTGCCAAAAAGCTCGCGCTGGCTTTTGATTTTCGGTGCGATCGCCTGGGCGATGTTTGTCGAGACCGTGCTGCTATTTACGCCGTATACGAAATTCTTCGGCTTGCCAATGGATGGCAAATTCATCTTCTTGACGGCCAGTGCGCATCTCATTTTCGGTATCGCACTGGGCCTGTGGTGCCGCTGGAGGGTGCACGAGCGTCAACGAGCAACGTAACCCGAACTGAGCGCCCTTTTGTTCGTGTTGAAGGGTTCATCCGGCAGAATTCAGGCAAAAACAACCGGGTAACCGAGAACCGAGAATAAACAACCGAGAACGGCGTCAATTCTCGGTTCTCGGTTTTCCGGTCGACTTTTCAGTTCAACGGCAACGGATCTACTCAGTTTCGAACGGCAACGTCGCGTGCTTCCGCCATCGGCTCGATCCGCATGCATATTGCGCGGCGCGTCGGAAATTGCTTTCTTTGCGCGATGCTCATTTACACGTTTGCAGCGATCGACTAACATCTATGCATGAATGAAATCATGTCGCACGCTCAATGGCTGAAGCTGACCTACGCCGGTTTGACTTCGATCCGCAGTGCCGAATTAAGAAAGGTCGATGCCGCTCTGGCGGATTACCATCGAGCGAAATCGCCGGCCGGTCTCGACGTGCTGCAATCGGCGCTCGTCGGCTACCTGCAAAAAGAGGGTGCCCATTGGAAGTCGAGCCCCCGCAACAAGTATGGCGCCATCGATACGCTGTACCACCAAGTCATGGGTTTGCCGGCACGAACGAAGACGGCCTCGGACATCATTGCGTTGTCGCATTTGCGCGAGGAATCGCGGGCCATCGTGACCGAACTGTTTCGCGGCAAATCGCTGGAATGGCGGCCGGGCATTTTCGAGAAGCTCGGCGTCAAAAAGACAAAGGCGATCAAGTACTTGGTTTCCGTGGAAGACGATGTGAATACGGTCTCCAACGGCGCCGTTCGCGACGGGGTTGCGAAAGGCGCCCCTGCGACGGCGGCAAGCGACGCCGTGCAAAAAGCCGATTCCGCCAGTAAAGCGGAGCAACTCTGCCAGACGCTGATCCCGCCGGAGTATTTCAAAGAAGTGATGGCAGCGCTGGTGCGGCAGTTGCCTACCTTTATGTCGGACCTGGCCGTTTCCGTGACGCCGTTTGTTGGCGTCCTCTCGTCCGGGGGCGGCACGGCCTGGAAGTTGTTCAAATCGCTCCGCGAAGAGAAACGGGTGCATGACGCCCGCATTCATCACGAACGGAACATGTGCATCAATGAACCCTATCAGGCCATGGCGGGACTGATTCGCATTCTCGAGCGCGATCGAGATCATCAATGGGAGCGGACGGCTATCTCCGTCGCAGAGTTCACCGGCAAACTGATCGGCACGTTGGCGGACGGCGGAACGGCCACGAACGCCGCCATCGGTTTGGCCGGCAGCTTGGCCGAGCTGACGCAGTGGATCCTCGAAGTCGTCCGCGACGTGAAGGAACGTCGGGCCGCGAATAAATTGATGGCGTCGCCACGTGGGGTCGATGCATCGATCTTCGTCGTTTGCCCGATTGTCGGCGCCTATCTTGTCTGTTGTGCGCCGACCAGCGTGTTGGTTAATACGGTATTCGATCGTTTCTTCGAGCACGGCTGGAAGGGCGACGTGGAAGAAACCGTCAAGCGCCACATCGCCCCGCTTCAGCAGCAAGCTCGACGCGCCATCAAGCATCACCGTTTCTGGATTCCGAGCCTGCAAAACTTCCCGAACATGCTGGGCGTCAACAAAAAGAAGCTGGAAGAGATGGCAAAAAAGAAAGGCAAGACGGGCATGGTTGGCTTCGGCTCCGATAGTATGCCCTCTTAGCTACGAACTCGTCATGTCCGAATCGCAACCTGCGCCCGCCAAGCCGAAGCCGGCGACCTGGCTGCAATGCTTCTTGCATTTGGCGCCGTGGCTGAGTGCGGCCGGGCTTCATTTCATCGCGCTGGCCCCGTGGAGCATGCATCGGTGTAATCCGCTGCCGTACTACCGACCGCCTGCTTGACCCTGTTGACGTTGGCGATTTTGCCGTTGCGAGCTCCGAACCGGCCGGAGTTTGATCGTCTGACCGAGGTCGCAGAATACATGGCGTTCAGCCAGTTCCTGTATCAGGTGGGGGCGGGCACGATCGCGATGGTTTGCGTAGCGGTTCTGCTCGGTTCGACATTTCTTTTCGCGGGCATTTTTGCGCATAACTTTCCGAAAGCCGGTTCATGGCTCCAGATTGTTGCGATTCTGCTGGCGAATGTCATTACCGTGGAGTTTGGGATGGTTTTTGCACCCGCGGTCAACTGGCTTCATCAAGGCTCGGCGGCCTCGGCATGGTGTGGTCGCTCGTCGGCATTTACGGCTTGCTTCTTCGTCCCGCTCATGGCCGTGCGGAAACGCTGGGGGCATGATTCCCAAAAGAACGGGCTGGAAGCGCAGAAAAAATAGTGCTTTTCGCCCGAATACATGGGTATACTCTCCTGCAGACTCTCCCAGCGACGGGGTGAATTGGTCATGAGGGAGCCGGCCGTTGAGGCGGTTCGCGTGCGAGAACGCAGCGGATCGTCGCCGCGCTCCGCCGAGCGCGGATTACAGGATCTTGCGTGCGTGCAGCGACAGATCTTGAATCAGTCGCCGCCGTCCGTTCCGGCGTACCGACTCGAACTGGCGTATCGCCCCGCCTATTTCGCCACGGGCGACTATCACGATTTCTTCCAATTGCCTGAGGGCCACGCGATTTTCGTCGGCGATGGCAGCGGCCATGGCCCTGTCGCCAGCATCCTGATGGTGACGATGCGGACGATTCTGCACACGCACCGCCACCTCCACGGCGATCCGGGCAACGCACTCAGCGGCGCCTGCCGGTTGTTTCATCCGCTGATACCGTCCGACCGGTTCATGACCGGCGTCTACTTGTTGTTGGGCGACGACGGAAAAGTCCGTTGGGCCTCGGCGGGCCATCATCCGCCCCTGTGGACGCAGAGGTCGGGCGAAATGCTGGCGTTCGATCACGCCGACATCGGGCTGCCTTTGGCGGCGCTGCCCGACGAAGTTTACCGGACGGTCACCTGGCAATTGGCTCCGGGCGATCGCCTGCTATTGTTTACCGATGGCTTGGTAGAGGCTCGCAACCTCGCCGGTGAACCTTTTGGCCGGCAGCGACTCCAAGAGTTATGTCGCGAATTGCGGACCGTATCGTTGCGCGACCTGATCGGCGAAGTGCTGGACCAGGCGGACAAGCACCTGGCCGGCGTTGAATTCGAGGACGATTTTACACTCGTGGCCGTCGAACATACGGGATGAATTTCGCGGCCGAATCCGAGCACGCCCATGTTAACCGCAAAAGGCCCGTACTTCCTGACGCTCCCGCTGGGCGATGGTGTTCGCGCGGTGCGGTTCATCCACCCGGACCTTCGCCGGCAACTCGATGGCGCGGCCATCGAGGATTGCGAGCTGTACAAGGATCTGGAAAAACAGGTGATCCGTTCAGTGCCGGCCAACGAAGCCGTTATCATGAACTTTGGCCTGGTCGAACGGTTCCCCACGGCGTTTTATCAATTGTTGATGAAATTCCGCGAAGAGTTAAGGGCAAAGCAGGCCCGGCTGATCCTGTGCGGGTTCTCGCCCGAAATCACCGGAGGACTCGCCGTCCTGCAAGCCGACCGAATTTTCGAGATTACCCACACCGAAGAACAGGCGTGGTATAAAGCACAGGTTCGCTGATAACATTCGAGCCATGACGATCGATCCTTTATTATTGCAGACTCGCCGGCACTTCTTCCGCGAATGCGGGGTTGGGCTTGGCGCGATGGCGCTCGGTTCGCTTTTGCAGCGCGACGGCTTTGCGGCGCCGGCGGCTGTAAATCCCCTCGCGCCGAAGCATCCTCATTACGGCGCCAAGGCGAAGTCGGTCATCTTTCTGTTCATGGCCGGCGGTCCGAGCCAGTTCGAGTTGTTCGAAGACAAGCCGGAACTGCAAAAGTACCACGGCAAGCCGATCCCGGAATCGTTCACGAAGGGCAAACGCTTCGCGTTCATGGATTCGTTTACCAAGGAACCGCCCAAGCTCCTCGGCACGCGACGCACGTTCCGGCGATTCGGGCAAAGCGGCGCGACCTTGGCGGAATGCCTGCCGCACTTGAGCACGATCGTCGACGATCTGGCGTTCGTCAAAACGGTCGCGACGAATGTCTTTAACCATGCGCCGGCCAAGGTGTTCATGAACACCGGTTCGCCCCAATTCGGCCGGCCAAGCATGGGCTCCTGGGTCACGTACGGCATCGGCAGCGAATCGCACAGCCTGCCCGGTTTCGTCGTCCTCATGTCCGGTCCGCGCGGCCCGCGCGGCGGCGCTGCCTGCTGGGCCAGCGGCTTCTTGCCCACCACCTACCAGGGCGTCCCGTTTCGTTCGGGCGGCGACCCGATTTTGAACCTCAGCAATCCGGCGGGCATTTCCGACAAACGCCAACGACAAGTGCTCGACGTGGTGAAAGACCTGAATGAAGCACGGCTCGCCGAGACCGGCGATCCCGAAATCGCCACGCGCATCGCGCAGTACGAGATGGCATATCGCATGCAAACGAGCGCTCCGGAGTTGATCGACCTCGGCAAAGAACGCAAAGCCACGCTCGAGATGTACGGTGCGGAGCCGGGAAAAGCGACGTTTGCCAACAACTGCCTGCTGGCTCGCCGGCTCGTCGAACGCGGCGTCCGTTTCGTGCAGCTTTACCACACCGATTGGGACCATCACGGCGACGGCGGGAACAATCTGACGACTGGACTCGACCGCATGGCGGCGAGCGTCGATCGCGCCAGCACCGCCTTGATCAAAGATCTGAAGGCTCGAGGCTTGCTCGACAGCACGCTGGTCATCTGGGGCGGCGAATTTGGCCGGACCCCGATGGGTGAAATCCGCGACTCGGTCGGCCGCAACCACCACATCGACGCCTTCACCATGTGGCTGGCCGGCGGCGGCATCAAACCGGGAATCACCTTCGGCGAAACCGACGAATTTGGTTTTGCTCCCGTCCGCGACCGCGTCCACGTGCACGACCTGCACGCGACGATCCTGCACCTCCTCGGCCTGGAGCACACGCGCCTGACCTACCGCTTCCAGGGCCGCGACTACCGGCTGACGGATGTGCACGGCAACGTAGTGCGTGGGTTGTTGGCGTGAACGAAGGCTCGCTGTTCCACGCAAAAAGCATTCGCGGCTTGGCCAAAAAAACCTGCACTTCCCTGCGCCCTTCCATCCGCTTCACTCATAAACCGCTTGCGGGCCGGTGCGGGCTCGGCTACGTTCATTCCATCTCGCGCTTTTTCATGGGGCTGGCCATGGCTGTCAATTTTCGAACCTGCGTCGTCCTCTGGTTGCTGGCGAGCGGATTGCCTTTGATCGCCGGAGAACCGTGGCACGAACCACCGGCGTACGCGAAACTTTCCGCTTCTCAGAAAGAGTGGCTCAAAGAGCGCAGCGAGGCCATGAAGCGCGTCGATGCACTACAGGCTGCCGACTACGAAGATGAAGAAGCGCTGCAGATCGCCAGAGCGGTGATCAACAAGGACATCGAGATTTTCGGCGAAGTGCATGCCGAGACGATCAAGTCGATTCATCGCGTGGCCGGATGCTATTACTACGCGGGAGAGTTTCAAACCGCGTTGAAATTCCATTCTGCCAACGTGGAACTGAGCAAGAAAACGTTTGGCGAAAAGGACTGGCGCAGCCGCAGCTACGATTACGAAGCCGCGATCAAACAACGGATTCTCAAGCAGAACAGCAAGCCGCTGCGAACGACATATGGCGACGCATGGGACGCGCTCGACGAGGGCGGCACGCTGCGAGGCAAGAAGCAGTACGAAGCGGCGCTGGCCAAGTCGCAACGAGCGGCCGGTCTGTTTCTGCAAGTCGCCAAGGCGATCGGCCTGGCGGAAGGCGACTTCATTCCATACTCGCTGGCGCTTCGCGACATGGGCTACGCGTACTACAACCTCGGTCGTTACGCGGATGCCGAGCAGATGTATCGCGAGGCCATGAAGATCACCGGCAAGCAGTATGGACAAACGCATCCGACCCACGCGGACTTGGTGTACGAACTGGGGCGATGCCATTATTCGAAGGGCGAATATCCGCAGGCGGAGTTTGCGTACCGCGAAGCGCTGGAGATATACGAAAAAGCCTACCGCAGGCCGCATCGTGACATCGCCGCGACGCTGACGCAACTCGGGCACCTTTACGATCGGCAGCGAAAGAATTCGCTGGCGGACGAGTATTACACGAAGGCTCGCACCACGTACGAAAAGTCCGACGACGCCAATGACTGGATTTTCTCCGATATCCTCAGCGGCAAGGCATCGGTTTGCCGCCGCACCGGCCGCCAAACGGAAGCCGAGAAACTTCTCAAAGAGGCGCTCGTTTTTGCGGAAGAGAAATTCACGGCCCAGTCGAACAACTATGCCGTCGTCGCAAACGAACTGGGGCACCTGTACAACGAACAGCGCAAGTGGGAGGACGCGCACAAGTTTTACCAGATCGCGTTCGATTACTACATTCAAACGCTCGGCGGCCGGCATTCGCATACCGGCATCGTCGGCATCGGCCTGGCATGGATGAAGCACAAACTCGGCCAGGACGACGAGGCCGAAAAACTCATGCGCGGCGTGGTGACGAATCTGCGGCGAAATCTCGGCGACAAGGAAAGTAGCACGATCACCGCAGTCAACTCGCTCAGCAACATCTTCCGCGATCGCGTCGAGAAACATGTTCGTGCAGGCAAGGCAGAGGCCGCCCGTGATGCTCAAAAAGAATGTCTGACTATTCGCGATGATTTCTTCGGCCCGTCGCACTGGAGCGTCGTGGCCCATCGAGCGGAACTCGCTCATCGCGAAGACGTGGTGAAACGTCCGGAAGCAGATCAAAAAGCGTTGATGGAGGCGGACAAGATTTTTTGGGATGCTCAGGCCGCGATCGATAAACGGCAGTATGCCGAAGCGCTGCCGATGGTGGAGAAGGCCCTTTCGACACGGAAGGAAAAGTTGCCCGCGGACGCCTATCCCGTGACCGAGGCAACATACCGGCTCGCCGTCGTTCAATACCTGCTGGGGCGAAAACTCGAAGCGGAGCCCTTGTTTGCGGTGTCGCTGGCGGGATTTCGCAAGGCGCACGCGGGCGCGCAATTGCCGCCGGCCGCCGCCGAAGCCATGTTGCGGCTGGGCGACGCGGCATTTCAGCGCGGTCAGTGGTCGAACGCCGCCTCGCTGTATGACGAATCACGAACGCTCGCGCGAAAGGTGCAATTCGCCGGACATGCGGTCCACCTGTCCGCTCTCGAAGGCGCCGCCCGTTCCTATCGCAACCTGGGCAATTTACCGCAGTCGGCCATGCTCACCCGCGAACTGGTCGATCTGCGCAAGCGCTACAACGGAGAAAACAGCGCCGAACATCTCACGGCGCTGCGGGACTGGGCGATCGTGTCGCGACTGTCGTACCAACTGGATGAGTCGGAACAGGTTTTGAAAAAGCTCACGCCCCTTTATGCACCGGCAGACGGCAAGGTGAACGCGATTCACGTCGAACTACGAAACGAAATGGCGCTGGTCCACTACCAGGCCGGCCGGTTGCAGGACGCGAAGCAACTCTTGTTGGAATGCATTGCCGATGATGAAAAACTCGGACCGTCGTATTTTCTTGTCTTGCTCTGGGACAACCTCGGCATCGTGCAGGAGAAGCTCGGCGAATTCGATGCTGCGGCCACGAGCTTTCGCAAGGCCTTGGACCTCCAGGAGCAGGTCAAAACCCGCTACGACTTTCTGGTAGTGCATTTGGCCTCCCTGCTGAAGCTGCAAGCGGATGGATACGTTTCGGCCGGCAAACTGGATGACGGGAAAAAAGCGCTCGCCGAGGCAAGCAGCTTGCTCGAAAAGCAGTTCGGTCCGCAGTCGTGGCGCACCAAGGCAATCCGGGTACGCGGCGAGCAACTCGAGGGGCTGCTCAAGCAACCGGAGGAAAAACAGAAGGCCTGGCGCGAGGGCGTCGCCCTGGCGGCCGGCGCCCTGAAACAGTTCGAACAGGGACAGTTCGCCGCGGCGGCCGACGCCCTGGAGAAGAGCATCTCGTCGCGGCAAAGCGCGGCAGATGAAAACGGTTTGGAGATCGCCGAGGCGCAACTGCGGCTTGCGGATTGCCGATACGCGTTGGGCAAGTTCCAGGACGCACTGGCGGCGGTCAGTGCTGCCGAAAAGGTGATTGTCGCATCGCTCGGCAACGAGCATCCCGAGGCGGCAGCGGCCTGGCTGCAAGCGGCACGGCATCACATCGAAGCGGGCAACCACTCCACGGGGTTCGATTATTCGCGGCGTGCCGCGCTGCTGTATGAGAAGTCGCACGGCCGGCGTTCGATCGAGTACGCGCGGGCGCTGGCTCATGTTGGATTAGCGCAAATGCGGATTGGCAACACCGCCTCGGCCGCGACGAACTTTCGAACCGCGAACAGCATCCTGCGCGGTTTGGCGCCGGAAGGATTTGCGGACCTGTGTGACGTACTGCTGAACCAGGCCGAGTGGCATCTGACCGTCGGCGATGCGACGCAAGCCGAGACGATCGCGCGACAGGCAGTCCATTGGATCGACCGCCGGTTCGGGCCGGATTCTCCCAGGTTCGCCCGGGGCCAGCTGCTGCTCGGCGCCGCCCTGTTGTGTCGCGGCGATGTCAAGTCCTCCGCCGAGGCGATTCAACGCGGCTCGCAATTGGCGTTGAAGCGCTTCGATCCATCCTGCCCCTCGGCCTGGCCGGCGCTCGTGGCTGCCGCCGCGGTGAAAAAGCAAACCATGGACATTGCCGGCGCACGCATGCTGTACGAACGGCTCCTGGCGCTGCAGCAACAGACTCTTGGTGCGGAACATCCCGCTTGTGCCGGCACGCACCTGGAACTGGGGGCGCTGGCATTGCAGGCGAACGAACTGGATCGTGCGGATGCATCACTGAATCGTGCCCTGCAACTTTCGGAAAAAGCAAAGTCGGATGCGAGCGCGATCCTGGAACAGCTTGGTCTTTTACGGCAAAAGCAGGGTCGGATCGCCGACGCCGATGCTCTCTTCCGCCAGCAGTTTTCTCGCTCCACGGCCAAAATGCAGGCCGCCGAGACCACACAGCCGGACGAGCAATTCATGTGGACGGTGGAGCAATCGCGGAAGCCGCTGGATCATCTGCTTTCGCTGACCGGCTCATCGGACAATGCCGACGAATTGTATGCTTCGGTCTATCGCTGGAAAGGAGCGACCCTGGCGAGACTTGACCGCCTGCGGTCGGCACGCACCAACCCGGCGTTTGCCGACTTGTTCAATCGATACGAAAACGTCGGCGTGCAACTCGCCACCGTGGCGACGCGGATTCCGTATCCCGAGGACCGTGCCTGGTGGACGCTTCGCGTCGAACAGTTGACTCAGGCCAAGGAGCA
>Ga0073934_10008812_pt1 | contig 13250 bp, 10 predicted proteins | sample LarsenN4metaG_FD_76834 | JGI IMG/M metagenome (GOLD analysis project Ga0073934, IMG submission 76834) | Hot spring sediment bacterial and archeal communities from British Columbia, Canada, to study Microbial Dark Matter (Phase II) - Larsen... ...
CCAACAAGAACGGATTCCTCTATGTGCTGGATCGCACCAACTGCAGGCTGATCGCGGCACATGCCCTCGTGAAGGTGAACTGGGCTTCGCACATCGATCTCGCTACCGGCCGTCCGGTGTTGACCGACCTCTACAAACGGTTTCTCGCCGGAGAGGAAGTCGAAATCTGGCCGTCACGCGGCACGAACGCGGTGCCGATCGCCTTCAATCCGAACAGTGGCCTCGTCTTCGCGAGCACGTGGAACCTGCCGCGTATTCAGAAGCTGGTGATGGAGCCGCAGCCGCAAGTGCTCGGCGCCAATTCCACGGGCGTGACCTCGCGGCTGCCGCAGGTCAAGCCGGGAGAGGCCTACGGCCATTTCGTCGCGATCCACCCGCTGACCGGAACGAAGAAATGGGAGATCGCGCTGACCGATTTCCCGAGCTCCGCGGGAATGCTGGCAACCGGAGGCGGACTGGTGTTCACGGGGAAACTCTCGGGTGAGTTCATCGCGCTCGATGAAGACACCGGCAAGACGCTCTGGCAGTTCAAAACGCCTTCGTCGATCAACTCGACCGCAATCACCTACACGCACAATGGCCGACAGTACGTGACGATCGCGTCCGGTCTGGGAGGTGGACTCGCAAATCGCTACGCCGGCGGCAAGGTGCCGACCGGCGGCTCGATCTGGACGTTCGCGCTGGAGAATTAAACGCAGTTCCGAGTTTTGAGTAGTGAGTTTTGAGTAGTGAGTTTAGAGCGGTGAGCTCATCACTCAAGACGCACGCTACTCCACCATATACGGATAAGTGTGGGTGCGTGGCGGCGAGAACGTCTCCTTCACGGCACGCGCGCTCACCCATCGCAGCAGGTTCATCTTCGATCCTGCCTTGTCGTTGGTGCCTGACGCACGCGCGCCGCCAAACGGCTGTTGACCGACTACGGCACCCGTCGGCTTGTCGTTGATGTAGAAATTGCCCGCAGCGTTGCGAAGCAGAGTGGATGCCTGCTGAACCGCGGCGCGATCGCGCGCGAACACCGCACCGGTCAACGCATAGGGTGAGGTCCGATCCACGATCTCGAGCGTCTCGGTCCACTTCGAGTCCGGATACGCATACGCCGTGACGACCGGACCGAAAATCTCCTCACACATCAACCGATAGCCTGGATCCGATGTCTCGATGAGTGTCGCCTCGACGAAGTAGCCAACCTCGTCGCTGGTGCCGCCGCCCTGAATGACCCGGGCATGTTGCTTCGCGTCCTCGAGATAGCCGCTGATCTTCGTGAAAGCCTTGTGATCGATGACCGCGCCCATGAACGTTCTGAAGTCGGCGACGTCACCCATGCGGATGTCGCGCATCATCGCCACGGCGCGATCCTTGACCTCGGGCCACAGCGATTGCGGGACGTAGACGCGGCTGGCTGCCGAACACTTCTGTCCTTGGTACTCGTACCCGCCGCGCACGATCGCAACCGCAAGCGCCTGCGCGTCAGCCGAGGGGTGCGCGACGATGAAGTCTTTGCCGCCGGTCTCCCCGACGAGCCGTGGATAACTCCGGTAACGGCCGATGTTCTCGCCCACACGCTTCCACATCGAGTTGAACACCGCCGTGCTGCCGGTGAAGTGAATACCGGCGAGGTCTGGCGAATCCAGCACGACATTGGAGATCTCCGCCGGGTTGCCTGAAACGAGATTGATCACGCCGGGCGGCAGGCCCGCCGCCTCGAGCAGCTTCAGGATGTAATGCGCGCTCAGCATTGCGCTCGATGCCGGCTTCCACACGACGGTGTTGCCCATGAGCGCGGGCGCTGTCGGGAGGTTCCCGGCGATCGACGTGAAGTTGAACGGCGTGACCGCGTAGACAAAGCCCTCGAGCGGCCGGTATTCCACGGCGTTCCACGTGGCGTGACTGCTGATCGGCTGCTCGTCGTACAACTCCTGCGCGTAGTGCGGATTGAAGCGCCAGAAGTCGATCAGCTCCGACGCCGAATCGATCTCGGCCTGAATCACCGTCTTCGATTGCCCCAGCATCGTCGCCGCATTGAGCGTCGCCCGCCAGGTGGTCGTCAGCAGCTCCGCTGCTTTGAGAAAGACCGCGGCACGCTCGTGGAGCGACCAGGCCGCCCACTCGTGGCGTGCCTCGAGTGCCGCCGCGATCGCTTTCGGGATGTGGGCCTGCTCGGCGACGTGCCAATCGGCGAGCACATGCCGATGGTCGTGCGGCATCACCGAGCGTTCGGTCCGGCCTGCCCGCATCTCGCAGCCACCAATGACGAGCGGGATGTCCACCCGCTCCGCCGCCATCTGCACCAGCCGTGACTTGAGCTCTTTGCGTTCGGGAGAATCCGGCAGGTACGTTTTATTCTGATCGTTGACCGGTAGAGGCACTCTGCTCATGTCTTTTCCTCCAGAATACGCCCGATCGCGTCCGGCGCGGCCGCTTGGCCTCGGGTGTATGCGGCTGTCAACTGAGCGGGACCGCGACGAGTCCCGTGCCATCGCCGTGTTGCACGCCGCGCTCGACGGCGGCGTTACGTTCCTGGACACCGCTGATGCGTATTGCCTGGACGACACCGATGCCGGCCACAACGAAAGGCTGATTGCACGTGCCCTCGATGGCTGGGGCGGCGACCGCTCTCGAATCGTCATCGCCACGAAGGGCGGCTTGACACGGCCAGCCGGCGAGTGGGCGGCCGATGGACGCGGCCGGCATCTGCAGGCGGCGTGCGAAGCGAGCCTGCGAGCTCTTGGAGTCACTCGCATTCAGCTGTACCAGCTTCATGCACCCGACCCGCGGACACCGCTCGCCACGAGCGTGCGGGCGCTGGCCTCGCTCAAGAAGAGAGCGCTCGTCGAGCAGGTCGGCCTCTGCAACGTCACCGTCGCTCAAATCGAGGAGGCGCGCCGCATCGTAGACGTGGCAACGGTGCAGGTGGAGTTGAGCCCTTGGCGCGACGCCAACGTCCTGAACGGGGTAGTCCCGTACTGCATCGCAAATGGAATCCGGCTGATCGCGTACCGCCCGCTCGGCGGATCACGACACGTCCGACGAAGTTACTCGAACCACGTGCTCGCCGAAGTCGCAACTCGCCATCAGGCCACGCCTGCCGAAATCGTGCTGGCCTGGCTGGAGGATCTGTCCGACTCGATCGTCGCGATTCCCGGACCGACGAGGATAGAGACAGCGGAGTCCGTCATCCGTGCTCGTCGCGTCCAGCTCACGGACGAGGACCGGGCGCGATTGGATACGGAGTTCGAATGGGGGCAAACCGTCCGCTCTGCCACACGACAGGGCGGGGTCGCCGCCCGGAGCGTATCGTCATACACGGCGGCGCCGCGTCGCGACGGCGAAGTCGTCCTCGTAATGGGACTTCCCGGCGCGGGCAAGAGCACGGTCGCCAGAACGTTCGTGGAGCAGGGCTACACACGATTGAACCGAGACGAAGCCGGCGGAACGCTGCGCGCTCTCGTTCCGCGGCTCGAGCAGGTGATCGACAACGGCAGCACGCGCATCGTTCTCGACAACACATACGTGTCCCGTGCCTCCAGGGCGCTCGTCGTTCAGGCTGCGGCGAGATTTGGCCTGCCGGTGCGCTGCGTATGGCTCGCGACCGGTGTTGAGGCAGCGCAGGTGAACGCTGCCTGGCGGATAGTGTCCAACCATGGGCGCCTGCCCGGGCCTGACGAGATGCGAAAGATTCGCAAGCACGACATCAGCGCCTTTCCACCGGGCGTGCAGTTCCGGTATCAACGCGAGCTCGAGCCTCCCGACCTGTCCGAGGGTTTCTCGGAGATCGAGACGATCCCGTTCGAACGGACGCACGATCCCTCGATGAACCGCACGGCGCTGATCGTCTGGTGCGATGACGTGCTCATGCGCAGCCGATCGGGACGTCGAGCGCCCAGCTCGGCGGACGATGTCGAGGTTCGTCAGGAGCGCGGGGAGTTGCTCCGCCGCTACCAGCGCGATGGCTGGCTGCTGCTGGGGTTGTCGTGGCGACCCGAGATCGAAGAGGGAACGCTGACGCTCGAACAGGTGGACGCTGGATTCGCACGGATGCAGGAATTACTCGAGGTCTCGATGGACATCCTCTACTGCACGCATGGCGCCGGACCGCCGGTCTGCTGGTGCCGGAAGCCGCTGCCCGGGCTTGGAGTCGTCTGCATTCAGCGCCATCGACTGAACCCGTCCCGCTCCGTCTATGTCGGCGCTGGGCCGCAGGATCCGGGTTTTGCTCGGCGCCTCGGGTTCGAGTACCGCAACGCCGACGACTTCTTTGCGTAAAAGTGTGAAGGGGTCAGACCCCTTCACGGGGGGGTCTCACCCCTTCACGGATCTGCTACCCTGGTGACTATGCCTCCGAACTGATCCCGCTTAAGGCGAAACTTCGCACTCTACCTTCCATACCAGATCGCCACCGTCGAGGGCGTCATGGATGGCCTCTATCTCCTGTGGTGGGTCCAGGAGAAACAGATGCCGCCTGCGCTCGTCGCCGCGACGATGGCTGCCGGCGACCTGCTCCTGATGGCCCTCGAGGTCCCGACCGGCTGGTTCGCTGACCGTTTTGGAAATCGACGCAGCCTGATGCTCGGCTCCCTCATCCAGGTGGCCGGGATGCTCTGCTGCTGGCTGGCCGACGGCATCCCCGGACTTCTGCTCGCCTGCTTGCTGGTTGCGGTCGGCGATGCGTTCCGGTCCGGCGCGGATCAGGCGCTGCTCTACCGGACCTGTGTCGCCATGGATCGCGAAAGTGCTTTCCAGGGGATCGAAGCACGCTCGCGCGCCGTTCAAGTCATCGCGCTCGCCGCGCTCACAGTCGGCGGCGGTGTCATCGTCACACAGTGGGGGTTCGCTGCGGGCTGGCTCGCCGAGACGATGCTGTGCGCCATGGGCGGCCTGGTCGCGTACGCCATGGTCGAGCCGCCCGCGTGCGCCGACGAGGACGAGCCGGACGATGCGCCGAAGCGACGGGTGAGGATTCCGTGGAAGATGGCGGCGCTCGTCATCCTGCCGCTCGCCTTCCTCGACGCGGTCACCTCGGCAGGTTCTTTCGTCCTGCAGGCGGCCGGCGGACGGAGTGCAGGCGAGGTCACCGTGCTCGTCGCACTGATCACGCTTGCCGATGCAGCCGGGTCCGCTCTGGCCATCCGCCTGCCGGCACTCGGCGTGCGCGCTCAGGCTGTGCTCGCTCTCATGGGCGCGTGCGTCGCGTGCGCTGCCTTGATGTGGCCGCCGGCGATGGTTCCAGCAACCATCGCGCTCTCGTTCGCGACGGGGGCGTCACATCCTCTCCGCGCCGCCTCGATCCAACGACTGGCTTCCGACGACATGCGCGCTCGCGCCGCCTCCGCCGCGAACGCGTGCGATATGGCGCTTTCGACGCTGCTCTTGCTGCTCGCTGGAACGCTGCTCACCAGATAGCGGCAAGGTGTAATTCAGCATACGGAATTCAGAAAGCAGACAGTGTCTTTATGAAATCAGCAGTGCAGAATTACCAGTGTCGCTAGGGCCGCGCCGGCTCGATATCGACCGCGATCCCTCTCCACTTCCCTTGCCGGAACCGCAGCACGCTGAGCGTCGCGCGCGTCGCGTGCCCGATCACGATCGCCGTCCAGATGTGCAGCGGCTCGAGGCCGTACAGCGCCTGAAACAGCGCACAAAGCCCCAGCGGTATGACGACCTGCGAGACGATCGAGATGTAGAGCGGGCTGCGCGTGTCGCCGGTGCCCTGCAGTCCACCGGTGTAGCTCAAGGCAACCGTGATGAAGAGACCCGAAACGCTGAGGAATCCGAGCAGCTGACGTCCGAGTGACAGAACCAGCGGATCGGTCATGCCGAACACGGCCAGCAGATAGCCGGGGATGAGCAGGAACATCGCGCCAACGAATGCCGCGACACCGAGGCCGTAGCGCGACGCCGCACGCACGCCTTCGACCGCGCGCTCGGGGTTGCCTGCGCCAAGATTCTGACCGGCGATCGTGGCCGACGCGCCCATGAGCCCGACCGAGGTCCAGGTGATCAACGAGAACAGCTCGGTGTAGCCGACGGCATACGCCGCCTGCGCTGCGGCGCTGTGCTCCAGCGATCCGATGAACCGCAACAGCAGCACGCCGCCGACGTTCATCGCGATGCCCTGCACCCCGGTCGGCAAGCCAAACCGGAACAGCGAACGGATGATCCCGAAATCCGGCCGCTTGTCCATGCCGCGCTCGAAGTGAATGACGGACTCAGGGCGCGTGATCTTCCAGAGCCCGTAGATTGCGACCGTGGTGCTGCTCGCGATCGTGCCGAGCGCGGCTCCGATCGTGCCGAACATCGGGATGAGGACGACGTTGAAGGCGATCGTCAGAAACGTCATGGTGACGCCCAGACGGAGGGGCGTCTGCGGATCGCCCGCGGCGCGGAACGCGCCGCTCAGCATGAAGAACATCATCATGCCGAAAATGCCCATGAACATCGCGCGCAGGAACGGCAGGGCCTCGGCCCGCACGGCGGGTTCGGCATTGACCAGGGTGAGAAGCGGCGGCGCCGCAAAGTAGCCGACCGCGGCGAGGATGATCGACAGCGCGAACGACGTCAGAAACGCCTGGTAGACGACACGGTTGACCTTGGCGGGCTCGTTCGCGCCGGCAAAACGCGCGACCAGCACGCCCATCCCGGTGAAGAGCGAGCTGATGAAGACGATGACGACCAGGATGATCTGCCAGCTGACGCCAATGGCCGCGTTCGCCGTGTAGCCGACGAAATGACCGACCATCGCGTGGTCGATGATGCCTTGCAGCCCCGCAATGACGTTCTGCAGCATCGTCGGCCATGCCAGCTTCCACACGGCCTGGCCGATCGGACCCTCGACAATGGATCGGTCGAATTTTCTGGACGTTCCCCCGGGCTCGGCCACAAATGCTCGTCGTTGTCCGGCTTGCGCCGGGAGATGACAGACGCGGATGATGTCCGGCGCGGGCCGGACGGGAGAGAGAAGTGTACCCGGTTTCAGGGGGATGGTGACAGGGCCGGAAAGCTGTAATATGACGCCGGCAGGAGGCTGGTTATGAAACCTTCATGGCGGCGTGCGACGCGAGTCGTGTTGGCGTTGGCAGCCCTGTCGTGGACCACGACGACAGTCGACGCGCAGAAGTGGACGCAGGGACGAACCCCCGACGGCCAGCCCGACATCCAGGGTATCTGGATCAATTTCGACAGCACTCCCTTCGAGACACCCGTGGCGGCGCGGAACGAGGCGTCGGGATCGAGCGCAGCGACCGGCGTGGGCCCCGCCTCGGAGTTCGCGGATCACACGCACAAGATCAGCACGCGCCGTCAGTCGATGGTCGTGGATCCGCCGGACGGCCGCGTGCCGGTGATGAAGTGGGCCGAGGACAAACGCGACTACGACCTCGAGCACATTCCCGACGCGCCCGAGCACGAGACGCCATGGGTGCGCTGCATCACGCGAGGCTATCCCGCCGGCATGTTCCCTGCCGGGTACAACAACGCGTATCAGATCATCCAGATCCCCGGCCACGTGGTGATCGTGTTCGAGATGATTCACGAAACACGGATCATCCCGATCGACGGCCGTCCCAGGCTGGGTGCCGCCATCAAGCAGTGGAACGGCGAGCCCCGCGGCAGATGGGAGGGCAACACGCTGGTGGTCGAAAGCACCAACTACAACAACAAGGGATCCATTGCGACCAGCGCCGCAACGGGTCGCATGCGGGGCATTCCGCAGACGGAAGCGATGACGGTCGTCGAGCGATTCACTCGCACCGACGCAAATACCATCGACTATTCAGTGACCATCAGCGACCCGAAGGTCTACACGAAGCCGTGGACCGTGCGCCTGCCACTCAACCGCGATGACAGCTACGAGATGTTCGAGTACTCGTGTCACGAGGGCAACTACGCACTGCCGAACGCGCTGAGCTTCGGACGCAAGCGCGACGCCGAAGTCAAGGCGTCATCGTCCAATCCGCAAACCGATTGTTGATCTTTGATTGGTGAATACTGATTCCTTGTTGATTGCAGATCGTTGATCGTTGATTGATCTGGTGATTTCGCGAATCCATCGATAGATCAACAATCGACGTTCAACAATCAACAACGAATCAACAATCAGAGATCAATAAATCTCCAATGCTTACGAGAGTCTCTCTGGTTATCGTGCTCGTACTGTCGAGCACGGCCCTGTCTCCAGCCCAGGAGGCAGTCGTCCCGTTCAAGATCAACGTTCCCGATTCCGTCCTCGCTGATCTCAGAAACCGGCTGGCGCGCACGCGTTTTCCCGGCGAGATCGCGGGCTCCAACTGGGACGACGGCACGAACCTGGGCTACCTCAAGGAGCTCGTCACGTACTGGCAGCAGAAGTTCGATTGGCGCGCGGCAGAGCGGCGGCTCAACCAGTTCGACCAGTTCATCACCAAGATCGACGGCCTCGATGTTCACTTCATCCACCAGCGCTCGCGCCATCCCGACGCACTTCCGCTGGCGGTGACCCACGGGTGGCCGGGGTCGGTGGCGGAGTTCACCAAGATCATCGGGCCGCTCACCGATCCCACGGCGCACGGCGGCAACGCCGGTGACGCGTTTCACGTTGTCGCGATGTCGCTGCCGGGATTCGGGTTCTCCGGGAAACCGACGGAACGCGGATACGGTCCCGAGCGCATGGCCGGCGTTCTCGCGAAGCTGATGGCGCGGCTGGGTTATACGCGATACGGCTTGCAGGGCGGCGACTGGGGCAGCGCGATCAGCCGCTTTGCCGCGATCAACGATGCGAGCCACGTCGCCGGGCTTCATCTCAACTTCTGTCTGGCCGGCCCGCCGCCGGGCGCGAGAGATCCGAACGAGGGTGTCCCTCCCCATGAACTGGCCCGCACGCGCGAGCGGCAGGCGTTCATGGACACCGAGCGCGGCTACTTCCTCGAGCAGAGCACGAAACCGCAGACCGTGGGATACGGACTGGACGACTCGCCGGCAGGACTGGCGGCGTGGATCATCGAGAAGTTCAGGTCGTGGACCGACAACGACGGCGCCATCGAGAAGAAGTTCACGAAGGACGAGCTGCTGACCAACGTAATGATCTACTGGGTGACGCAGTCGGGGACCTCGTCGGCGCGCATCTACTACGAGAACCAGCGCGCCAAGCCGCCGCAGCGGAAGGTCGAGGGGCCGACCGCGTGCGCGGTGTTCCCAAAGGAGATCAGCATCCCTCCCCGGCGGTGGGTAGAGGCTCAGTACAACGTGACGCGCTGGACGGAAATGCCGAAGGGCGGCCACTTCGCCGCGCTGGAAGAGCCGGAGCTGCTCGTGGAGGACGTTCGCGCGTTCTTCCGGACACTGCGCTAACCCGCGATCCCGACCCGGCATCCCGAGTTCCGGCCCGAGTCCCGACAATCCCGAGTCCCGGAATTGACGGGTTCCACGCGTCGGCGTAAGGTACGCCCCAATCGACAGGAGAGCCGACATGGTCCGCTACGGAATCGCCGCCTGTCTCGTCTTCGTTGGCGCCTTTGCCGGTCACGGCGGAACGTCTGCAGCCGACGCCCCCGTCACGTTCAGCAAGGACGTTCTTCCGATCCTCCAGAAGAACTGCCAGTCGTGCCATCGGCCCGGTCAGATGGCACCGATGTCGCTCGTCACCTTCCGCGATGCGCGGCCGTGGGCGCGATCGATCAAAACCAAGGTCGAGAGCCGGCAGATGCCGCCCTGGTTCGCCGATCCGGCCCATGGGCCGTTCGCGAACGACCGGTCGCTGTCGCAGAAGGACATCGACACGATCGTCAGGTGGGCCGACGCGGGCGCGCCCGAAGGGGATCCGAAAGACGCACCGGCGCCGATCGACTGGCCCGCCGACGGCTGGCAGATCAAACCGGACATCATCGTCAGAGGACCCGAGTTCCGGGTGCCCGCACGCACGAAGAACGACGTCGTCGAGTGGGTTTCCTATCTGATTCCGAGCGGCTTCACGAAAGACACCTGGATCACCACGCTCGAGATCAAGCCGAGCGTTCCCGAGGTGACGCATCACATCTGCGCCACGTTCCAGACACATCGCCCGGACGCGAAGTACTACGTGCCGATCTGGGTCGAGTCGCCACGCGACGATGAGGGCGCGGCGATCGGCGGTAACAACCCGCCGGCGAATCGAGTCGGCGGCCGGCAACCCGGAGCTGACGTCGGCGGTGGCTTCAACTGCTTCGTCCCCGGTCGCGCCGCCGACGACTATCGGAAGTTCGGCGCAGGCAAGCTGATTCCGGCCGGCAGCGACATCCTCGTCCAGGTCCATTACACGCCGTACGGGAAAGAGGTCGTGGATCGGCCGCTCATCGGGTTTACGGTCGCCGACACGCCGCCGGCAAAGCGCTGGATGTCGTACGGCATCGTCGGCGGCGGGCCGGACTTCGCCATTCCGCCGCACGAGGCGAACTACAAGAGCCCGCCGTTCGACGTGACGTTCACGGCCGACGTCGAGCTCGTCGAGTTCATGCCGCACATGCACGTGCGCGGCAAGTCGATGACGTATCACCTCGTCTACCCGGACGGCCGCGACCAGATCGTGCTGAGCGTCCCGAAGTACGACTTCAACTGGCAGTTGCTGTATCAGCCTGCCAAGCCGATACGTGTCCCGAGCGGGACGCGGATGTACGTCGAGGCGTACTACGACAACTCCAAAGCGAACCGGTTCAACCCGAACCCGAATCGGACGGTCTACCTGGGACGGATGACGTGGGAAGAGATGATGGCGCCGTTCTTCGGCGTGCTCATCGACGCGAAGACCGACCCCAACTCCGTGCTGAAGCTCGGACGATACGCCCGGCAGGGAGACGGTGCGTGACGATCGCGACTCGCGTCTGGACCAGCGCGCTCTTCGCGCTCGTCGTCGCATCGTCGATCGGAGGCGCCGCGCAGGTCGGTGGCAAGCCGGTCACCGGCGGCAATCCAACGCCTGGGACCGCGCAGCCAGACCCGCCGAACCTGAGCGATCGCATCACCCTGAGCGGCTGCCTGCAGCCAGCAGCGAAGCCGTCCGCGACCGATGTACGAGACGCGAACACACCAAGCGACGACCGGTTCGTTCTGTCCGCCGCACGGCGTGTGGATCGGGTGCCTCCCGGAACAGGCGGGTCGGCACTGGCCAGGAGCGTATCGAGCAGCACGTTTCGGCTCGAGGGCATCGACAGCCAGTTCTCCCCGTTTGTGAATACCGAAGTGGAGATCTCCGGAGAGGTCAAAGTGCCGTCGGCACCCGGCGCCGTTCCGGTTCTGTTAGTCGAGTTCGTTCAGAAGCTCGCACCCCGCTGTTGACATGAACTGATATGCGCCTGCTCGCAAGCACGGTGACGCTTTGTGCGATTCTCGCGACCTCTGTCACGGTGGCGCAGACACCCCGTGGTGAGGTCAAAGGCGTTCTCTCCACCGCCCGCGGCCCGGTCTCTGGAGCCGAGGTCCGCGTGAAGAACACGAACACCGGCGAGGTGCAGATCACGAGGACCTCGCCGACGGGTGAATTCGCAGTCGCCGTCACGCCCGGCACGTACGATGTGTTCGCATCGGGCGTCGGCCTCGTCACCCTGGCGCGCCGGCAACTCGCCGTCGGCGCCGGTGCGACCGTGCGTGTCGACAGCGTCGTTGCTGAAAGCCCTAATGCGGGAACACCGGGTGAGATCCCCTTCCTCTACCAGCGTGCCGACAGCAAGGCGCCTTCGGGTCCGGCGCCGAGAACCGCCGATGGCAAGCCCGACCTGAGTGGGGTCTGGTTTCCCGGGCCTGATCTCGAGCCGGAGATCCCCGCGTATCAACCGTGGGCCGCAGAAGAAGCGAAGAAGCGCGCGTCGCGGCCGGGCGAAGATCCGCGGGCGCTGTGCCTTCCGACGGGAATCGGCCGCCTGCACGCACTCGACCTCGCCAAGTTCATTCAGACGCCGAATCTCATCGTCGTCCTGATCGAGCTGAGCGTCCCGGGCGTCCGGCAAATCTTCCTCGACGGCCGCCCGCACCCCCCGAACCTTCAGCCCAGCTGGCAGGGCCACTCGGTCGGCAGATGGGAGAACGACACGCTGGTAGTGGATACGGTCGGCTTCAACAACCGGGGCTGGCTCGATGGCAACCGCCCACAAACCGAACAACTGCATGTGATCGAGCGCTTCCGGCGCATCGACCTCGGTCACATGGAGCTCGAGATCACGATCGACGACCCGGGCGCCTACACGAAGCCATGGAAGGTGCGGCGGCTTCTGCAGCTGGCGCCGGGTGAAGAAATCATGGAGTACGTCTGCAACGAGAACAACAAGACCGAGCATTACGTGACCCGATGACCCTGCGCTTTCAGCCTCGCGGCCGGGACGCGTCGAGGACATGCTGTCACCGGGCGTGAACGGCAGGCCGGCCGCTCATCCACACGGAATGGGCCGCACAACGCGGCTCGCCGCTGGCACAGTCACTGCTTGACCAGCGTGTTGCTCGCTGTGCGCGCGGGGCGTACACGGAGGACATCATGGGACGCACGCTTCTCTGGATCGTTGGAGCGGCACTTGGATTGGCGCTGTTCGCGTCGCCGGCCAGTGCCCAGGTCAGCGTGGGCATCGGGATAGGGACTCCGGGAGTGCACGCGGGAGTGGTCGTGGGTGCGCCACCTGTGTACGTCGCGCCACCGGTCTATTACCCGTACGGCTATTACTCGTACCAGGGGTACTACTATCCCTACGGAACTTACTACTACCGGTATCCACGTCAGTACTACCGGTATCCCAGATACTACGATCGCGGGTATTACCGCGGGTATTACCCCGCACGTCCCTACGTGCGGCAACCGTATGTCTACCGCGGCGGGTATCACAACGACATCGGCGCTTCGCGCGTCTATCGCGGTAACGGCGCGGTGCGCTATTACTCGCGGGGGCGTCGATAGCAGTTTTCAGTCTCGAGTCGAGAGCTTTGAGATGAGGCGGTCTCAATGCTCATGACTCAACACTCAAGACTACGCAGAGGCGCTAGTAAGGCACCTCGATCAGCCGATCGCCGCTGCGCATGTCCTGCTCGATGAGGTGGAGGAGTGCCTTGGCGGCGGGACCTGGCTTCCCGTCGCCGATCGGCCGCCCATCCCACTCGACAATCGGCGCCACCTTCACGGAGCTGCCGAGCAGCACCATCTCGCGGGCGGCGCGCGCGTCAGCCACCGGGATGTCGCACACCTCGACGCCCGTCAACACCCCACGTCCGACCAGTCCACCCGCAAGCTCGAGCAGACGCAGCGATGTGCACCCAGGCAGCAC
>Ga0073934_10008813_pt1 | contig 13248 bp, 11 predicted proteins | sample LarsenN4metaG_FD_76834 | JGI IMG/M metagenome (GOLD analysis project Ga0073934, IMG submission 76834) | Hot spring sediment bacterial and archeal communities from British Columbia, Canada, to study Microbial Dark Matter (Phase II) - Larsen... ...
TGACCACGAAGCGGTCGGCCTCCTCGAACACGTCGATGGCCGGCGACCAGTCCTGGCCGTCCAGCGGCCCGGTGCGCACCCCGGCGTGCCACAGCTTGTCGAAGAACTGGTTCATCTCCCGCTGGAGGTCCTCCAGCGACATCTGCCACGGCTGACCCGATCCAAATGGCTTCATGATACGGCCTCTCTTTCGACTATTCCGTCCTGATCCACCGATCGCCATGCCCGCGCTGGATTGTATCCGCAGGTCCCTGCCCGCGGCAGGTCTTCCCGCTTGCAGCAGCTTGACAGCCCCCGCGGGCCACCCCACACTCCCCCCTTCGCGCCAGGGGAGACCGGTTGTCAACCTCCGTGGGGACCGACACGAACACGCCGAGCGAATCGCCGCCCGGGGCTCCTCGCAAGCGCTTCGGCGCCACCTACTGGTTCTGCAACGTCATCGAAACCTGGGAGCGGCTCGCCTACTACACGCTCCGACCGGTGGCCGCCATCTACGTCATGCAGGCCACCGAGCCCGGCGGGCTGCGCCTCTCCGCCGAGCACAAGGGCTGGATCTTCCTGTGGTGGGCCATCTTCCAGTCCTACCTGCCCATGTTCACCGGCGGTTACGCCGACCGGTACGGGTACCGCAAAACGCTGGCCTTCGCCCTGTCCATGAATCTACTCGGCTACCTGCTGATGGCCGTTTCGCACAGCTACTACGGCTTCTTCGCCGGGGTTATCGTCCTGGCTGTCGGCACGGCTTTTTTCAAACCCTCATTGCAGGGCACGCTGGCCCATGGCCTGACCAAAGACAACTCCTCCCTGGGCTGGGGCATCTTCTACTGGGTGGTCAACGTCGGGGCATTCTTCGGACACCTGATTTCGCCGCTGCTGCTGGGTACACCGCATAGTGCGGAGGGTTGGCGCTATCTCTTTCTGGCCTGCGCCGGCTTCACCGTGGTCAATCTCCTGCTGTTGTTGCGGTTTCCTGACGTACCCAGCGGGGCGTCCAAGACCGAAGACCCCTTGCAGGTCTTCTGGCGAACAGTGCGGAACATCTTCGAAGCTCGTCTGATCTGTTGGCTCCTGATCATGTCCTGCTTCTGGATGATGATGTACCAGCTCTGGGACCTGCAACCCAATTTCATTGAAGACTGGATCGACAGCTCCATGGTCGCCCGCTTCGTGCCCGTGGAGGCATGGAAGGAAGTAGCCCCCGACGGCCGCATCCGCGTGGCCCAGCAGATTCTCATCTCCCTCAACGCCTTCCTCATCGTGGTGGCGGTCATTCCCGTCTCCTGGCTGGTTCGCAGGATGCGCACCCTGTCCAGCATGCTGCTCGGCATGCTGGCCGCCACGGCCGGCGTGCTGGTCGCCGGCCTGACCGGAAGCGGGTGGATCTTGCTGCTGGGCATTCTCCTGTTCTCTTTAGGTGAGATGCTCACCGGCCCCAAGAAGAACGAATACCTGGGGCTGATCGCCCCTCCCGGAAAGAAAGGGCTGTATCTGGGGTATGTCAACATTCCCGTGGGTCTTGGGGCGGGCATCGGCAACTACATCTCCGGCAAGATGTACGCCCGCTTCGGGGAGAAGGCCACGCTCTCATTGAAGTACCTGATGGAGAAGACGCCCTTCGGAGACGGCAAAGGCTGGGACGGCAGCATCGCCACGCTGGAGCGGGCCGCCGGCGTCTCACGCACCGAGGGCTACGCCAAGCTTCAGGAGGTGCTGGCCATGGATGGGCCTGCCGCCACGCAGCTCCTCTGGGACACCTACCACCCGCAGTACTACGTCTGGATTCCCTTCGCCGCCATCGGCGTCGTCGCCGCCCTCGCCCTGGCCGTCTTCGGCCAGATGGCCAAACGCTGGAAGGACATGAACGCCTAGCAACGGCCTCGGGGGGCAGCAGCGGGTCGGCCCGTGCTAATGCCGGTCAGCGCTGGTCGCCACGCGGGGCGGCGGTCATGACAAGGATTTGACGCCTCGAAGACTCCCCACCCCTTCTCAGGTGGTGACCGGGACGCCTTCGAACGTGGTGAACGTGTAGCCTTCGAAATCTTCGGTGCAGGTGATCCTCTGGTCGTGGAGGATGCTGAGGGCCACCGCCTCACCCAGGCGCACGGACTCGCTGTAATCCGAGCGCCAGTGAATGCCGGCGAAGTTCCGTCCCGTGGCCACGTTGGCCGCCAGCTTGTTCAACTCCCCTCCCACCGTCAGCGGCGGACCGTCATAGGGAACGAGGCTCGTGGGGTCGGCCGGATCGGGCACCCTGGGGTTTGGGATCACGTACGACTCGTCGAACAGCGCCTTCAGAATGGTCACGCACGCCCCGGCGACGGTGGCGTGCCCGGCACCGTATGAAGGATGCAGCGGCGATCCTTCGGGGTAGGCCTGCGGCAGAAGATAGGTCCCGTGACGACTGAAAATCTCCGCGGCGGCCTGGGAGTTGAGCGCGTCCTGGTGAACCGGATAGTCGGCCGCCCCGGTCAACCGATGATGCACCCGGCCGGCGAAGGCCTCCGGCCGCAGGCGGCGATGAACGAACCACTTCTGGTACCAGACGGCTTTGAGCGCCCGGGTGGCCACTTCGCAGACCAGGGTGGCGAAATAGGGCGGTCCAAAGGTGCCGAAACCGGCCTGGTTGCGTGATTGAAGGTAGGGATTGCCGGGGTTGACTGGGGCCCCAATGCCGCCGGACAAGGGGTCCGCTTCAGGCGGGGTCAGAAGGATCAGGAGAGCGTTGAAATACGCCTGGAAGAGCACATCGACGTGCACCCACTGGCCCAGGTCCCGACCATTGATGATGTAGCGTCGCGCCGGTTCGAACTGGTCGGTTCGACCGGGCAGGCACCCGTTCTGAATGTTGAGCCATTCATCGTATGGCGTCATGTAGTCCAGTCCGGCGGCCACGGTCCGCATCCTCTGCTCGACGAACTGGGACCCGAACGGCACCGGACGCCACAGAAACTGCGAAATGTATGGCCCGACCAGATCACCGGCCGTCGACCCGCGGAACAGCGTTCCCGGCGTCACACGCCCGTCAAACTTGGGCCCCCGGAAATCGCCAATGGCTGACAGCTCGTCGGCCGCCTGAAGGGCCAGCGCGTTCGTCTCATACTCGGCGAACGGCACATCGCGCAGCAGGGCCATCCAGTACAGTTCCACCAGTTCGCCGGCCTGTTCGGCGCTGGCCAAAGCGGGCGCCGGCGGGATCGCCAGGTGATGCGAGTCGGCCCCCTGCAGGTCGAAGGCCAGACCGGCCTGGGGATTGACCAGCTTGCGTTGACGGACCGGGTCGGAGCAGCCCATGGGGATGCTCTCGAAGGCCTGATGCTGGCCCGCCTCGAGTGCCGCGAGCATGGCAGCGTAGGCCGCCGGATCGACCTGACCCAGGGCGTCGTGCGGAAGTCCCTTGGAATAGTTGGCGATGCGCGTGGGGTACGCGGATTCGTCGCCGTTGGCCTGCTGCGCCGGCAGCGGCTGGTCCTTCTGAAACCGGGCCGCCTGAACGCGGATTCGGTAGGCCTGCTGGGCGCGCTGCTGGCTGTTGAGCGGTCCCAGAGCCGACTCGTCTTCCACGCCGATTGGAAACAGCGTCCCGCATCCGGGCACGGCGGCCAGTCCCGCTAGACCGGCGACCACCCGGGCCGAGCTCAGCCCGCCGACGCACCCGATGAACTCACGGCGGCTGAGTCCGTCGGCTGGCGCGGGATCGGGCCGCCCCAGCCCCTCGTCCTGCGTGTCGGCACCGCCGGTCCCGACTTCGCCCCGGCCCTCGCCAGGTTCAGTTCGTATGCGTTCGTGATTCATCAAGGTTCCTCCCCGTCACAGGTATCGGCCGGGCCGCGACTGGGGCCCGGCGCCTGCGGCGCGCATAGGCCCATCGTCCGCGCAGTCGCGTATGCTCCCATTCTCCCAACTTACGGCTTGAAGGTCAATGGCCATCGTGGTTGAAAGTCCGGGCAGGCTGTATGGGATCACGCGACTTCCGATAAACCAGCCGCTGCGACCAATCCGGGCGCAACAGAACCGCCGTCAACAGCCCGGCCACGCTGGCAACCACCGCGCAGGCGGGCATCACCTTCTGGAAGGTCTTGAAGCCGCCCAGGAGCGGCAAAAGCAAGCCCGCGACTGAACGGCTAATGGCTCAGGTGATCTGCCACACGCCCGCAGCGTCGGCCGGCGGCCAAAGCACGTCGCCGGCCACACCGCACGCGCCGGCCAGGCTGGCACTGATCAGGTCGCCCTCGCCGACGCCCGTGGCCGCCACGGACCCCCCCAGCCCCAGGATGGAAAGCCACCGCCCCGTGTCTTGCGCCCGCGGCTCCCGGCCGACCGGGGCGCGATATCTGCCCGCGCGGTCTTCGCCCGACCGCCGGGTTGGCGCCGAATCTGGTGCGTCGTTAGCGGCCACCGACAGGCCGGTTTCGAAAACTGGGGTGGCGGTAAGTGCCCAATCCACCGCGGAAAAAAGGAGACGAATCATGTCCCGAAAAAACCTGCTCCCCCTGATCTTGTCGGTCCCCGTGGTCCTGTCTCTGGCTGCCCGGTCGGCCGGTGGTTCGCCAACCACTCAGCCTGCCGCTCAGGAGGCGGGGGTGTGGTGGTTCCCCAGCAACCTGACCCCGTGCAGCACGCTGCGGTATCGGTTGAGCCATGAAACGGTAACTTCCTACCAGGACGGAGTCACGTGGCACCCGCAGCGCGAGATCACCCTCACCCTGGAGGTGTCTGAAAAGCCGTCGCTGCCGGGACGCGTGTTCCGTGTGCCCATGCACGAAAAGGGCGTGGAAGCGGGCGAAGAGAGGCGCCCTGAGCCTGATCGCCAAATACTGGCGCAGCATCAACCGGGACGGCTTCCGCGTAACCGGCCGCGAGGTGCTGGTCCGCAACCGGCCGCTGTTGCGCGGACCGTGGCGGGCCGGAGACCGGCTCATGCTGGCGGGTGCTCTCTACCTGCTCATCGCACCGGCCTCACTGGTGTGCCACGCGGAGGTCGTTGCCGCGGATGCCGAGCACCTGCGCCTGGCCTGCGATCTGTGGGGCGGTGTGCCGCTTCCAATCTGGCACGGCACGGCCGAGCTACGCATCGAAAGCGACCCCCAGGGCGTCGCCGCGCTGCACCTGACCTGGCGGCAGATCTGGAAGACGCACCGCCGAGAGGGCCGCATCGACGTCATTCGGAAAGACTTCCATCCCATGCCGGCTACTTCCCCCGCCGCGGCGGGTCCGTGATCGGTCCGGGCGGATGCCCACGCCCGGCGCGGCTCTGCCTCGTGGGCTTGCGAACCGCGATCAACTCTCCGTCGGGTCCAGCGTTTCCAGACCTTCACGTTGTGCTGCTGAATTCAATTCGCGATCAGCGGACACCACCGTGAGAACCGTCTCTGGACTCGCCCCGGAACGTGCGGTCAGGGCACAGGCCAACTGGATGGCGTCGCCGGCCTTCAGCGCGTGGACTCTGGCTAAGTCTGCGGCACGGGACATGACGCCGCCGCCCAATTCCACCACTTCCAGCGATTCGTGGAAATCGGTGGCCAGGGCACTGACCACGGCATCCCACTGTTCTTCCCCGATCACCACGGTCCGCCCGCGCCTGGCCAGCGCTGAGATGACCTCCACCCTCGCCAACTGCGAAACAACCAATCGGTATGGTCCACCGAAGAGGACCAGCATGACCGGCGTTCCCGGCTCATTGACGTAGCGCTTCACCAGCGCTGATGAGTCCAGGAAGTAGGCCGGCATCAGCTCCTACCGTCGGTCGCGGATGATGTCCTCGGACAACGGGCCACCGGCGATGTCGATAGGCCGGAAACGCTCCAGGGGGCCGCCACTCAATACCTGGCGAACGACAGGATGTTCCCTGTTGAGCAGCACCCGAGTGGTCGGGAAATCGGGGTTTCTGGGATTGGGCTCCTTGACCGTGGCGACGATCCCCTCCGCCTCCAGCCGCTTGAGAAACCGTTTGGCCTCGGCACCCACGAAACCAAGCTGCGGGAGAAGCTCGTTGACAACGAACCCCGCCCACATGAAGCGGTTCGCTCGCTCTCGCTTGTCGAATTCCCGGATGAACGCCTCCCGGCCGTTGGCTGTCCCAGGCGGATTTGTGGAGCCTTGCTCTCCTGACGACTTCATCTCCACTTCCCGTTGTAGGTCTGCGGGGCCCGGTTCGGGATTGCCGGGCGGCGGAGGCGGAGCCTGCAAAGCCGCTTGGCCAGCAGCCGCATTCAGTTCATATCTGACCACCAGGTAGCGCCCGCGCTCAACCGCGTTCTGGAAAAGAGTGCCCCCGTGCAGATCGTCTCGGTGCTGGTCTTGAATCTTGACTTCCACGGCATCGAGTTCGGCGCATAGCATTTCCGCCGCCCTGGCGAGCTCAAGATTGCCTGTCGTTTGGGCCAGAGCCTTGACATGCCGAACAATCAGACTTGCGTTCATTCCATCTTCTTTAATTCAACAGCATCTATTCCAACAGATCAACCGGCAGGATGGGTGAGCCTGCAAGTAAGACAGTGTGACCGCCGGGCGGACGGATCGCTCCGGCCGCACGCCCCGCGGAAGCGGGGCCGAGAGTGTGCTGACCTCACGCCGGGCCTTTGTGCGGGTTGCTGGCCCGCGGCTCGGCGTTCTAGATTATCCTCTAGAAAGGAGGTGATCCAGCCGCAGGTTCCCCTACGGCTACCTTGTTACGACTTAGTCCCAGTCACCGAGTTCACCGTCGGCCGCCGCCTCCCTTGCGGGTTGGCTGAGCGGACTTCGGGTGCTCCCAGCTCCCATGACTTGACGGGCGGTGTGTACAAGGCTCAGGAACATATTCACCGCGCCGTGGCTGATGCGCGATTACTAGCGATTCCAACTTCATGGAGTCGGGTTGCAGACTCCAATCCGAACTGGGGGGTGTTTTCTGCGATTTGCTCCACCTCGCGGTCTTGCGTCGCTCTGTGCACCCCATTGTAGCACGTGTGAAACCCTGGGCATAAAGGCCATGAGGACTTGACGTCGTCCCCACCTTCCTCCGGTTTGACACCGGCAGTCTCGCTAGAGTCCCCGGCATGACCCGCTGGCAACTAGCGATAGGGGTTTCGCTCGTTAAGGGACTTAACCCGACACTTCACAGCACGAGCTGACGACAGCCATGCAGCACCTGTGCACGTTTCACCCGAAGGCAACCCGATCCTGTTTCCAGGAGGGCATCCGTGCATGTCAAACCCAGGTAAGGTTCTTCGCGTTGCTTCGAATTAATCCACATGCTCCACCGCTTGTGTGAGCCCCCGTCAATTCCTTTGAGTTTTAGCCTTGCGGCCGTACTCCCCAGGCGGCGCACTTATCGTTTTTACTCCGGCTCGAGACCCGTCAGATGACCTCGAACCTAGTGCGCATCGTTTACGGCGTAGACTACCGGGGTATCTAATCCCGTTTGCTCCCTACGCTTTCGCGTCTCAGCGTCAGGACAGGCCCAGCGTGTCGCTTTCGCCACCGGCGTTCCTCTAGATATCTACGCATTTCACCGCTCCACCTAGAGTTCCACACGCCCCTACCTGCCTCCAGGCGGGAAGTATGCCCAGCAGTTCCCCGGTTGAGCCGGGGGATTTCACAAGACACTTTCCCACCCGCCTACACGCGCTTTAAGCCCAGTGATTCCGAACAACGCTAGCCTCCTCCGTATTACCGCGACTGCTGGCACGGAGTTAGTCGAGGCTTCCTCTGGGGCTGGTCAGATCTTCCTTGCCCCTGACAGCAGTTTACATCCCGAGGGACGTCATCCTGCACGCGGCGTCGCTCCGTCAGGCTTGCGCCCATTGCGGAATATTCGTTGCTGCAGCCACCCGTAGGTGTCCGGGCAGTGTCTCAGTCCCGATGTGGCGGGCCACGCTCTCACGCCCGCTACCCGTCGCCGCCTTGGTGGGCCGTTACCCCGCCAACTAGCTGATAGGACATGGGCTGATCCCGGGTCGCCGGAGCCTTTGACCCGCAGAACATGCGCTCCGCAGGTGTCATCAGGTATTACCTCATCTTTCGACAAGCTATCCCTGTACCCGGGGTACATTACCCATGCATTACTCACCCGTCCGCCACTAACCGTGCTTCCGTTGCCTTCCACACGGTCCGTTCGACTTGCATGCCTTAGCCACGCCGCCAGCGTTCGTTCTGAGCCAGGATCAAACTCTTCAGATTGTTGATCGTTGCTTCGCCCGCCCGCAGGCGGACGATGTCTTCCGATCGACGCCGAACAGCTCCGACAGCACCCCGAAAGAGGCTGCCCAAGCGGTCCGGCAGGGCTCATGCACGCTCATCTGCACATGAGAATGCCTGATTCTGCCGTCGGCCATACTACCTGCTGTAGTCCGGCCGCGGCAGCACACACCATCTTGGGGATCAGGACAACCGGCGATGTTGCAGGTCACCGGCCGCCCCACATTCTCACGGCGGTCTCACTGTTCACTTGTCAAAGAGCCTCGCCTCGCTGACCTTCGACAGACGTGGCGAGCATCTAAATGTAGCACGTTTCCGGCCCGTGTCAAGGGCCACCGGCCACCGAGAATCAGCCGGCCCCACGGGAAGCGGTGAGCGGCCGCAAGCGAACCGACAACGGCCATTCGACGCTCATCTCCATCTTCGGCCATAGAGGTAAATACCCCAATGGCGGGCTACGAAACGCCAATCTGCCGCCCCTCCGCAGGAATCCGTACGGTCACGGTCGTTCCCACCCCTACCCCTGACTCCAACTCAATCGTCCCGCCGTGCATCTCCACGATCCGCTTGGCGCAGGCCAGCCCCATCCCCGTGCCTTCCGGGCGGGTGCTGTAAAAAAGGTCGAAGACCTGCTCTCTGGCCTTAGGGTCGATCCCTGGTCCCCAGTCACGGACGCTGAAGCAAACCCGCCCGGCGTCTCGCTCGAGCCGGCTGGTCAACAGTACCCTGCCGCCCGGCCGAGAGTGGTGGGCGGCGTTGCTCAGCAGCTCGGCCAACGTCTGGGCCAGTTTGTCCTTGTCCACGCTGATCACCGCCCCATCGGTCTGATCGTCCGTTTCCAGGGCCACCTGGCAGCTTTGCAGGTGGGAACGTGCCTCCTGCTGGGCGGCGCTGGCCACCTCGGAAGCGGGCACGATGGCCAGCTCCAGGTGACTTTGCCTGGCCAGATAAACCAGCCTCGATATCCGCGAGCTGAGCCGGTCGACCTCGCTGATGATCTCCCAGAGTTGATCCCGGACCTGCGAATCGTCCGCGAAGCGCGCGGCCAAAACCTGGGCCGACGCCCGGATACCCGCCAGCGGGTTGCGCATCCCATGGGCCACGCTGGAGCTGATCGCTCCCAGGGTGGCCAGCTCCTTGGCCTCCAACAGGCGGGCCTGGTGCTGCTTGAGCTTGCCGGCCATCTCGTCGAACTGTCCGGCCAGGTGGGCGACCTCGTCGCGGCCGGCCAGACCCACGCGGTAGTCCAGATCGCCGCTGCCGATGCGGGCGGCGGCCTGAGACATCACGGTAAGCGGCTTAATGACCCATCGTCGGAGCATGAAACTGGCGGCCATCACCTCGGCGAGGATGAGCAGGAAGGCCAACCCGACGATGAGCTCGGCGTAGAAGCCGGTCATGCCCCAGTCGACAACCGTCCGCTCTCCCATGTTCAGGTACAGGCGCCGCAGGGCGTCCACCGAGGTCTCCAGCTTGACCAGGGCCTCCGCCCGGGCCGACCTCCAGACCGCAGCCTCCTGCGGTTCTCCGCCCAGTTCGGCCCAGGCCATGTAGCGTCCCTTGACGCGGCTAATGTCCGTCTGCTCCTGCTCGCTGGCCCCTTCGAGCAGTTGGTCGAGCCGGGCCAGCACTTCCTTTCGCAGGTCCTGGCCGCCGTAGCTGGGCGGTCTTTCACGGGCCTCGATCTGTTGCTGCTTGTACACCAGGGCCAGGAGATCCTCGGCCCGCTGAGCCCGCTGGTAGAAGGTGGCCATGGTTCGCAGGGCCCCGGCGTACTTGCGGACGGCGATCAGACTGATCAGTCCCACGGCAAACGAAGTGACCAGGAAGATGGCGAACAGGATGTTCAGGCGGACGCGGATGCTCACGACATACCCGCCCTGCCAAAGGTCCCGCGGGCCAGAGCTGACCGGTTCTTCGACGCGGCCGATTCCCCGCCCGCTCCTGCCCCAGTCTATCCTATCCTCGCCGGGCGGTGTTTGTCCGCTGCGACGCGCGGCGGCCGGAGCTTGCCCGACGGAACGCTTTGCGTGGTCCGGGCGAGCGGAACTGACCGATAGAGACGGTGCGGAGTCGCCCGGTCGCGGCGGGGGCGCCGCGGAGTCAATGCCCATGGAAAAGGCGGTGGTCCTGCTCAGCGGAGGCATCGGCAGCACCGTGGCCGCCTGGGTGGCCCGACAGGAGTGCGAGCTCTCCCTGCTGCACGCGGACTACGGCCAGCGGGCGGCCGCGGCCGAAGCCAGGGCCTTCGAGGCCATCGCCGCCGCCTGCGGGGCCGCCCGGACCCTCAAGACGCAGTTGCCCTGCTTTCGGGAGGCCGGCGGCAGCGCCCGCGTCAACCCGGAGCTAGTACTGGAGGACGCGGCCAGTCTGAGCGGCGGGCCGGCCGGCACGCACGTGCCGGGGTTGATGGCCGCTTTGCTGGCTGCCGGCTACGGCTGGGCCCGTTCGATCGGGGCCCGGCGGATGGTGGTCGGGGCGTGCGAGAACCTGGGTCCGCCCTGCCCGCCCACCAGCACCCTGCATCCGGACTGCCGCCGGGAGTTCTTTCAGATCGCGGTCCACCTGTTCAACCTGGCCGCCGCCCGCGACAGTCAGGCCGTCCGCGTGGAGACGCCGGTCATCGACCTGGAACTGGAGGACATCGTCCGGTTGGGCAAACACCTGGCGGCGCCGCTGCATCTGACGTGGTCGTGCCTGGCCGGCGGCCCGCCGCCGTGCCGGCGGTGCTACGGGTGCGTGACACGTGCCCGGGCCTTCGCCGCCGCCGGATTGCTCGACCCCGCCGGCCAGCCGTCCGCCCCGGCCCGCGTCACGGCATAAGGAATAAAAGGGCACATTCTGATTCTTCTAAAAGGGGACATAAAAGGGGACATTCTGCTTTTTGCTATAAAAGGGGACATTCTGCTTTTTGGTATAGAAGATGGACGTAAAAAGGGACATTCTGATTTCTGGGCCGCGATGTCTGCTTTCGGCCCCCGTAAAAGGGGACATTCTGATTTTTGCTAAAAAAGGGAAAAAGGGGACATTCTGATTTTTGGTATAGAAGATGGACGTAAAAAGGGACATTCTGATTTCTGGGCCGCGATGTCTGCTTTCGGCCCCCGGGCCCTTTCTTCGCGGTTTGTTCTTTGGCCACCGCAGCCGCGGGCGGCCGGTGGGCCGTGATGAGCTCGAAAGAGGCCTGCAAAAGTAGAATGTCCCCTTTTTCTGCAAAAGTAGAATGTCCCCTTTTTGTCCCCCAAAAGTAGAATGTCCCCTTTTTCGACGTAAAAGGAAAGTGTAGCATCATTACAGAGTATTATCCCGTTCTGGCGAGATGCAGCGTCGTGGTGGTATCCTCTCGGCCTGCGGCCTGAGCGTCCCGTTGCATGTCGAGGGCGATGCGTTGCGTGATGTGTTTGTGCGACCGCACCCGATAGACCGTCTTTTGCATCTTGCGATGGCGTCGATTGCCGCGCTCGACCGCGTTGGAAGTGGAGGGCAGCAGCTTGTCGTCGAGAAAGGTGAGGGCCTTCTCCAGATTGGCGGAGAACAGCTTGGTGAGCGTACGACCGACCCTCTTGAAGCGACGAACGCGGCGCCGCAGCTTGGCCAGCTTGGTGAGGGCCGTCTCGCTGCGGCAGCGACGGTCGAACAGCCGGTAGGTCGCGTCCATGATCTCGCGCAACGCGCGGAGATGGGGCAAGCCCCGGGTGATTCGAAGGAGAACCTTCTTCTCCGCGGGCGTCAGACCGTGTTGGACGAACAGATGGCGGCGTTCGAAGAGATCGCGGATTCGCTCCTGGATGCGCTTTCGCCGACAAGCGGCTCGCTTCTTGGCCTTCGAGGGGCGTCCGCGACCCAACGCGGGCATCGTGGCGGCCAGCGACTTACGCACCTTGGCCAGCGCGTGCAGAACGGCCTGTGTGAGTTCCTTGATGACGTGGAACTGGCAGACCTGATGGGGAACAGGGCCGAAGACCTCGACCAGAGGAACCGGATAGAGCGGCGAACCGTCGGTGGTGACGCCGGCCAGTGTGAGGCGGCGCGCGTCCAACGCCGCCTTCAGGCGCCCGAAGAACGCGCGAATGTCCTCGTGCGTCGGGTCATGGTCGAGGACTTCGTAGAGCATGCGCTGGAACGTGTGGTTGTCCACGATCGACAGGACGCAGAACGGTCCATCGTAGACCTCGTCCGCCGCGATGTAGCCCGAGAAGCCCGCGAGGCTCCCATTCAGATACTCACCGGTGACGTCGCCGGCCGCCTTTTTCCCCCCCCGGCCTCGACCCAGTTCTGAATCGTGGCAAAGGGGACGAACACACGGTGGTCGCGCCACTGGTGCCAGGAGGCCGACCGGTACGGCAGCCCGTCTTCCACGACCAATCGAACCGCGGTGTGCACGACGCGGTGGGTGTAGTGGCTCTTGGGCAGCGCTAGATCCTCCATGTCGGCGTTGAAGTAGGCGCCGCACCCGAGGCAATGATGCTGGGAGTAGCAGACATGAATCTCTCGCGGGCGTCCGGAGACAAGATCACCCAGATCATGCAATCGCCGAACCACGGTCCGCAGGCGGTACGCGCTGCGGCCGCACTTCGGGCAACGCCTCCGCTTGTAGTTGCGGCTTTGTCGGGCGATCTTGGCTTTCGGCAAATCCTCGACGCGCGTGACGCCCTCCGTGGCGTCCGGGCTATACCTTCCTGGTCCCGGCATGACGACATCCTCCACAACCTCTCGGCTCTGGAGATGGTCGGTGTTTCCGGCTCTCGGTCAGCAGAAAAACTCTGTAAAGATGCTACACTCTCGAAAAAAGGGGACATTCTGAAGAAGGGGACATTCTGCTTTTCCGGCCCTCCGGACCGGCATGCCGAGCCTCCCAGAAGCTGGCCGCCCATGTCCGCCTATCTCGAAAAGTAGAATGTCCCCTTTTCTTCCCCCTTTTCCGAAAAGTAGAATGTCCCCTTTTCCATGTCCGAAAAGTAGAATGTCCCCTTTTCCGGGTTTACTCCCCGCGTTTCTACGCCTGAATGGCACTGCCCGGGCCGAGCCGCTCCAGCAGGGCCTTCAAACCGTACCTGAAAGAAGCCTATCGAA
>Ga0073934_10008814_pt1 | contig 13248 bp, 12 predicted proteins | sample LarsenN4metaG_FD_76834 | JGI IMG/M metagenome (GOLD analysis project Ga0073934, IMG submission 76834) | Hot spring sediment bacterial and archeal communities from British Columbia, Canada, to study Microbial Dark Matter (Phase II) - Larsen... ...
GGGGGGGGGGGGGGGGGGGAGGGGGGGAGGGGGGGGGGGGTGGGGGAGTGGGGGAGTGGGGGAGATTGGTTATTTGTTGGAAAAAGTGAGTCAACGAGGAGTTGAAGGCTCAGCCGGGGCGATCGCTGTGGAATAATGGAAAACAGTCAGTAATTGTTTTTAATATCCAGGTACGCTCGTGAGTTCTGTTGCTAACCCTCCTCTCGTTGAAAACGGTCGCTCAATGCAAACCCCTGCTCTTCGTCGTCGGCCTGTGTTTCCCTTTACGGCGATCGTGGGCCAAGAAGAAATGAAATTGGCGTTGCTGCTCAATGTGATTGACCCCAAAATTGGTGGTGTCATGATCATGGGCGATCGCGGTACAGGTAAATCAACAACAATTCGCGCTTTGGCTGATTTGTTGCCCGAAATTGAGGTTGTGCGCGATGACCCGTTTAACAGTCACCCCAGCGATTCTGAGTTGATGGGTGATGAGGTGCGCCAACGGTTAGAGCAAGGGCAAGAAATTGCAGTTACCACGAAAAAAGTGCAGATGATCGATCTGCCTCTAGGCGCAACGGAAGACCGAGTGTGCGGCACGATTGACATTGAAAAAGCCCTCTCAGAAGGGGTCAAGGCGTTTGAGCCAGGGCTGTTGGCAAAAGCAAACCGGGGCATTCTCTATGTTGACGAGGTGAACCTGCTCGATGACCACCTGGTTGACGTTTTGCTAGACTCGGCTGCTTCCGGTTGGAACACGGTTGAGCGGGAAGGGATCTCGATTCGTCACCCGGCTCGCTTTGTATTGGTGGGCTCTGGCAACCCCGAAGAAGGTGAATTACGACCTCAGTTGCTCGACCGATTTGGCATGCACGCTGAGATCCGCACGGTGAAAGAGCCTGCTTTGCGGGTGCAAATTGTAGAGCAGCGCACCGAGTTTGACCAAGACCCCGCTACGTTTCTCGACAACTACCAAGACAAACAAGAAGCGCTCCAACGGCAAATTGTCGAAGCCCAACAACGGCTGAAGGATGTCACGATTGACTACGAGATGCGGGTGAAGATCTCGCAGATCTGCGCTGAGTTAGATGTTGACGGTTTGCGCGGTGATATTGTGACGAACCGGGCTGCAAAGGCGATCGCCGCTTTTGAAGGACGCGCCGAAGTCACGATCGACGACATCCGTCGAGTTGCTACGCTTTGCCTGCGTCACCGTCTCCGTAAGGATCCGCTTGAGTCGATTGACTCTGGTTATAAGGTTGAGAAGGTGTTTAACGAAGTGTTTGGTGCCGCGGCGTAATCTACGCGGTTTTGAGAAAGCTAAAAGAAAGGGGGCGATCGCCCCCTTTTTGTTTTTGACCTGGGTTTACCCTTAGACTGCTGATGCTTCTTTCGCCAGGAATTTTTCTAGCTCAGTCAACGCATCGGCATCAACCTTGGTTTGCATCGGGCAGAACTTAGGTCCACACATTGAGCAAAACTCAGCCGTTTTGTAGATATCCGCAGGCAGGGTTTCATCGTGGTACTCACGGGCGCGCTCTGGGTCGAGGGCTAACTCAAACTGGCGATTCCAGTCGAAGTTGTAGCGAGCGGTTGAAAGCTCGTCGTCGCGATCGCGGGCACCCGGACGATGGCGGGCGATATCAGCGGCATGTGCGGCAATCTTGTAGGCAATCAAGCCATTCCGCACATCTTCTGCATTAGGCAGACCGAGGTGTTCTTTGGGCGTGACATAGCACAGCATAGCGGTGCCATACCAACCGGCCATTGCCGCCCCGATCGCGCTGGTGATGTGGTCATAGCCAGGGGCAATATCCGTCACGAGGGGACCCAACACATAGAAGGGCGCTTCTGAGCACTCTTCCATTTGCTTCCGCACGTTGAACTCAATCTGATCCATTGGTACGTGACCTGGACCTTCGACCATCACTTGCACATCATGCTCCCAGGCTTTGCGAGTCAGTTGGCCCAGAGTTTTGAGTTCTGCGAGTTGGGCTTCGTCAGACGCATCATGGGTGCAGCCAGGGCGGAGAGAGTCACCCAAGCTAAACGAGACATCGTAACGCTTGAAGATTTCGATGATGTCGTTGAAGTGGGTATAGAGCGGATTTTGCTTGTGATGGTGCAACATCCAACGGGCGATGATGCCACCCCCGCGAGAAACGATGCCAGTAATGCGGTTCCGCACCAGGGGCAAATGCTCAATCAAGATGCCAGCATGAATCGTCATATAGTCAACGCCTTGCTGGGCATGCTTTTCGATGATGTGCAAGAAATCATCAGGGGTTAACTTCTCGATGTTGCCATGCACGCTTTCGAGAGCCTGATAGATGGGCACCGTTCCGATTGGCACGGGGGAAGCCTGAATAATCGCTGTGCGAATTTCATCGAGGTTGCCACCACCCGTTGACAGATCCATGACGGTATCTGCGCCATACTTCACCGCTAGCTTCAGCTTATCGACTTCTTCTTGCAGGTTAGAAGAGTTGGGCGAGGCACCGATGTTGGCGTTCACCTTGCATTTAGATGCAATGCCGATAGCCATTGGCTCTAAGTTGGGATGATTGATGTTGGCAGGAATAATCATCCGACCGCGAGCAACCTCATCTCGAATCAACTCAGGCGAGAGGTTTTCTCGGTTTGCCACATAATGCATCTCTTCGGTGATGATGCCTTGGCGAGCGTAATACATTTGCGTCACGTTACCGTGACCGCGCCGTTTCGCGATCCATTCTGCACGCATATTCGGGTTCCTCAGATAAACAGCTTCCCTCCGCCGGTATTACCCGGTCTCAGGTTCTAAGAGTATTTCTCAGCCTGCCGTAGCGTCAGGCACCCCTAGCTTGTGTGAGATTCTATCACTTTCGGGAAAGTTGGGTCAGAGCAGGATTAAAAGTTTATCAGCAACGGACTCCAACAGTATTCAAACTGATCCGTGTTGATTGACAAATAACGCGGCTGATATCGTCACGCGGGATCGCCGAGGGAACTTTTTGCTGAGCTTTTCAGTCCTTTGCAAACAGAAGTGGGACGGTTCGTTGCCCCGATCGCGGTGAGGCTGTGCGATCGCCTGACTGACGCGCAATTATGTTCTTTAGTGAATGTCTATTGCATTCGATAAAGAGCTGTTTCATTTAATGATGGTTAACGTTTAAGTTGCGGTACATTGCTCTTACAACACCGAGGAGACTGGCCATGAAAGTCTGGATGCGTTGGAGTTTGGTTTGGGTCGTTGCGCTCGGAATGCTACCCGCGATCGCCCAGGCCCAGCCTTTAGATGCAGAGATGCAAAACTCAACTCCGAAGCTGCGCTTGAGTCCAGACCAGCGAGAGGCGGTGCGTGAAGCAACTGGTTTGGCGATCGAGCAACTTGAGGGCTTTTTAGATGTTGGGCTTGATCCATCTAAGCTTGACCGCGAAAAGATGACTCGAAATGCGGAGAAGATTGGCCAAACGCTTTCGGGCATTCGCCTCGATCAAGAGCAATTAGATACGCTGCGTGGCATTTTGCGCGATGCCCGCGAGCAAATCGATCGCCAGCTAGGGTCAGACGACACCCAACCGTAAGGATCGCGAATTTAATCAATCCGCAAACTGTACGGGCGGGTTTAGCAGGCTCATATGTAACCCTGCCATAGATTTAACGGCAAAACCCGCCTCTACCAAACATCGAACTTATTCAATTTCCATTCCTAAGATTGTTTGCAGGCTCATCATCTGTTCATCCCCATCCTCCGGTAAACTAGTTTGTTTGCAAGGGTTAGAACTTCTGGGGGAAGGTTATGGCGCGTCTAGCACTGCTAAGCGTTTCGGACAAGACTGGGTTGGTTGAACTGGCGAAAAGCCTGGTCGAAGAATTTGGGTTTGATCTGATCAGTAGTGGGGGAACCGCTGCCGCCCTAAAAGAGGCCGGTCTGCCTGTGACGAAAGTGTCAGACTACACAGGTTCGCCTGAGATTTTGGGGGGAAGAGTGAAAACGTTGCATCCCCGCATTCACGGGGGGATCTTGGCGCGCCGAGATGTGGCTCAAGATGTGGCTGACTTGGAGGCTCAAAGCATTCGTCCGATTGATCTGGTTGTGGTGAACCTGTACCCCTTTGAACAGACGATCGCCAAATCGAATGTGTCGTTGGCTGATGCGATCGAGCAGATTGATATTGGCGGCCCCGCGATGTTACGAGCATCTGCCAAGAACTTTGCTCATCTCACGGTGTTGTGCAATCCCTCGCAGTATCTCGCTTACCTGGATGAGCTGCGGCGTAATCAGGGTGAGGCGTCGTATGAGTTTCGCCAAAAATGTGCGTTAGCGGCCTTTCGCCATACAGGTAGCTATGACCGGGCGATCGCGGCCTACCTTGAAGGTGTTGCTCCTGACGCGGTTGAACAAACCGAAACCACCGAAATGCCCCCTACATTTTCGCTCAGTGGCGATGTTGTTCAAGCTTTGCGCTACGGTGAGAACCCCCATCAACCAGCGGCCTGGTATCAAACCGGCACAACGCCATCTGGTTGGGCTGCTGCTACCAAGCTCCAGGGTAAGGAGTTGAGCTACAACAACCTGGTTGATTTAGAAGCGGCGCGAGATATTATCGCTGAGTTTATGCAAGCTGATGGGCCGGCCGCCGCCGCGATTTTGAAGCATACTAACCCCTGTGGCGCTGCCTTGGGCGACACTCTGGTGGAAGCTTACACCAAAGCCTTTAATGCTGACTCAACCTCTGCGTTTGGTGGCATTGTTGCCCTGAACCGTTCGATTGATGCGGCAACCGCTACCGAGTTAACCAAAACCTTTTTGGAATGTGTGGTTGCGCCAAGTTGCGAGCCAGATGCACAAGCAATCTTGGCGGCTAAGTCGAAGGTGCGGGTGCTGACCTTAGCGGATTTACAGGCTGGCCCGCAACAAACAGTCAAGGCGATCGCGGGTGGATTTCTCGTACAAGCGGCAGATAACCAACCCGTTGATCTGACTCAATGGAAGGTTGTAACCGACAAGCAACCGACGGATGCTCAGTTAGAAGAACTGGTCTTTGCCTGGAAGATCTGTAAGCACGTCAAGTCAAACGCGATCGTGGTGACTAAAAATCGCACGACCTTGGGTGTTGGAGCCGGACAAATGAACCGAGTTGGCTCTGCCAAGATTGCTCTAGATCAAGCGGGTGAGCAAGCGCAAGGTGCTATTCTCGCCAGTGACGGTTTCTTTCCATTTGATGACTCGGTGCGAACAGCGGCAGCAGCAGGCATTGAGGCGATCGTGCAACCAGGTGGCAGTATGCGCGATCAAGATTCCATTAACGCTGCCAACGAGCTTGGACTCGTCATGGTGTTGACGGGCGTGCGTCACTTTTTGCACTAAGCGTTGAGTGCCCTGGCGATCGCGCTTTCCTAAGCTCAATCCCTTCTCCCAAACTGGGAGGAGGGAGATCGCAAAGCTGAAAGACTACTCAACTTAGGATCGTGGCTTTAATCAATTCGCACACTGTACGGGCGGGTTTAGCACCCCCATCTGCACCTTGCAATGGATCTAAGGGCAAAACCCGCCCTTACCCAACATCGGACCCATTTAATTCTCATTCCTTAAAAGATGGACTAGGAGACGATTTATTTTTTGACACCGCATTATTTCTAGTCTATGGATGAATAGAAGTCGAGTGAAAATCTAGAAAATTGAGCGTTACATGACTCGTCGCCCTACCTCTAAAACGCCTTCTGTCTTTACGTCTGCGCTGCCTCCCTCACTGCGAAAAAGGTATCCCTTAATTCTCGCGGTGTTGGCGATTTTCAGTGCGCTCAACATTTCACTCAAGGCAGACAAGATCTTTAGTGATGCCTGGAGCTTTGCCGTTGAGATCAAAATTACTCCACTCACGATTCTGCTGATTTTTCTATTTTGGCTGCCGATTCTTTTACCCTGGATCGCAACCTATATCCCCAAGCTCCAAAGCTCTTTGAATGTATTAAGAGATCTGGGGGTTGAAGAAATTGAGACGAATATTCTGAAGCTAAAAATACGGTATGGAGTCGAAGCAGCTTCTAAGAATTATGAGGAGCAGATTATTGACGGTCAATTTTCTCAAGGTGCATCCCAACAACTACCTGAAACCATTGAACAGCGCTATCAACAAGCGATTGAGTTGATTGATACATCTAAAGTTGATGCGGCTGAGGCAATGAAGCAAATTAATCAGTTGGCAACGCTATATGACAAGGTACGCGAAGAGGTGAAATCGGGGCGCGATCGCTCACGGATTATGCGTGAAATTTCTTCGACCATTTGGGCTTTGCTACCCCAGGTGTCGAACTTCCCAGTTGATGAAAAGCTAAATAGCCCCAATGGTGGAGATCGCCTCTGCGCTTACAAATATTTGGAGTGGCAGCCTGAAAGTCAATACACAAATACGTTGCTTTCAAGAAGTATTGGCATTATTGAAACTCCTTTTGGGCAATATGCAGCTTTACTGGCGCTTCGCCGTGTTCTGATGTTTCACCAATTTAATAACGACCAGGTAACAGAAATGCGAAATATTCTGACTTGGGCAGCAAATCTTCAGTACATGGGGCCAGATCGAAAAGAGCTGATGAATGAAATTATTGCACTGCTCCAATTAAGTCCGTCTCGTTAAAGGCTGATATGCAAACGTTCGTACTTAACACTAGGAGTAAACTGCCAGAATCGTTTATGCTAACTTTTATGAAGTTTTTCTCACTCCCTAACCGATCCTATGAGTCTTGACTTTATTCCCCAACCCATCAAAGTCTATAGTCAATTTGCCCACCCAATTTTGATGTGGGTGCTACTAGGTCTGACAATTTATGCCCTATACCTTGGCTTGAAGGTTCGTAAAATTCGCTCTGCTCAAGGTGAAGAGAAGAAAGAATTAATTAAAGGAAAGTATAACCAACGGCATTTTCAGATTGGCTCGCTGATTTTGGCATTGATGGTGATGGGCTCGGTCGGGGCAATGGGAGCTACTTACATCAATAGTGGCAAGCTGTTTGTAAATCCTCATCTGATTGCGGGTCTCAGCATGACTGCCATGATTGCTGTCTCGGCTTCCCTTTCACCCTTTATGCAAAAAGGGGCAGATTGGGCACGTTACACCCACATTTTCTTGAATGTGGTCATTATGGGCTTGTTTAGCTGGCAAGCCGTGACAGGCATGAAGATTGTACAGAACGTCATTAGCCGAATGTAGTTGTTTGGTGAGTGTCTGGTTAAAGCAAAACCCCCGGATTTTTGAAGGTCTGGGGGTTTTTGTTGCAAACACTACTCGATCGCTTCGCCCCCAACTACCACATTGCGAATTCTCAAACTGGGACCACCGCAACCAACGGGTAAACCGCTTTGGCCGCCTTTGCCACAACCGCCCGACTCATCCCAGAAGAAGTCATCGCCGATCGCCTCAATATCGGCTAACGTCTTAAAGGCATTACCTGACAGATTTACATCACGCACTGGCTCGGCAATTTCCCCATTACGAATCATCCAGGCTTCACCAGCGGCAAAGGTAAACATCTCGCCATTAGTCATACCGCCCAACCAGTTGCGAGCATAGACCCCTTCTTGAATGCCTGCAAACAAATCCTTGACTGGAGTTTTGCCGCGCTCAATCCAGGTGTTGGTCATTCGCACAATCGGGGGATAGTGATAATTTAAGCAACGAGCATTACCCGTTGGTTCTTCGCCTAATTTGCCTGCTGTCTCGCGTGAGTGTAAGCGTCCGACCAGCACCCCATCCTTAATTAACTGAGTCGTTGTTGCCGGGGTGCCTTCATCATCGTAGAAATAGCTGCCGCGATGCCCTTCGGGAGCCGCTCCATCAAAAATTTGCAGCTCAGACGTGCCAAACTTTCGGCCGATGCTCATGGTTTCGAGCAAATCGGGATTCTCGTAGGTCATGTCGGCTTCTGAGAGGTGCCCAAACGACTCATGCACAAACAGACCGCTGAGGATGGGGTCAATCACGACGGTGTAAGTGTTGCCCTTGACCGAGGGTAGCGCCAGTGACGCCACAGCTCGTTCAGCCGCACTCCGCACTTGTGCATCTAGCCCTTGCAGGTCTTCGTACGCTTTACGAGAACCAGTTGTTTCGCGCCCGGTCTGCACCGTGTCTCCGTTACGAGCGGTTGCCGCAAACCGCATTTCCATATCAACCCAAGATTGCTCTAGCAAAGTGCCCTCAGAGGTTGCCAAAATCATGCGCTGGGCACTGTCGCCATACCGCACCGAGATTGTCGCAATTTTGTTGCTGATACTCCGTAAGATATCTCCATAGTGCAGGCAGAGTGCTTTCTTGTCTGCTAGAGGAATGTCGCGTGGGTTGCTTCCTGTCAAGGGCAGAATGCGCTGGTCTTGAATCGGAACGACGGGTGCCAGGATGGTTTCATCATCGCCAACCATGTGAGCTGCCGCGATCGCCTCTTCAATATGATTTTTTAGATCGCTGAGTCGATTAAAGCTGGCAAACCCCCAACCTCCTTTATGGCAGGCGCGGACATGCCCACCAATTGAGATTCCTTCGCTCAGGGTTTCAACTTTGTTTCCCCTCAACAAAATGTCGGAACCTTCAGCCGCTTCAACCCGAATCGCCAAGTAATCAACGCGCGATCGATATTGTGCGATTAAGTCAGCGAGAATGTCTTTGAAGTTAAGGGGCAGTTCAGCCATTGCTTTGCTCTTGTGTCGTATTGACTTCCATTCTGCAATTGATAGAGGCTGAATGCAAACCTGCTAGATAAATTGGAGCGGCAGATGAGCCGTTATGAATCAGGAAAAATGCCGTGGAGTTTCCTTCTCTAAGGAACTGACCTGACTTGAAGCGGGGATCAGTGGATCTTCAGGCAAGTTTAAAAGAATAAGGAGTGCAATGTTGCACAGAAAGGCGATAAGCAAAAGGTAAGCCAGTTTGAAGGAAGGCTGTTTACTGCCTGAGTTTGCGCTGTCTAGCCATTGATTCAGAGATGGCTGAGAATTCCCAAACTCAAATGAGCTGAAGTTTGTCTATGCAGGGAAGCTCTAAGCGTGCCGGGGCTTCTCGACGAATATCACCATTTTGCATGGCCTGGTAAAGCTTCTTTAACGCATCAAGGTCAACAGGCTGGCAAAGTTTAAGACTTACAAGTTGTCGAATCACACCTTCGGCTTCAACACTAAGACAACCTGTTTGAAACGCAGATTCGACGATCGCCCCAATCATGGCTCCTCCTCCTAGTGTTTCTATGTTTCTACTGTCGGCGATTTACGACTTCTAGAAGCTGATTGAAATCAGTCTAAACGGTGATCTTTGCGAACATTGATTGTGACTTAGCTCACAGCGTCATCGGTCTTGCTAATCACCCCCAATGGCTAGTTGAGTTTGCTCCCAGCAAGGAATTTGATCCAGCTATCGATGCGGGAATCATCCTTGCAGGTGTTGGTGATCGTTAATCCGCCGAATTTGCCAGAGATCTGTGTTGTAGCGATTTTGGTCTGATTGTTGCCACCGGGAATGATCAATCCAAAATTCAAAGAGGGCGGTGTTTTGAGAATGAATGCGCCACGATCGCTCGGTTCCCAAAAGCTCAGCAATCAGGTGTTGCAAAATCCAGCTATGGGTCACAACCCACACGCGATCGCCATTTTGGTGGCGCTCCAAAAGACGCTGAATAAATTGGCGGCTACGCGATCGAGCATCCTCTAGCGTTTCTGCTTCAGGAATTCTGACCCAATCAGGCGAACGTTCTAACACCTGACAAAGTTCTGGAAATTGAGCTTGGGCTTCGCCCCAAGTTAAACCCCGAAAGACCCCATTCTGGTGTTCCATTAATTCGTCAGCCCACTCCAGCACAGGTTGCTTAAAGTCGCTAGCAGTTGCCAAACCGGAGTTTGTCAGGTCGGTGATTTCGGCCGGCAGAGCAGCCATTTGAAAACAATTGAGTAAAATTTTGGTCGTTTCTAACGTGCGAGCCAACGGGCTACTGTAAACGTGCGAAGGGGACCAACCTTCTGTGATGAGCCGCCGTGCCAACTTTTCAGTTTGCTCACGACCTGTCTCTGTCAGAGGAAAATCGCCCTGACCTTGCATGCGCTTTTCAACATTGCCAGTCGATTGAGCATGACGAATAAATAGAATTTTTAGAAATGAATGCATAAACGCAATTCTCGTTAAAGCAGAATATGGACTCTGTTATTCTCAATCGAATGATGAAAGAAAGCGTATCACTTTAAACGTCAGCCTACGACCGCACCGACGGCGATCGCGCCTCTTTAACAGCAAAAGTCCTTCAAAGTTACTTGGAGAGGGAAGCATCTGCTAACCGAAAATCTTACTCGTCTTGTCGATTTCATAACCGATTCAAGATTGCTATAAGTTTAGAAGGGGTCTTTACTTTTAGACCTGCTGACTAAGAACTGCCGATAGAGTATCAAACTGGGAGAAACGTTATGTCACAAGAGGTTAATTGCGCCGAGGCATGCGTCAACGGCTGTATTTTGGGAGATGAATGCCCAAACCTTGAGTACAAAGCCCAAGCTGCACAATTTATTGAAAATACATCGCTTGACAAGATGCTAGAAATGGCGGAAGAAGCGGTTCGCAAGAAGATGCTAGAGCGTGCGTCGCAACCGCCTCAGTGGGTTTTACCAGAAGATTAAGCCCCGCCTGAAAAGCCAGCGATCGCACCATTCCCTTAACGTCGTTTCAGATAAAAGATCTGTTTAGAGTCGGACAAGTTTTACTGGATTGAGTTCATCACCGGGGACTCAGACCTTCGCTGTAGCTTGTGATTTAGGGTTTTGGCTCATGATCGGTGCAAAGTTCTAGAAACAATGTCCTTCTACAACAAATGGCAGAATGAAAGTATCTTTGGCATCTGCGATGAGTTAACCAGTGAGGAGCGAACTTGTAACAAAGGGATATTTTTTGACTCAATTTTTAAGACGTTGAATCATATCATTCTTGTTCACCAAATCATTCACCACTTTATCCAGATAAAAGTACTGCCTGATGTTGATTTCAAGACCATTCCTTATTCAAGCTATGAAGAGTTGAAACTCGCTCGTTTTACCTTTGACGAAAAGTTAGTTCAAGCGTCGCAGTTGGCTGCTCAAGCATGGCTTGATGAGATGTTTGAGTTTTGGAGTAAACGACTTAAAAAACACCGACGAGTGCCAAGAGGGTTTTACTACATCCAGATGTTTAATCACCAGACCCACTATAGAAGCCAGATCACCTCCGAGTTCCACAAGATGGGGATTAATTATGGCAGTACAGGCCTGCCTTACAACCCTTACTACGACTTTTAAGCAAAAAATGCGATCGCTGTCTTTCGATTTCTGATTTTAGTGTGTTACACTAGTAAAGCTTTCGGGGCGTAGCGCAGCTTGGTAGCGCACTACTTTGGGGTAGTAGGGGTCGTGGGTTCAAATCCCGCCGCTCCGATGCAATGAAACCGCTCGTAATGGGCGGTTTCATCATTTTAAAGAGTGGTGCTTATGGATGAGCCATTCTCAATTAGGGCTGTCAAATTTGTTCAAATTCAGCCAAACGTAGTCACAAACTGTGATCCAATTGTGATCGCTAATGGCGATGTAATCACAATGTCCAAACAGAAATCCAAGAAAGGAACCGTGGGGGTTCACAAGTATAGAGAGCGGCTCCGGTTGATTTGGTCATTTTGCGGCAAGCGATACTATTTTGCTCTAGAGTTACCAGATACGAAGGCCAACCGGGCGATCGCCGAGCTGAAGGCGAAGCAAATTGAGCGCGACATCGCCAATGACTTATTTGATCCAACCCTGGAGAAGTACCGGGCGGTGTACCAGCGACGGGTGCATGGCTTGCCTGCCACAGAGGTGTTTGAGAAATACATTGCCTACAAAGCAAAAACCTTAAGGAAGCGATCGCTGGAGAAGTACACGTTTACCCTGAGCCACCTGCGGCAATTCTTTAAGGATGGGGTGGCGAGTGAGCGAAAGTGTGAGCAATTTAAGGACTGGTTGGCAAACCGGATGGAGCCTGTGACTCTGAAGCAGCGAGTTGGGTTTCTCAAGTCGGCCTGGGCCTGGGCGATCGAGAAAAAACTGGTGAGTGAAAATCCCTGGATCGAGCCGTTGCGTCAGATCAAGGTGCAGCCCCAGCAACGCTCGAAGCCGTTTACCCGTGAGGAGCGGCAGCGAATTGTGGCAGCCTTCCGGCGCGATCGCCACTTTGCTTACTATGCTGATTTTGTCGAGTTTCTCTTAGCGACAGGGTGTAACCCGGTGAAGCCTGTGCCTTGCGCTGGAAGCATCTGACGGATGACTGTGAGCTGGTTTGGATTGGCGAAGCCTACTCGCAGGCGTTGATTAAACTTGCTCGCCTCTGTTTCGCTGCACCCAGTGAATATCTTTCCTCAAATCTGTTTTCATGCGGCGACGCAGCGTGGACTCAGAGCAGTCAAGGATAACGCAGGCAGCTTGCTTGTCGATGAAGGGGTATTCAGTCATGCGATACCCCCTTGATTCGCATTTGCCGCAGGTCAGCGAGAGTCTTCATGGAAGCCTGTTTGGTCGTTTTTGGGATTAAGTAGCTGCCGAATCCAGAATCCGGCTAGAACTCAGTACAAGAAAACTAGCAAAGAACCTTCTTGATTAATCGATTAATCAATCAAATAATACTGCTTTACTTAGTTTTCTGGTGCTTAAATCGCTACAAAGCCCTAAAAAATGAGGCGACTGCTCTCCATCACCCAGGTCTTGATTAATCAATTAATCGTTGTTACTGTGTTTCTCTTTTGAGTGAAGGCTTCTCCTGGAATTGCCAGCCTAGTGCTTGGGCGATCGCTCTACCTGGAAACTGCTGATCTCGACTGAAGAGAAGCAGGAGGTGTACCGTGCTCTGGTGAAGCGGGTGGTGGTCAGGGATGGGCAGGTGGAGCGGGTGGAGTTGAGGGTGTGAGGGTGTCTACCATCCGGCGCATATAATCTTTGTACTGTACCGATTACTTTCGAAGGTCAGTATGCAAGGCATACTGCCAGTCTGTAGCAACTGAAATACAAAAATCAGATAGTAAGTCAATTGCTTTAACATTTAAGCCAGAATGACGAATGTTAAAACTAGACCAAGTATTGAAATTGCAAGATGTAACGCCAACCAGATGTAGTGAAGTCTGATTTTGTGTAGCCTTGGAAAAGGGATTGTAAATTAAAGTGTGTCAAAGGTCAGAAATTGAGATCTAATGAACTACTAAACCTAAGACACTCATACTATGACTTTTCGACCTGAGCTCCTTGATGAATTGCTGAAAGGCTA
>Ga0073934_10008815_pt1 | contig 13247 bp, 13 predicted proteins | sample LarsenN4metaG_FD_76834 | JGI IMG/M metagenome (GOLD analysis project Ga0073934, IMG submission 76834) | Hot spring sediment bacterial and archeal communities from British Columbia, Canada, to study Microbial Dark Matter (Phase II) - Larsen... ...
AATCGCCAGACTTGCTCGGAGATCATGGTGCGCGTCAATGGCTGGCCCGCGTGTTCCAGCAAATAGGCCAGGAGCGCGAACTCGCGCGGTGTGAGTTCGAGGCGACGCTGGCCGCGAGACGCCGTCCGGTGGACGAGGTCGAGACGAATGTCGCCACCGACGAGATGTGGCGATGCCTGGGGTGTCTGGCGCCGCAGCAGCGCGCGCACCCTTGCGGTGAGCTCGGCGAACTCGAACGGCTTGGTCAGGTAGTCGTCCGCGCCGCTGTCGAGTCCACGCACGCGGTCCTCGGTGATGCCGCGTGCCGACAGCATCAGGATGGGCGTCGTAAGTTGCTGGCGACGTACTTCGCTGCTGATCTCGAATCCGCTGCGACCTGGCAGCACGACGTCCAAGACGACGAGGCTGACGGACGGCGACAAGGCAGCAGCCAAGCCGCGCTCTCCGTCGTGTTCGATCTGTACGACGAACCCGAGCGCGGTAAGGTGGTGGGCGACGAGCGCGGCGAGTCTGGCCTCATCCTCGACGACCAACGCCCGGCGTGGCGCGGCAGTGGGACCGAGCTGCTGCCCTCGCTCGCGCAACGGCACCGGCGGCGCCGCCGCAATCTTGGAGTCGATAGGCCGCATGGTCAAGGCATTCGTGGCGCATGGAGGGCCAGGCCGGGACTCGTCTGGACCATCAGGGTTCTCAACGCTTCAACGCAACCTTCTTGGCTTCGACAGCGCCGCGGTCGTTTTCGACGCCGTCGACCAACGCTTCTCGCCCGACAACCAGGGCGGCGGCGGTGGCACGGTTGCCGTCGAGGGCGACCTCAGTCGTGGGCACTATAGTGAACGCGACGGCCTCGCCGTCGGTGCCCTCCACTTCGAAGACCGGTAGCCGCACCTTGGTGACGACCCCGTCGACCCTGTACTCGTGACCAGGATGTGCCGCCCCCAGGAAGGCCAGCGCGAGTGTCGCCACCACGACGGGGCCAAGAATGCCGCGAAAGAACGCCATACCGAAAACCCTATCAGACACTCGACAACAATCGTCAGGAATGCGGATAGATTAACGGTCTTTAACTATTGGAGCGAGTCCTCCGAAGCGGTTCCCTGCGAGCGATGGGTGCGGCCGGCAAGACGAGGCCAGGCCTGGGGGTGATGCCCTCGGATATCCGGGTGAACTGGCGGCTTCAGAACTTGACGACGACCCCCGCGCTGGCGCGGGAGTAGTCGATGTTGTCGCTGCTGAGCGTCAGCCCCGCCACGGTGAATTCGCTGAACGAATGAATGTAGCGCATGTCGACTCGCAGCCCGAAGTGACTGGTGACGAATCCGATGACTCCGCCGCCAACACCAAACGCCAAGACGCTGTGGTCTGTCGTGATCGGACTTGACGTCGTCAGTTCAACCCGCGTCCTGATGACGCCGAGCCCTCCCAGCATATAGGGACGCAACCGACCGACTTCAGGCGCAATCATCACGTTTCCCATCAGCGTCAAGGCCTTCGATGACAGCCCTGGCGCCTCGCCGAGGAAGGTGGGTGTGTATGCCACCTCGGCTTCCAGGGCGACGAGCCGGCTGAGCAGTCCCGCCGCGACACTGACGTTGGTCTGCTGGTCCATGCAGCCAGTCAACTGCGGACAGCCCGACACACCGCCGAAGTTGACGCCGTACATCGGGCTGACGAACCCTTGGGCGCGAGCCAGCACTGGCTGACCCACTAGGATTCCGGCTATGAGGGCGCCGAGTGGCAGCCGGCGCACGACGAATTGCGGAGGCCGTGGCTTGACGGCGATTTCGAGGCGGCGCTGACAAGCGTAGTCGGTGAGGGCTGACCGCGTCACGGAAGCTCGAGCGTCTTGCGGTCCGCGATCTTGAAGGGAAACGTCACCGTTTGGGTCGTGCTATCGCCCTTCTTCTTGAACGTGAGCGTCGCCTCGTAATCGCCCGCCATCGTGAAGATGTGCTGCGTCGCCACCAGGCCTGGCTCTCTCGCCGATGTCCGGCCCGTGAACGGTCCGAACGTCTTGCCGCCGTGCTTCACCACGGCACTGGCCCCCTCGATGTCGGCAAACGGAGTCTTGTCCTTGGCGATGAATCGCCAGCGCAGGTACTGCATTTCGCCCGTGACGGCAGGCTCGGGCTCAGCACCGAACACGACATCGATACCCGCGACTTCCTTCCGCTCGTGGGCCGATGGGGCCGCGTACAGTGCCACGAGCAACGCGCCGACGATCCATCCGATTGTTCGATAGCGATTCGTCACAGGAGACCTCCGTTACGCCAATGATGCGACAGGCTGCGGGTCGCTTGGGGGCGCCCGCTCGACCGCTCTTGATACACAGGCCATGCGATGGCCGGCTGCTCGCACGTCAGTATCGGAACGTGAGGCCCCCGAGCGCACTCACCCCGGGCATCGGGTTGAAGAAACGCCGTGCCCCGTCGTTGACTTGTGGAAGCGACGAATACTGCTCGCCGAACAGGTTGTTGATCGTCAGAAACGGAGACAGACGCGCCCGCCCGCCGAGTCGGTGATCATATCCCGCCGTCACCGTGACGATAGTGTAGGGATCGTTAGTGAACGCGTTGGCGTCGTCGACGAAGAAGCGGCCGACGGACTTGACATTTATGCTGCCATTCAAACCCCGTGCGGGTTGGTAGCGAAGCTCGGCGAAGAGATCATGGCGGGGGATGCCGGCGAGCCGGCGCCCGCTCAGATCCTGCCCCAGGGCATTGAAGCGGCTGAACACGTAGTCGGAGTAGGTGTAGGTGACGAGGGCCGAGAGCCCCTGTGCCATGGTGAGGGTCGAGGCGAGTTCGAGGCCGTTCTGACGCACCTTGGCGGCATTCAGGGAGGCGGTGAAGGTCGTGCCCCCGGTGGGCCGCAGTATCTGCCGCGTCACGATGAAATTGTCGATGTTCTGGCGGAACAGCGCGGCCTCGAACGACAGACGGCGGCCCACCTGGCCTTTCGCCCCGACTTCGAGACTCTGGTAGATCATCGGCTGCAGGCCGACGTTGAGAACGAACTCGCCGTTGGAAAATGGCGAGTTGCGCAGCTGTTCGCTGACCGGCGCCTCCAGCCCCTCGCTGAAGTTCCCATAGAGCGACAACGCCTGACGCGGCCGGTAGACCAGGCCGAGCTTCGGCGTAAAGCGCTCGAACTTCTGGGTGAACTGGCTGCCTGGCTGGCCCGGGCGCGTGAGATCTTCGAAGCCGAAGCTGATCGAGTCGAACCGCCCGCCGAGAGTCAGCATCAGCTTCGAGAACAGCGTCAGCTCGTCCTGCACGTACAGGCCAACCGTCTGCAGATCTTCCTCCAGGAGTTGTTGGAGCGCACCGGTCGTGCGGTTTGTGATTTGGTTTCGGAGCGGAGTGTTCTGGAAGTCAATCCCGACGGTCAGTCGATGTTCGGCGCCGAGGACGGGATGACTGTTCAGGTAGCGCCCGTTGGCGCCGCGGTTGATGAAGAACTGACCGTTGCGAATCGGCCCTGAGGTCGTCGAGTAGATCGGACGGGGCACGTAGTACCCCGTGAGCTCGATCTGCCCGTGGGTGAACAGCGGGCGTGTGAAGATGACGCCAGTTCGAAACTCGTCGATGTTGCCTGAGATTCCGCCGGTGGCAACCAACGCAGGGTTTGCCTGCTTGGGGTTGGAGGCCACCTCCTCGGCAGTCAGCGACCCGGGAATGAGCTGTTGCAGCTTTTCGTAGCTGATGATCGTCGCCAGGCTCGCACCGCCGTCGGTCGTGAAGCGCAGCTTCGAGTGGAAACCTGACGAGTTGAATTCAGACAGGTCGCGATAGCCGCCCTGGTCCGTTCGGAACGCACTGCCCAGATAGCTGAAGTTGCCCTTCTGCCCACTGACCTTGACGTGCTCCTTCAACAGTCCGAAGGCGCCCACCGTTTGCTGATACTGGAAGACCGGCACCAGTGAACCTTCCTCGGTGATGAAATTGATGACGCCGCCGGCCTGATTGCCATAGAGTGCCGAGGCAGGTCCACGAACTACTTCGACGCGCTGAATTGACGCGAGGTCGACGTTGATGAAGTCCTGGGCCGAACCGCCGGCGTTGTTCTTGGGGATGCCGTCGACCAGGATCCGGACGCCACGTGCGCCGAAGGTGTTCTGCGCGCCGGCCCCACGGATGCTCGGCACCGCCCGCGTTGACCCATCGAGATGCACGCGCATCGCCACACCGGGCACGCGCTTCAGAATCTCATTGACATTGGTCATCTGCTGTCCCCGCAGCACTTCGCGAGTGTCGACCACGCTCATGGCGGCAGGGATCTTGCCAAGTTCCTGATCCGACCGCGTGCCGGTGACGACGACGGTTTCGAGGAGGCCGGACAGGTTGAGCGCGATGTCGACGTTGACCGCCGTGCGATCGACCGGCACGCCCTCACGGACGAACTCACGAAACCCGCTGAGTTCAACGCGGATGGTGTAGGTGCCGGGCGAGAGTCCCGCGACGCGATACACTCCGTCAGCGTCGGTGAAAACGGTGCGGACCGCGCCGCGGCCGGACTCCAGTACCGTGACCGACGCGCCCGGCAGCACCGCGCCCTGCGGGTCGCGGACCGTCCCGACCACGCTGCCTTCCTGCTGTGCCATCGCGCTGGCAGTGCTGTTGCCGAGCGCCATGAACATCACGAACGCCATCAGCCTTCGAATCGACATGCGTTGGTCGTCCTCCAGTGGCGAGACGGTAGCACTGCGCTTGATGAGGGCAGATTAAAAGTCTTTCATTCCTGGATGGCTCATTTGACTGGCATGATGACGTGGCAGTGCGACCACGCCGACGCCCTGCCTGCATACACTAGGAGAATGACCGCAGGCCGAGATGCCGAGGTGCAGGCCGCCGACCACCGAACTCGAGTGGCGAATGTGCTCGTCGACAACCACCGGGCCTTCCTGGGATTCCTCGAGCGCCGCGTTGGCGACCGATCCCTGGCCGAAGACCTCCTGCAGGACGCCTTCACGCGCAATCTGGACCGGCTGTCGGAGATGCCTGACGAGGCGCTGGTGCCGTGGTTCTACCGGGTCCTCCGCAATGCCGCGGTCGACCGGCACCGTCGCAAGGGCGCCGAGGAGCGGGCGTTGGCCGCGTTCACGCAGGAACTGGCCGATGCGGCTCAGCCCGACGAGGAGTTCCACCGGGAGATTTGCGCCTGCGTCGGTCGGCTGGCGAACACCTTGAAACCGGAGTACGCCGAGGTTCTCCGGGCCGTCGACGTCGAGGAGACCCCGGTCAAGACCTTTGCCCAGACGGCCGGGCTGACGGCATCGAATGCCGGCGTGCGGCTCTTCCGGGCGCGAGAAGCCCTGCGGAAACAGGTGAGGGCGTCGTGTGGCACGTGTGCGGAACACGGCTGCCTCGACTGTTCCTGTGGAAAACGTTAGAAAAATGGAACGTGTAATGAAACCACGGCAGCTGCGTGTCGGAGGGTAGAAGGAGGACGACCATGAAGGATCCGGTGTGCGGGATGCAGGTAGACCCGGCCAAGGCCGTCGGGACGAGCGAGTACCGGGGAACGACGTACTACTTCTGCTCGAAGGGCTGCAAGACGAAGTTCGACGCGAACCCCGGTCAGTACGTCAAGTAACACCGTTTCAGGGGCCGGCCGTGCGGCCGGCCCCGAGGATTCCCTTATGGCTTCCGTGCCCCCCGTCGTTGAGTCCGAGGTCGTCGACCCCGTCTGCGGCATGAGCATTCTGCCGTCGGACGCGGTCGGTCACGCGACGCATCGCGGGCAGACGTATCACTTCTGCAGCCAGAGCTGCCTCGACAAGTTCCGGGCCTCGCCCGACACGTATCTGAGGCCCAAGGCGGCGGAGCCGCAGCAGCACGCACACCGAGATACGCGCGAGTACACCTGCCCGATGGACCCGGAGGTCCGCCAGATCGGTCCCGGTGCGTGCCCCAAGTGCGGCATGGCGCTGGAGCCCGTGTCGGCTGCGCCGCTCACGAAGACCGAGTGGACCTGCCCGATGCACCCGGAGATTGTCCGCGACGAGCCAGGGTCGTGCCCCATCTGCGGCATGGCGCTGGAGCCGCGTGTCGTCACCCTCGACGAGGAGAACCCCGAGCTCGACGACATGACGCGGCGCTTCCGCTGGTCGCTGGTGCTCAGCGCTCCGATTCTCGCGTACATGGTCTCGGAGTTCCTGCCTGGTCAGCCGCTCCAGCACGCCCTGCCGCCGTGGGTGATGACCTGGTCACAGTTCCTGCTCGCGACCCCAATCGTGCTGTGGGGCGGCTGGCCGTTCTTCGTGCGTGGCTGGGCCTCGGTGGTGAGCCGCCACCTGAACATGTTCACGTTGATCGCGCTGGGCGTGGGGGCGGCGTACGCCTTCAGCGTGGTGGCGACGCTCGCCCCCGGGCTCTTTCCTGCGTCGTTCCGGACGCACGGGGACCAGATTGGCGTCTACTTCGAGCCGGCGGCGGTCATCGTCGTCCTCGTCCTGCTCGGTCAGGTGCTGGAACTGCGCGCCCGCAGCCGCACCAGCTCGGCGATCAAGAAGCTGTTGGGTCTGACGCCAACGACGGCGCGGCGCATCGACGCCTCTGGCTCCGAGCAGGACGTGCCGCTCGAGCACGTGCACGTCGGCGACCGCCTGCGGGTACGCCCCGGCGAACGCGTCCCCGTGGACGGCGTCGTCGTCGAGGGGACGACCACCGTCGATGAGTCGATGGTGACGGGCGAGCCGATTCCGGTGGAGAAGACCGCGACGAGCAAGGTGACGGGCGGCACCGTGAACGGTACCGGCACGTTCGTGATGGAGGCGCAGCGGGTGGGCAGCGATACGCTGCTCGCGCAAATCGTGCGGCTGGTCGGCGAGGCGCAGCGCTCGCGGGCACCGATTCAACGGCTGGCCGACACGGTCTCCGGCTGGTTCGTGCCGATCGTCATCCTGGTGGCAGTGATCACGTTTGGCGTCTGGGCCGTCTGGGGCCCCGAGCCGCGACTGGCGCACGCCCTGGTCAACGCCGTGGCCGTGCTGATCATTGCGTGCCCGTGTGCGCTCGGCCTGGCCACGCCGATGTCGATCATGGTGGGCACCGGCCGCGGTGCGGAGATCGGCGTGCTGCTCCGCAACGCCGAGGCACTCGAAGTGATGGAGCAGATCGACACGGTGGTTGTGGACAAGACCGGCACCCTGACCGAAGGCAAGCCGGCGCTCACGACCGTCGCCCCCGCGGCGCCGTTCGACGAGCGGACCCTGTTGCGGCTGGTCGCCAGTCTCGAGAAGGTGAGCGAGCATCCGCTGGCCGAGGCCATCGTGCGCGGCGCTGAAGAGCGGACCGTCCAAACTGGTCCGGTCACTGATTTCCGGTCCGTGACGGGGAAGGGTGTGGTCGGCACCGTGGACGGCCGCTCCGTCGCGATCGGCAACACCGCGATGCTGACCGAAGTGGGCGCGACGGTGCCCTCGACGGATCGCGCGGATGCGCTGCGGCGCAACGGCGAGACAGTGATGTTCGTGGCCGTGGACGGTGTCTACGCGGGCCTGGTGGGCGTCGCGGACCGCATCAAGGGGACGACCGTCGAAGCCATAAAGGCCTTGCATGACGAGGGGCTGCGGATCGTCATGCTCACGGGCGATAGCCGTGTCACGGCTGAGGCTGTCGCCCGCTCAGTCGGGATCGACACCGTCGAGGCTGAGGTCCTGCCGGAGCAGAAGGCCGCCGTGATCAAGCGACTCCAGGCCGAGGGCCGGAAGGTGGCGATGGCCGGGGACGGCATCAACGACGCGCCGGCTCTTGCACAGGCCGAGGTCGGGATTGCCATGGGCACGGGTACCGACGTGGCGATGGAAAGCGCCGGCGTCACCCTCGTGCAGGGCGACCTCCGTGGGCTGGTGCGGGCCCGTCGGCTCAGCCGAGCCACGATGCGCAACATCCGGCAGAATCTCTTCTTCGCCTTCATCTACAACGTGCTCGGCGTTCCGGTGGCCGCCGGCGTGCTGTATCCCGCGTTTGGGTTGTTGCTGAGCCCGATCATCGCGAGCGCCGCGATGACCTTTAGCTCGGTGTCGGTCATCGCCAACGCCCTCCGGCTGAGGCGTGAGGCGCTCTGATGTCTGGCCACTCACCTGAGGCACGCGGGGGCGTGTGGACATCGGGCCCGGGTTGCGCGTATACTCGGGGTGTGGCGTCCTTTGCGCAGCGGCTGACGTCGGTCGCGATGGCCTTCGCGCTGTCCGGATCACCGGCTGTGCTGTCGGCGTGCATGGCGCTGTGTATGGACAGCCCGGTGGCGGCGAGCGCCATGGGTGGCACGCAGCCGGGCCACAACGGCCACGGCGGCATGACAGAGCCGGCGGCTGAGTCCCCGCATGTCCATCACGGCACGGCGGCCCCGACGCAGCCCACGGCGACTGTGCCGACCGCGTCGCCGCTGGTTCCGTCGGACGCGCGTCTCGTCGGCAGCTGCGACAACTGCTGCGTCGCCGGCCCCATCGCGTTCGCGGCCGGCCCCGGCGTGGAGCGGACCGACGGTAAGGCGTTTGCCACAGCACCGGCCGTGTCGGTGGTGTCGTTTCACATGAACGCCGCGACACACGCGGCCACCCCGCCAAGCCCTCCCGTCCCACCGCCATCGCCCACTCGGGCCCCGCTCGCGCTCCGTATCTGATCGCTCTTCCCTGAGCGCCGTCCGCGCGCTCCGTTTGATTCCAGTTCAGTCGTAGGGGCACCGCGGCGGCACGCCTGTGCTCGACCGCGTTGCAGAAAGGGATTCGTCCCATGAAGGCCATAGTTCGTGCCTTCCTGCTGCTCATCGGAGTGGCGATTGTCGGCGGCGGCGTGGCCGCCTATGCCATCGCCAGCAGGGGGCTCAGCACTCGGGTGGCGCCGAGTGCCATCGAGACATCGATCGCGCTCACCATGCGCCGGTTCGCGACGCCGAGCGCCGTGCGTGGAGTGGCCAATCCCGTCGCGGCGACCCCGGAGGTGCTCGACGAGGCGCTCGCCCATTTCGCGGATCACTGCGCCAGTTGCCACGCCAACGACGGGAGCGGCAACACCGAGATGGGACGCAGCTTCTACCCGCCGGCGCCCGACATGCGCGCGGCCCGGACGCAGCAGCTCTCGGACGGCGAGCTGTTCTCGATCATCGAGCACGGGATTCGGCTCACCGGCATGCCCGCGTGGGGGACCGGCACGCCAGAAGGTGAGCGAGGAAGCTGGGGGTTGGTTCACTTCCTCCGCAAGCTGCCGTCGCTGACGCCAGACGAGATCGCCCGGATGGAGACGATGAATCCAAGGAGCCCCCAGGCCTTTCGCGAAGAAGACGAGGCGCGCCGGTTCCTCGCGGGCGACGACGCCCCGGCGCCGATTGCGCCACAGCCGGCGCACAAGCACGAGTGACGTGCCCATTCCGTTCAGGAGATCGAGTGATGTTCCCGCGTAGTTCGTCGTCGCATCCAGCCCCGAGGCCCTCGAGACGCACCTTCGTCAAGGGCCTGGCCATCGGTGGCGCTGCCGCCAGCGTCGGCCTCCTGCGGCAGCCGGCCTGGGCGCAGTCCCGACAGCGCCAGGAATCTGCGGTGCTCTCCGGCGCGGAGTTCGACCTGCGCATCGGCGAGACCGAGGTCAATCTCACCGGAGCCGTGCGGACGGCGCTCACGATCAACGACTCGCTGCCCGGCCCGCTGTTGCGTTGGAGAGAGGGGGACACGATCACCCTGAACGTCTCCAACAGCCTCGACGAGGACACGTCGATTCATTGGCACGGCATCCTGCTGCCCGCCAACATGGACGGCGTGCCCGGCCTCAGCTTCTCGGGCATCCATCCGGGCCAGGCGTACCGCTACCAGTTCACGGTGAAGCAGTCGGGCACCTACTGGTACCACAGCCATTCGGGCTTTCAGGAACAGCACGGCGTGTATGGCCCGCTGGTGATCGCGCCGCGCGAGCCCGAGTCGGTGGCGTTCGATCGCGAACACGTCGTCATGCTGACGGACTGGACGGACGAGCGGCCTGAGCGCGTCTTCAAGAAGCTGAAGAAGCAGTCGGACTACTACAACTTCCGCCAGCGCACGCTCACCACGTTCATCAAGGACGTGCGCAAGCAGGGACTGGGTGCCACGCTGGCCGAGCGGCGGATGTGGGGCCAGATGCGCATGAGCGCCGCCGACCTCGCCGATGTGACCGGCTACACCTACACCTACCTGATGAACGGCCGCGCCCCTGCGGGCAACTGGACGGGGCTGTTCACGCCGGGGGAGAAGGTGCGGCTCCGCTTCATCAACGGCTCGGGGATGTCGTACTTCGACGTGCGGATCCCCGGGCTGAAGATGACCGTCGTGGCCGCGGACGGCTTGCCGGTACGGCCGGTGTCCGTGGACGAGTTCCGCATCGCCGTGGCTGAGACCTACGACGTCATCGTCGAGCCCTCCGGCCAAGAAGCCTTCACGATCTTCGCGCAAGCGATGGATCGCACGGGATTTGCCGCCGGGACGCTCGCCACGCGCGCGGGCCTGTCTGCGCCCGTGCCCGACCTGGATCCGCGAGCCGTCCTGACGATGGCCGACATGGGTCACGGTGGGATGGGACACGACATGGGAGCGATGGGCGCCAGCCCGACGGCATCGTCTACGGCTGCCGATCCTCACGCTGGCCACGCCATGCCGGCTCCCGCGCCCGCCGCCGCGGACCCGCATGCGGGCCATGCCATGCCGGCGCCACCGGCGATTGCGACTCCCGACCCGCATGCGGGGCATGTGATGCCGCAGGCACCGGCGCCGCCAGCCGATCCCCACGCCGGGCACGACATGTCGGCGATGGGCGGTGGGATGCAGCCGCATCCATCCTCCGAGCAGGGCAATCCCCTCGTCGACATGCAGACGATGACGCCGTCGGCCAAGCTCGATGACCCGGGGATTGGCCTCAGGGAGAACGGTCGACGCGTCCTGACCTACGCGGACCTCACGAGCGTCTTCGACGATCCCGATGGCCGAGAGCCGACGCGCACGATCGAACTGCACCTGACCGGGCACATGGAACGCTTCGCCTGGTCGTTCGACGGCATCAAGTTCTCCGGGGCCGAGCCGATCCGGCTCACCTACGGGGAACGCGTGCGGATCGTACTCGTCAACGACACGATGATGACGCACCCCATTCACCTGCACGGCATGTGGAGCGACCTCGAGGATGCCGACGGCAAGTTCAAGGTCCGGAAGCACACCATCGACATGCCACCCGGCACGCGGCGCAGCTACCGCGTGACGGCCGACGCCCTCGGCCGTTGGGCCTACCACTGCCATCTGCTGTTCCACATGGAGGCGGGCATGTTCCGGGAAGTGCGTGTCGACGAGGGCCGACAGTCATGAGGATTGCGGTCTCGGCGCTCCTCCTCCCGCTGTTCCTGGCCGGCGGCGCGCGGCTCGGCCTCGCACAGCCGTCAGGCGCGACGCATCAGCATCAGGCCCCGTCGTCGCCGTCACCACCCGCCACGCCCCCAGCCGCCGAGGACCATTCGGCGCACCAGGCTGGCGAAGTGCCGCTGCCACCGTTTATCCCTCCCGTCACGGCGGCGGACCGCCAGGCCGCGTTCCCCGACGTGCAAGGACACACGGTGCACGACCGGTCGATCAACTACTTCGCGCTGTTCGACCAGCTCGAGTGGCAAACAGGCGGCGGGTCCGACGCGCTCAGTTGGGACGCGAATGGCTGGGTGGGTCAGGACGTGAACCGGCTCTGGTTCCGCACCGAGGGCGACCGCTCTGGCGGGCGCACCGAACAAGCGCAGGTCAACCTGCTTTATGGGCGTGCCGTGGCCCGGTGGTGGGACGTCACCGCCGGCGTCCGCGTCGATACCCTGCCAGAGACCCCCCGCACTGCGCTCGCGCTGGGCGTGCAGGGCCTCGCCCCCTACTGGTTCGAGGTCGAGGCGTCCGCCTATGTCGAGCCTTCTGGACGCACCCATGTGCGCGTCGAGAGTTCCTACGACCTACTGATCACCAATCGGCTGGTCCTGCAACCTCTGGTGGAGTTCGAGGTCTACGGCCGTGCCGACCGTGAACGCCTGATCGGCACCGGACTGTCTACTGGCGAACTCGGACTGCGACTCCGCTATGAGTTCCGGCGCGAGTTCGCGCCGTACGTCGGTGTCGTGTGGACGCGCAAGTTTTTTGGGACGGCCGACCAGGCGCGAGCGGCCGGGGAAGATGTGGCCGGCACGCGATTGGCGGTGGGCCTTCGCACGTGGTTCTAGATCGCCAGGACATGCGCTTTCGGGAGCGGCGCAGGCAGCTGTATCAGCTTCCGTGACACAGGAGGAGCACAACCCATGACTCGACGACTGATGCTTGCCGTAATCGCCACTGTGGCGGTCTTCCCGCTGCAGGCTCTGGCCCACGAAGGCCACGACCACAAGGTACTCGGCACTGTGACCATGGCCGCCGCCGATCACGTGATGCTGAAAGACAAGGACAACAAGGACGTCACGGTCTACCTCACTCGCGAGACGAAGGTGCTCAAGGACAAGAAGCCTATGAAGGTCGAGGACATCAAGACCGGCCTTCGCGTGGTGATCACGGCGACGACCGTGAAGGAGAACGGCGTCGAAAAGATGGTAGCCAAGCAGGTCGAGCTGGGCGCGGCCCAGTCGACACGGTGACGCCAATGATCCGACCGCTCCTTTTGGCGTTGGGCGTGTGCGCACTCCTCGCCAGCACGGGCACCGTGCTGGCGCATCCCGGTCACACCCACAAGATCCTTGGAACGGTGACGACAGTCACTGCGACGAGCGTCGAGGTGCTCGATCGGGGCAACGAGAAGACGACGTTCGCCGTCACCAAGGACACGAAGATTCGTGTTGGCAAGGGGGCCGGCACCATCAAGGACGTGCGCACCGGCCTGCGCATCGTGGTCGAGGCCGAGGAGGAGGAAGACGAGACCTTCGTGGCGTTGACGATTCAGTTGCCGGAACGTCCGGCTCAGGAGGAGACGCGATGACACGACTGGTCTTGTCGGCACTGGTTGGCCTGTTGATGGGTGCGCACCCGGCGTGGGCCCACGTCACCGTGGCGCCGCGGGAGTCCCGCCCCGGTATCTCGGAGCGCTACACGGTGCGGGTGCCGACCGAAGGGAAGGTCGCGACCGTGGAGGTCGAGCTGGAGATTCCCGAGGGGGTCACGATCAGCCCCCAGGCATCGACGGGCTGGACGCACACGCTGAAGCGCACCGGCGATCGCGCGACATCGATTGTCTGGACGACGGACATCAAGCCCGGCGAGTTCGCCGAGTTCG
>Ga0073934_10008816_pt1 | contig 13246 bp, 9 predicted proteins | sample LarsenN4metaG_FD_76834 | JGI IMG/M metagenome (GOLD analysis project Ga0073934, IMG submission 76834) | Hot spring sediment bacterial and archeal communities from British Columbia, Canada, to study Microbial Dark Matter (Phase II) - Larsen... ...
GCAAAATCCTTCCGGCCGACAACCGCCCCGCTCTCAGAGGTAAGCCGGATTTTGTTTACATGAGTGTCGGCAATTAGATGTGTGTATTAAGCGCTTTTTGCCCGGAAAGCAACAGTTTCCGTTACTTTGTGGTTTTGTTTAATGGCAAAATCCTGCGACATCAGTTGAATAATATCTTATAATCATTCTGTGGTTGCGGTTAAATTTTCCACCTTTCCAAAAGATAGCGAAACGATATTCCGTTTATTCTCATATGTGGTCGTTTTAAGCGGCTTTATCGCTTTATGGGCGGCCGGAGCTTTTGGAACGGTTGCGTTTAGTATTTATCTAACATTGACTGCAATCGGATGGCGTCTTGAATACAACAAGAAACAAATCTCCGAACGCACAGGCACCGTCCTTACCCTATTATCCTTGCCTTTGTTTTTTGCCCTTTGGAAAATCGGCTTTTTTACCGGCGGCTCTTATGAAATCGTCCTGCCGGCAATTCTTGCGAAACTTATTGTTTTTTTAACCCTGATCAAACTGTTTCAACAAAAATCCGATCGGGACTGGACATTCCTTTATGTAATGTCCTTTTTCGATGTTCTGTTAGCTGCGGGGTTAAGCATCGGCGCCTCTTACATCCTAAGTTTTCTGCTGTTTACCTTTTGTTTTATCTGCGCGGTAATAATTTTCGAAGCGCGCAGGACGCGAAGATCCGTAAATGAAGCGATGAAATTGCCTTCACCACAGGCAAACCGGGATTTTCTCCGCAGTCCTGGACGAATTCCTCTTATCGCATTTTTGATTATTGTTCTTATTATAACCATTGCAATTCCAATATTTTTTCTGATTCCCAGAGTCGGGAGCGCCTCATCAGGCAAAGAAACAGGGGGTGTTTCGACACGTTCCGGATTTTCGGATTCTGTCCAGCTCGGCGGGATCGGACGAATTCAACAGAATGATGAAGTAGTCATGAGAATAAGACTTGAAGGCAAAACGCCGACCGGAGATCTTCGCTGGAGAGGCCAGGCCTTCGATGTTTTTGACGGACTATCCTGGAGCAAATCGCGACCCGGTATAAAAGAAGTCAGAACGCGGGGCGACTGCGACATTATTCAAGTAGATTATGCTTCCGGCCGGGACTCGCTGCTTGTCCAAACCGTTTATGCAGAGCCGATTGACACACCGGTTATTTTTGCGGCTCCGAAAGCCGTAGGATTTCAGGGGAATTTATCGGTTTTGCTGAAGGACGACGATGACAGTATTTCACTTCAGCGTTCTGGCGAGAGGTTGACTTATAAAGCCATTTCCGATGTCTCGCTGCCGGCGGTTGAATTATTGCGCTCTGATTTCGGGCCTTATTCACCATCTGAACAGAAATACCTTCGTTTACCGGATTCTTTCGATCCTCGGATTTCGGCCCTGGCGGCAAAGATAACGTCAGAGTCAACTAATCGTTATGATGCAGCCAAAGCAATAGAGACTTATCTGAAATCAAACTACGGCTACACGCTGCAGCTGAAGGCCGGCGGCCCTGATCCGCTTGCCGATTTCCTGTTCAACGTCCGGGAAGGTCATTGCGAATACTTTGCAACGGCAATGGCAACAATGCTGCGTTCCCAGGGGATTGCGACACGTCTCGCCGCAGGCTTTCAGCGTGGCGATTACAACGATACGGCCGATGTATTCGTTGTCCGTCAACGTCATGCACACGCATGGGTCGAGGTTTATTTTCCTGACAATCAGATTTGGGTACCGTTTGATCCGACGCCGGCTGCAGCATCCGTGATGTCTTCAACATATGGCGGGCAAATCGGACAAAATGTAAGGAAATATCTGGACGCGCTTGAAATGTTCTGGGTTCAGTACTTCGTGGCGTTTGACAATCAGGAACAACGTTCTCTTTTATCACACACCGGAAAGACAATTTCAGCATTCAAAAGCGATTTAAGTGATAAACTCGAGTACGGTCGCAGGTATCTGGCTGAATTCCGGGCACGTTTAACCGGACGGGATGGGCTGGCAGAGGCCGCCAGGGCGGGAGGAAATGCGGCCCTGGCAGTTTTTTTATTCACAATTCTTGCCTTAGGGTTTGTCAACGCACGCAAGCGATTAGTAAAATCCAGAGTTTGGACAAAATTACGCCGTCGTTTCTTCAATAAAGGAAACGATGGAAATGTGGAATTCTACGACCGGCTGCTGGAATTGCTCTCATCGGCGGGATTTCAGAGGAAAGATTACGAGACACCTTTAGAATTCGCCCTGGCGACGAATTTGAAGGAAGCCATAGAAGTAACGGAAAAATATCATTTTGTACGGTATGGCCGGCAGCAATTAACTGAAAGCGATAGACGGGAAATCTCTGAAATATTGAAGAAGCTTGAGAAACGTCTGATTGACGGTAAATTATGAAAAAAATAGGATTCGTCAGCCTTGGCTGCCCGAAAAATCTGGTTGATTCCGAAGTTATGATGGGCCGATTGGCAGCAGCCGGCTACGAAATCACCCGCCGCGCAGAAGAAGCGGATACTGTTGTTGTCAATACCTGCGGTTTCATAGAATCGGCAAAGCAAGAATCTATCGATGCAATTTTGGAAGCAACTGCACTAAAAGAGACCGGAACAACTAAGAGGGTTGTGGTTGCCGGATGCCTGGTTGAAAGATATCGCGATGAACTGATACGGGAACTACCGGAAGTTGATGCTTTTATCGGGACTTCGCAAATAGAAGAAATTGTCAAAGCCGCTGATGAAACTATCGATGCTTCAGAACTTACTATTAAGCCAATCGGCAATAAGTCATCGATTTATCTTTATGATGAAAATGCCCCGCGGATAAGGGCCACCGCTCCACACACGGCATTTATCAAAATTGCAGAGGGCTGCGATCGTCCCTGTGCTTTTTGCTCTATTCCCGCCATGCGCGGGTCGTTTCGTTCAAGGCGTTTCGGCTCCGTGATTGCTGAAGCGCGACAACTTGCCAAAGAAGGCGTTCGTGAAATCGTGCTTGTAGCACAGGATTCCTCGCGTTATGGTGAAGATTTTGGCGAAGTAGATGCACTGGCCGCTTTGATTCGTGCTCTGGGTGAAATCGAAGAGTTGAATTGGATACGCGTCATGTATGCTTATCCAACGCATATTTCGGATGCATTCCTTTCAGCAATTGCAGAAACACAGAAGGCAGTAAAGTATTTGGATATGCCTTTGCAGCATGCCTCCCGAAATGTACTCAAAGCGATGAAACGCGGCGGCTCACGGGAAAGCCTCGAGCGCTTGATTTTCAGAATTCGAGAGCGCGTACCCGGCATTGCGATTCGAACCACTTTTATTACGGGTTTTCCGGGTGAGACTGACGAAGATTTCGAAGAATTGCTCAGTTTTGTCAAAAATTGCCGGTTTGACAATGTTGGCGTTTTTACATATTCCGATGAAGAAGGAACTGCGGCCTTTGAACTTGCCGATAAGGTCGATCCCCGTATAGCTGCACGCCGACGTAACCTTCTGATGAAAACGCAGTCCGTGATCAGCAGAGAGCTGAATCAGGCAAAGATCGGACGGGTGTTTCCGGCAATGTTTGAAGGAATCGCAGAAGAGTCTGACCTGCTTTTCCAAGCCCGCCTCGAAGGTCAGGCTCGCGAGATCGACGGCCACGTTCTCATTAACGACGTCCACGAAGGAATCTCGCCACAAATCGGTGAAATCTACGATATCAGAATAACTGAAGCCTTTGATTATGACCTGGTGGGCGAAATTATCGGTGTAAAATCAACTTCCATTTGATTTTTTCGATTTGAATTTGAAACCTTTTGCAACTGTTTTGAGTATATACAAGCGAATAAACAGGTTACGGCGTTTGTAACATATTTTTATGTTGTCAAACCGCCGGCCATCACAATGAATTTGACCCGATCAGGGTGAAATTCTACATAACTTCAGACCTCCGAGACATTTACGATGAAAAAACTAAGATCAACTACCGCTTTTTTCCTGTCGCTCGTATTTTTGCTGCCTACACTTTCTTTGGGACAGTCCGCTGCAAATGCGTCGGATATTAACGAACGTATAAAAAAAGAAGGAATGGAGAATTCACAGATAATGAATACACTTCATTTCCTTACCGACGTTTACGGCCCGCGTCTAACCGGATCTCCGAATTTGAAAGCAGCAGGTGAATGGGCAATGAACCAAATGAAGTCCTGGGGATTCGATCGTGTCGATATGGAGCCTTGGGAATGGGGACATCCCGGTTGGGCAAATGAAAAAGCCTCCGGGTTCATTATTTCACCGGTAAAAGACAGCCTGGTTTTTGAAGTGCTTGCCTGGACACCCGGAACTCCGGGCCCCGTTACCGCCGAAGCATTTCAGATGGTTCTGCCAAATCGTCCTACGCAAAGCGAACTTGATGATTATCTTAACTCCATCAAGTCGCAAATTCAGGGAAAAATAGTTCTGTTTGGCAAAGCCGCAACAATTGAGGTTGATTTTAATCCGCCTTCCAAGCGAATTCCAGATGAACAGATTGCCAGACGTTTTGACCCGAACAATCCGGCTCCGGCACAACCTCCATTTCCAGTCCCGCCACAGCCAGCCCAGACGCCGAAACCGGACGCCCTGCCACCGGCAAGGATCAATGAGATAGTTAACAAGTTTTTGCTGGATAACGGCGTCAAAGTCAGAATCAATGACGCAGGCCGCGAGCATGGCCAGATTCGGGCATTTGCCAATCCGACCTATGATCCTGCAAAAGTGGTTCCTACCGTAGTAATGCGTAACGAGGATTTCGGAAGAATAGCCCGACTGCTTAAAGACAATCGGAAAGTAACCCTGGAATTTGATATTAAAAATCAGATTTATCCCGAAGGCTCCACTGCTTATAACACGATAGGTGAAATTGCCGGTACAGACAAAGCAGATGAGGTAATAATGCTCGGCGGCCATCTGGATTCATGGCATTCGGCTACAGGTGCCACCGATAATGCAATCGGATGTGCGGTAATGATGGAAGCGGCACGTATTCTCAAAGCAATCGGCGTAAAGCCGCGACGTACCATCCGCGTTGCACTCTGGAGCGGTGAGGAGCAAGGTCTTTTAGGCTCTCAGGCATACGTGAAAAAACATTTTGGCACGGCGGAAGCGCCATTACCGGCATATTATAAATTTGGCGGTTATTTCAACATAGATTCCGGAACCGGCAGAGCCCGCGGTTTTCAGGTGTTCGGCCCTCCGGAAGCGGCCGTACCGCTGCGGGAAGCAGTTAAACCATTTGCGGATTTTGGCATTGCCGGCGCCATTACCACGTCAAGCCGTGGACTTGGCGGTTCTGATCACACGTCGTTCAACAACGCCGGCTTGCCTGGCATCGGCGTGCAGCAGGATCCGATAGAGTATTTTACTCATACCTGGCACACAAATCTCGATACATACGAAAGAATTGTCGAAGATGATGTAAAAAAATCAGCAATTGTCATTGCCGCTACAGTTTATCGGCTGGCAATGCAGGATGAATTACTTCCAAGATTCACGGCTGACAAAATGCCAAAGCCACCGGGAAGAGGAAACTAGACGTCAGCCTTGCCATCAGGGGGCTTTGTAACAAAAGCAAATATTGAATAAGACGGACAAAGGTCTGCCAGTACGCAATTGGAACAATCCGGTTTGCGCGCTTTGCAGACCTTTCGTCCATGATGTATGAGCCAATGGGAAAACATAACCCAATGCCGTTTAGGAATAATCTGCATCAGGTCCCGCTCGATTTTTTCAGGGGCATTATTTTTTGTTAGTCCAAGCCTTTGTGAAAGCCTTGCAACATGGGTATCAACAACGATGCCGTCCGCTATACCAAAAGCACATCCAAGAACTACATTTGCAGTCTTGCGGGCTACTCCGGGTAAAGATAGTAAATCTTCCATTTTGTCCGGAACCCGGCCTCCAAATCGTTCCATGATCTGGCGGCTGGTGGCTATTATGTTTTTTGCTTTGTTTCGGAAAAATCCTGTCGAGTGAATATCGCACTCCAATTCAGACTGATTTGCGGCTGCAAAATCAGCAGGGCTGCGATATTTTCTAAATAGATTCGCAGTTACCTTATTTACACGTTCGTCCGTGCATTGCGCCGATAAAATCGTGGCAATCAGGAGTTCAAAGGCATTTGTGTGATTGAGGGCACATTGTGCATCCGGATATTCACGTTGAAGCCTGCGAATAATTTCCTTAACACGTTCTTTTTCATTCGTACTCACGCGTTCAGGCTAAAAAAGATAATGGAAAAATGCAAATTTATCTTTGTTTAGATATTATTTTAAGTAAAACCGCGAAAAGCCTTTATCTGAGGCCATCGTGGGAATAATTCTACTGACAAACATTTTTGATGCAAATACCACTGCTGGATTTATCGGAACAAAACGCCCTGCTGCGGCCTGAAATCGAGGCTGCTTTAGGACGCATTCTGGATTCGAATTCGTTTATACTCGGTGCGGAAGTTGATGCACTCGAAAAAGAACTGGCTGAATACTGCAATACGCGATTTGCTATTGGATGTGCGTCCGGCAGCGATGCCATTCTGCTTGTTTTAATGGCATTGGGAGTTGGTCCCGGCGATGAAGTTATAACCACTCCGTTTAGTTTTTTCGCCACTGCAAGCGCAATTGCTCGTCTCGGGGCTCGTCCGGTTTTTGCAGACATACAGCCCGATACATTTAATATTGATCCTCAGTGTATTTCCGAGTTGATAAACGATCGGACAAAGGCGATCGAACCGGTTCATCTCTTCGGCCAATGTGCCGATATGACGGAAATCCTTGAAATAGCAGGCGAAATTCCGATAGTTGAGGACGCCGCCCAGGCAATTGGGGCCGAACTCGCCGGCAAGCGTGCCGGTTCAATCGGTCTTGCCGGTTGTTTTTCATTTTACCCATCGAAGAATCTTGGAGGAATGGGTGATGGCGGATTTATTTCGACCAATGATGAAGAACTTCGGGAAAAATTGTTAGCTTTACGAGTCCATGGTTCAAAGAAGCGTTACGAGCATACCTGGATTGGGCTTAATTCGCGACTCGATGGTTTTCAGGCTGCCGTCCTGCGTGTAAAATTACCACATCTGGACAAGTGGTCAGATGCCCGCAAATCAAATGCCGATCGTTACAGAGACCTTTTTACTGAATTTGGGCTAAATGATCTCATAGTGCTGCCGGCGGAAAGGCCTGATTCACGGCATATTTATAACCAGTATGTGATTCGCGTTGTGGAGCGGCGGGATTCGCTTCGGGAATATCTGAGTCAAAATGGTATCGGGACAGATATTTATTATCCGATACCTTTACATTTGCAGCAATGCTTTTCCTATCTAAATTATCGGCGAGGAGATTTGCCGGTTGCAGAAAAAGCCGCGGATGAGGTGCTTGCACTGCCTGTTTATCCGGAATTAAGACCGGAGCAACAACTTAAAGTGGTTGAAACGATTGCCAGATTTTTTGGACGTTAACTCACAAATAACAATCGGTGAAGGAAACTATCAACTATTCGGAAAAATTGAGAAATAAATCAATTCCCGCGATTTTATTTGCGGCTATCGCATTTTTTCTGATTGTCTGGTATGCAATTCCCTGGCAAATAGGCGATATGTTTGCCGAACACTCGCCTCCATCAGATGTCGGAGCCGGACAAATAGCAAGTTTTGCTTTGAGATTGGCTCCGGACGATCCTCAAACCAACTCATTTGCAGGTTTCGCAGCTCTGGCCGACTTTGACAATTTCGATCCCCGGATTGCTGTTAATTTTTTTGAAAACGCAGCTCGTTTAGCACCGTTTGATTACCGTTACTGGTCTAATCTGGGCCGGGCTTATGAAAAAGCAGAAAGATTTGATGATGCGGAGCGGGCTTTCAAAAGAGCAATTAGTCTTGCGCCCGAATATTCGAATCCGCGTTGGCATTACGGAAACTTTCTGCTTAGACGAGGCCGGGATGATGAGGCGATCGAACAATTAAGAAAAGCCGCACAATATGACAGTATATATCGCGAACAGGCTTTCGCAATTGCCTGGAACTACTTTGGGGAAGACACTGACAAAGTAGATCAGTTTGCAGCTAACAATCCAGATGCATACGCAACATTAGCCCGATTCTACGCTTCAAGAGGTCATGGCCAGGACGCATTGAGAATATGGAACCGAATTGCAGAAACCGACAAGCCGCGTTTCAATTGGATCGGCTCTGCAATTGCACAGCTGCTATATGAGAAGGGTCAGTACCGCACGGCGCTGGAATTTGTCAGGCAAACCTCTGAAAACAGAAGTTTACGACCGGACAGCATAACAAACGGCGGCTTTGAATCCCGAATCACTGACGAACGTTTCCCTAAATTTGAATGGTTCATTGCCAGAAGTAATTCTTCGGTGGAAACATATATTGATTCGCGGGTGGCACACACCGGCTCACGTTCCGCAAGACTGACGTTCAAGAATTTCTCTTTGCCGACGCTGGATCAACTTTGGCAGGTTGTTGCTATATCGTCTGCGGGAAAGTATCGTCTGACATTTTGGGCAAAAAATGAAAATCTCCGTGGCGGATCGCTGCCGCTTGTGGAGGTTGCAACTGCAGATGGCAAGCAGACCATCGCAGCATCAAAAGCTTTTCAGACAGGGTCGGGAGGCTGGGAAAAGTTTGTTGTTGAGTTCAACGCAGGCGAGGATACGCAAGGTGTAATTATAAGGATCGGCCGCGAACCATGTGCGGCCGACTGTGCCTTGGTCGGGACGATTTGGTTTGATGACTTCGAGTTAGAAAAACTATAAATTGATGCATCATACTATTTTCAACAGATTGGCTTTTTTACTGGCTCTGGTATTACTAGCCTGGGCAACCATTGCATATGGCGGGGTGCATCAGCCGGTTATAGCAACTATTTATCTTGGGGTATCTTTACTTATTTTGCTTTGGTTTTCCGATGGAGTTAAATCCGGATTTAATTACTCGAACGCTTTGATTCAATTGCCGATTTATCTTCTGGCATTTTATGGATTGGTACAAACAATTAGTTTCGGCAGTTATACCAACCTTGACGGATTTGGAGATATTGCCCGTACCATTTCGTTTGATCCATTCTCTACTAAAGTTGCATCTTTACACATACTTGCCCTTGGAATTTATTTCTCAGTTTTATTGGTTTTATCTGATCGGGAATCACGGCTGCGCAAGACAGCAATTTTCATTACGGTTTTCGGGTTCGTCTATGCGTTTTATGCAATTTTACAAAGTGTTCTAAGCCCTTTACGAATATATGGTCTCTACGAAAGCGTCTTTGCAGAACCCTTCGGATCCTTCGTCAGCCGCAATAATTTTGCTGCGTGGATTTCTCTATCTATGGCAATCCCTCTCGGATTGTTGCTCTCGGGAGCATTGAAAAAAGATAAAGTCCTGCTTTACATCACGGCGACTGCATTAATGGGTGTCTCGCTTTTGCTAAGTGGTTCGCGTGGTGGATTGGTAGCTTTTATTGCAGAAATTCTAGTTTTATTGCTTATAAGCTATTCACCAAAACAAAAAAGCCGTGTAGTAATGAAATTCGGCTTGGCGGCATTATTGCTTTTGCTTGTGGCCGCCGGTGCGGTTTTTGTCGGAGGTGAAACCTCATTAACCCGAATTGCAAATGAACGCGGTGTGACGGATACAACAACCAGCCGCAGTTACATTTGGAGTGTGACGGCTAAAATAATAGCTGATTCTTTCCCGCTCGGCGTTGGGATTGGTGCTTTCCCGCAGGCTTTTTCTAAGTTTGATGCAAACAGCGGCATCGCCCGCGTAGAACAGGCGCACAATGATTATTTGCAGTTATTGTCAGACGCCGGCCTGCCGGGTGCACTTTTGGGTCTTTGGTTTCTTTGGTTACTTATCAGGATTTCAGGGAAAACTATTACAAGCTCACAAGGATATCAGCGAGGACTGGCCGCCGGATCAGTCGCAGGCATATTCGCATGCCTGATACACAGCATTTTTGACTTTGTGTTGCATACCACTGCCATTGCAATGCTTTTTTTAACACTCCTTGCAATCTTGGTTTCATCCGCCAATTTGCCCGCACTGGAAAACAAAGTGGTATCCGGCAAACGAAGATACAGGAAAAGCAACTTCTTTGAAAAAAAGACCACGAAATCACTTGGTGCGTGATGGGCACAATACAATTCATGTAATGCCCCAAATTGTCGGGTTGCTTCGATATAATGCCGGTAAGTTGTTATAATCAAATAAATTGAAGCAGTACATCTATTAATTTTCTTAACAAATTTCAAGGGCTGAAAATTATGACTGAACGCGAGCAAATCCAAATGGATGTTATCTTTGTAGGTGCGGGGCCAGCCAATTTGGCCGCTGCATTGCATTTAAAGCAGTCTATTGCGGAACATGATGATTTGGTTGAAAGGGGTATTAAATCCGGCAATAAGATTGGCGAAATTGAGATTGGCATTGTTGAAAAAGGCCCTTATGTAGGAGCACACATATTATCCGGAGCAGTTATGGATCCGCGGGCACTTCGTGAATTGATGCCTGATTTCCTCGAACAAGGCTGTCCGGTTGATTCGGTAGTTACTGAAGATGCATTTTGGTATTTGACAGCCAACCGCGGCATAGAATCGCCAATTGTACCTCCGCCCTTGAAGAACAAAGGTAAATATATAGTCTCGCTTAGTCGTATTTGCGAATGGCTTGGAGAAAAATGCGAGCAGGCAGGTATCAATATCTTTCCGGAATTTCCGGCAGCTGAACTTCTTTTTAACCGTGATGAAGGCGTAATTGGTGTCAGAACAGGTGACAAAGGAATAGATAAAGAGGGTAATCCAAAAGCCAATTTTGAGCCCGGAGTCGATTTACTTGCAAAGGTTACGGTACTTGGGGAAGGCTCCCGCGGTTCACTTGCAAAACAGGCAATGGCACGACTCGGTTTACTTCAAGGTAAAGAACCACAGATATTTTCGATTGGTGTTAAAGAACTATGGGAGTTGCCTGAAGGCCGGTTTCCTGAAGGTAAAGTAGTACATACGCTTGGTTTTCCATCAGATACAGATACTTATGGCGGTGGTTGGATTTACGGAATGAAAGGAAATATTGTCAGCATCGGATATGTGACCGGACTCGATTACCGGGATCCTTTGATCGATCCGCATGCTGAATTCCAAAAATTCAAAACACACCCGAAAATCGCTGCAATCCTTGACGGCGGGAAGATGATAAAATACGGCGCCAAAACAATCAATGCGGGCGGTTATTGGACAATGCCTCGACTTTACTCTGACGGACTTTTGCTGGTCGGCGACAGCGCTTCTTTTCTCAATGGTCAGAGAATTAAAGGGATTCACACAGCAATGAAATCGGGAATGCTTGCTGCAGAGACAATAGTGGACTGCTTCTCAGTTGGTGACTGGTCCGCCCGCCATCTTAAACATTATGAAGAAAAAGTCAATCTAAGCTGGTTATACGATGAACTTTATCCTGTCAGAAATTTTCATGGAGCATTTCAAAAAGGACGCTGGTCAGCATTGATAAACACCGGGCTTCAGTTTATGACACGTGGCTTGGCTTGGGGCTTTCTGCCAAAAGAACATCATATTCCGGGCTTTGAGCGAATGAAAAAGTTAAATGAACGAACCAATGAGCCCGATTTTGGTGAAAGATATGCAGCCGTAAAGTTTGACAAAAAGTTGACGTTTGACAAAGTTACGGATGTTTTTCATGCGGGCGTTGCCCATGATGAAGATCAACCTTCGCATCTTCACGTATTAGATACGGAAATTTGTGCTACCAAATGCGTTGAAGAGTACGATAATCCTTGTCAGAGATTCTGCCCCGCAGCTGTTTACGAAATGGAGGAAGTAAATGGACGCAAGGAATTAAAAATTAATTTTTCAAATTGCGTACACTGTAAAACCTGCGACATCGCCGATCCATATCAGATTATTAATTGGGTTACACCGGAAGGCGGCGGCGGACCGGACTACAAGGGAATGTAAGAAATAACAGACAGTTGAAATTCATAAAAAGCGGCCGTTTTCAACAAAAAATCAGATAACGGCCATCAATATAAACTCAGTAAATATTACTCGATCTCTTTACATTTGCTTGTAATTGGATTTGGATTCTCTTAAGCAGTTTTTCGTCCGATCAGGCTCGCTCCAGTAGTTTTTTGTAATCTTCCATTGAGGCTCTAATGACTTCGTATGCGGCTTCCCTGCCATAGGAAAATGCAATTTCACATTTATTAGGGTCATCCGGAAAAGACTTATACGTCAAAAAATAATGAGCGAAACGCTCAAGAATTCCCTTTGGGAGCTGTGAGATTTCCTCAAATTCTTCAAAGACTTTGTCGCCTTTTAAAACCGCTATTATTTTATCGTCCGCCTCGTCGTGATCTATCATGCAAAAGCCGCCAATTGGCCGTGCCTTGAGTATAATATCCCCCCGCGGTATATTGTGCTCACTCAATACGAGAATGTCCAATGGATCACCATCACCTCCGATGATTGGAACGGTAGTTTTAGCCCGGGCCAGATTTGCAATAGTCTCAGAGCAATAGGTCTGAGGAATGAATCCATAGTTTGCCGGTACTACGTTGGAGTATTGCTGCGGCCGATCAATTTTGAGATAACCGGTCTCTTTATCTACTTCATATTTAACGGTGTCTCTCGGCACGATTTCAATAAAAACCGTGACTTCTCTCGGCGCATCATCACCGATTGGTACACCATGCCATGGATGTGCCTTCTCTAATCGAAACATAATTTTATTATTGCAAAATGCAGCTTAAATGCAATTTGGTATATTCTAATGCACGAATGACATCTCATCATTCAACATTTCTGTTTTACAATATTTCGCTGCGAGTAGTTCAGATAACCAAAATTTAATCACCGCTAAAGGTGTCATCAAAGGCCCTGGAATAGTAATTTGCCCGGAATTAAAAACAAGTAGTCGAGGCCGGTCGCCGCACTTCGGTCGTAGGAAGTGAAACGCTTGTTGTTCGTTGTCAAAGAACTTTCGGCATTCAGCGGCCGGCCAAATGGAAGATGCACCTACTCATACGAAGTCCCGAGCTGCTGATTCGTCACCAGCCGTGTGCCCAGTCGATCCGGGTGATTATATTCCGTCGCCTCGCCGCCGGCTCCATTCGGCGTAATGGTCGAAAGCAGGCTGAGAAAGCTCAATTTCATGAATACCACGCCGCAAACTTATCGCTGATGCGCCACTTACCATTGACTTGATCCAGTAGTATATA
>Ga0073934_10008818_pt1 | contig 13243 bp, 11 predicted proteins | sample LarsenN4metaG_FD_76834 | JGI IMG/M metagenome (GOLD analysis project Ga0073934, IMG submission 76834) | Hot spring sediment bacterial and archeal communities from British Columbia, Canada, to study Microbial Dark Matter (Phase II) - Larsen... ...
TGCCCCCGAACAGGTACGAGTTCGACCTGTACTGCTGCATCATCTTTCGCTCACCTTTCGCCCCGGTTTCCAGGGCTCATGGATGGGTTGCAGGAACCTTCCGCGTTCCCCGGCTTCACCGGGCTGGCGGAGTAGCGATCCGCCTTGCGGCCCGCCGGGCGGCCCTTCGGCAGGCCTGCGGCAGATCGTCAAGGGGACGGGAAGGGACGTCGTTCCAGTCTTCGCTTCGGGCCGGCACTCTAACACCGGCACCTCCGCCGCGCCCTTCCGCGTCGGGGCGAATTAGGCGCCTCGAACCCTTCTGTTTCGCTGACAACGGCCCGGGCGCAGCGTCGATCCTGTCGGTCCGATGCCACACGCCCCGTCCTTCCTGCCCCGCCAGGGCCAGGTGATCCACCTGCACGTGCTGGCGCCCGCCAAGCCGCCCACCGGCCTGGCCTGCAACGGCTGCGGCGTGTGCTGCGCCGTGGAACCCTGCCCCCTCGGGATGTGGCTCTCCCGGCGCCGACGCGGGGGTTGCGTGGCGCTGCAGTGGTCGGTGCAGGGGCGCCGCTACCTGTGCGGCGCGCTGGCCGAGCCGGCGCGCTGGCTGCCGTGGCTGCCGGCGGCCTGGGCCGAGCGCCTCGTGCGGCGCTGGATCGCCGCCGGCGTCGCCTGCGACGCCACGCTCGAGGCGGGCTGAACGGCGGGCTGCCGGCCCGCGACGGGCCGGGGCTTTCCCGCCTCCCCCGGGATCGGCGAGCCACTACGATCCGGGGCTTCGCATTTTTCTCACGAGGAGAGCCCCATGAGCCTGAGGAAATGGGCTGGCACCCTGGCCGCCGCCGCCGCACTGGCCGGCGCGCTGGCCGTGGCCCCGGTCGCGTCGGCGCAGACACTGCGCTGGGCGGCCCAGAACGACATCCTGACGCTGGACCCGCATTCGCAGAACCATGCGACGACCAACGCCATCCTGATGCACGCCTACGAAGGCCTCACGCGCTACAGCGCGACCTACCAGGTCGAGCCGGCGCTGGCCACCAAGTGGACCTTCGTCAGCCCGACGCAGGTGCGCTTCGAACTGCGCAAGGGGGTCAAGTTCCACGACGGCACCCCCTTCACCGCCGACGACGTCGTCTTCTCCTTCGGCCGCATCAAGCAGCCTCAGGGCACGATGGGCATCTACGTCACCGGCATCAGCGAGATCAAGAAGATCGACGACCACACCGTCGACTTCATCATGGCCGCGCCGAACCCGCTGCTCCTGCGCAACATCGTCGACTTCCGCATCATGAGCAAGGTGTGGAGCGAGAAGAACAACACCACGAAGGTGCAGGACTACAAGGCGAAGGAAGAGAACTTCGCCAGCCGCAACGTGATGGGCACGGGCCCGTACCGCATCCTCAGCTGGCAGCCCGAGCAGCGCATCATGATGGCGCGGCACGACGGCTGGTGGGACAAGTCGACGAGCAACATCGCGCAGGTCGTCTACTCGCCGATCAAGTCCGACGCGACGCGCGTGGCAGCGCTCCTGGCCGGTGACGTCGACATGCTGACCGACGTGCCGGTGCAGGACCTCGACCGTCTGGGCGCCGACAAGCGCCTGAAGGTCGTCAACGGCCCCGAGGTGCGCACGATCTACCTCGCGCCCGACATGGGCAGCCCCGAGCTGAAGTACAGCAGCGTCAAGGGCAAGAACCCGTTCGCCGACAAGCGCGTGCGCCAGGCGCTCAGCATGGCCATCGACCGCGAGGCGATCAAGAAGAGCATCATGCGCGGCATGTCGGTGCCGGCCGGCCTGATGGTGGCCCCGGGCGTCAACGGCTGGACGAAGGAGCTCGACACGCCCACCAAGGCCGACGTGGCCGGCGCCAAGAAGCTGCTCGCCGCCGCCGGCTACCCCGACGGCTTCGAGACGCGCCTGAACTGCCCGAACAACCGCTACGTCAACGACGAGAAGATCTGCCAGGCCATCGTCTCGATGTGGGCGCGCGTGGGCGTCAAGACCACGCTCGTCGCCGAGAACATGGCCACCTTCATCCAGAAGGTGCAGAACTTCGACCACTCGGTCTACCTGCTCGGCTGGAGCGTCGCCACCTACGACGCGCAGTACACGCTGCAGTCGCTGATCCGCACGCGCACCAGCGGCGCCGACGGCAACTTCAACTTCAGCAAGATCAGCGACAAGGAAGTGGACGCCGCCGTCGACGCGATGAAGTCCGAGACCGACGTCGCCAAGCGCAACGAGCTGATCCGCAAGGCGCTGGTGCGCACGCGCGACGAGGTGCTGACGATCCCGCTGCACCACCAGATCCGCCCCTGGGTGATGAAGACGAACGTGACGACCGTGCATCGCTCGGACGACCGGCCCGAGGCGCGCTTCACGAGCGTCAAGTGATCGCCTGATCCGCATGAGGCGGGCGGGGCGCGCAGCGCCTCGCTGACCGAACGGGGCCCCGCGGGGCCCCGTTTCCATCGGCGGGCGGCACCGCGCCCGCGGCCCCGCTTCGACCGGCCCAGGGCCGGCAGCGCAACGGTCAGCCGAGCCGGTCGACCACGGCCCGGCCCGACTGCATCACGAGACGGACGCCCTGCTCCGGCCGGGCCAGGGGAGCGAGGTCGCGCTCCAGGTCACCGTCGACGAGAAGCAGGTCGGCCCACGCGCCGGCGGCGATGCGCCCGATCTGCGACTCCTGGCGCATCATCCGCGCCGCGGTCCAGGTGGCACCCTGCAGCACCTCCAGCGGCGGCTGCACCTGCTGGCGCAGCAGGAACTCGCCGTTCTGCTGCGCGTGCATGTGGCCGAGCAGGTCGGTGCCGAAGACCACCGGCACGCCCTCCGCGCGCGCGATCCGTACGGCCTCGAGGCCGCGCCCCTTCACCATCTCGAGCTTGTCGAGCATCGAGCGGCTCCAGCCCAGCCGCTCGCCCTCTGCGGCCAGCGCGGCGTAGGTCGACAGCGTCGGCACGAGGTAGGCCCCGTGCTGCTTCATCACGCGCGCCGTGGCCTCGTCGATGAGGTTGCCGTGCTCGATGCTGCGCACGCCGGCCTGCACGGCGCGCGTCACCGCACGCGGCGAGTACGCGTGCGCCATCGCATAGAGGTTGGCCGCCTCGGCCTCCTCGACGGCGGCGCGCAGTTCCTCCAGCGAGAACTGCGTTCCCTCCAGCGGATCGCTCGGGCTGCTGATGCCGCCGCCGGCCATGATCTTGATCTGGTTGGCGCCGGTGCGCACCTGCTCGCGCACGGCCCGCCGCACCTCGCCAACGCCGTCGGCGATGGCGCCGACGAGGCCGATGCCGGCACAGGAGCAGAAGAACTCGCGCGAACCGTGCCCGCGCACGCCGCGCGGCCGCATGTCGGCATGGCCGCCGGTCTGGCTGACCGGGAAGCCGGCGATGAACAGCCGCGGCCCTTCGTACAGGCCGCGCTGCTGCGCCTCCTGCAGGCCGGCATCCGCGCCGGCGGCGTCGCGCACGGTGGTGAAGCCCCGATGCAGCATCTCGCGCATGATGCGGCTGGCCTCGGCACCGACGAGCGACGCCGGCTGCATGGCCAGGCCGACGAGGTCGTGGGAAGCCGCCACCACGTGCACGTGCGCGTCGATGAGCCCCGGCAGCAGCGCCAGGCCCCGAGCCTCTATCACGGCGGCGCCGGGCGCCTCGCGCCGTTCCTGCGTGACCTCGACGATGCGCTCACCCTCGATGACGACGGTGCTCCCGGGCACGAAGCGCGCATGCTCGCTGTCGAACAGGCGTGCGCCGCGGATGAGGATTCGGTGCATGGTGGGAGCCGCTACTTGCCGGTGGGCGCCGAGGCGGCAGCCGGGGCGGCGGCCGGCGCGCTGGCGGACGAGGAAGTGGGCGAGGCCGGCGGCGCCGAGGCGGGCGCCTCCGCCGGCTTGGGCGGCGGGATCGGGATCTGACCGCCCACGCCGATGGAAATGCCGCCCGGCAGCGGCAGCGCGATGCCGATGCCCACCGACGTGCAGGCCGCGAACATGGCCGCCGCGGCCGACGCGGCAGCGGCGACGGCGATTGCGCGCAGCGGACGACCTCGCATCGCGCCGCCCCTAGGCCAGCGCCGGCGCGGCGTCCAGCACGCGGCGCCGGGCGGCCGCGTACTCGCGCTTCAACCGCGCCACCAGTTCACCCGCCGGCTGCACGGACTTCACGGCGCCGATGCCCTGCCCGCAACCCCAGATGTCCTTCCAGGCCTTCTTCGCGCTGTCGCCGCCGCCGAAGTTCATCTTGCTCGGGTCGCTCTCGGGCAGGTTGTCCGGGTCCATGCCCGCGTTGCGGATGCTCGGCTTCAGGTAGTTGCCGTGCACGCCGGTGAACAGGCTCGAGTAGACGATGTCGTCGCTCGTGCTGTCGACGATGCACTGCTTGTAGGCCTCGGAGGCGCGCGCCTCGTCGGTGGCGATGAAGGCGCTGCCGATGTAGGCGAAGTCCGCCCCCATCGCCTGCGCCGACAGCACCGCGTCGCCGGTGGAGATGGCGCCCGACAGCGCCACGGGGCCGTCGAACCACTCGCGGATCTCGGACACGAGCGCGAACGGGCTCTTCACGCCCGCATGCCCGCCGGCGCCCGCCGCCACGAGGATGAGGCCGTCGGCGCCCTTCTCGATCGCCTTGCGAGCGAAGGCGTTGTTGATCACGTCGTGCAGCACGATGCCGCCCCAGCCATGCACGGCCTCGTTGATGTCGGTGCGCGCGCCGAGGCTCGTGATGACGATGGGCACCTTGTACTTGGCGCACACCTGCATGTCGTGCTCGAGGCGGTCGTTCGTCTTGTGCACGATCTGGTTGATCGCGTAGGGCGCCGCCGGCCGGTCCGGATGCGCCTTGTTCCACGCCGCCAGGCCCTCGGTGATCTCGGCGAGCCACTCGTCCAGCTGCGAGGCCGGGCGCGCATTGAGCGCCGGCATCGAGCCGACGACACCGGCGGTGCATTGCGCGATCACGAGCTTCGGGTTGCTGATGATGAACAGCGGCGCCCCGATGACGGGGAACGGAACCTGCTGCAGCACGCGGGGCAAGGCCATCTCGAGGAACTCCGGTTGCTTGTGGCCGCCTGTCGTTGCGGCGTTGTCGGTGGGGGAGCGGATCGGGTGAGCGGATCGGGTGAGCGGCGCGAAGGCAGGAAGCTCAGAAGGCCTCGAGCGCCATCGCAGTCACCGGCTCGGCGCCCTCGACGATGCTGTCGCGGAGTGCCGGGGCCTTGACGAGGATGTGGTCGGCATAGAAGCGCGCCGTGGTGATCTTGGCACGCATGAACTCGGCGTCCTCGCTGGCGGCCAGCCGCCGCTCGGCAGCGAGCAGCGCGCGGGCCATCTGCCACCCTGCCAGCACCGTGCCGGCCAGCATCAGGTAGGGCACGCTGCCGGCGAAGACCGCGTTCGGCTGCCCCTTGCCCTGGGCGACGACGAAGTCCACCACGTCCAGCAGCGCGCGACGTCCGGCCTCGAGGCGCCGCGACATCGCCTTGGCGTCGGCGCTGCCGAGGCGGCCGAGTTCTCCGACGGTGGCCTCGACCTGCGCCGCGATCGCACGCGCCGTGGCACCGCCGTCGCGCGCCGTCTTGCGGCCGACGAGGTCGTTGGCCTGGATCGCGGTGGTGCCCTCGTAGATGGTGAGGATCTTCGCGTCGCGCAGGTACTGAGCCGCGCCGGTCTCCTCGATGAAGCCCATGCCGCCGTGCACCTGCACGCCCAGGCTCGCCACCTCGAGGCTCATCTCGGTGGACAGGCCCTTCACCAGCGGCACCATGAACTCGTAGAAGGCCTGGTTCTGCCGCCGCACCTCGGCATCCGGGTGCGCGTGCGCGGCGTCGTACGCGGCCGCGGCCACGTAGGCCATCGCGCGGCAGCCTTCGGTGTAGGCGCGCATCGTCATCAGCATGCGCCGCACGTCGGGGTGATGGATGATCGGCGCGGCCTTGTTCAGGCTGCCGTCCACCGGCCGGCTCTGCACGCGCTCGCGAGCGTAGGCCACCGCCTTCTGGTACGCCCGCTCGGCGGTGGCGATGCCCTGGATGCCGACGCCGAAGCGCGCCGCGTTCATCATGATGAACATGTACTCGAGGCCGCGGTTCTCCTGGCCCACGAGATAGCCGATGGCGCCGGCGGCGCCGCCCGGGTTCGTGATGCCGTCGCCGTACTGCAGCACCGCGGTCGGGCTCGCCTTGATGCCCATCTTGTGCTCGATGCTCACGCAGTGCACGTCGTTGCGCTCGCCGCCGTCGAGCACCTTCGGGCAGATGAACAGGCTGATGCCCTTCACGCCCTCCGGCGCGCCGGCCACGCGCGCCAGCACGAGATGGACGATGTTCTCGGCCATGTCGTGCTCGCCATAGGTGATGAAGATCTTCGTGCCGAAGAGCCGGTACGTGCCGTCGGGCTGCGGCTCGGCCCGCGTGCGCACGAGGCTCAGGTCGCTGCCGGCCTGCGGCTCGGTCAGGTTCATCGAGCCGGTCCAGGTGCCGTCGATCATCTTCGGGATGTAGGCGGCCTTCTGCTCGTCGCTGCCGGCCGTGAGCAGCGCCTCGATGGCGCCGTCGGTCAGCAGCGGGCACAGCGCGAAGCTCATGTTGGCGCTGTTGACCATCTCCGAGCAGGCACTGTGGATGAGCTTCGGCAGGCCCTGGCCGCCGAACTCGGCCGGGTGCTGCAGGCCCTGCCAGCCGCCCTCGGCGAACTGGCGGAAGGCCTCCTTGAAGCCGGGCGTCGTGCGCACGCGACCCTCGTGGAACGAGGACGGGTCCCTGTCGCCTTCCCAGTTCAGCGGCGCGACGACGTCGCCGTTGAAGCGCGCGCATTCCTCCAGCACGGCGGCGGCGGTGTCGTAGCCGGCTTCCTCGTGGCCGGGCAGCTGCGCCACGGCGTCGATGCCGGCCAGCTCCTTCATCACGAAGAGCATGTCCTTCACGGGGGCGCGGTAGGTCATCGCGTTCTCCTGGGTTCCGTTCCGGGTGCGGCCCCGGGTGCAACGAGGGGCGCGCGGGCCGTGCCCGAGCGCCCCTCGAGGGTCATGGCGGGGTCAGAGCTTGCCGACGAGCTCGGGCACGGCGGTGAAGAGGTCGGCCTCCAGCCCGTAGTCGGCGACGCTGAAGATCGGCGCCTCCGGGTCCTTGTTGATGGCCACGATGACCTTGCTGTCCTTCATGCCGGCCAGGTGCTGGATGGCGCCGCTGATGCCGCAGGCGATGTACAGCTGCGGCGCGACGATCTTGCCCGTCTGCCCGACCTGCCAGTCGTTGGGCGCGTAGCCGGCATCCACCGCGGCGCGGCTGGCGCCGAGCGCCGCGCCGAGCTTGTCCGCCAGCGGCGTGAGAACCTCGGTGAACTTGTCCGACGAGCCGAGCGCGCGGCCGCCGCTGACGATGATCTTGGCCGCCGTCAGCTCGGGCCGGTCGAGCTTGGCGATCTCGCTACCCACGAAAGTGGAGCTGCCCGCGTCGGCCACGGCCGCGAGGCTCTCGACCGCAGCGCTGCCACCCGTGGCCGCGGCGGCGTCGAAGCCGGTCGTGCGCACGGTGACGACCTTGATCGCATCGGTGCTCTGCACGGTGGCGATCGCGTTGCCGGCGTAGATCGGGCGCTCGAAGGTGTCGGGGCTCACCACCTTGGTGGCGTCGCTGATCTGCCCGACGTCGAGCAGCGCGGCGACGCGCGGCGCGACGTTCTTGCCGCCCGCGGTAGCCGGGAACAGGATGTGGCTGTAGCTCTTCGCGACGGCCAGCACCTGCGCGGCCACGTTCTCGGCAAGCCCGTGCGCGAGGCCCGGCGCGTCGGCGTGCAGCACCTTGGCGACGCCGGCGATCTTCGCCGCCGCCTGCGCCGCGCCGGCTGCGTTGGCACCGGCCACCAGCACGTGCACCTCGCCGCCGCAGGCCAGCGCCGCGGTGACGGTGTTGAGGGTCGCGCCCTTGATCGACGCGTTGTCGTGTTCGGCAATGACGAGGGCGGCCATCAGCGATCTCCAGCTTGGCTGGGAGCGCTGAGCGCCCCCTCGGGGAGTAGCGAGCGAAGCGAGCTTGGGGGCGTCATGACTAGATCACCTTGGCTTCGTTCTTGAGCTTGTCGACCAGCGCCGCGACATCGGGCACCTTCACGCCGGCGCCGCGCTTGGGCGGCTCGGCCACCTTCAGCGTCTTGATGCGCGGCGCCACGTCGACGCCGAGGTCGGCCGGCTTCAGCGTCTCCAGCGGCTTCTTCTTCGCCTTCATGATGTTGGGCAGCGTCACGTAGCGCGGCTCGTTCAGGCGCAGGTCGGTGGTCACCACCGCCGGCAGCTTGAGCTTCAGCGTCTCGAGGCCGCCATCGACCTCGCGCGTGACGTTGGCGTGGCCATCAGCCACCTCCACCTTGCTCGCGAACGTGGCCTGCGGCAGGTTGGCCAGCGCGGCCAGCATCTGGCCCGTCTGGTTGCAGTCGTCGTCGATCGCCTGCTTGCCAAGGATCACGAGGCCCGGCTGCTCCTTGGCAACGATGGCCTTCAAGAGCTTGGCCACGGCCAGCGGCTGCAACTCGTCGGCGCACTCCACCAGGATGGCGCGGTCGGCGCCGATGGCCATCGCCGTGCGCAGCGTCTCCTGGCACTGCGTGACGCCGCAGGAAACGGCGATCACCTCGGTGGCGACGCCCTTCTCCTTCAGCCGCACCGCCTCCTCGACGGCGATCTCGTCGAAGGGGTTCATGCTCATCTTCACATTGGCGATGTCGACGCCGGTGCCGTCGCTCTTGACGCGCACCTTGACGTTGTAGTCGACCACCCGCTTCACGGGCACCAGCACCTTCATGGGAATCGGCTCCTCTTCAGATCTCGGGAATCTCGGTCAGCGTTCGATTTGACGTTAACGGAAGGTCGGGGATTCTAGGAGGCAGGCCCGGTCACGGCAGGCTGGACGCGCCGTCGGCATCCCCGTCGGCGCCGCAAAATCGAACGATCGTGCTATTTTGCCATGGCCTGCCCCGGCGAGCCGGCCGACGGCTGGGGCAGGTGCGCACGCGCGGCCGCGCGCCCGCGCTCCACGTCGACGTTGCGCAGCAGCGCCCAGCCGACGATGAAGAACAGCACCGTCGAGAGGATCGCGTGGCGGTGGTTGCCGGCCGTGGCCCAGTTGACGAACCCGTACGTCAGCGGGCCGACGATCGCCGACAGCCGCGTCGCGAACGTCCACAGGCCGAAGAACTCCGCCAGGCGTTCCGGCGGCGCGAACAGCGCCGCCAGCGCCCGCCCGGCCGACTGGCTGCTGCCCATGCACAGGCCGGCGATGACCGCCGCCACCCAGAACAGCCCTGGCCCCTGCGCCGCCCAGGCCAGCAGGATCATCACCACCCAGCCGCCGAGCGTGAGGCCGAGTGCGAAGCGCTGGCCGATGCGGTCCTGCCAGTAGCCGAAGACGAACGCGCCCGCGGCCGCGGCGATGTTGACGAGGAAGATCAGCAGCATCGTGTCGGTCTGCTTGAACCCGAGCGCCTCGGAGGCGTATACCGCGGCCAGCGCGATGACGACGGCGATGCCCGCCTGGTAGAACATTGCGCAGGCCAGCAGCCAGGCGAAGTCGCGGTAGCGCCGCGCCTCGTGCCAGGTTTCGCGCAGCCGCCGCAGGGACGCGCCCAGCCCCTCCTGCGCGGCATCGGTCTGCGGCAGCGCGCGCTCGCGCAGCAGCGCGAAGGTCGCCAGCGACGCCGCCGCGTAGATGCCTGCGGTGATGAGCATCGTCACCGGCACGAAGTGCGTCGCCTTCAGCCCCTGCCCCTGCGCCCACAGCACGTAGGCGAGGCTCAGCCCGAGCGCGAGCATGCCGCCGAAGTAGCCGAAGCTCCAGCCCCAGCCCGACACTCGGCCGAGTGCATCGCGGCGCGCAAGCTCGGGCAGGAAGGCGGCATTGAGCGCCTCGCCATAGGAGTAGAAGAGGTTGGACAGCGCGATCGCGACGACCGCCAGCACCAGGTCGCCGGGCCCGACACCGGCCAGCAGGCCGGTGGTGAGCACGCAGCCCATCGTGAACAGCGCGAGCAGCTTCTTCTTCGCCGCGCGCAGGTCGGCATAGGCACCGATGGCCGGCATCGTCAGCATGACGGCGGCGTTGGAGACCGCCAGCGTCAGCGTCCACGCGAAGGTCGCCCAGTCCGCACCGCCCGCGGCTACGCCGACGAAGTAGGCGCTGAACACCGCCGTCAGCACGACCGTGGTGTAGCCGCTGTTGGCGAAGTCGTACATCGCCCAGCCGAAGACCTCGCGCTTCGACACGCCCTCGTTGAGGGACTCCTGGGCGAAGAGAGGCATGCGGGGCTCCTGCGCTCATGGCCCCGTCGGGCCGTACTCGGACGGGCAAACGCCCGGAACGTGCCCGCGACCGGCCCGTCGGCGGCCGATCGTTCGCAAGGGCACCGCACGCGCACCCGGCAGCGATGCCGATGGTGCCCAGGACGGGACTCGAACCCGTATGCCCCGCGAAGGGCCGCGAATTTTAAGTCCGCTGCGTCTACCGGTTTCGCCACCCGGGCCGGGCCGGGCCTCGCGGCGCGGCCACCGCGAGAACCCTGCGGATGATTATGGGCCGACCGGCCCGCGCGGCCGGCGGCTTACCTGCCACGCTCCTGCGGCGCGGGCGCCTGGATGAAGCGCTCGACGAACTGCCGACGCGCGTCGCGCTCGGCCGGCGTGCCCTGGCGGTGCAGCAGCGACTCGGCGACCTCGTAGCCGTACATCAGGAACGCGCGCGCACGCGCCTCCTCCGCGCCGAAGCCGAGCGCGGTGAAGATGCGTTCGTGGTGCGCGAGGCGCGCCGCGTCTGCCTCGTCCACCGCCTCGCGAGCCATGTCGTCGCGGCGGGCCCAGGCCCGGATGGCCAGCTCGATGCGCGCGGCCTTGGCGGCCGCACGGCCTCGGAAGGGCAGCGACGCCGCGTCGCGCAGCTGTTCGCGCGGATCGGGGCGGGCACTCTCCAGGCGTTGCGTCAGCGCCACCGTGGCGCGGTCGCGCCAGGCCTGCAGCACGCGCCGCAGCAGGTCCTCGCGGTCGCGGAAGTGCCAGTAGAAGCTGCCTCGCGTCACGCCGAGCTGCGTGGCCAGCACGTCGACGCGCACGTGATCGATTCCCTGGTCGACCAGCACCTCGGTGGCCGCGTCGATCCACGTCTCCGGGGTGAGCGTCGAGCGCGCCGAGTCGACCTCGGCGGCACGGCGCGGCTTGCGGTTGGGGAGGCTGCGAACGGGAGGCGAGGACATCGGCGACGGCGGGGCGCCCGGCACGGGCATCGGGGCCCGGAGCATGCCCCCATACAGCGGTGTATGGAGCACGGGGAAAACCCGGATGCGAGGTGGCCGCCCCCCGCCTACGATCCAGACCAAACACATACACATGTGTATGGAACACGGAACGGAGACATCCATGTCCGAGGCGCGCCGACCGTTCTTCGACGACCCCACGCAACTGGCGCCGCGCCGCGCGGTGCGCGAGGAGCTCGGCGACGGCGCCTTCGTGCTGCGCTCGCCCGAGCCGCTGCAGCCCCATGCGCGCTGCGTGGGCGAGTGGCTGGAGCACTGGGCCGAGCACACGCCCGGGGCTGTCGCCTTCGCCGAGCCGGCGCCGGGCGGCGGCTGGGCGCGCCTGGACTGGCGCACGCTGCGCAAGCGTGTCGGCGCCGTCGCGCAGGCGCTGCTCGACCTGCCGCTGCCCGCCGGCAAACCGGTGGCCGTGCTCTCGGACAACTCGCTCGACCACCTCGTGCTCGAACTCGCCTGCATGCATGTGGGCCGGCCGATCTGTCCCATCACCAGCGGCTACAGCCGCCTCGCGCAAGGCGACTACTCGCGCATCCACGGCATCCTGGCCACCCTCGACCCGGCACTCGTCTATGCGCACGACGCGGCCACCTACGCGCCGGTGCTGAAGCAGGCTCCCGTCTCGGCGCAGGCCGTCTTCACGCACGGCGCCGGCGACGTCGCGGGCGCGCTGCCGTTCTCCGCGCTGCTCGCCACGCGCGAGACGCCCGCCGTGGCGGCCGCGTTCGCCGCCGTCGGGCCCGACACGCACGCCAAGTACCTGCTGACCTCCGGCTCCACCGGCCACCCGAAGGTGGTGATCAACACGCAGCGCATGCTCACGGCCAACCAGCAGATGCTGCGGCAGACGCTGCGCTTCCTCGACCGCGAGAAGCCGGTCCTGCTCGACTGGCTGCCCTGGAGCCACACCTTCGGCGGCAATCACAACAAGTTCATCGTGGTGCGCACCGGCGGCACGATGTACATCGACGACGGCCGGCCGCTGCCGGGCCTCATCGACCGGACGATCGCCCACCTGCGCGGGCCCGACGTCGAGCCGCCGACGCTGCACTTCAACGTGCCCAAGGGCTACGACATGATGCTGCCGGCACTCGAGGCCGACCTCGCGCTGGCGCGCCGCTTCTTCGGCCGCCTGCGCATGGTGTTCTACGCCGGGGCCGGCATGCCGCAGGCGACCTGGCAGCGGCTGGAGGCGGTGGCGGCGAAGGTGCGCGACGTCCGGTCCGACCCGGTGTGGTTCACCACCAGTTGGGGCAGCACCGAGACGGCGCCGGCCAACACCTTCGCGCACTGGAAGCTCGACCGCGCCGGCGTCATCGGCCTGCCGATGCCGGGCGTCGAGATCAAGTTCATCCCCAACGGCGGCAAGCTCGAGATGCGCCTGCGCGGCCCCAACATCTTCCCGGGCTACCGCGGCAACGACGAGGCCACGAAGGCCGCGTTCGACGAAGAGGGCTACTACCGCATCGGCGACGCCGGCTACCTGCAGGACGAGAGCGATCCGGCCAGCGGCATCGTGTTCAACGGCCGCGTCGCCGAGGACTTCAAGCTCACCAGCGGCACCTGGGTCTCGGTGGGCACGCTGCGCCTGCACCTCGTGACGGCGCTCGCGCCGCTGGCGCAGGACGCCGTCATCACCGGCCACGACCGCAACGAGATCGGCGCCCTCGTCTTCCTCACCGAGGCGGCACGCAAGCTGCCCGAGGCCGAGGTGCGGGCCGGCATCAAGGCGGCGCTGCAGCGCATCCGTGCCGAGGGCGCCGGTTCGGCGCACACGCCCACGCGCGTGCTGCTGCTGCCCGACGCGCCGAGCATGGCCGCCGGCGAGATCACCGACAAGGGCTACATCAACCAGCGCGCCGTCCTGCAGCGCCGCGCCGACCTCGTCGAGCGGCTCTACGCCGAGCCGCCGGACGCCGACGTGATCCGGGCAAAGGGCTGACCGACCGCACAGCAGAAGCACAACA
>Ga0073934_10008820_pt1 | contig 13242 bp, 7 predicted proteins | sample LarsenN4metaG_FD_76834 | JGI IMG/M metagenome (GOLD analysis project Ga0073934, IMG submission 76834) | Hot spring sediment bacterial and archeal communities from British Columbia, Canada, to study Microbial Dark Matter (Phase II) - Larsen... ...
CGCGAGATGAGGGCCTCTTCAGAACGCACTGATGCCGGCGATCCGCATCGAACGCGAAGAGGCGTTCCTCTCGCGGAGCGAGAGGGGGACATTGCGAGAGGGGGACTATCGCAGGGCTTCCAGCGGCTGGATGCGGACGACGGAGAACGCCGGCAACAGGCCCCCCAGGACGCCCATCGTGAGGGCAAAGCCCGCGGCGAAGGCGACGGTGCTTTCCGTCACGCGGAAGGCGAATTCGATCTCGCGGGCCCCGCCGACCGCCATGCTGCGGCTGAAGCCGTTGACCCCCATCCCCAGCATGATCCCCAGCGCGCCGCCGACGATGGAGATCAGAATCGCCTCCAGCAGGAACGAGATCAGGATCTCGTGCGGCAGAAAGCCCATGATGCGGAGCACGGCGATGTCCTTGCGGCGCTGGCCGATGGCGGCGAACATCGTGTTCATCACGCCGAAGATCGCGCCGATCCCCATGAACCAGGCGATGATCCATGTGCCGTTGGCGATGGTCTGCATCTGCTCGCCCTGCTTGGCGTAGTAGTCCGGCTCCGTCTTGGGGTTGCAGACGATGGACCGGCTGGCGGTGAGCCGCTCGACCAGGTCGACGGCGGCATCGGCGGATTCGGTTCCCAGCACGACGCTGCTGTAGATGCCTTCGCGGCGGAACTGGCTGGCCACTTCGGTCAGGTCGCACCAGACCTCGCTTTCAAAGGCGGTGCCTCCGGCAGAGAACACGCCCACGACGGTCCACTTCTTGCGGCCGATGTCCACCTGATCGCCGACGTTCAGCTTGTGTTCGCGCTGCACCCCCTTGCCGATGAGGATTTCGCTCTGGCTGGGGCGGTGCGGTCGGCCGTCGATGATTTCGACTTCGGTATGCACGTCGAAGGCCACGGGATTCACGCCGCGAATCTGCAGAAACTTGAAGACCCCCTCGTCCTCCAGCAGGCGATGGACGACCAGGAACATTTCGCGGCTGGCGAGCGGCTGCCCGGACGGGCTGCGACCGACGCCGGGGAAGTTCTCCAGTTCGTTGGCCAGGCGGGTGTCCATCTGGCTGAAGACTTCGTCGCTGTTCCCCTTGGCGAGGACGATGACGTTTTCCGGCCGGCCGCTGGTGGCGCAGACCTGTTCGACGCCGGCGACGAACGCCAGCATCACGACCAAAGCCATCACGACCAGCGTGAAGCCCGACGCCGTCATCAGCGTGGTCTTCCAGCGGACGATCAGGTTGCGGGCGTTGTATTTGAGGGGGATCATAGGCGTCAGGTTTCAGGCGTCAGGCATCAGGTGAAGGCAAATGCGGCGGGCATCCCAGCTTCTTCGCTGACGCCTGATGCCTGACACCTGCCTGCCTACGCAATTCGTGCAAACACATCCGACACTTTCACGCTCTTGGCGCTGGACGCGGGGAGCACGCTTCCGGTCAGGCCCACGCCGGCGCCAATCAGCATGCCCCACGCCGCCGCCGACCACGGCACGGGAAACTGCAGCAGAAACTTGTTCCAGACGTACAGGGGCATCGTGCCATTCACCGTCAGTTGCGACAGCAGCGACACCACCCCGGTTCCGAACAGCCCCGCCAGCGCCCCGACCAGCATCGCCTCGGCGATGATCATCAGCGTGATGTGCAGCGGCTGGAACCCCAGCACCTTGAGCACGGCCATTTCCACGCGGCGCTCGCGGACCGAGATGCTGATGCTGTTCGACAGGATGATCACCATGTCGATCAGCAGAATCGCGACTACGCCGTCGATGATCTGCAACACCGCCTGTCCCCGCGAGGCCAGCCGGGCCACGCCGGCCGATTCGGTCTCGATCTTCAGCGCAGGCTGGCGGTTCTCGTATTCGAGGCCCAGCTCGGCCGCAATCTCCCGCGCCCGGTTGGAGTTTTCGACCTTCAGGAGGATCGCGTTCACCGCCTCGCGGTCGTTGGTCGCCTCCATGTAGTAGTCGTGCCGGGCGTAGATCGCATTCGACATCTCGCCGACCGGCAAGACGCCCACGATGGTGAAGGGAATGTCCACCGGCGGGAAGCGGGCCGCCAGCAGCGTGAACTGCTGGCCAATCTCCCAGCCCATCGTTTTCATCATGCCCGGCCCGACGATCGCCCCGTCCTTGCGGTTCATCAAAGCCTCGACGATTTCCGGATCGAGGTCCTCCAGTCCCGACTGCATTTCCCGCAGGTTGTCCGGCCGGGTGACGATGCAGATGGCCTGCCGGTCGCGGCGGCGGGACTCGTCCAGAAACCCGGCGAGGAAGTTGATCGTCGTCCAGTCGGCGACGCCGTCCCGGCCGGTGATGTCGGCGACGTACCGCATGGGGACGCGGCTGGGCATCGTCCAGCGTTCCGAGACGATCAGCCGGGTCTGGTCGTTCTCGGCGATCTTGCTCTTGAGCGTGCCGGTGATGTTGGTGACCACGGCATAGATGGCGACCAGCACCATGACGCCCAGCCCGGTGAGCGACGTACGGAGCTTGTTCCGTCCGAGGCTTTTCATCACGAGGATGGCGAATTTGAGGAGCATGAACGGCTTTAGGCGCTAGGCTTTAGGCGTTAGGGAAAGGCGAAAACAACTACTCAGTGGGAGTCTCGGAAGCGTTTGATGAGAGCGGTCAACATGCGACGGACTTCGTCCAACGTGGCAGTGCAGGCATTGAAGGCGTCTTCATCCAAATAGCCGAGGTCGCGCGCCAGGAGCAGGTGGTAATCGGCTTCGGAGGCGGATCCGGCTGCGATTCGCAGAAATCGGACAAACTCACGATCAGAATCTCTTCCACAGCCCTCGGCGATGTTTGCAGGAACCGACTTCATCGCATCACGAAGCTGGCAGGTCAGCCCAAAACGCTCATCACCGGGAAACCGTTGGCTGAGGCGATACGCCGCCAACGTCAATTCATGGGCCTTTTGCCAGACTATCAATTCACGATAGTTCCGCATCGTGGACCCGTTCTTTGTCTCTGCCTTCCCTAACACCTAACACCAAACGCCTAACGCCTGACGCCTCAATGCCCTCCCCTGATCTTCGCGTCCGGGAACGCCAGCGCCAGCGCCTCGTCGCGGGATTCGCCGTGCTCTTCCAGCAGCTTGCCGTCGCTGATCCGGCACAGGCGGTGCGCGCGGGAGGCGGCGATGTGGTCGTGCGTGACCATCAGAATGGTCTTGTTGAGGCCCTCCTGCAGGTTCTGCAGCAGGTCCAGAATCTCCTCCTTCTTCTTGCCGTCGAGGTCGCCGGTGGGTTCGTCGGCGACGACGAGCGAAGGATCGGTGACGACGGCCCGGGCGATGCCCACGCGCTGCTGTTCGCCGCCGGAGAGCTGGCCGGGCCGGTGCGTCAGCCGGTGCTGCAGGCCGACGAGCTGCATCGCCGTCATGACCTGTTCGCGGCGGCGGCGGGCGGACATGTTCAGCAGCAGCAGCGGCAGCTCCACGTTCTCGTACGCGGTGAGCACGGGAATCAGGTGATAGAACTGGAACACGAAGCCGATGGCCGTCGTCCGCCAGCGGGCGAGTTCCGATTCGCTCATGCGGCTGATGTCGCGGTTGGCGACGATCACCTTGCCCTGCGTGGGATTGTCGAGCCCGGCAATCAGGTTCAGCAGCGTGGTCTTGCCCGAGCCGGACGGCCCGATCAGCGCGACGAACTCCCCGCGGAGGATCTTCATGGAGACCCCCTTGAGCACCTCGACCCGCTCGCTGCCGCGGGTGTACTCCTTGTAGGCGTTCTGAACATCAACGATGGCGTCGGTCATGGGAAGGCGCTAGGCGTTAGGGGTTAGGCATTAGGTAAGAAAACCGTTTTGCAGCCGCGTGGTTCCAAATCATGCATTCCTGGCCGAAGCCCAGCGCCTGATTCCCGGCGCCTGACTATTTGCTTTTGGTCCGCACGGGCTGGCCGTCGACGAGCCGCTTGCCGCCGGGGAGCACGACGACGTCGTCTTTCGCCAGACCCTCGACGATCTGCGTTCGCTTTCCTTCGGTGGCCCCCAGCTTGACCGGCGTCCGGACCGCCTTGTCGTCCTTCAGGAGAAACACATGGGCGGCGGCGTCCTCGCGGACGATGGCGGCGTCGGACAGCCACAGCGTCTCGGCCACGTCCCCGTCCGGCGGGGGATTCTGAATCAGCGCCCGCACGTTCATGTCGGGCAGCAGGTAGGAGTCCGGATCGGTGATCCGCAGCGTCACCCGGACCACGCCCCGCTGCCGGCTGACCATCGGCTGGATGCGGTCGATCTTCGCCACGTACTTGCGGTCGGCGTAGGCGTCGGGAATGACGGTGCAGTCGCGGCCGATGGCCACCTTTTGCAGTTCGCGCTCCTGCACGTCGATCTCGACCTCCATGATGCTCAAGTCCGCGAGCGTGCACAGGCTGACCGACAGCACCTCCGGCCGCAGGATTTCGCCCACTTCGGCGTTCTTTTCGAGGACCGTGCCGTCGATCGGCGAGATGATTTTGGTGTTGTCCAACAGGTACTGGGCCTTGGCGACCAGCGCTTCGGCCTGCTGGACGTCGGCCTCAATCGCCTGCATCCGCTCAGGTCGCAGTCCCTGCTCGATCAGCTTCAGTTTCTGCTCCATCGCGCGGACGTTCGATTCCGCATCCTTCTTGGCGGAAATGTACTGATCCATCTCCGCCTGCGAGACGGAGTCGCCCAGTTGCTCGGCCCGCTGCAGTTCGTTCGTGACGAGATCGAGCTTGGAACGGGCGATGTCGAGCGCGATGCGGGCCTGCTCGATTTCCTCCGGCTGGGCGCCGGCGCGGGCTTCGGCGAGGCGACTCTTCGCCGCCAGCAGCGCCGCCTGAGCCTGCTGCATGTCCGCCTCGTAACTGGTCGAATCCAGTTCCGCGAGGACTTCTCCCTTCTTGACCTTCTGGCCGACGTCGAACGTCAGCCGGGTGATGGCGCCGGGGATTCGCGGCGAAATGTTCAGCTTGCGGTAGGGGACGACAAACCCGGAGACTTCCAAGGCAATCTCTTCGTGACCCTTGGCCGCGACGGTTGCCGTTTCGTATTCCGTGCCCCGCAGTTCCTGCAGCCAGGCGGGATTGCGGCGGTAGGCGATGGTGCCGCCGACGCACAGGGCGAGCAGGACCATCCAGACGAGGAACTTCACCGTCCGGGAATTGCCTCCACTCGTGATGCGCTCATCCTTGCGGAGCTGAAGGTCGGAAATGGCCGGCCCGGCGGAATTGGTCACTGTCGTCATCAGACGCCTCGGTCTCTGTGAAGATGTCGATTTAGGGCAAGTCGCCAAACTTTGCGGATTTCGCAAACTCTGCAGTCCGGCCTGTTAAGCCGCATCCGTGATGGAGTGGTCGGAACGCCACGATCCTTCCCTTGCGATCGGAATTGCGGGTCAGGTCGTTTCCTTCGTTTCGGTTGGGCTTAGGCGTCGTGATCCGCAAGGTCGATTGGTCAACAGGCCCCGCGGGACTGGAGCGACGCCAAAGCCACCAGGTAATCCTCCCACAGCGAGGTCTGCACGGAACAGATTTCGCCGGTCTCGACATCCTGGACGGTCATCTGCCCCAAGGGGTCCGCTGCGGTCATCCGCAGCCGCTTGGGATAGCCATTGAGCCCCGTCCCGCGGGCTTTGCCGGCCGCCTCCTTGGCACACCACAGACGGGTTTCCCACCCGGCTTCCGGGGATTGCTGGACCAACTGGTCCACCAGCCCGATCTCTTCCGCGGTCGCAAACGTGTCCAGCAGGGATCGAGTATCCCGGTTTGCGGGCTCAAGATCGAGTCCCACCGCCGAGGAGCACGCCGCCGCCATCGCCAGATTGTCTTTGTGCGCCACGGTCAGTTCGGGGACAATTCCATCAGGCAAGCCGGTGACAAACGGTTTTCCGTGCTCGTCGTGGTGGATTACGTACTCCGCGGGATGCATCAGCGGCTGTCCCGTCACCCGCTGCCGCCACAGCCGCACGGCGTCCTTCGCCGCCAGCCGCGACAGCAGGAACCGCCGCAGCACCTTGTTCCCCTCCAGCTTGCGGAACTCGACCAGCTCGGCCTCGGTGAGCGCCGTGCGGGCGATCCACAACAGATCCACCCCCATCAGGTGGCGCTCCTCCAACTGGACGACGGCCGCATCCCCCGGCAGGTTGGGCAACTCCACCGGCGAGGCCAGCAGATACGCCGTCGGAAAACGGTTGAACGCCAAAAACTCCGGCGTCCACTTGAAAATCCAGTCCCCCCAGCCGACGAACCGCATCCACACGTTCCCCTGACCGTCTTCGATCTCGAAGTCGGCCCGGAGCTGCTTCAGTTCGACGTCGAACTGCGTGACGATGCACCGGATCGGACAATCGGTCCCCACCGGCGGCGTCGGGCCGTACAGCTCGACCTTCTCGACCCCCGTGGGCAGGATGAACCATTCGTGCATCTGGCACCACAAACCCACGAACTGGCCGATGCCGTCCAACAGGCACGGATCCACCAGCAACGCCGGCTCGGAGAGCCCCGCGAACAACTGGTCCTTCGGCAACACGCGCAGCGTGCCGCTCGCCACGGGATTTGAGAACCGATCGAGCCCCGTGACCACGTGGAACGACGGCCCGTGGAACATCCGCCGCTGGCTGTAGATTTCGTCCGCGGGAATCGGCCAGCCGGGTTCGGCGGACAGGTCCGGCCAGTCGAGCTGCAGCTCCTGGCGGTAGGCCGCGCCGAACACCACCCGGCCGCTGAAGGCCCGCTTGTCGTCGTAGGTGATGAGCACATCGACGCGGCGTTCGCCGGTGGTCTCGTCGACCTCCGCGAGCCGGGCCTCGATGAACAGGACCGTGCGGTGTTTGTCCTCCAGCCCGATCCACCGCATCGCCTTGACGTTCTCGTAACCGATGATTCCCAGACCGGGGCACAACAGCGCCGCCGCCTCGGCGATGAATTCCAGGCTCATCGTCATCGGGACGATGGGCAGGCAGTCGCGGGGATCCTTCGGCGGACAGTACACGAACAGGTGGTCGTGAATGTAGCGGTCGGTGTCTCCCTCGAGAATCCGCTCGATCCTCAGCTCCTGCCCCTCGACGTAATGCACGACGTGGGCGTTGAGCAGAATCGGGAACGGCACGTCGAACTCGACCACCGCGGGCGACAGCGCGAGCTCGTCCTGAACCACCTCCGCCGTTTCCCCGCTCTCGGCCCCCTTTGGCGCTTCCGCCGCCGGTGGTTCGACCGCGCTGGCCTGCGGTTTCGCGACCTCTTCCGCTGTCGGGCGGCGATCCCGGAACGGGACCTCCGGATGATCCAGCGGCGACCATTCGATCCGCAGCGGCAGCAGCAGCTTGGGCGCGGGAACCTCCGGCCGCGGCTGCGACAGATCCAGCACCGCGGCCGGCCGGTGCTCGAACAGCGGATCGGGCTTGAAGGACACGCCGTTGACGAACAACTGCGCCAGCAGATGATTGAGCTGCGTGATCGGGTTGCGGGTGTCGACGTCGAGGGCGGCGGTGATGGTCTTCACCCCCTCGGGCATCAGTTCCTTCATGTGGGCCGACATGTGGCCGCCGCCGACCTGCACGAAGATGCGGGCGCCGTCGTCGTACAGCCGGCGGATGGTCTGCCAGACCCGCAGCGGATGATCGAGGTTGAGCATCAGCGTCCGCCGCACCCCCTCGATGTCGGTGGGATACGGTTCGCTGGTGATCGACGAATACAGTTTGATCCTGGGCTTTTTGACGGCGAAGTTCTCCCCCGCGAGCGCCTCTTCCAGATCGCCGTGCAGATGGCTCAGGCACGGGGTGTGGATCGGCGGATAGGGAAGAATCTGCGTCAGGCACTGCTGCTTCTTGAGCTCCTCCGTGATGCGGACCAGGCCGTCCTTCTCGCCGCCGAGGATGAGCGCCATCGGCGCCATGTAGATGGCGATGTAGCAGCCGGGGGTCTTCTCGATCAGCGGCTGCACCTGCTCTTCGGTGGCCCAGACGAATGCCAGCCGCCCGCCGGAGCCATACCGCGGATTGACGTTGAGCACCTTCCAGTACGCCGGGGCGGTCTCGTGGAAGTCCCCCATGCCCACCGCGCAGACGGCGGCCATTTCCCCCTGGCTTTGCCCGGTGGCCATGTCGACGGGGATCTCGAACCGGCTGAGCAGCGCCCAACTGATCCAGTTGGCCAGCGTCACCCCCATCGCCGCGAGATACCGCTCCTCGGGTTGGGGCTCGCGCATGTATTCGGCGTCGGTTTTCGGCGGCGCCAACCGGCTCTTCAGTTTGTTGCGATACTCCTCGGGCAGCGTCGATGGAGGCACGAACACCGAACTGGTCGGGATGTGGTCCTCCGGATGCCGGTCGCGCTCCTCGAAGAAATCGAACTCGGCCCGCAGGCTGGGATAGTGCAGGCACAGCTCCAGCAGGTGGTCCGGGTAGTTGCCGATCAGCCCCGGAAAACCCATCCCGGGGAAGATGAACGCGATTTTCCCGTCCTGCCGGTTGCCGGCCGTCGAGAAGTAGACCGCCTCGTCGGTGAATTTGATCTCGGGCTGACCCAGCTCCAGCACCAGCACGTTGAGCTTGGCCCGCAGCTCCGCGAGCGACTCAAAAATCACCCCCAGCTTCACGGGCCGCGAAAAGTCCACCACCGCGGCGAGACTGCGGGCGATGTCGGCGGCGGTGTGCGGCTGCTGGTCTTCGTCCAGGAACCTCGCGAGTCCCTGCAACCGGGCGGCCAGGTCCTCGACCGTGGCGGCCGAGAACAAGGCCAGCTCGCTCGGCCGGTCGATGCCGGGCTCGATCGGCCGCGGCTGGACTGGTTTGACCTTGGTCCGTTTCCGCGTGGGAACGACCACCTCCTCCAGAATGGCGTGGACGTTGACCCCGCCGAAGCCGAACGAGTTGATCCCCGCCCGCCGCGGTCCGCGGGCATCGTTCTGCACCCAGGGCCGGGTGTGCGCGTTGACGTAGAATGCCGCGTTGACGATCTCCTCGCGCGGCTGTTCGCAATGCAGGCTCGGCGGCAACACCTTGTTCGAGAGCGCGAGCGCCGTGCGGATCAGCGCCGCCATGCCGGACGCCGGCATCAAGTGGCCGACGATCGACTTCACCGTTCCCATCGCGCGGGCGGACGGCGGATGACTCCCGGTCCCGAAGAACGTGTTGATGGTCGTGGCTTCGGCCAGATCGCCCGCCTCGGTTCCCGTGCCGTGCAGTTCCAGATAGCCGATGGTTTCCGGATCGACCCCCGACAGGTGATAGGCCCGTTCGAGCGCCCGGAGTTGCCCCTTCCACGCGGGGGCCAGCACGTCGAGTTGCCGGCCGTCACTGGCCGAGCCGGTCCCCTTGACGAGGGCATACACCTGGTCGCCGTCGGCAATGGCATCATCGAGCCGCTTGAGCAGGACCGCCCCGGCCCCTTCCCCCATCAGAAGACCGTCGGCCCGGCGGTCCATCGGCCGGATCTGTCCCGACTTCGACACCGCCTGCAGCCGGTTGAACACCTGCAAGAACGGCATGTTCTGCGTGAGAAACACGCCCCCCACCACCGCCGCATCGGACCGTCCCTGCCGCAGGCGGTCCACGGCATGTTCCAGCGCCAGCAGGCTCGACGCGCAGGCGCCGTCCACGGTCTCGGCCAGGCCGCCGAGATCGAACCGGTTCGCGATCCGGCTGGCCACGATGTTCGGAATCGCCGTGGAGAGCGAATCGACTTCGTTCGGCGGCAGGGTGTGCCTGAGCCAGGCTTCGACGTCATTCCGCTTTCCGCCGGCGAGCAGCTCGGGAAAGCGGCGGTCGATCAGTTCCAGCGTGGTGTCGTACAGTTCCGCGCGGAGCCACAGTTCGACGTGCTTCGCGCCGGGATAGCCGCCACGGCCGATGAGCACGTCGGTCCGCTCGCGGCGGGAATCGTTGTCCTTCAGGCCCGCGTCCTGCAGCGCCTGCTCGACGACCAGCAGCATCAGGAACTGGTCGGCCTCGCCGTGCCGGACGGCGTTGGGCATGATCCCGAAATGCTTGGGGTCGATCGTCAGGTTGGGCGGCAGGAAGCCGCCGCGGTGGGGGACCATCTTGGCTTCGTGGTCGTCGGGCAGCCACCAGTTGACCGCGTGACGGAAGCGGTGCGCGGGGAGCGACTCAATGCAGTCCACCTCGTTGACGTTGTTCCGCCAAAACTCGCGCACGTTGGCGGCCCGCGGAAACGCACACCCCATCCCAACGATGGCGATCTCCGGCTGGTTCATCCGTGAAGGGCTCCGAAAACGCTGAGGGCTAAGGGCTGGGGGCTGAGAGCCGAAACACGATCCCGGGGCAGCAGACCCCGGGGGTACAACCCCGGGGCTTCTGATTTGCTGATGCCTGACGCCTGTTGCCTGATGCCTACTCCCCGGCCACCATCTTCGCCAGTTGAGGCACGCTGCAGGCGACGACCACTTCCGGTTCGCGATGACCCGTCAGCCGCAGCTCCTGCTCCAGGAACCGCACGCCGTCCGGCACGGGAATGAGGTGAATGTTCCGCGACGCGTAGATCTTCCGCAGCTCGTCCGAAACCATCCCCGCGTCCCACGCGCCCCAGTTGACGGCGACCACGCGGCCCGGCCATTTGCGGTCGAGATCGTCCGCCAGCTTGTTCAGGAACTCGTTCGCCGCACTGTAATCGCATTGTCCGTTGTTCCCGAACCGGCCCGAGACCGACGAGAAGAACACCAGAAACTTCAGCGACTCCGGCCGCAGCTTCCGTGTCAACACCAGGGCGCTGTCCACCTTGGTCGAGAACACGTTGGCGTACGACTGCGGCGTCTTGTCGCGGATCAGTTTGTCTTCGATGACGCCCGCGCCGTGGATCACGCCATCCAGCCGCCCGAACCGACGATACAAGTCGTCGATCAGGCCGCCAAAGGCCTCTGCGTCGCGCACGTCCAGCGAATGGTACTCAACTGTCGTCCCGGTTGCTTCCAACAGCCGCAAATTCTCCAAGATTTGGCGATCTTTGAGCATCCGCTTGAGGTTCTGCTCAATCTGGGCAGGGACGAGGGGTTGGCCCGACGCTTTCCGTTCGGCAATCAGGTGCAGCCGCAACTGCTGGGCGTTCAGCCCCCGCGTCTCGTCCGGCTCCTCCTCGGGCAGCGGCGAGCGACCGACCAGCACCAGCCGGGGCCTGGCCAACTGGGCCAGCCGCTGGGCGACGTCGCAGGTGATCCCGTAGGCCCCGCCGGTGATCATCACCACCGAGTCCCCGTCCAGGGGCAACGCCCCGAGCTGCGAGGCGTGCGGCGTGGTCCTCGTCAGTCGCAACGTCCACCGCCCCGCAGAGTTCAGGCCGATTTCGTAGGCCTTGTCCGGCTCGGCGAGCTCCTCGATCAACCGCCCGGCCAGCAGGGGATTCGGGGAGGACAGGTCGAGATCGACGTTCTTGACGCTCAGGCTGGGATATTCCTGGCGGAACGTCTTGAACAGCCCCAGCAATCCGGCGGACGCCAACGCCATCCGCCCTCCCTTGGAGAGACCGAATTGGCCGTCGAGTCCCGTGAGATTCAGCACCCACCCGCCGCCGGCCCTGGATGCCGCGACCAGGTCGTCCGCGAACGCCTTGACGACGTTGAACGACCAGCGGGTCACCTGCAGGGCGGCGTCGCCGGAGGCACAGCCCGCGGCGGCAAAGGGCTCGCTGACCCCCAGGAAGTTGATCACCGCGCCGATGGTTTCGCCGGTCGCACCGACGAGCAGTTGGCGAAGTTCGGCGACCGATTCCGGCGAGCCGAAGTCGACCTCGTACTGCTCGCCGGAGACCTGCCGGGCGGCCGGACCCGGCAGGATGCGGCGGATGCGGAAGTTTTCCTGGGTCAATCCAGCCGCTACCGCCGACGTCAATTCCGCCGCTTCACCAAGCAGCAGAATCAACTGTTCGCGAGGGTAGTTTTTTTTTGCCCGTTTGAGGCCGGCGCCTCGACCGCTTCCAGCGAATACCGCTCCACGGCGGCGTCCGGGTTCTGGGCAATCTTCGGCGTCGGTCCGGTCGAAGTCACCGCCTGGTGCCGCAGCTCATAGGCGCTGATGATGTCTCCCAGCGTCTTGAGCTTCGTGAACTCCTTCAGCGCTTCCTCTTCGTCCTGGTCTTCCTGCTGGAAGTACGGGTGGTACTTCTTCAGGTTGCTGAAGATCTCGACGGTCTTGATCGAATCGATCCCCAGCCCGGCTTCCATTGGCAGGTCGAGATCGAGCATCTCGATCGGGTAGCCGGTCCGTTCGCTGACGGCGTCGAGCAGATCGGTCTTGAACTCTTCCGGGGACGGAATGCCGTCGCCCGAAGCCGGGGCAGCCGGGGCCGCAGGAACCGGGCTGACCTTGGCGACGACCGCCACATGCGGCTGCGGAATCGGGGCGTGCGAGCCATTGGTCCCATTGACCGGCGCGGCCGCAGGCTCCGGCCGAGACACGGGCGTGGGCGTCAGGCGATTGACGGTCGGGCGGGCCGGAGCGGCAACCGCGACCGGCTTGGGAGCGGCCGCCGCCATCGACACCGGAGCCGGCTTGGCCGCCGCAACCGTGGGAGCCACAACAGCCGGTGCCGGAGCCGGCGCGGCAACCGCCGGTTGCGGAATCGGCGCCGGTGCGGTCTGCGCCACCTCGGTGGCCGGCATCGCCAGCATGGCAGGAGACGGCATCATCGGCAAAGCCGCCGGCATGGCCATCCCGGTGGCGCAGTTCTGCACCAACTGTTGATGCGACTCCATGAACCGCAATGCGACCTGCTGCTGCCACTTCTGCAGGTCCAGCATCTGCATCATCAGTGCCTGCGACTGCATGATCAATTGCGCCGCAGCGGGATTCATCCCAGAATCACCTTGGGGAGCAGGAGTGGTCGACACGGTGTGCCTCGCAGATGAAGAAATAAACGTTGAAGCCTTGGCCCCATTCGCAAACGCTTGCGGATCGGACACCATCGGCAGACACGGCGCCATCGCAACCGTGCTGCTGGACAGAACGACGGAACTTTCCCGTTGGGAACCATTCGCGGTCCCCTTTGGCAGATTCGTGGTCACCGCCGACGCGGTTCCGGAGCCCTGTCCCCCACGACTCGCCGCGGCGACTTTGGGAGTCCCGTTCGAGCCGTTGGTGCTGGTCTCATGACCATTGACAAACGCAACTCCCGTGCCGCGCGGCCGGACCGGTGGCGGCAGCGGAGCCGGGGCCGGACCAGGCTTCACCACCGTGGCGACACGATTCGAGGTCGTGGATTCGGTCGCGGCAACGGTTGTTGCGTGCTTGCCATTCGTCGCGGAACGGTGATTCGTATCGGTTAGACCCGCGGC
>Ga0073934_10008821_pt1 | contig 13240 bp, 7 predicted proteins | sample LarsenN4metaG_FD_76834 | JGI IMG/M metagenome (GOLD analysis project Ga0073934, IMG submission 76834) | Hot spring sediment bacterial and archeal communities from British Columbia, Canada, to study Microbial Dark Matter (Phase II) - Larsen... ...
CGGACACGACGCGCTTCGGCGAGGCCTATCAAGCTTTGTTAGGCCTTCAACTGGGGACGCCGTCGAGTGTGCCGGAGGGCCCGGCCCTGTCGAGCGCGCCGGCGAAGTTTACGGATGCCGAACGCGATAAGCTGCGCAAGCTCGGGCTGGGTATGGGCGAAGGCGTCATCGGTCGAGCGCTCTTCCAGCCCAACTTTCCTTTGACTGGACTTAAAGCGCGACTGGTCTACGAACGCCTTTCGCAGCTCGGGGAAGTGTTCTACTGCGAACCAAGCGCGGAAGCGTTGGATGACCTGCAGCAAGTCGAGCACCTGCAATTCGGCGTCGCGACGTCGCACAGTTCGGAACAGGTGGCGGCGCGGATTAAGATCGTCGGCGTCGCGGAAGTGGTATGCGAGCCGCTTTCCCGCAACGCCGCCAGTCCGCCGGCCGTTTCCGTCGCAGCGCCGCGCGCGCCGACCGTCAACGGAGACGCGGCGCCCGAACCGAAGGGGCCAGAGAACCGGCCGGCCGAAACGCTGCGAGTCGACATTGAGCGCCTCGATCAACTGATGAATCTCGCCGGACAACTGGTCATCAACAAGGCCCGCTTCGCCCGCATCGGCGAAGGGCTGAAGCAAACCACCGGCAACAAGCGCCTGCGCAACCGGTTGGACGACGTCTTCGGTCAACTACAGCGACTGGAAGGCGCCCTGGACCGGGACGACGACCGCCTGCCCGCGGGCGAACTGCCGCTGCTGCGAGGCCAGGTGCAATCCATTCAGCGCGACTTGGGCATCCTGCGCGGCGAATTGGAACGGCTGTCCTCGGCGCGCGCTTCGATCAATGGTCTGTTCGAGGCGGTCCATCAACTCGATCGCGTGGCCGAAGGCATTCAACGGACCGTGATGGATACGCGGATGGTGCCGATCGGCCCGCTGTTCACGCGGTTTCGTCGCGTGATCCGCGACATCACGCGCACGAACGGTAAGGACATTCGCCTGGAGATTCTCGGCGAGAAGACCGAGCTGGACAAACGGATGATCGATGAGCTGGGCGATCCGCTCATCCACATGGTACGAAATTCGGCCGACCACGGCATCGAGCGGCCCGAGGCGCGCCTCGCGGCCGGCAAGCCGGCGCAAGGCGTGATCACGCTGAACGCGTTCCATCGCGGCAACCGGATCGTCATCCAGGTCACGGACGACGGCAAGGGGCTCGATCCCGACCGGATTCGCCAGAAGGCGATTGACCGCGGCCTCGTCACTCTAGCGGACGCGGAACGCCTTACTTCGCGGCAGATCTACAACCTGATCTGGGAGCCCGGCTTCAGCACCGCGGAGCAAGTGACGGAAATCTCCGGCCGCGGCATGGGGATGGACATCGTCAAAAGCAAGATCGAGGAGCTGAACGGCACCGTCGACATCGAAAGCGTTCCCGGCCAAGGCGCCACGCTGACGATCAAACTGCCGCTGACGATGGCCATTCTGCCGAGCCTGATGGCCGAAGTGGGGGACGGTATCTTTGCGCTGCCGATCGAATCAGTCGTAGAAATCGTGCGGTTTGGCGCGAACAAGGTGAACACCGTGCATGGCGTGCCGACCGCCACGGTGCGAGGTCGCGTCGTGTCCATCGCGCGACTTGACGAACTCTTCGCATGGAATGGCGAAGGGCCCGCCAAAGGGGTGGGCGCGTCCACGGATATCACGATGGTCATTCTGGGGAGCGAAGGACGCGAGCTAGGCTTAACCGTCGATCGCCTGTTGGGCGAGGAAGACATCGTCATCAAGTCGCTGGCCGACAACTACCGGCACGTCACCGGCATCGCCGGGGCGAGCATCCTGGGAGACGGTCGGGTGGCCTTGATTCTCGACATTGCCGCCTTGGTGGAAGCAGCAAAGCGCCGCGGCGCAACGATGGAGACGCAAGCGTGACACGTAAGATCGACGCGATGGTGCCAGAGCTGGTGATTCTGCACGAGTTGTTCGGCGCGGCGACGCATGAGGCCTCGGCCGCCATGTGCCGCTGGACGAACGGTTTGATCACGCTCAGCCTGGACGAAGTGCGCGAGATCCCGCTGGAGTCCGTGTGCCAGGAACTGGACTGGGCGCACGAGTTGGTCACGATGGTCGTGCTCAGCCTGCCCGGCGACGTCGGCGGCGAGATGATTCTCACCTTCGACGAAGCCAATGGCCGGCGGCTCGCGGCCGCGCTGCTGGGTCGCGAACCCAAGTTTGACGGCGAATGGACCGCGCTGGAGAAATCCGCGTTGACCGAAACAGGCAACATCCTCGGCTGCGCTTACATGAACGCGCTCACGCGTCTGGTGGGCGTGGAACTCGTCCCGTCGCCGCCCTATTTCGTCCAGGACTACGGCGCCAGCGTGCTCCAGCAGGCGCTCGTCTCGCAAGCCATGACGTGCGACCAGGCGCTGATCTGCCGCACGGCGTTCCGCCGCGCCGACGAAGAACTGAATTGGAACGTCTTCTTCCTGCCGACGTTGGCGCTGCGGAAGCGGATGGAAGACGCGCTGCACTCCACCACTTGATTGGCAAATTCAACTCGGAAACACACCGCTGGAGTTCCTCGGGATGACCGTCGCGGAAGCAGTCAAAACGAACGCCGCGCCGTTTGTCGGTATGGGGCAGATCGTGACGGCGCAGCCGCCGACGCGATTGTTGTCCGTTCTCGGCTCGTGCATCGCGGTCTGCGTGTTTCATCCCCGATTGAAGGCGGCCGGCATGGCGCACGTCGTCCTCCCGGACTCGGCGGGCCACAGCGGCAGTCCAGGTAAGTTCGCCGATACGTCGGTGCCGGCGCTCTTGGCGGAGCTGGAGAAGCTGACCGGCGCCAAGGCGGGCTACCAGGCGAAGGTGGCCGGGGGGGCGAGCATGTTCGCGGCGAGCGGTCCTCTGCAGATCGGCGCGGCGAATGCCGCGGCCGTGAAGGCGGCGCTGTCGAAAGCGAACGTCCGCATCGTCGCCGAGCACCTCGGCGGCGGCCAAGGACGGCGCATCGAGTTCGATCCCCTGGAAGGGGCGTTAAGTATCGAGATTCAAGGCCTGCCGGCGATCATTTTGTAACGCTAAGCACCCGACCAATAGTCCGCAAACACGGTTTGCACGATTGAAGGAACACTCCGCCATGTCAGTCAGACTGCTTGTCGTGGACGACGCTATGATCATTCGCGAGCTGATCAAGGAGGCTGCCGCCGAGGCCGGCTTCGAGGTGGTCGGCGAGGCCACGAATGGCCGGGAAGCCGTCGAACGATTCACCGAGCTGCGGCCTGACGTGGTCACGCTCGATCTCGTGATGCCGCAATACGACGGACTCCATGCGCTCGAGGGGATTCTGGCCGCCGATCCTGGCGCCCGCGTGGTCGTGGTGAGCGCCTTGGAGCAAACGACCATCCTCAAGGAGGCGTTTCGCAAAGGCGCGTCCGACTTCATCACCAAACCGTTCGACAAGAAACTGCTCGTGGCGACAATCGAGAACGTCGCCGGCGCTGCTGTCGGAAAGTAATCGGCGAATCGTTGCCCAGCGAGCGCGATCCGACCACGGCCGCCCAGCCTCTGCCTTCGAACTTCTAACTTCCGTCCTGCCTGGCCATGCCTCTCGCCACACTGCGTCGCGCCACCGGTTACCTGGACTTGGCTCGGAGTGTTTGTCGGCTGCGAGCCTGCGACGACGAGGTGGTGCAACAGCGCGTGCGCCGACATCTCGTGGAACGGATGGGAAAGCTGCGGGGCTTGCCGCAGAAGCTAGGGCAAATGCTGAGCTTCACGGATCGCGACGAGGATGTCGCCGACCAATATGCCGCGCTGCGGGACGCGGGGGAACCGCTTCCCTGGTCGGTCATCGAGCCGTTATTGGCCACCGCCTGGGGCCGCCCGGTTTCCGAAGTCATGGCCGAGATCGATACGCATGGCCTGGCGGCGTCGCTCGGCCAAGTCCATCGCGCCACGACGCGCGGCGGCGTCAAAGTGGCCGTCAAAGTCCAATATCCCGGCGTCCGCGATGCCGTGGAAACCGATCTTCGGATGTTGGGCTGGCTCAGCGCGCCTGTGGGAAATCTTCGCCGCGGCTTTGACCTGCGCCGCTATCGCGACGTCATCACGCAGGATCTGGACCGGGAACTCGACTACAGTGTCGAGGCCGAGCAGCAACGGCGCTACCGCGACTGGGCGGCCAAGGAGCCGTTCCTGGTCGTGCCGCGCGTGCTGCCGGAGTGGTCGAACGAGCGAATCCTCGTCACCGAATGGGAAGACGGCGACCGCTGGGAAACCGTGCTTGAGGAATGGGCCGTCGAGGACCGCCGCGACCTGGCCTCGAACCTGGTGCGAACGTTTCTGTACGGACTGTTCATGCGCCGGCAGTTACATGCCGATTTGCATCCTGGCAATCTGAGATTCCGCCGCACCAGCGCCGGTTCGAAACTCGTGCTCTACGACTTCGGCTGCGTCTACGAGCCGCCGCGTGAAACGTCGCTCGCGCTCTTGCGATTGATCCGCGCCACCGAGCAACACTGCGAGCCGCCGCTGCCGCTGTTTGTGAAGCTCGGCTTTCGCGAAGAATACTTGACGCCGCTGGCCGACAAGCTCCCGGCCCTCTGCCAGGTGCTGCTGGAGCCGTTCATCGCGGATTACCCGTTCGATCTGGCGCACTGGAAGCTCGAGGAACGGATCGGCGACGTCCTGGGGGACGACCGCTGGAACTTCCGCATCGCCGGCCCCGCGGAAATGATTCTTCTGATGCGGGCCTTCCACGGGTTGCTCTACTACCTGCGCGGGCTGGCGGCGCCGGTCAATTGGCGGCGGCTGCTCTGGCCCTGCATGCATGGTCTGGCCGGCGAAATGGCGTCGTTGGCGATGCCCATGTCGACCCGGGCGCACCGCGATTTCCGCAGCCTGGCGCAGTGGCTGAAGATTCGCGTCAGCGAGTCAGGCAACACAAAAGTCGAACTCACCGCCAACGCCCACGGCATCGACGACTTGGAAAACCTACTCGAACCGAGTCTTCTGTCGAAAATCCGCGATCGGCAGATCGAACTCGAAAACATCGTCCGCGACATCCGCCGCCGCGGCTACACCCCCGGCCCGGTGTTCGAGATGGACGAGGGACCGAAGCATATCGCGGTGTGGTTGGAGTGAGACGAGCCAGGAGCCAGGAGATTCTAGTCGCTTAGTGGAAGTCAAGTCCGCTTCGCGTTTTTTTCATCACCCATCACACTTTGTTCATCGTTCATCGTTCATCGTTCATCGTTCATCATTCATCATTCATCATTCACTCAACACGGACCACCACTCTGGCATAGCGTGTCAGCGCCGGCTCGCCGTTGTCGGTGGCGATGAGGACGAAGTGTAGTTCGGTTCCGTCGGGAACTGGCGGGATCGTGACGCTCGCACGCGGCGAATGCGCGTCCGTCAAAATGACGTTGACGCCTGCCTGGCCGACTTCCGCGTAGTGAAACCACTCGTAAGTGACCTCGTCGCCATCTGGATCGATGGTGGGCGTGGCGTCCAGTACGATCTTCTCGCCCGGACTTGCGGGAAGACGATGATCCCCCGTTAGTTTGACGGCCGGCGGGTGATTCGCGCGCTCGCGAGGCTGGACGCACCAATCCAGGCGGGCGCGGAAGTCGTTTTGCAGGTGTTCGGCCCAACGCGCCAGCGTATTCTCACGTTGCGTGGTTCCATGCCAGGCGTCGCTGACGTTGGCCCAGTAATAGGCGCGGCCGCGGGCCTCGTCCTGCAACCCGTAACGCCCCGCCCAACTGCCCCAGCCGGGATGGTCGGGATCGTTCATACCGGTGGGCACCAGATAGAGAAACGACATCGTGTCCCCTTCCTTCTGCGGATGGGTCGTGTTCAATGGGTACAGCGCGCCGAGCGGCCCGTGCCCGGCGCGCACGTCCCGTTCGATGTCGAACCCGCCAGCCTGTGACGTGATCGCGGAAAAACGGTGGTACCAACGGCGACGATCGATTTCCGGCCGGAACGTATCGACCCACAACGGGAACGCCGGCGCGATGTCGAAGGTGTGCGCGCCGAACTCATTGGACGAGCTGAGCCGGATGCGACTCTTGAAGCGCGCGTAGCCTGCCTGGCCGCGGTCGGCGAGGACGCGATCGAGCGCCCGGCGCAGGCAACTGATGGCGGCCCCTTCGTCGGTCCCCCAGTTGCAGAACCACAGCGGCCGCGGATCCTCGCGATCAACCGCTTCGATAATCATTCGCACGCCGTCGTCCACTTCGTTATGGCCGGCCACGGTATGGGCATGAAGAAACGCAGCCGACGGAAAGCGCGGGTCATGCTGTACCAGCAGGGGATGGCACTCGCCATACGCGTCAATCTGCCGCCGCACGATGCCGAGCCCCGTGCGCACGGGGTTCAAGTTCTCGCCGTCGCGCGCCTGGGGACGATTGGCGACGATGCCTTCGACATCCCATTCATTCGTGTAGAGCAGGAACCGCACGAGCGATTGCTCGTCATCCGGGTCGCCCCCGGCGTCCGTTTCGATCATGATCCGCGGCCGCTCGGTGGACTCGTCCGAGCGCGACGATCCAGAAAGCGCGACGACGAACACGGCCGCCAACAGGACGCGGACGTGCGCGCGGATGCCGCGTCGTCGCGTGAATGACAAGTGCATGGTTCGACCAACGCATGGAGCCAGGATGACTCGAACCGTTGTACCCGATCGCCGGAAGCGGTGCGAGTGATTGCGCGTCCCAAGCGAAACGAGCCGGAGGACAAGCGTTTCCGCCTGCCCCCGGCTCGATTGGACGCGAATGCGGATTCGGTCGACCGCTAGCGCGGGACGATGAAATTCCGGCGTGTGATGTTGCCGGGCGTAAGGCCCATCTCGGCGAAGTTGTAGGCCGTGCCGTTCTGGCCGGCGCCCAAGTTCAGGAAGAATTGATCCGCCGCGGCGGTCCCTCCCACCGAACCGATCAGCTCCGGCCCGTCCAGGTAATCGGCCGGATGCGTCTGCGTGATCGAGTACTGGCCAGGCACGAGGCCGGCGAAGAAGTAGTCGCCGGCCGCGTCGGTCAGCACGGTCCGATTCACCGCCGTGCCGAACCGATCCGTGCCGGTGAGTTGAATCGTGACTCCGGCAAGCCCCTGCTCGCCGGCCCCACGCACGCCGTCGCCGTTGATGTCGACGAACACGCATCCGGCGATGCTGGCGGCCTCACCCTCCACCGGTCCGCTATCGTTGTTCACCAAGGTCGCCGTGCCTTGTCCTGTGCCGATCGTGGCGGCGGTCGGGTTCGTCAAGTTGACGAAGAACGTTTCATTGGCCTCGGCGAACACGTCGCCAATCACCTGGACCGTGATCGTCTTCGAAGTTTCGCCTGGCGCGAAGGTCAAAGTGCCGGACGTTGCGTTGTAGTCGACGCCCGCGGTGGCGGTGCCATCCGCAGTGGCGAAGTTGACGGTAACCGTCTGGGCGGAAGCGCCTGACAGCGTCACCGTGAAGGTCGCGTTCTGCGTGCCAGACTCCCCTTCGGTCAGCGAGATGCTGTCGATAGACAACGATGGCGCCGCGTCGTTGTCTTCGATCGTACCGGTGGCTGTGCCGTCCGTAATGGTGGCGCCGAACGGATTCGACAGGGTGACGGTGAATGATTCCGTACCCTCGGCGATGCGATCATTGACGATCCGCACGGTGATCGTCTTCGTCGATTCACCGGCGTTGAAGGTCAAGTCGCCGCTGGCGGACTGGAAGTCGCTCCCCACGAGCGCTGTGCCGGCGGCGGTGGCGTAGCTCACAATGACCGGCAGCCCGCTCACGGCGGACAGCGAGACCGCGAAGTTGACCTCTTTGGTGCCGTCGTCCCCTTCGGTGACCGTCAAGTCGGCGATCGACATCGTCGGCTCGGGATCGTTGTCCGTGATCGTCCCCTCGCCGGTGCTATCCGCAATCGTGGCGCCCGCGGCGTTCGACAAGTTCACCGTGAATTTTTCGTTCGCTTCGTCCTTGGTGTCGTTGAGGATCGTAACATTGATCGTGCGTTCCGTCACGCCCGGGGCGAAGGTCAGCGTGCCCGTCGCCGCGTTGTAATCCTCGCTCGCCTTGGCGGTGCCGTCGGCGGTGGCGAAGTCGACCGTCACCGTCCTGCCGCTGGCGGCCGACAACGTGACGGTGAACACCATGCCACGCGTGCCGGTGTCTTGTTCGTCGACGCTGCGATCATTGATCGAAATAGTCGGCGTCGGATCGTTGTCTGTAATCGTGGCGACGCCTTCGGCGTCGGCGATGGCCGCGCCCACCGCATTAGACAACAGCAACTTGACGGTCTCGTTCTCCTCGTCGAGCGTATCGCCGACGATGACGACCGTCACGGTCTTCGACGTCTCGCCCGCCGCGAACGTGAGGGTGCCGCTGCTGGACGTGTAGTCGGCGGGCGCCAGCGCCGTGCCGTTGGACGTGGCGAAGTTCACGGTCGCCTGGGCTGACAGGGCCTGGCTGAGCGTCACCGTGAACGTGGCGTTCGTCGTGCCGGAATCCCCTTCCGCCACCGTGATGTCGTCCACGGAGAACGACGGGCCAAGTTCGTCGTCATTAGTGATGGTGCCGAGGCCGGTCCCGTCGGCAAGGGTGGCGCCGGACGGTTGCGACAACGTCACCGAAAACGTCTCGGCTTGCTCAAACGAGGTGTCGCCGACCACTTCAATCGTGATCGTCTTCGTGGTCTCTCCGGCCGCGAACGTCACCGTGCCGTTGCTGGCGATAAAATCCTCGCCCGCGAACGCCGAGCCGGCGGTGGTGTTGAAGTTCACCGTGACCGGCGTGGCGGAAGCGGCCGACAGCGTCACCGTGAATTGGAATTGCGTATTGCCGCTGTCGCCTTCAGCCTGGGTGACGTCGTTAATCGACAAGGTCGGCAGCGTCACGTCGTCGTCGGTGATCGTGCCGACGCCTTGGGCGTCGCTAATCGTGGCTCCCACCGGGTTCGACAGATTGACGAAGAAGGTTTCATTCTCTTCATCGACGGTATCGCCCACGACCTTGATCGTCACGGTTTTCGTCGCTTCATTCGCGGCAAAGGTGAGCGTGGTCGTCTGCGCCTCGAAGTCAAATGTGGCCAAGGCCGTGTTCGGCGCGGTGGCGACAGTCACGCTACTCTCGGCGGCGAGCGAACCAGTCCGCGTAACCGTGAACACCATGTCGGTGAGTCCGCTGTTCCCCTCCGTGACGGTCACGTCGTTGATGCTCAGCGACGGAGGTTCCGCCGGATTGTCGTCGTCGACAATCGTGCCGGTCGCCTGATTGTCGGGAAGCGTGGCGTTCACCGGGTTGGTGAGATTCACCACAAAGGTCTCGTCACCCTCGTCCGTCGTGTCCCCAGCCACCAGAACGGTGAAGGTCTTCTGGGTCTCGTTGGCCGCGAACGTGATCGTTTCCGTCAGCTCGGTGAAGCCGACGCCCGCCGTCGCGGTACCGGCGACCACCGCGACTTGGACGGACGAGGTAAGCGCAATCGCCGGGCTGCGCGTCAGCGTGAACACGAAGTTGGTCGTGCCGGAATTCCCTTCGTTCTGCGTGACGTCGGCGATGGTGATCGCCGGGGCGGCATCGTCGTTCTGAATCGTGCCCAGCCCCTGATTGTCCGTAATCATCGGCCCGCTCGAGTTGGCCAGCGCGACGGCGAACGTCTCAGCCTCCTCGAACACCGTGTCCCCCACGATGGGGATGGCGATGGTCTTGGTCGTCTCGCCCGGTGCGAAGGTTACCGTGCCGGTCGTCAACTGGTAGTCCGTGCCAGCGGTGGCGCTGCCGGGAATCGTCGAGAAATCCACGGTGACCTGGTTCGCCACCGCGTTCGACAGCGTGACATTGAACACCATGTTCGCCGTGCCGGAGTTCCCCTCGGTCAGCGTGGCGTCGCTGATCGAAATCGTCGGCGCGGGCGAATCGTCGTCGATAATCGTCGCCTGGCCCACGGCGTCGCTGATCGTGGCGTTGGTGGGATTGGTCAGCGTGACGAAGAATGTCTCGCCGCTTCCGGCGAGATCGTCCGCCAAGACCGGAATGCTGATCGTCCGCGTTGTGACGTTGGGCGGGAAGAAATCGCTCCCCGCCGGGATGGCTTCGTAGTCCGCGCCGGCGGTGGCCGTGCCGTCGCCGGTGGCGTAATCGAAACTCACGATCTGCGAGGAGGGCGCCGAGAGGGTGACCGTGAACTCGGCGATGACGATGTCGTTGTCTCCCTCAGTGACGACCACGTCGCTGATCGACATCGACGGTTGCGGCGTACCGATCGTCAGCGTGGTGTTGACAAACTCCACCTCGCTCAGCGGAAGCGCGTTGTCCTCGCCATACAAAAGGAACTCAAAACCTTCCGTATCCGCCGGGTCCAAGGTGAAAGTGGCGGAACCGGCCGTGTTGGCCCGCATCAGCACCGTGAACAACAGCCGCTCGCCATCGCCCAATGGCGACGAGGAGGTGGAGGCGCCGCCGGCCTCGTTGATCAATCCCGCGGTCTGCGCATTACCCGACTGGAATTGCGTGTAGGGCGCTTCGTTGGCCACGCCGTCGCCCGCCGAGGCCTGCGACGACACGAGGTTGCTGTCGTAGGTCACATCCACGTAGGCGCTGAAGACTCCTTCGGGCGTCGCGCGCAAGTCGTCGACATAGGCCCGCAGGATGAACTCGCCGCCGGGCGTGATGGACGTGATCGTATTTTCGTCCAAGTCCTGCGCTTCAAGCCGCACGCGCAGCCGTTCGCCTGCCTGCGGCGTCAGCGATTGGGGCGCGATCAACAGTTGCTGTGGATTCGATTCAATCGCGGCGGGGGCGGAAACGCCGTCGGCCAGAAACGCGGCGCGCGAGATCTGCGGCGCCACGGTCCAGGGCCCGGCGGTGAGCAGTTGACGTTTTTCCAACGTTTCGGCCAGACGCAGCCGGCGTTTCTTCGGGCGGCCGCCGCCGAACCATCCTGCGAACCACGAACGACGAGGGGGACGTGTGCGACTCGAGGTGCGATACGAATTCATGGCCACAATGCTGTTCCAACGATGAGTAAAGGCCGAGCCTGGCGACGCCAATCAACCAACCACGGTTACGCCCCCTTGGACGAGCCGACAGGGCGGGTAGTTCCGCGTACGACGGCGGCGAAAAGGACGAGCGAAGGGCTATCTGGAGAGGCCAGGCGAACCCTGACGCCTGTAAGTTTCACGGTACACAGGCGTGCGGTTATTGCAAGCAAACGGCGAGTCGCTCTCGGCGGCGGCGAGGGCGAAAACGGCGTCCGCGGCGCTAGCGCGAGCGGTTGTAGCGGTCGTGGGGGACTCCATGGGGGTAACCCGCGCGGCGGGAATTCCCGCGTCCCTTCCGACGGCCGCGACGGTGTTTTCGGACTGGCCCGCGGAGCCGCTCATGCGGTCGTTGATGTAGTTGATTACGTTCAACACATCGAGCGCCGTGATTTTGCCGTCCTCGTTCACATCGTAGTAGTACCAAGGCTGCTTAGGCGTTGGGGGTGAAGGCAGCACTCGCGGACCGCGGGCATTGATTTCATTGATGATGACCAATACGTCGAGGGCCGTGACCTTTTGATCGCCGTTCACGTCGTGGCGAAACAGGGAGTTGTGATACGACAGCGTTTCGTCGTCGTCCCGCAGCACAATCACTCCCCGGCCGCGGCCAATGGTCGCGCCCTGGGCATTCGACAGGTCGACGGCGAGGTTCTCGTCGGCCTCGGGCAGCAAGTCTCCGTTGATCAAGATGCTGATCGACTGCCGCAACGGCCCGCCGGGCTGAAAGGTGAGCGTGCCGCTGGCCGCTACGTAATCGTTGGCGCTCGCTTTGGCGGAACCGTCCAGCGTGTGGAAGCCGACCGTCACCTGGCTGTCGGGCGCCCGCGACAGGCGGACCGTCACATTGGCCGTCGTCAGGCCGCCGCTGGTTTCGTCGACCGCCAGATTCTCGATCGTGAGCGTCGGCGGCCCCGGTACGGCCAGGAGCGACTCCGCCAGCGAGAGCAGGTTGAGCCGCTGATACGTCGCGCCTGTGTTGTTGACATTGTCGTTCTCGTCGTCGCCGTCAATGACGGCGATGCCCGTGGCACGCAGCAGGTCGCGGAATTCCGCGCTCGTCAGCCGACGCCCGGATTCGCGGACCGATAACTGTTGTGCCAATACGGCGGCGCCGGTCACGAACGGCGCGGCCATGCTCGTGCCGCGCCGGGTGATGAGGCCCCCGTTGCGGTCGGTCGACGTAATCAATCCGCCCGGGGCGAATACATCCGTCAACTGCGGGTGCCGCTGTGAATAACTCGAAACCCGGTCCGGCGCGGTCGTATTGTCGACGGCCCCCTCGTAGGACTGGCTGCCGTAGTCGTCGGCCCAAACCGCGCTCACGGCCAGCACGTGGGGATCGGCCCCGGGGTAAGATACGCCGGCCTGGCTGCCGATGTTCGAGAAGTCGTTGCCAGCCGCGGCGACCACAATCACGCCCTGGCCGTCGAGTCGGGCGAATTCGTCGCTGATTTGGAAGCCGGTTTCCTGTGCGGCGTAATTACCGACGCCGAGCGAGAGATTCACCGCCACGATGTTATACGTGACGACGTTCTGCTCGACCCATTGGAGCGCGGCCTCGATATCGGCCATTTCCGCGCCGCCGCCGGCGTCCTTGAACACCTTGAGGATGATCAGGTTCACGCCGGGAGCGACGCCATAGTTGGTCGCGTCGCTTCCGCCCAAGATGCCGGCCACGTGGGAGCCGTGGCTCGACGAGCTGCCGTCGCCGGCGTTGTCGTCCCGGTCGGCGAAGTCGTACTGGTAGACAATCCGGTCCGAGACGCCGTCGCCGTTCTGATCTAGCCCGAAGAAGGGGTGATTCAAATCGACCCCGGTATCGATCACGACCGCGGCGTAACCCCGGCCGTCGGCCCCGGCGAAGCGAGGATCGGTGCGGTAGAGGTCTAAGTTGATGAGCGACGCGGCGTCCAGCAGCGCGCGCGTCTCCAGCGGCTCGGGACACCGAACCCGACGCTGTTTTCGCGCAGCCCTTCCGCTCCACCCGCTCATAAGCCTTTAGTATAGCCAGCCTCGACCGGACAGTCTCGATTTTGATAGGACGTTTGGTGAAAGTCCTTTCCTGGCAGCTGGGGATGGTAGGACGAACAGGGCGAACCTTGCCCGTCGCCTGGACTGTGGTTAATCTATTGGCGGGGTAGGCGGCAGCCGCTAGGGCTGCTTGCCATCGGGTGAACGCGCGGCAAACCGCGCATTCCGTTGGGCACGGTGGCAATGTC
>Ga0073934_10008822_pt1 | contig 13239 bp, 10 predicted proteins | sample LarsenN4metaG_FD_76834 | JGI IMG/M metagenome (GOLD analysis project Ga0073934, IMG submission 76834) | Hot spring sediment bacterial and archeal communities from British Columbia, Canada, to study Microbial Dark Matter (Phase II) - Larsen... ...
AGCCTTCTCCAAACAACCCGGATTTGCGAATAGCCCTAACTGAGGATTTCTTAAATCGACGGGTTGGTCAAACCACGGATGGTGTAGTTAACATCGATATTTTGCCGGGCAATCAAGTGCGCTTTATCATCAGTACCAATCTTGACCTCTTTGGCGCTTCCAGCCCGGTGGAGATCATTGGGCTGCTCCAACTTCAGGCTGCCGCTAATACCGTAATGGTGTCGCTGATTGATACCCAGGTCTCCGGCGTTGCTCTGCCGCCCGGGATGGGCGACCTTTTGAATGATGATATCGCCGTGATCAACCAGGATATCGGGGCGGCGATGGCTGAACTCTCCAGCCAATTAGGCGCTCCAATAACCATCACCGGCGTAACTACCGATGATCGCCAAATCCAGCTAGAGGTCGGGCAGGGACCATGAGACCTTGGGGTTGTTTTGGTTTGGCTTTAGGCAGCCTGATCGGTCTGCTTATCCTTATCTTTATTTTACTCCTGGCCCGGCCTGCTATCCCGGTTGCTGCGCCGCCGCCGATCATTCCGGCCGATGTTACCCTCTTTGTTTCAGAACAAACCGTCAGCCGTTTTGCCTCGCAAACCTTACAAAAACCCACGGTTGTTGATTTTGAAGCCAATGGCCAGATGCTGGTCACAACCCGGACCCCTTTGGGCGGCGTTGAGCCGGTCATGCAGGCTGGCCTGCTGCTTGAACTGCAAGGAACCGAGGTGGTGAGCCAACTTTACTGGGCCCGCCTTGGCTTTCTAACCATTCCCGCCAATTGGCTGCCGCCTGAACAGGTCGAGGCCGCGGCCCTGGTTGGCCGGACGATCAACAACCAGATACCACCTGATTTTTCCTTAGTCGGCTTGACCACCAGCGCTGACGGCGTGACTTTTCAATTAAAATGGATCGATCAATAATTTGCCCTCTCGCTACTCCGTGTTATACTTGATCAGCTTACCTTTCCAGAAGTGCCATAACGGTCGCCCGGCTTGCGGCCAGGATATTAGTCGATATTAGCCAAATTTAATCGATAAAACGATCAAGATGCGGATAGCATTATTAAAGCTAAAAGTAGCCGCCTGCTATGCGGGCGGGCTACTGTTGATCCTATCTATTTCTAGCTGCTCCTCCTCCCCACCACCTCAATTAGCCCGGCCAGATCAAGCGCCCGTAACCCCAACACCAAAGACAACTCCAACCACCGTCGCCGAAAAACTCGGTATTGTGGTCCCTACTCCAACCCTGGCCCCTACACTGGCCCGGCCGCTGTCTACGCCTACGGTTGCGCCCATGCCCATCCCTACGCCAAAAGATGGCGTCTATATCTACCACACCATTAGTTCCGGCGAAACGCTCAGCTACATCGCTTATCTATACGGCACAGACATTGAAACACTGGTCAGGTTAAATAACCTGACCGGGCCGGCAGCCCTGCTTCAGGTTGACCAACAGCTCCGCGTCCCGATTCAAACAGATAAATTTGCGCCCGACCGGCAGTTGCTGCCCGATAGCGAAGTCATCTACAGCCCAGCCTATGTCGATTTTGATTTAAGCGGCTTTATCAATCAAAAGCAGGGCTACCTGGCGACCTATGTTGAATTTTTGGATGGCCAGGAATTAAGCGGCGCTGAAATCATTGAACGAGTTTCAGTTCAGTACGGTATTGGCCCGCGCCTGCTCTTGGCCTTGTTGGAATATTATGGCGGCTGGGTCACCAACCCAACGCCCGATCCGTGGCTTTTGAGCCATCCCTTAGGCGCTCATAACCCCAGGGCCGATAACCTGTACCTGGCCTTGACCTTTACCGCAAACCGGATCAATGCCGCTTATTATGGCTACAAACGTGATGGCTTTTGGATTTTTAGGCTGCCCGACCACTCTAGCGCCATCTCCTCCCAGGGGCTGAATGCCGGCGCCGTGGGAGTGCAGAATATTTTGGCCATCCATTCCAATGATTGGGCCACCTGGCTGACAGAATTGGAGCCGGACGGTTTCATGGCTACCTATACAGCGTTATTTGGCCCGCCCGCCAATTATGAAATCGGTCCGGTTGTTCCAATTGATTTAACCCAGCCGCCACTGAGCCTGCCTTGGAAAGCCGGCCAGGGCTTCTACTTTACCAGTGGCCCTCACCCAGCCTATGTCGATGGCAGCGCTTGGGCCGCTGTCGATTTTGGCCCGCCCGATATCCTCGGCAACTGCTTTTACTCCAATGAGCCGGTTACGGCCGCCGCCGATGGCGTTGTGGTCGAGGCCCGCCAGGGAGAAGTCTATCTCGACTTGGATGGCGATGGCCATATCCAAACAGGCTGGGTTCTCTTTTATCTCCACGTGGCGCTGGATATCGAGACCCCAGTTCAGGAGGGGCAGCATCTGCGGGAAGGGGATGTCATCGGTTACGCCTCCTGCGAAGGTGGCCTTTCCAACTCCAGCCATCTCCACTTTGCCCGCCGTTATAATGGGGAGTGGATGGCTGCCGGTGGCCCTGTCCCCATGAATCTGTCCGGTTGGATTGTTCAGCCAAATCTTATCCCCTACCATGGTACAATTGCCCGGGGTACGCAACTGCTCGAGGCTTGTGAATGTTGGGATCCTAAAATGAATCTCATTATTAACAATATCAGGCAGTAATTCCCCTACGGCGACTGTCGTTCCAAAACTGAGCGGGCAACTCTCGTTCCGAAACTCACGCTAGCGTCGGAACGAGAGTTGCCAGCCTTTTTCGCTTCGTTGCCTAATCACAAAGATTAATGTATCATATTAAGCTCAATTATAGCTTTGTGCGTGATATGGAGTTCAAATGGTTATTGTTCGAGCCATTTTTAGATTAGCTGTTTTTGTCATTGCGATTGCCGCCATCGTAGCGATCCTGGGGGCCGGTTTCTGGGCCTTCTCTAACCAAACCGAAACAACGGCCGCTTCTATTTCAATGGGCGACAGTTCCGTCGTTCGCTCCCCAGAGAATATTGAGGAGTTTATTCTAGGTCTTTATCTCCAAAGTAAATCCGATGTGATCAACACCCCTATATCCGAGGACCCCTCACCGGTTCCCTTTACGGTAGAAGTGGGTGAAAATGCAGTAACGATTGCTGCCAAGTTAGAGGAGCAGCAGTTTATTTCCGATGCCGGTGTTTTTCGCCTGTTCTTACGCTACAACGGCCTTGACGCCTCGCTTGAAGCCGGGGATTATGAGCTGCGCCGTAATATGGATATGCGAGAAATAGCCCAGGCGCTCCAAAAAGCAAACTTTGAAGAAGTCGTGATTACCATTCCCGAAGGTTGGCGGGCCGAACAGGTGGCCGAACTTCTCACCCAACAAAATATCATGGATGGCGCCCTCTTCCTGGCGACTGTTCGCCAGGGTGTAGGGGTAGAACATCCCTTGCTGGCTGACCGCCCGCCTGGCGCTTCCTATGAAGGCTACCTTTTTCCTGATACTTACCGGCTGCCGGTCAACGCTACCCCAGCAGATTTGATCACTCGCATGCTCAATAACATGGCCAGCAAGATACCGCCGGATGCAACCCAATTAGCCGCGCAACAGGGGTACACTTTTTATGAAATACTCACCATTGCCTCCATTGTCGAGCGAGAGGCCGTTGTTCCGGCCGAACGGACCACGATTGCCAGCGTCTATCTCAACCGGCTGGCCCAGGGAATGTATTTACAGGCCGATCCTACGGTTCAATACGCCATGGGCTACCAGACCGATAGCGGCCAGTGGTGGAAAACGCCGGTTACGCTCGAAGAGTACAGCCAGGTGAACTCTCCCTACAACACTTATCTCAATCCTGGCTTGCCGCCCGGCCCCATTGCCAATCCCGGCGCTGACTCTATCAATGCGACCCTGCAGCCGGCCCAAACCGCTTATCTCTTCTTTATGGGCTGTGGTGGCGAAGGCGCTCATCTATTTGCCGAAGATTTTGCGACCCACGAAGCCAATGTGGCCGCATGCCAATAAAAATAACCCCTGGTAATCCATATGCCCGATGAATTGATTGTTCTTGGTTCTTCTTCCGGTTTGCCAACGCAGCGACGTTTCCCGACAGCCTTTGCGCTGACCGTCATGAGCAAGCTGTACCTGATCGATTGCGGCGCCCCGGTCAGCACGCTCCTGTATCGTTATGGCCTTGATCCGATCGATGTTCGGGCTGTTTTCTTAAGCCACTGGCATATGGATCATATTGCTAATTTGGGTCTTTTCCTTAGCCAGAATCATCAACGCCAGCGCTCCAGAACCTTAAACCTTTACGGGCCGCAAGGCACCCGTGGTAAGGTCCGGCGGCTGCTGTTCGACTCCTTTATTCTGGCCAATGAACTCAGCTACAAGCTCAGAACAACCAATATTGAACTCAATCAAAATTACAAACACGGGCTGATCCAGGTAACCTTCTTCAAAACCCAGCACCTTGAGCTGCCAAAATATAAAACCCATTTTGGCAGCAAGGCCATCGCCTGCGGTATGATCATCAATGGCCCTGGCTGGCGGATCGTCTATAGCGGCGACCTCCGCTCACCCAGCGAGTTATCCCCCTATGTTGAAGGCTGCGACCTGCTGATCCACGAAATGGCCCACCACGAGCCGGAAGCGGTCGCCGAGTTTGTGGCTGCGGCAAATATACCCCATGTGCTTATTACCCATCTTGGCCCGGAATTTGATGAATCCCCGGCGAAAATCATTGCCGCCTTTGCCGGGCGGTATGAAGGCGATTTAATTGTGGCTGAAGATGGGACCAGAGTCCAATTGAGTCAAATCCACGATCAAGATAAGATTGAAATCAACACTTCAACTAGAGGAAAATCTCATGGCTAAAAAATCGCTGGGCTATGTTGAGCTGGAATGGCGTTGCCCCAATTGTGATACCAAGAACCCCGGATTTCAAAAAACCTGTCAAAGCTGTGGAATGCCCCAACCGGATAATGTGGAGTTTGTCCAGCCCGGCCAGGAAAAACTGATTACCGACAAAGCCAAAATCGAAGAAATCAAGGCTGGACCTGATATTCATTGTTATTACTGCGGGGCTCGCAACCCCGCCGATGCTAAAACCTGTAGCCAATGCGGCGCGGACTTGAGCGAGGGCGCAAGACGAAAGGCCGGCCAGATCCTTGGCGCGCACCAAAGCGGTCCGGCGCCCCAGATCGAGTGTCCGGCTTGCGGTACCCCCAACGAAGCCAACGCGCCTAAGTGTGTCCAATGTGGCGCCAGCCTGGTCGTGCCGTCAAAACCGGCCCAGCCGGCCACCCAGTTAGCTCCGGCCAAAGCCACCGGCAAGTGGCCCTTAATCGCCGGTATCGCTGCAGTTTTGCTCTTATGTGGCTGTCTGGCCGCCTTCTTTATTATGAGCAGCCAGACCGAGGATATGACCGGCACGGTCAGTAACGTCACCTGGTCCCGCTCCATCGAAATTGAGGGGTTAGTTCCGGTGACCCGCGAAGCCTGGCGTGATGAAGTCCCGGCCGGTATGGTCGTCGGCGTTTGTACTCAAAGAGTTCGAGGCGTTCAAGACGAACCGGCGGCTAACGCCAGGGAAGTCTGCGGCACGCCCTATACGGTCGATACCGGTACCGGGGCCGGCGAAGTCGTTCAAGATTGCCAATATGAAATCCTTGAAGATTTTTGTGAATATACCGACCACGAATGGCGGGTTATTGATACGGAAGAGCTCGAGGGGAATGATTTCTCGCCCCGTTGGCCGGCCCTTTCTCTGACCGGCGATCAGCGGGAAGGCGAACGGGCTGAAACCTACAAGATTACCTTTGATACGGAAAATGGGCAGTATACCTTCACCACCCGAGACCCGGCCCTCTTCACCCAGACCCAGGTGGGCAGCCGCTGGATCCTGGAAGTGAACAGCTTTAATGCCGTGACCAACATTAGACCTTTAAATTAACCAGGGTCTCAAGGACCAACTAAAACGTGAAACGTAACCGATAACTTTACGTTTCACGTTTTATGTAAATTAAAAGACTCAGCTAACCCAACACCTCAGTTTGTTGCCCTGCCTGTCTCGGCCAGCCACTGGTTTAGACTCGACACAATCTTCACTTTAGTGCCAACCTCGGCCCATGCAAACAGCTTGGCTGCATCCTCATCGCCCAAAATAACGCAGCCATAAGAGACCCGCTGGCCCAAATAGCCGTCCCACAACTTGTAGCCGGTATGTTTGACAATCGGCAGCGCGTGAATGCCATTTTGCAGCGGTCCGGCCCAATAGATGCCCAGCCAGTAGGGCATATCCAGGTTCCAGGTATTGGCATAAGCCATTTCAATTTTGTTCTGTATTTCAAACTCGCCGATCGCCGTATCACTGCCGGGTTCACCCGTCGAAACAACAAAATCAAAAACCTGCCGCTTGCCCTCATAAACCAGCATCCGCTGCTCGGCAATACCCACCACCACCGTCCGGTCCTTGAGCGGCGTCATTGAAATTGAAGGGTCTGGGGCTGTCTGTGGAGCCATGGCAAATTCGATTTCACCCATCAACCGGCGTGGATCGCTTAAAGTGGGATGCAGCCCAATCGCCGCCTCCAGCGCCGTCTTTGCTTCAGGCAGTTGGTTGGCGGCCTGTAACGCCAGGGCCTGATTATAATGAGCGCTGTACAATAAATCTCGAATATGAGGATAAGCTTTATTCTCCTGCCAAACAAGCTCAAAATAAGCCACCGCCTCTGGCCACCGGCCGGCCTGATAATCCTCGATCCTGGCCAGATAAGTGGAGGCCAAACGCCGCTCTTTTTCCGCCTCAGCCTGGCCGGGCATAACCGCCACAGCTCGCTCGAAATGAGCCAGCGCTTCTTCAACAAAGCCTCGACTTCGTAAAGCTAACCCCATTTCAAGATGCGCCTGAGCCAACTGCGCCTTGAACGCCAGCGAGGTTGGCCTCAACTGGTGCAAATTTTCTAAAATAGCGACAGCTCTCGCCCAATCCTCTTGAAGCCAGGCCCTGCTCAACTCCAACGGCGGATCAACGGCGTTGATCTCCTCTGCTGCTTCAGCCTGGCCCGGATAGCCCAACAGTTCACTGGCCAGCGCCGTAGCTCTAAACTCTGACACAAGCCCAAGACCCAAAACGCATAAACCAAATAGAACAGCTAAAACAGTCAGGCTAAAACCGAGCGAATTAGCCAAAGGGTAGAGTCGTGGCCACTTCTTCTGGTTCCAAAACTGAGTTTTGGAACCAGAACTGGCCTTAGGAGCAGCCTCTTCAGCCGCCGGCTCGCTTTGGACCACAGCCACCTTCTTCGTAACTGCGGCTTCAGAGAAGCGATGGACAAACCACTGTTCGGCCCGAACTAAACTGGGATGGCCCGAATTGATTTGTCTGGCCTGTTTTAAAGCGGCTTCGGCTTCAGCCCGGTCTGAAGTCATGGCCGATAGCCAAAGCCAGGCCGCCTGATTTACCGGCTGTAGAGCCAGGATCTCTCGAAAGAGGGCAACTGCCTCCCCCTTTTGCCCGGCTTTGGCCAAATTAATCGCTTCCGCCATGGTCGCCCGAGGCGATTGGGGACGTGTTTGATGATGAGCCTGCATAGGACCCGCTGTCAAAATTAAGATTATGTATACTTCCAATTATAACTCAGCTTTAGCCAGGGTCAAGAGTCCTTAAGCCTTATGTCCCATTGCTACGCCAGGGAAGGAATGATATAATTTGCCTTAACATTCCTCAAATCCAGCACGCGATAATGATGAAGTAATACCAAATTATGGCTGAATTATCTCAACAGCGCCGAATAGTGATCGAAAGTTTAAACCGGATACCCTTTTTTAGAAGTTTGCCTCCTGAAACCCTGGAAGCGATCTCGGCCAAATTGCAAAAGATGCATTTTGAACATGGCGAAGTGGTCTTTGTCGAAGGCGCTATGGGCGATTCGATGTATTTGATTGAGTCCGGCCAGATCAAAGTTTCGGTGATGGCCAGCGCCCAGGAAAGAATTATTAACTATTTAGGACCGGGCAACTTCTTTGGCGAAATGGCCCTGCTGCTGGATCAGCGCCGGACGGCGACCGTTACCGTAACCATCGATGCTGATTTGTGGATGTTGCGGAAAGCCGATTTGGATGAACTTCTGGTTGATCATCCCGAAATTGTCCTGGAAATTACCAAAGAGTTAAGCCGCCGCTTGAGCGATGTGGTTACAGAAAATACCCGCCGCCCTGGTTATACCATTACGGTGATTTTTGGCGATGAAGCCTGGCGTCTGGCCGAAAGCCTTTACAACTTGACCCAGCAGCGGGTCGTCTTATTTGATGCAACCGGCATGAACCTGGCCAGCAAAATTGATATTCAAAATGAAAGATTAGCCATTCTGGAAGGAGCGGCTGATCTCTCAAGTGAAACATTGGTTGAGACATTAGGAATTTTAGCCGATGGTTTCGACTGGGTCTTGATTGCCTTGAAGCCAACCTATAATTCGGTCAATGCTAAGGCGGTCCAGGTGGCCAAAGCAGCAGTCCTCCTCAACCAGCCGGATATTGATTGGGTAGTTAAAGCCTCAACCGGTCCCATCTTCCGCTGTGACAACAGCCGGGAACAGATTGATCGGACCGCTCGTAAAATTGCTCGCCGTGTTGTGGGCCTGGCCCTTTCCAGCGGCGGCGCCAGGGGTATTGCCCATATCGGCGTCCTGGAAACTTTGGAAAGAGCCGGTATTCCCATTGATATGGTGGCCGGAACCAGCGCCGGCTCGCTGTTTGGGGCGCTCTATGCCACCGGTAAACCCGTTGATGAGATTGCCGATTTTGCCAGGAACTTGATCAAATTGATTGAGCTAAAGAGTGGCTTGTGGGACCCCAGGTTCAGCCTGCCCTGGAATGGCTTGATCAAGGGTAATGCTACGCTCAAATATCTGGCCCGGCAATTCAACGACGCGACCTTCGCCGATACCAAAATCCCCTTTTACGTCGTAGCAGCCGATGTGCTTTCGGGTGAAGAGATTGTTTTTGAGGAAGGGTCTCTGGCCCAGGCGGTCAGGGCCAGTATCGGTATGATCGGCATCTTCTCACCTTACCAACTGGATGGTCACTATTTGATCGATGGCGGGGCAGTTAATCCCGTGCCGGCCAGTGTTCTGGTGGAGAAGGGGGCCGATATTATTATTGCTTCCAGCGTGATTCCATCCATTGAAGAAGAGCGCGCCAGGGGTCGGGCGGCTGCCCGTCGTTCTACCCACCCCAACTTTTTAGGGGTTCTTAGCAATATGATGGCCATTATGGAGCGGGAGATTGTAAAAACCCGCATGAGCCCGGTTGATGTCTTGATCAAACCGAAAGTAGAAATCTTAACGGCTATGGATTACGACCGGGTAGAAGATTTTTTGCAGTTGGGAAGAGAGGCGACTGAAAAAGAGTTACCCCTGCTTCAACAGATACTTAATTAAACCTGGTCTTTCGTATCGGTAGGGGTGGTGCTAAAACATCAGTCAACCCCAAGGGCTCCCGCTGCCGCCCGGCGGATGCAGCCCTTGGGGTTTCTCATCAGTGATATAAATAGGGGAATGGTCATAGATAACAAGGAAATTACCGAACTTAATGCACAGGTAAGCGCCTTAGAAGCCAGACTTAAAGAAGCCCAAGAACGGATCGAAACCTTAGAAGTCATTCAGGAGATTGACCGTTCACTAACCTCTGAACTGAACCTGGAACCACTGCTCCACAAAATCCTGGCCGGCGCAGTAAAGGTGAGTAAAGCCTCGGCCGGCTCGTTGCTACTCCTTGACGAACTCACCGGAGAACTGGTCTTTGCCGTAGTTGAAGGCGGCGGCGGCGAAAACCTGCAAGGTACCCGTATCTCTCGCGATACAGGGATTGCCGGTTGGGTGGCCGCCCATCAAAAACCCTTGATTGTGGATGATGTGAGCCAAGACCAGCGCTATTATCAAAATATTGCTAAAACCTTTGGAATGAAACTGACATCTTTACTCTGTGTTCCCATGATCTCGCACAATCGAGTGACCGGCGTTCTGCAGGTGGTTCACACTCAGCCCGGCCACTATTTTGGCCCTTCGGAACAAGGATTACTTACTGCCTTTGCCAGTAAAGCAGCAATAAGCCTTGAGAATGCCCGGCTCTATGAGAGCCTTAAAGAGGAACGTGATAAGCTGCTTGTAGTTGAAGATGAGATTCGAAAACGGCTGGCTCGAGATCTTCACGATGGCCCTACCCAATTTGTAGCCGCAATTGTCATGAGCCTGGGTTTTCTTAAAGAGTTAATTCAAAAAACCCCAAAACAGGCCCCGGCCGAAGTTGATTATGCCCACGACCTGGCCGAAAAAACCCTTAGACAGTTACGGACCCTCCTCTTCGATTTGCGACCGGTTATCCTGGAAACGCAAGGCTTGATCCCGGCGCTTGACCTTTACACCGAGCGCCTGCAAGAAACAGATAACCTCAATATTGATCTCATTGTTGAGCATGAATTTAGCCGGTTGAAGACTAAAGCCGAAATGGCCATTTTTGCTGTCATTCAAGAAGCCGTCGCCAATGCCAAAAAGCATGCCCATGCCTCTAAGATCGATTTGATCCTTCGGATTGATGAGCAACAAGATCGATTAGTCGTAACGATAAAAGATAACGGGCAAGGGTTTGATATCCGCGCCGTAACCGAAGGCTATGATAAGCGGGACAGCATGGGCATGATCAATATGCAAGAAAGAGCAGATGCTCTTAATGGTATCCTTAAAATCAATTCCAAAATGGGGCAGGGAACTGAGATAATCTTAAGCCTGCCCCTGGCAGAAAATCTTTTAGATAGATTCAAAGAAAAATGACACCTGTAGACACACAAATAGCCCTTCCTTTCTTTCTCCAACTCCTGCTTGGCCATGTCGTCGGTGATTTTGTGTTACAACCGTATTGGCTGGTTCTGGCCAAAAGAAGTGGTTGGACCGGCCTGATTATTCATGTAGGAGTTGTTACTTTTATCACCAGCATCTTAGCCTGGGGGACCATTCCTAACTGGTGGGTCTGGATGATCGTTCTGTTTCTGGGCCACCTCTTTATCGACCAGTTCCGCACCTTTATTTTTACCGATAATAGCAGAGGCAAAGGGCTGCTGCTCCTTATTCTGGATCAGGTCGCCCACGTCATTCTGATCATCCTCATTGCCTGGGCCGCGACCGGCTGGACCTTTGACACCCTGACGATTCTCCCCAGCCTTCAGGCCCCTCACCAGTACCGTATGTTAGTTTACCTGATTGGATTATTTGCGCTGATAGGGACGGCCCCGGTATTAGAAGCTGAAATTACGGTCGCGGTTTGGGCTGCTCAGGGGCAAGAGGTTAAGCAGACGGTCAAAATAGATACAAACGACCGAGTCTTTGGCGCGCTTGAACGTATCCTGGCCACATTTTTTATCCTGCTAGGCTTAGGCTTACTGGCGCCCCTTGTTTTTTTGCCTCGCCTGGGCTTGATGGTTTATCGAGGCCAGGCCCGCGAAAATCGAACCGCCGTCACCACCAAAGTCGTGACCAGCTTTGCCTCGGCCGTAATTGTAGCCCTGCTGTTAAACACCATCCCTATTCCCGGAATCAACTCTTAGACAATGGCGTCTTCTATACCTCTCCATCCTCACCCAAGATCGCGCTGAAAATAGCCTGTAGCTCCTCTTGCGAATAAAAGTGGATCGTGATTTTGCCGCTATCTTCCTCAGTTCGAGTAAGCTCCACTTTTGTCCCCAATTTAGACTCAAATCTGGCCAGCATGTCTTTGTCATGGGGGCTTAAGACCGGGCGCTTAGGCTTCTCCTCCTGGTTGCCGGCCAGCAGTTGGCGTACCAGCGCCTCTGTTTGGCGCACATTGAGACCGCGCTTAACGATCTGATTAAAAGTCAGCAACTGGTCCCGCGTCTTCTTAAGGCTGAGCAGCGCCCGCGCGTGCCCTTCGGAGATATCGCCGCCGGCCAGGGCCTCTTTGATTTCATTTGGCAAGTTCAACAGCCGGACGGTATTGGCCACAGCCGTTCGGCTTTTGCCAACCCGTTCGGCCACAGCTTCCTGAGTCAGGCCAAATCCGCTCATAAGCTGGGCGTAAGCCTGGGCCTCTTCCAACGGATTCAAATCGGCCCGCTGAATATTCTCCACAATCGCCAGCTCCAACATCTGCTGGGGGGTCGTTTCCTTGACCACAACCGGTACCTTTACCAGCCCGGCCAGGCGGCTGGCCTGCCAGCGCCGCTCTCCGGCAATCAATTGATAAGCTGAACCGACCTGAGTCACCACCAGCGGCTGGATCAACCCGTGTTCGGCAATAGAGTTAGCCAGCTCCTGCAGCTCCTCTCGATCCATCGATTGACGAGGCTGGTGCGGGTTCGGCGAAATCTGATCAACCGGTACCTCCATGATGAGCGATTGGCCCTCTGAACCGGCCTCTTTCGCTGTTCCGGCCATAGGAATCAGGGCGCCCAACCCCTTGCCCAGCCCTCGTCTCTTGGTCATAGCTCAACTTCCCTTCTCAAAATTCGCGCTGCGATCACAGCAGAATTTAAGGTGCGGCAAATTGGCGGCGTACCCGGCTCAACAACTCCTTGGTAATCGCCTCATAAGCCCGGCAGCCCGCCGAATCTGGCGCATAAGCCAAAATATCCTCGCCATAGCTAGGCGCCTCACTCAACCGGATATTCCGGGGAATAATCGTTTTAAAAGCTTCATCGGGAAAATGCTGCTTGATCTCTTTAACCACGTCAGCCGCCAGATTCGTCCGGCTGTCATACATCGTCATAATTACCCCGGCTACGTGTAGACCTGGGTTTAAATTCTCCTGCACAAGCTGAATCGTATAAATCAATTGGCTCAACCCTTCCAGCGCCAGGTACTCGCATTGAACCGGAATGATCACCCCTTGATTGGCCGCGGTCAAGGCATTGATCGTCAGCAACCCCAAACTGGGCGGCGTATCGATAAAAACAAAATCATAATCGTCCAAAACAGGTTGTAAAGCCTTGTGCAAAAATCTTTCGCGGGCCAGCATCTGGACCAATTCCACCTCGGCCGCGGCCAGGTCCGGCCCGGCCGGGGCAATAAAGAGCCGCTCCCGCTTGGTCGGCTTGATGATCTCGGCCAGGGGTGTTTTATTGATGAGCGTATCATAAAGAGAAAGCGTCTCATCTTCCAGCTTCAGGCCCAGGCTAGAGGTAGCATTACCTTGAGGGTCGGCGTCAATCAGCAAAACCCGCGCCTTGCGGGCAGCAATAAAGGCCGCCAGGTTTACCGCCGTCGTGGTTTTGCCCACCCCACCTTTTTG
>Ga0073934_10008823_pt1 | contig 13238 bp, 5 predicted proteins | sample LarsenN4metaG_FD_76834 | JGI IMG/M metagenome (GOLD analysis project Ga0073934, IMG submission 76834) | Hot spring sediment bacterial and archeal communities from British Columbia, Canada, to study Microbial Dark Matter (Phase II) - Larsen... ...
CGGCGTTTCAGCGTTGAATGGCCGGAACATCGACCAGCTTGTGCAGGCGATCGCCGCCAACATCGATCTGGACAAGGCGCCTGCGCAACTGCCCGAGCCGCAGCTTCTGGTTGCGATCGTCGGTAAACGCAACGCCGGCAAGAGCACGCTGGTCAACGCCATCGCCAGGATCTACGAAGACGATCCACAGCGTGTGATCGTCTCAGAGGTGCCCGGGACCACGCGCGACAGCATCGATGTCCGCTTCGAGAAGGACGGCAAGACGCTAGTCGTGATCGACACCGCAGGCGTACGCAAGAAGCGGCAGATGGTGACGCACGACCTGGAGTTCTACAGCTTTCACCGCGCCCAGCGCTCCATCCGCCGGGCTGATGTGGTCATGATGCTTATTGACGGCACCGAACCGCTCAGCGAGCCGGACCGCAAGCTCAGCCAGTACATCGCTGAGCAGTTCAAGCCGGTGCTGCTGGTGGTGAACAAGTGGGACCTGTCGGTCGCCAAGGCGCGGCAGATCCGCGCCGGCACGCCCGACGAGAACATCAGCGATGAGAAACTGATGCAGGAGTTCGAGCAGTACCTGCACACGGAGATGCCGCACCTGAGCTTTGCTCCGGTGGCATTTGTCACCGCCACGGAAGGCAAGAACGTGCAGGCGGCGCTGGACATGGCGCAGCACCTGTTCAAGCAGGCCAACCAGCGGATCGGCACGGGGAGGCTGAACGCGGTGATCAAACAGATCTTCGAGCAGCGGATGCCCAGCACGCCGCGAGGGCAGAGGCCCAAGATCCTGTACGCGACACAGGTGGACGTGGCTCCGCCCACCATCGTGTTGTTCGTGAACGATCCCGAGCTGTTCGATGCCAACTATCAGCGGTTCATCGTGAACCGTTTTCGGGAGCTGTTGCCGTTCGGGCAGGTTCCGATCCGGCTGCTGATCCGGGGCAGGGACGAACGTCAGATCGAGTCGCAGCGAGGCGCCGGTGGCCAGGAGTCGCAAGCGTCTGCCGACGGCGGACAGCGTCCCGCCGAAGCGCCCGGCCGGCCACGGCGCGCATCGCGCACGCAGCGGAAGCCGCAGCAATAGCCCCGCTGCGGTACAATCTCCCCGAACGCAGCCGTCACGGGCAACTCGCACTGTATTGGAGGGCATACCGGCTGTGAGTCAGGACACGGATGAAATCGCACGCAGGCTGGAGCAGACTCGCCGGCGGCTGCTCGATCTGACGCGCGCCAACCGACTGCTCAATCACCGCCCGCGCGGGCAACGAACGCTGCGGATCGTCGAAGAGCGGCCCGCTCAGGTTTTTGATCTCCTGGTCAATCAACTGAAGACCATGCAGTTCCTGGCGCGCGAGGAAGCCCCGCCGGAACTGGCTGGCCGGCTTCCGCCGGAGGATGATCCGGATCGCGAGATTCCGGCGGGCCTGGAAAATCAGCGGCCCGCGCTCAGTCCCGACCAGGTACACGAGCTTTCGCTGCCGCCGATCGCAAGGGGCCACGCCCGGGGAGGCCCGCACGAGGACCGCTGTCTCCAGACGCTGTTGCCCGGGCCGAAGCTTCAAACACGTCTGGTGAAGCTGGCGCGCGAGGCGACCAGCAGTCTTCAGGAGCAGGGGGCCAACATCCTGTACCTGACCCTGGGGGTGGTCAAGTGGCGTGAATCGGATGCCTCGCCCCAGGACACCTGTGCTGCACCGCTTCTGTTCATTCCCGTGTCGCTGTCGCGCCCCAACGTGCAGACGCGACACGGTCTGGCGCTGTTTGACGATGACATCCTGGTCAATCCGTGCCTGCTGGAACTGTGTCGCAGACAATTCAGATTCGAACTGCCGATGTTCGACCCAGAGGCCGAGGATGTGGATCTGGAGCAATACCAGCAGCAGGTCTGCCAGAGCCTCACGCAAATGCCCGGCTGGAGCTACGAGCCGCAGATCAACCTGGGGCTGTTCAGCTTCTCGAAGCTGCTGATGTACCGGGACCTGGATCCGAAGAACTGGCCGGCGGAGAAGCACCTTGCGCGTCACCCGCTGATCCGACTATTCAGCGGCGAATCGATTGACACGGCCGAACTTGGCGAGCCGATTCCCGATCCGGCGTGTCTGGACGAGACAGTGCGTCCCAACGACTGCTATCAGGTGGTGGATGCGGATTCGAGCCAGCAGGCGGCGATCCTGGCGGCCAAACGCGGCGGCAGCATCGTCATCGAAGGCCCGCCCGGCACCGGCAAAAGCCAGACGATCACCAACATCATCGCCGAGTGCTTGTCCGAAGGTCGAAGCGTGCTGTTCGTCGCGGAAAAGTCCGCGGCCCTGGAGGTCGTGAAGCGCCGGCTAGAGAACGTCGGTCTGGGGGATTTCGTGCTCGAGCTGCACAGCCGCAAGGCCAGCAAGAAAGCCGTGCTGGAAGAGCTGCGGCGCGTGCTGGAGCGGCGCGACAGGCCGCGAGTCATGGAGGTCGATGCGGCTGAGCTGGAGCGCGTCCGCCAGCAGCTCAATGACTATCGCAAACAGTTGCATACTCCCATCAGCAGGCTGAACCTCAGTCCATTTCAGGTCATCGGCCGGGCGAGTGCGCTGGCGGACGAACCGGAAGCGGTGGCGCAGCTCGCGGACGTGTTCAACTGGACAGCTCAGGATCTGAGCGACGCCCGCGAAAAGCTCTCGCGGCTCGACGCGCGACTGACACGCACAGGAGACCCGAGCCATCATCCCTGGCGAGGAGTTCGCCTGGACAATGTGGATCTGCATACCCGCCAGCAGGTTGTCGCGGCTGCCAGATCGCTTGCGGTTTCGCCGCTGAAGCTGCTTGAATCCGCGCGATCGCTGGCGTTGTGCCTGGGCGCGCACGAGCCCAGGACGGTGGCGCAGATTCAAACGCTCCTGAATGATGCGGCACTTTTGCTCGATGCTCCCGTGATCGCGCCCGGGCTGGTTGCCGACGAACGCTGGGATTGCCCGACTGCGGAGCTGAAACAGTGGCTTGCCGACGGCATCGAACGATCCACCCACAAGGCGCGATGGGCGGCGGCGTTTCACCCCGACGCCGAGATGATGGACTGGACACAAGTCCTTCATCGCAGACGCGTGCACGGCGGTTCGATCCTGCGGATTCTGCGACCCTCCTGGCGGCGCGACACCGCATCGATCCGCAGCAGGCTTCTCGATCCTGCCAGACTCCCGCCTCTGCAAGAGCAGATCGGCTTGCTGGAGGCGCTGGTGAGCAGCGCAAGACTGCGGCAGCGCATCGAATCGCTCCAGGCGCGGTATGCGCCGCAGTTCGGCGACGCCTGGCGCGGCATCGACGGCGAATTTCAACACCTGGGGCGACTGGCTGATACGCTGCCGACCGTGCGGCAGGCCATCCGCGCCTCGCGAATCCAGCTCGATGCCGCGCAGCGAATTCTGGGCAGCGACCGCCGCGACGACCTGCGCCAGGCCGCCGCGCAGGTTCGGCAGGACCTACAGCGGCTTGGCGATGACCTGAAGCACTGGCTGAACGTCGTGCGCAGCGACGAGCAGACCTGGCTGAGGCAACCCCTCGCTCAGACAAATCTGGCGGAATTGCACACGCGCGTTGCATCACTGCCCGGACAGATCGATTTGCTTCAGGACTGGGCAGATCTTCGCCTCAGCTACGCCGAGTGCAGCGATCCGAAGTTTGTGCAGTTCACGAAGTGGGCGTTGGCACACGATCGCGCGGCGACGGCGGGGCACCTCGTCAACATCTTCGATCGCCACTTCTACCGCACGTGGCTGGATGCAGCCTTCGCGCAGCTTCCGGCACTGCGAAGTTTTCGCGGCCAGGACCACAAGCAGCTTGTCGAGCGATTCCGCGGGCTGGATACCGAGTGGCTCCGGGCCAGCCGCGCACGGCTGAGCGCCCTGGTGGCCGAAAAACGCCCCGACTTTGACCACGCCGCGCACCGGCAGTCCATGCTCGGTATCGTCCAGGCCGAAATCCGCAAAAAGGCGCGGCACATGCCGCTGCGCAAGCTGCTGGCGGTGGCGGGCGACGTGATCAAGGCCGTCAAACCCTGCTTCATGATGAGCCCGCTTTCGGTAGCGCAATACCTTGAGCCCGGCCGGATCGAGTTCGACGTGGTGATCTTCGACGAGGCCAGCCAGGTCGAACCCGCCGACGCCTACGGCGCCGTCGCGCGGGGCAGGCAACTGATCCTCGTCGGCGATGAGCGGCAGCTTCCGCCCACGCCGTTTTTCACCAAACTGGACCTGGACGACTCCACCGACGGCGACGAGGAATCCGCCCAGGTCCTGGCGGGGGACCTGGAAAGCATCCTCTCGCTGGGCGTGGTGCGTTTGCCGGCCCGCAACCGCTCGATGTTGCGATGGCATTACCGATCCCGGCACGCCAGTCTCATCAGCTTCTCCAATCACAAGTTCTACGACGACCTGTTGCGGGTCTTCCCAAGCCCGCACACCGACTGCTCGGAACTGGGGCTGGCATTTCATTTTGTTCCGGACGGCGTGTATTACCGCGGAACCGGCCGGCACAACCCGCGCGAGGCGCAGCTCGTCGCCCGCGCCGTGATCCAGCATGCCATCGAACACCCGGGGCTGTCGCTGGGTGTCGGAACGCTGAATCTGCCCCAGCAGCGCGCCATCGAAGATGAAATTGAACGTCTGCGGCGACAGGAGCCGGATGATCGCGTCGAGCAGTTCTTCGCCGCCCATGAGCAGGAACCCTTTTTCGTCAAGAACCTGGAGAACATCCAGGGCGACGAGCGGGATGTGATCTTCATCAGCATCGGCTATGGCAAAGACCCCAGCGGTCATATGACCGCGCACTTTGGAGCGCTGAACGCGGACGGAGGCTGGCGACGGCTGAACGTGCTGGTGACCCGCGCTCGGCGGCGATGCGTGGTGTTCAGTTCCATCCGCAGCGACGACATCGACCTGAGCAAGACCCAGGCACGTGGAGTGGTGGCATTGAAGGAATACCTGTATGCCGCCGAGCATGGACGCCTGATCGATCTTGCTCCGCCGGGCGCAGATCATCATTCACCTTTCGAGGCCGAGGTATGCCGGGCGCTGCGTGATCGCGGCTGGACTGTGCATGCGCAGGTGGGCTGTGCCGGTTTTGCGATCGATCTGGCGGTGGTGGATCCAAATCATCCGGGGCGATATCTGCTGGGGATCGAGTGCGACGGCGCCACGTATCACAGTTCGCCGACGGCGCGCGACCGCGACCGCCTGCGACAGGAGGTGCTGGAGCGGCTGGGGTGGAAGGTTCAGCGCATCTGGTCTACCGACTGGTTCCGCCGCCGCGACCAGATCATTCGTGATCTGCATGATCAGTTGGCAAGAGTGCGGGACGAGCCACCAGCCGCGCCTGCGGCGCGGAATGATCGATCTGCACCGGCAGCGCCGCCGATTGTGGTGGCGGGTGCAAGCGACCTCCCGGAGCACACGGTCGGCGAGGAGCGGGTCCTCGCTGGCTCATCGCTGCGGCGACGGCACGAGCGCCTGGTCGATCCCGAGTCAATTAGGCCGCAGGACATCCGGCAGGCGATCCTGACCGTGCTGGCCAAGGAGTTCGGCATGTCGGCCGAGGCGCTGGTGCAGCGCACGGCCAGGTACCTGGGCTTTGGTCGTGCCGGCAGGCGAATCGCCGAGGACATTGAACAACAGATCGAGTCGCTGCTGCGCCAAGAGCAGATCTGCCGCGACGATCACGGCGTGCTGAAGCTCTGTCAGTCGAACACGTGACGCAGGATCACGTCGCGCACGTCGGTGGCGGGCAACGAATCGACGGGCACAAGCGATGGTTCGGAGCTGATCAGCAGCGGCCCGACGCCTGGATCGACCGGCGCCCGGCCGTGAGAGCCGCGAACCAAAGTCGCATCCAGCGGGATCACCTCCAGCAGCGAGCGAAAGCCGAGCCTGCGCTTCAGCAGCGTCCAGGCGATCTTCAGCTTCGGCGCCGGCAGCCCGGGATCGAAAAACAGCTCCACCGGGTCGTAGCCGGGCTTGCGATGGATGTCCACCGTCCGCGCGAAGTCCGGCGCCCGATCATCGTCCAGCCAGTAGTAATAGGTGAACCACGCATCCGGCTCGGCCACGGCGATCAGCTCGCCGCTGCGCGGATGATCCAGCCCGACGGCCCGCTGCGCATCGCGATCGAGTACGTCCGCGACGCCCGGGGTACCGCACAGAACCTGCCGCACCTCCGGCAGTCTGGAGTGATCGTTCACGTAAACGTGAGCCACCTGATGGTCGGCCACGGCGAACGCGGCGCTGGCGCCGGCGTCGAGAAGCTCGCGCTGCAATTCGGTTCGTACTGTCAGCAGCTTGTGCTGCCGCAACACGCGGTTGAGGTGGACCGGGCGGCTTACCGGCGTGACTCCGTACTCGCTCAGAATGATCAGGCGGGCGTGCGCGGTCTTCTGGAAGTGATCCAGTAATCCGCAGATCACGTTGTCGAGTTCATTCGCCTCCCCGTCGATGCGCGGATCATCGGGCCCAAACTTCTGTAGCCCGTAATCGAGATGCGGCAGATAGATCAGTGTCAGCGTCGGATTGAACCGGGCATCGACCTCGACGGCGGCATCGGCGATCCAGCGCGTCGATTCGATCGACGTGCCCGGACCCCAGAACCGGAACAGCGGAAACTGCGGCAGGATATGCTGCTGCCAGGATCGCACCCAGGCCGGATGAGTCCACAGATCCGGGATCTTTCTTCCATCGGCGGGATACATGGGCCGCGGCGTGATCGTCACGTCGCAGGTCGAGTACATCGCATACCACCAGAAGAGATTGGCGCAGGTGAACGATGGATCGTGCTTCCGCGCGATGTCCCAGACGCGCGGGCGCTGCACGAGCTTATCGCTCTGCTGCCAGAAACGCACCTCGCAGGTGTCGCGAAAGTACCAGCCGTTGCCGACGATTCCATGCTCGCGCGGCAGCGTGCCGGTCAGATACGTTGCTTGAACGGTGCATGTGACGGCAGGCAGCACATGCCCGATCGCTGCGACGCGACCCGCGGCGGCGAAGCGGCGCAGACACGGCATCCGCGCAAGCAGCTTGGGCGTGAGACCCACGGCGTTGATGACGACGGTCTTGTGCATCACCTGTGTCACACGCGTCCCGCCTGCGCTGAGTACTCTCGGATCTGAGCAGGTCGGCGACGCGGCGTTTGTTGACTCGACGCGCACCCTGCACGGCCGCGACGGGCGTGACGCGAGTCACTGCCCGGGATCGTATCACGCACAGCGGAGGCGTGATACATTGCGCGGATGCTTCGAGTAGACGTTGTGCCGTTGCCGGCAGGATTGCAGCCGGCGCATGTGGCGGATCGCTCGGTTGTGGTCTTCGATGTGCTGCGGGCGACGACAACGATCGTGTCGGCGCTGGCGGCGGGGGCGCGGCAGGTGCGGGTATTCGATTCCCTCGACGCCGCCCGAAGCGCCGCCCGTTGCTTCGATGGGCCAAAGCTGCTGTGCGGCGAGCAGCGGTGCCTGCCGCCTGAGGGATTCGATCTGGGCAACAGCCCCGGACACTTTACGGCGGATCGGGTTGGCGGTCGGACGGTTTTTCTCAGCACGACCAACGGAACGCGCGCGATCGTCGCGGCGCGCGGGGCGAAGAGATTGTTCGTGGCGGGCCTGGTCAACGCCGCCGCAACGGCGCGGGCGCTCGCTGGCGAGGCTCGAGACGTGACCCTGCTGTGTGCCGGCACGAACGGGCGGCGGGCGGTTGAAGATCTGATCGGCGCCGGCGCGGTGGCGGCTGCGCTGGAGAGGTTTGGAATTGTTGAACATTCATCAAACACGACGAGGCGGACGATCCGACTGTTTCACGACAGCCGCAGCCGGCTCAGCGAGGTGCTCCGAAACACCCAGGGTGGCCAGAACGTACGCAACGTCGGGCTCGATGCAGACATCGACTTCGCGGCGCGCATCGATGCCTTCGATTTGGTGGCGCAGGTAATCGGCGATCCGCCGGTCGTGCGAGCGGTCACGAAAAGTTCACCGGTTTGACGGCGTCTTTTCGCAGTGCCTAGCATCCAACCCATGCCTCACGCAGACCTGTGCCTCTCGGTCATCGTTGCCATACTCCTTGCATCCGCGGCGGCGGGGCAGATGGGCCCGCAACAGGTCCTGGTTGCGCCCGTCGAGAAGCGCAGCATCGAGCTGACGCAGCCGCTGGTGGCGTCGGTCGAGCCGGTGATGCGCAGCACCGTCGCCGCCGAGCAGGAGGGTCTGGTTGCCCACAGAACCTTCGATGACGGACAGCGGGTTGAAAAGGATCGGCCCTTGGCGCGCGTCAACACCGACCTTCTGGAGATCGAGCGGCAGGCGGCCGAGGCGCAACTTCATTCGCTGGAAGCGGAGCTGGCGTGGGCAAAGGCGGACCTGGCCAACGCGCAGCGCGAGGCGGCGCGGGTGAGCCAGCTCTATCAGACGCAGGTGGCGCCGGAAAAAGAATACCGTGACACGCTGGCGCGCAGCGAAATGGCCGCCGCCGTGGTCAACTCGCGTGCTGCCAGCCTGGCTGCCAAGCGCGCCGAGCTTCAGCGCCTGGACCTGATGATCGGCAAAGGCACGACCCGCGCGCCGTTCGACGCCGTCGTCGCCAGACGATACGTCGAAATCGGCCAGTGGATCGAAAAGGGCGATGCCGTCGCCGATCTGGTCCGGCTGGATCCGCTGTTTGTTCAGGTGAATGTTCCGGAGTATCTGGTGGCACGTCTGACGGAGGGCGATCAGGCCAGCGTCACGATCGACGCGCTCGATGGCCAGTCGTTCAGCGGCAGGGTCGAGCAGATTCTGCCCGAGGCCGACCCGGCCAGTCGCACGTTTCGCGTGAAGATCCTGCTGCCCAACCCACAGTATCGGATTCGTCCCGGCTTTTTCGCGCGGGCGGTGATCGTGACCCGATCGGACAAGCCGGTGTTTCTGGTGCCGCGGGATGCGGTGATCTCCCAGGGACCCGGATCGCACGTAGTCGTGGCGCGCGACAACAAGGCCACGATCGTGCCGGTGGTGCTCGGATCGGGTCTGGGCGAGAAGATCGCCGTCTCAGGAGAGCTTGTGGATAACGATCTCGTCGTGATCCGGGGGAACGAAGGCCTGATGCCCGCAACGCCCCTGATGGTGATGGGCGGTGCCGCCGCCGGCGCGGATCAGGCAGCAACGCACCCGAAGAACTGACCGCCTCTGCCTTGATCCGGGGTGACGGCGGGGCAGAGGCATCTGCTGATCCTTCTGAAGGGACAGACATTCTGGCCAGGCGTGGATTTCAAATGTCGTTTATCGAACGCTGCATCCGTCAACCCGTCGCCATCGCGGTGGTTGTTTTGCTCGTGGTCATCTTCGGGATGATCGGCTTGCTGCGCGTGCCGGTGCAGCTTACCCCCAACGTCGATCAGCCGGTCATTTCCGTCACCACGCGCTGGTTCGGCGCCAGTCCGCAGGAAATTGAGCAGGAGATCCTCCAGGAACAGGAGGAGGTGCTCAAGACCCTCAGCGGGCTGCGGCAGATGACCAGCGAGGCGTTCGAGGGCGAAGGATCGGTGCGACTGGAGTTTTACGTCGGCGTGGATAAGCAGGCGGCGCTGAACGAGGTCCGCGACAAGCTGAGTCAGGTGCCGGAATATCCGCCGCAGGTCGATCGCCCGGTCATCGAATCGGTGGACAGCAGCTCGCGCGACTGGATCGCCTGGATGCTGGTCCGTCCGCTGGACAACGACCCGGCCAACGTGAAGCCCGGGCCGGGTTTCAGCGGCGACGTGACGGAGCTTCAAACGTTTCTGGAGGATTTCGTCAAGCCGGAGCTGGAGCGTGGCGAGGGGGTGGAGTCGGTGCAGGTTCTGGGTGGCCGCGAGCGCGAGATGCAGGTTCGGGTGGACATGCAGAAGCTGGCGGCGCGCGGGATCACCGTCGATCAGTTGGTCGAGGCGCTGCGGCAGGAGAACCTCAACGTCAGCGCCGGCGCGATCCCATTGGGCAAGCGCGACATCTCGGTCCGCGCCATGGGCCAGTACGACGATCCCGAGCAGATTCGCAACACCGTTGTTGGCTGGACCGCTGCCGGGGCGCCGGTGTATGTGCGCGACGTGGCCGAGGTGGGCATCGGCTTCAAGCGGCAGGTGTCGTTCGTGCGCTCCGAAGGCCAGGACGTGATGGCCCTGAACGCCAAGCGCGAAACCGGCACGAACGTGCTGACAGTTATGCAGAACCTCAAGCGGCAGATCGAGAAGGTCAACCGCGAGATTCTCGGTCCAAAGGGGTGGGGCCTGGAGCTTGATCAGGTCTACGACCAGACCGTCTACGTCGATCGGGCCGTGACGCAGGCGGCGGACGACCTGCTGCTGGGCGCGGCGCTGGCGGCGGTGGTGCTGTTTTTGACGCTGCGCAGTGTCGGGGCGACGCTGGTCGTGTGCATCTCGATCCCCATCAGCGTGATCGGCACGTTCCTGGGCATGGCGCTGACCGGGCGAAACCTGAACGTGATCAGCATGGCGGGGCTGAGCTTCGCGATCGGCATGGGCGTGGACAACACCATCGTCGTGCTGGAGAACATCTTCCGCCACCGCGAGATGGGCAAGGACCGCCTTCGCGCTGCTGTGGATGGCGCCAGGGAAGTCTGGGGCGCGATCGTCGCCGCGACGCTGGCCAACATCGCCGTCTTCCTTCCGGTCGTGTTCATTCGCGAAGAAGCCGGGCAGCTCTTCAAGGACATCTCCATCGCGATCAGCATCTCGCTGCTGCTGTACATGGCGGTCAGCCCGACGGTGATTCCCGTGCTGGCGACGCTGTTCCTGCGCAGGATGCCCGGCGGGTTCGTCGAAAAGGGGGAGCAGATGTCCGAAGAGCCGACGCAGACGCTGTTGGGGCGGCTGACTCGGCCGATCTCCCGCGCCGGCGCCAGGCTTTCGCACGCGTTCTACGCGCTGGTGTTGTGGTTGACGCATGGCCTGGTGCGGCGGGTGGTGCTGGTGGTGGCGATGATCGGCGCCGCCACCCTGGCCAGCGCGCTGCTCATTCCGCCGCGAACCTACCTGCCCTCGGGCAATCAGAACCTCATCTTCGCGTTCGTGCTCACACCGCCGGGATACGCCGTCGAGGAATACCGGCAGATGGCATATCACGTCGAGCGCGCGCTTCGCCCGTGGTGGGAGGCAAAACCGGGGTCGGACCAGCTCAGGCAACTTCAGGATGCCTGGAAGCAGGCGCGGGATCAGGTGCTGGTCCCGATGATGCAGCAGCAGCTTGCGGGGATGGAGCAGATGCTGGCGGCGCAGAACAAGCCTCCGCAGGAGATCGCCGCCGCCACGGCGCAGACCAGAAAGGAGCTGGAACGTCTGAGGAACTCTGAGCCGCCCGCGGGCATCGACAACTTCTTCTTCGTCATCTATCAGGGCATGGTGTTCATGGGCGCCACGAGCAATGACCCGGAGAATGTGGGGTCGCTGGCGTACCTGTTCCAGCAGGCGACGCAGGGCATCCCCGGGACATTCGGTGTGGCGCAGCAGGCGACGATCTTCGACCTGGGCGACAGCTTCGGCACGACGGTGGATGTGAACCTCTCGGGTGAGCAGATCCAGACCGTCCGCAGCGCTGCGGCGACCGTGCAGGGCATGATCATGGGCAATCTCGGCACCTTCCCGGTGCCCAACCCGCAGAACTTCGCGCTGGGGCGGCAGGAGACCCGCGTGCTGCCCGATCGGATCCGCGCCGCGTCGGCGGGGATCACCACCTCCACCATCCGCCGAGCCACGCAGATCGCCGTCGATGGAGAAGTCATCGGCGACTATCGTGAAGGCGCCAAGTCGATCGATCTGACCGTCGTGGCGCAACGGCCGGCGGACCGCGGCGTGGAGGCGCTGCGCGATCTGCCGCTGGCGGGACGCAGCGGGTGGGTCATGCCGCTGTCGCAGGTGGCGGACTTCGTCCAGACCGACGCCCCGCAACGCATCCGCCGCATCGAAGAACTTCCCGCCGTTACGCTTTCGGTCCCCGTCCAGCAGAATCAGACCGTCCAGCAGGTGGAGGATTCGATCTGGCAGGCGGTGATCGAGCCGGCGCGAAAGCAGGGACTGATTCCGTTGGAGATCAACATCCGCACCTCCGGCTCTGCCGCCAAGCTCAGCCAGTTCATGCGCGCGTTCATCCCCGGTTTCGTGCTGGCGGCGGTGATCACGTACCTGCTGCTGGCGGCGCTGTTCGAGAGCTGGCTGCACCCGTTCGTGATCATCATGAGCGTGCCGTTCGCGCTGGTGGGAGGATTCCTGGGGCTGCGGCTGATGCACGAATATCAGCCCGACATCCAGCTTGACGTGCTGACGATGCTTGGCTTCGTCATCCTCATCGGCACGATCGTGAACAACCCGATCCTGATCGTGCACCAGGCGCTGAACTACCTGCGCGAAGGCCTGGACCGCCAGCACGCCATCGCCCTGAGCACACAGACGCGTGTTCGCCCGATCTTCATGAGCGTGATCACGTCGGTGGCCGGGATGGCGCCGCTGGTGTTGCTGGGTGGGGCCGGCTCGGAACTGTATCGCGGGCTTGGTGCAGTGGTGATAGGCGGGTTGCTGCTGAGCACGGTGTTCACGCTGTTCCTCACGCCGACGTTGATGAGTCTGGCCCTGGACGCGCAGGCGGGCATTCGGCATCTGCTGCACCGCCAGCGCAGACCCCTCCCTCCGCGCGATGGGGCTCGGGTCGAAGACCTGCGCCAGGTCCCTGCGTCGGGTCACAACCCCGCCCAGCCCGTCCTGTCCCGCTCACCGTCGGCGGAGCAGGCGTAACTCTGCCTGCCGTGTTCCTGGGCGCAGAACACCCAGCCGGGTCTGCGCCATTACCAAAGCCCTGTGCCGAATACACGATCTGGCCGCAGATTGTGGGCGGCAACCCGACCGACGGCAAGTGATCCGCAACGCCGCAGACAGAAACTGTCCGTTCGACCAGCCACACCTTCGCGTGGGCGATCTGACGTGGCACGACCCGCCACACTACAAAGCGTCGCATGGAAGCAATCGGACACGAAACGGCCCAGGTTTCAGGTTTGGCGTGAGCGGGTTGTGGCTCAGCAGGCGTCGGACCAGTCGATCCGAGCCTGGTGCAGGCAGATTCGCCTTCACAAGCAGGCGACTCGACGATGATCTGGATTGGCGTGCCCTCACGCGTCCCGGCCACGATGATTCGGCCCCGGCGCCCGACCAGTCAATGGCGACAACGCGTCGGTCGCCAATCGGATAGCTCGTGCAACATCTGC
>Ga0073934_10008824_pt1 | contig 13237 bp, 10 predicted proteins | sample LarsenN4metaG_FD_76834 | JGI IMG/M metagenome (GOLD analysis project Ga0073934, IMG submission 76834) | Hot spring sediment bacterial and archeal communities from British Columbia, Canada, to study Microbial Dark Matter (Phase II) - Larsen... ...
CGCACCGTCAGCCGCCTCGAGGAAATGCGCAGCGCCGACTACCTTGCCGAAGGCCACGGCGCGGCCTAGCGTCCGGCGCGAATCCGGAGGGGATATTTCCATGCGCCTGCTGCTCGCCGCCTCACTGCTCGCCCTGTCAACCGCCGCGTTCGGCCAGTCCGTGCCCGGCATCGTTGCCCAGCCGACCAAGCTGGAGCCGAAATGGCAGGCCAAGACGCGGGAAATTTATGAGACTTCGGTAGAGATCCCGACGGTCGCCGGCCGCAACCAGGTGCCGAAGCTGGCCGACTATCTGGCGGGGCAGTTGAAGGCGGCGGGCTTTGCCGCCGACGACATCAAGATCATGGCCTATGAGGGCACCGAGCCCAATGACAAGACCGTCGCCCTGATCGCCCGCTGGCGCGCCGACAGGCCGGTGGCGAAGCCGATCCTGCTGATGGCGCACATGGACGTGGTCGAGGCCAAGCGCGAGGACTGGAAGCAGGACCCGTTCGAATTCATCGAGCGCGACGGCTATTTCTACGGCCGCGGCAGCTACGACAACAAGGCGGGGATGGTCGGGCTGGTCGCCTCCTTCCTGAAGCTGAAGGCGGCCGGCTGGAAGCCCAGGCGCGACCTCATCCTGTTCTTCACCGGCGACGAGGAAACCGGCGGCCGCGGCGCGGCGCTGGGCGCCAAGGAATGGCGGCAGCTGACCGATGCCGAATATGCGCTCAACAGCGACGGCGGCGGCGGCGCCTTCCAGGCCAATGGCTCGTCCCTGGGCTTCGGCCTGCAGACGGCGGAAAAGACCTACCAGAGCTTCGAGTTCACCGTCCGCAACAAGGGCGGCCATTCCAGCCGCCCGCGGCCCGACAACGCCATTTACGAACTGGCGACGGCGCTCAAGAAGCTGGAGTCCTACCGTTTCCAGCCGATGCTCAACGAAACGACCCGCGCCTATTTCACCGCCCGCGCCGCGCAGGAGGGCGACAACGCGCTCGGGCGTGCGATCCGCGCCTGGCTCGCCAACGAAAAGGATGCCGCGGCGGCCGATGCGATCGAGGCCAATGAGCTGGAGGTCGGCCTGACGCGTACCCGCTGCGTCGCCACCGAGCTGCAGGGCGGCCATGCCGACAATGCGTTGCCGCAAATGGCGCAGGCGACGGTCAACTGCCGGATCATGCCGGGCATCAGCCCCGACGCGATCGAGGCCGAGCTGGAAGCGCTGGTCGGCAAGGGCATCGAGGTCGAAAAGACCCGCAGCTATGTCGGCCGGCCGACCCCCGTGTCGCCGCTGCGCGCCGACATCACCAAGGCCTACCAGGATGCGGTGCGCGCGCTCAACGGACCGAACGTTCCGGTCATTCCGTTGATGTCGACGGGCGCCACCGACGGCGCGTTCTTCCGCGAACAGGGCCTGCCGGTCTACGGCATCGACGGCAGCTGGGTGATCTCGCCGGAGGACGAGCGCGCCCATGGGCTCGACGAGCGCATGCCGGTGCGCGCCGTCTACGACAATGTCGTCTTCTGGGAGATGGTGCTCAAGCAGCTGGCCGGCAAATAGAATGGGGCCGCCCTTGCGGGCGGCCCCAATTCCATTGCTCGGGTCGAAACCACTTAGTGGATCAGCGCCCGGATCACCGACTCGACGAGGCGGGTGCGCGGGTCGACGCTGTAGAGATAGCCGTCGCGGTAATAATAGCGGTTGGCCGGATCGAGCCCGTACTGGGTGCGCCAGTCGAGCGGCACCTGGTTGTAGGTCCACGGGCGATAATTGCCGTTCCAGCGATCGCCGATGTCGAAACGCTTCTTGGCGATGCCCGGCGGCAGGCAGCCGTTGTTCTTCTTGGCGAGGCCCGGCGGGCAATTGCCGTTGCCCCAGAAATTGGCCGTCGCATGGCCCTGGTAGACTTTGTGGGCATGCTTGCCCTGCTTGCCCTGGTGCACCGACTGGCCGTGCATGGCCTGGTTGCCGTGGCCCTTGTTCTTGCCGGGGTCGGCGGCGGCCGGGGCGGCGAAGGCAAGCGCCGCGGCGCCCGCGGCGAGGAGAATCTTGTACATCATGGAAATCCTTTCTGGATGGCACTCTTCTGCCCCGCAACGCATGAACGGGCGCTGATGGTCCCGTTCATCGCGGCGTCGGCGGTTGCGAGGACCACATCTCCGGTCTAGAGCGCCCGCGACTTCCCGCGCGCCCGCGCGGCCCCATGTAGGAAAAAGGGACCCAGCCCGCTTATGGCTCGCAAGAAAATCGCCCTGATCGGCGCCGGAATGATCGGCGGGACGCTCGCCCACCTCGCCGCCAAGCAGGAAATGGGCGACATCGTCCTGTTCGACATCGCGGAAGGGATTCCGCAGGGCAAGGCGCTGGACCTGTCGCAGTGCGGCCCGATCGAAGGATTCGACGCCAGGATCACCGGCACCAACGATTATGCTGACATCGCCGGCGCCGACGTGGTGATCGTCACCGCCGGCGTGCCGCGCAAGCCGGGCATGAGCCGCGACGACCTGCTCGGCATCAACCTCGGCGTGATGAAGCAGGTCGGCGCAGGCATCAAAGCCCACGCACCCGACGCCTTCGTCATCTGCATCACCAATCCGCTCGACGCGATGGTCTGGGCGCTGCGCGAATTTTCCGGCCTGCCGCACAACAAGGTGGTCGGCATGGCGGGTGTCCTCGACAGCGCCCGCTTCGCCACCTTCCTGGCTCAGGAGTTCGAAGTCTCGGTCCGCGACGTCAACGCTTTCGTGCTCGGCGGCCACGGCGACACGATGGTCCCGGTCACCAGCTACACGACTGTTTCAGGCATCCCCGTCGACGATTTGGTCAAGATGGGCCGCTCGACCAGGGAGCGCATCGACGCCATCGTCCAGCGCACCCGCGGCGGCGGCGGCGAGATCGTCGGCCTGTTGAAGACCGGAAGCGCCTATTACGCCCCCGCGACCAGCGCCATCGCCATGGCCGAGGCTTATCTCGGCGACCAGAAGCGCATCCTTCCTTGCGCCGTCTACGTCGAGGGCAAGTATGGCCTCGACGGCCTTTATGTCGGCGTTCCGACCGTCATCGGCGCGGACGGCGCGGAAGAAGTGATCGAAATCGCGCTCGACGACGAGGCAAAGCAGAACTTCCAGGTCAGTGTCGATGCGGTCAAGGAGCTGCTGGTGGCATGCAAGCAGATTGACGGATCGCTGGCCTGATGTTTGAAGACCATTTCATTCTTGCAATGCTGGGCATGCTCGGCGCTGCGCCGCAGTTGGTGGCTGCACGGCTAGGCCGTTTACGCCTTGCCCATGCAATCGCGTGGGGATGGTTAGTACTCTCTATTTTGGCTGCGCTTCAATTTCGGCCGCACGCACCCCTCCATTTTGTTGGATTCTGGTCTGGCTGGGCGGCGGGACTACTCGCCCTTGCGCTGCTTGGACCTCTTCAAGTCGCGAAGGCTAAGTAAGAATGTCCATTCTCGTCGACCGTTCGACCAAGGTCATCACCCAGGGCATGACCGGCGAGACCGGCACCTTCCACACGCAGCAGGCGCTCGCCTACGGCACGCAGATGGTCGGCGGCGTCACGCCGGGGAAGGGCGGCACCACCCACCTCGATTTGCCCGTCTTCGACACGGTGCGCGAGGCGGTCGAGGCGACCGGCGCCACCGCTTCCGTCGTCTATGTCCCGCCGCCCTTCGCCGCCGATTCGATCCTTGAGGCGATCGATGCCGAGGTGCCGCTGATCGTCGCCATTACCGAGGGCGTGCCCGTCCTCGACATGGTCAAGGTCAAGCGCGCGCTCGACGGCAGCAAGTCGCGGCTGATCGGGCCCAATTGCCCCGGCGTGCTGACGCCCGAGGAATGCAAGATCGGCATCATGCCGGCCAACATCTTCAAGAAGGGCAGCGTCGGCATCGTCTCGCGCTCCGGCACGCTGACCTACGAGGCGGTGTTCCAGACGACCAACGAAGGCCTCGGCCAGTCGACCGCGGTCGGCATCGGCGGCGATCCGGTCAAGGGCACCGAGTTCATCGACATGCTCGAGATGTTCCTCGCCGACGACGAGACCAAGTCGATCATCATGATCGGCGAGATCGGCGGCAGCGCCGAGGAGGACGCGGCCCAGTTCCTCGCCGACGAGAAGAAGAAGGGCCGCTGGAAGCCGACCGTCGGCTTCATCGCCGGCCGCACGGCGCCGCCGGGTCGCCGCATGGGCCACGCCGGCGCCATCGTCTCGGGCGGCAAGGGCGACGCGGAATCGAAGATCGCGGCGATGGAGGAGGCTGGAATCCGGGTCAGCCCAAGCCCATCTGAGCTCGGAACGACGCTGGCCGCGCTGCTGAAGGGCTGAAATGCACGAATTCGAACCGGGACCGAGCTGGGCGCGGCCGCACTGGCCGGTGGCCGAGCTCGACCCGGTGAATGCCGGGCTCGACCCGACCGAAGCGGAGATCGCGCCGGTCGCCGAAAAGGCGAAGGCCGCCGCGGAGGCCGCCGGCGCCGACCCTGACGCGGTCCGCCGCGCCGCCGACGATTCCATCCGGGCGATGATGCTGATCCGCACCTATCGGGTGCGTGGCCACCTGGCGGCGAACCTCGACCCGCTCGGCCTTCATCGCAGCGAAATCCCCGCCGACCTGACGCCGGCCGGCCACGGCTTTGGCGAAACCGACCTCGACCGGCCGATCTATCTCGGCGGCGCGCTGGGCTTCACCTACGCCAGCATCCGCCAGCTGGTCGCCATGCTCCAGTCGACCTACTGCGGCCACATTGGCTTTGAATATATGCACATCAACGACCTGGGGGAGCGGCGCTTCATCCAGGACCGGATCGAGGGCGCCGAGGAGACGGTCCGCTTCACGCCCGAGGGCAAGCGCTCGATCCTCGAAAAGGTCATCCACGGCGAGCAATGGGAAAAATTCCTCGCCAGGAAATATGTCGGCACCAAGCGCTTCGGCCTCGACGGCGGCGAATCGATGATCCCGGCGCTGGAAGCGGTGATCAAATATGGCGGCCTGACCGGAGTCGAGGAGATTGCGCTCGGCATGGCCCACCGCGGGCGTTTGAACGTCCTCTCCAACGTCATGGGCAAGCCCTATCGCGCCATTTTCCACGAATTTGCCGGCGGCGCGACCAACCCGGCCGACGTCGGTGGGTCGGGCGACGTGAAATACCATTTGGGTACCAGCAGCGACCGCGAGTTCGACGGGGTCAGCGTGCATTTGTCGCTGCTGCCCAACCCGTCGCACCTGGAAGCGGTCGACCCGGTGGTGCTGGGCAAGGCGCGGGCGTCGCAGACCATCAAGGGCGACCGGGACGGCGACACCGTCCTTCCGATCCTGCTCCACGGCGACGCCGCCTTCGCCGGCCAGGGCATCGTCGCCGAATGCTTCGGCTTTTCCGGCCTGCCCGGTTACGAGACCGGCGGCACCATCCATTTCATCATCAACAACCAGGTCGGCTTCACCACCAGCCCGCAGTTCGCGCGGTCCTCGCCTTACCCCTCCGACATCGCCAAGTCGGTCCAGGCGCCGATCCTGCACGTCAACGGCGACGATCCGGAAGCGGTCACCTTCTGCTGCAAGCTGGCGATCGAGTTCCGGCAATGCTTCAACCGCGACATCGTCATCGACATGTGGTGCTATCGCCGCTTCGGCCACAATGAAGGCGACGAGCCCAGCTTCACCCAGCCCTTGATGTACGCGGCGATCAAGCAGCACCCGCCGGTCAGCGAGATTTACGGCAAGCGGCTGCTGGCCGAGGGCGTCGTCGACCAGGCCTGGATCGACAAGACGACGGCCGACTTTACCGCCCTGCTGGAGCAGGAGTTCGAAGCCGGCAGCAGCTATCTGCCCAACAAGGCCGACTGGTTCGAAGGCCGCTGGGCGGGCCTGGGCAAGCCCGACGAGCCGGTGATGGGCCGCCGCAATACCGCCACTGCGCTCAGCGACGAGACCTATGACCAGGTCGCCAGGGTGCTGACGACGGTTCCCGAAGGCCTTTCCATCCACAAGACGCTGGCCCGCATCCTCGACGCCAAGCGCCAGGCGCTGGACAGCGGCGAAGGCATCGACTGGGCGACCGCGGAAGCGCTCGCTTTCGGCTCGCTGCTCGCCGAGGGCCAGAGCGTGCGCCTGTCGGGCCAGGATTCGGGCCGCGGCACCTTCAGCCAGCGGCACGCCGTCTGGGTCGACCAGGCGACGGGCGAAAAATTCGTCCCCCTGAGCACGATCGAAGGCGGCCGCTTCGAAGTGCGGGACAGCCCCTTGAGCGAATTCGGCGTGCTCGGCTTCGAATATGGCTATTCGCTCGCCGACCCGCGCACCTTGGTGCTGTGGGAAGCGCAGTTCGGCGACTTTGCCAACGGCGCCCAGACCATCATTGACCAGTTCGTCTCGTCCGGCGAAGCCAAGTGGCTGCGCGCCAGCGGCCTCGTCATGCTGCTGCCGCACGGCTTCGAAGGGCAGGGGCCCGAGCATAGCTCGGCGCGTTTGGAGCGGTATCTGCAGCTGTGCGCCGAGGACAATATCCAGGTCGCCAACTGCACGACGCCGGCCAATTACTTCCACCTCTTGCGCCGCCAGCTGCTGCGCGATTTCCGCAAGCCGCTGATCGTCATGACGCCCAAGTCGCTGCTGCGGCACCGACAAGCCGTGTCGAGCCGCGCCGACTTCACCGGCGAGAGCCATTTCCGCCGAATCATCAGCGACCCTTCGCCGCCGGCGGAAGGGGCTACGCGCCGGCTGGTGCTCTGTTCCGGCAAGCTTGCCTATGATTTGCTGGAAGCGCGCGACAAGCAGAACGACGGCGGCACCGAGACCCTGCGCATCGAGCAGCTCTACCCGTTCCCCTCGGAACCGCTGACCAGGCGGCTCAAGGCGATGAGCGGGCTCAAGGAGTTGGTCTGGGCCCAGGAAGAGCCGCGCAACAACGGCGCCTGGTTCTTCGTCGAGCCCTTGCTTGAAGCCTGCCTCAACGAGGCCGGCCATCTGCTGCGGCCGCGCTACGCCGGTCGCGATGCCTCAGCCTCTCCCGCCACCGGCCTTGCCAAGCGCCACGCCGCGGAACAGGCGGCCTTGATTGCCTCGGCCTTGGGGCATACGGGCCAGCCGCAGCCCAAGGCCAAAGCCAGCTAAAGAAGGACGCGTATGTCGACCGACGTCAAAGTCCCCGTGCTTGGGGAATCGATCACCGAGGCGACGCTTGGCCAGTGGCTGAAAAGCCCGGGCGACGCCGTCGCCGCTGACGAGCCGATCGCCAGCCTCGAGACCGACAAGGTGGCGATCGAAGTCAATGCCCCGGTTGCCGGGACGCTCGCCGAGCAACTGGTCAAGGAAGGCGACACGGTCGAGGTCGGCGCCATCATCGCCCGCGTGACCGAGGGGGCCGGAGCGGCGGCGGCGACCACCAGGGAAACCGTCGACGCCGCCACCAACCCGCCCGGCCCGGCGGAAACGCCGTTGCCCAGGGACGACACCCATGCGCCGACCGAGGAGCATGCCGACCTGACCCTGTCGCCGGCGGTCCGCCGCGCGGTGCTGGAACATCATGTCGACCCGTCGAAGATCCACGGCACCGGCAAGGACGGCCGCATCACCAAGGACGACGTCCTGGCCGCGGCCAAGGCGAAGGAAAGCGGCGCGCCCGTGCACGAGCCGGAAGTTGCCAGTCCCCCGGCGAAGGCCGGGGCCCAGGCGCCGGAGGCGAAAGCGCCGGCCGCCGCAGAATCAAAGCCTTCGGCTCCTGGGCCCCGGCCTGCGCCGGGGGACAGGAAAGAAGAGCGCGTCCGCATGTCGCGCCTGCGCCAGACCATCGCCCAGCGGCTGAAGGACGCGCAGAACACCGCCGCTTTGCTCACCACCTTCAACGACGTCGACATGTCGGCGGTGATCGACGCCCGCGCCCGCTACAAGGATTTGTTCGAGAAGAAGCACGGCATCCGCCTCGGCTTCATGGGCTTCTTCGTGAAGGCCGTGGCCCTGGCCGCGCGCGACATTCCCGCCGTCAACGCCAGCATCGAGGGCGACGAGATCGTCTACCGCGACTATCTCGACGTCTCGGTCGCCGTGTCCGCCCCCAAGGGCCTGGTCGTGCCGGTGATCCGCGACGCCCATGCGATGAGCTTCGCCGAAATCGAGAAGGCGATCGCCGCTTTCGGGAAGAAGGCCAAGGACGGCACGCTGACCATCGACGAGATGACGGGGGGCACCTTCACCATCTCCAACGGCGGCGTCTTCGGCAGCCTGCTGTCGACGCCGATCATCAACCCGCCGCAGTCGGCGGTGCTCGGCATGCACCGCATCGAGGAGCGCCCGGTCGTGCGCGACGGCCAGGTGGTCGTGCGGCCGATGATGTATCTGGCCCTGTCCTACGACCACCGCCTGATCGACGGTCGCGAGGCGGTCACCTTCCTCGTCCGCGTCAAGGAGGCGATCGAGGACCCGACGCGCCTGCTGATCGACCTTTAAGGATATTCAATGGCTGATTTCGATTTCGACGTCCTGGTGATCGGCGCCGGCCCCGGAGGCTATGTCGCCGCCATCCGCGCCGCACAGCTGGGCCTCAAGACCGCCTGCGCCGAGAGCCGCGAGACGCTGGGCGGCACTTGCCTCAACGTCGGCTGCATTCCGTCCAAGGCGATGCTGCACGCGTCGGAATATTTCGAAGCTGCGGCCGGCGGCGCAATGGCCAAGATGGGCATCAAGGTGAAGCCCGAGCTCGACCTCGACACCATGCACGGCCAGCGCAAGGACGCGGTCAAGGGCCTGACCGGCGGCATCGAGTTCCTGTTCAAGAAGAACAAGGTCGAATGGCTCAAGGGCCTCGCCACCTTCACCGGCCCCAACAGCGTCAAGGTCGGCGACAAGACGGTGACGGCGAAGAACATCGTCATCGCCACCGGCTCGTCGGTCACGCCGCTGCCCGGCGTCGATATCGACCAGAAGGTCATCGTCGACAGCACCGGCGCGCTGGAACTGCCCAAGGTGCCGCAGCACATGGTGGTCATTGGCGGCGGCGTCATCGGGCTGGAGCTGGGCAGCGTCTGGCGGCGTCTGGGCGCGAAAGTGACCTGCGTCGAGTTCCTCGACCAGATCCTGCCCGGCATGGACGGCGACGTCCGCAAGGAAGCCAACAAGATCTTCAAGAAGCAGGGCATCGAGTTCAGGCTCGGCACCAAGGTGACGTCGGTCGCCGTCAAGGGTGGCAAGGCTACTCTCACGATGGAACCGGCCAAGGGTGGCGACAGCGAGACGCTGGACGCCGATTGCGTCCTCGTCTCCATCGGTCGCCGGCCCAACACCGAGGGCCTCGGCCTCGACGCCATCGGGCTCGAGCTCAACAAACGCGGCCAGATCGAGACCGACCACGACTTCCGCACCAAGGTGCCGAGCGTCTGGGCGATCGGCGACGTCATCCCCGGCCCGATGCTCGCCCACAAGGCCGAGGACGAGGGCATTGCGGTCGCCGAGAACATCGCTGGCCTGACCGGCATCGTGAACCACGATGTCATCCCCTCGGTGGTCTACACCATGCCCGAAATCGCCGGCGTCGGGCTTACCGAGGAAGAGGCCAGGGAAAAGGGCGAGGTCAAGATCGGCAAGTTCCCGATGCTCGCCAACAGCCGCGCCAAGACCAACCATGAGCCCGACGGCTTCGTGAAGGTCATCGCCGATGCCAAGACCGACCGCGTGCTCGGCGTCTGGTGCATCGCCAGCGTCGCGGGCACGATGATCGCCCAGGCGGCGCAGGCGATGGAGTTCGGCGCCACGTCCGAAGACATCGCTTACACCTGTCATGCGCACCCGACCCATTCGGAGGCATTGAAAGAAGCGGCGATGGCGGTTACCGGAAAGCCGATTCATATCTGACTTGCCTTGTCGGCGTCCTCAGCGGCATGAACCCTGTTTGCTTGGACCGGTCCCTTAAGGGGGCGGGAAGGACCGGATGACCATCGACTGGCGTAATTCGCGCGAGGAATATGCTTGGCTGGGCGCGCTCGCCGCGGTGACGGCGCTTGCCTTCCTGATCGCGTCCTCCGCCGGCTACGCGGTCGGGCTGCCCGCCTACCGGATCACATTTTTCTACATCAAGGTCATCTGGATCATGGCCCCGCTGGCTGTGATGCTGGCGGCCGGGCCGATCCTCATCCGCGCTATCATCCTGCGCGCCCGCAAGCCCTGGACCGAGATCGTGCCGTTCATGCGCGGCCGCTTCGGCTCGCCGGCCCTTGCCGCCGGGTCATTGCTGCCGATCGTCGTCATGCCGGTCCTGATGGGCTCGTTCGGCACGTTGAAGATGCTGATGCCGCGGGCCCGCGACTTCACCTGGGACGACTGGCTGGCGTCGGCGGACAAGCTGCTGTTCCTTGGCTACCAGCCCTGGCAGTTCACCCACGCGGTCTTCGGCAGCGCCTATCTCACCCACCTGCTCGACCTCGCCTATGCGATGTGGGTGGCGCTGCTGTTCACCGCCGTCCTCTTCTATGCGCTGCTGGCTCCGCGCTACGAACGGGCGCGCTTCTTCCTCGCCTTCGCCGGCTCATGGCTGCTGATCGGCGTTCTCGGCGCCTATGTCTTCGCCTCCGCCGGCCCTTGCTATGCGGCACAGATCGGCGCCGTCTCGGCGCCCGATTTCGCGCCGCTGATGGATCGCCTGAAGGCCATTCACGAAGGCGGGACGCCGCTTGCCGCCTACAAATGGCAGGGCGTCTTGTGGGCCAACCATGTCCAGCAGCGCTACGGCTTCGCCATGGGCATTTCGGCCATGCCCTCGATGCACAATGCCATCACCGTCCTGTTCGCCTTGTCGCTCGCCCGTGCCGCGCGGCCGATCCGGATCGCCGCCTGGGCCTTCGTCGCCATCATCTTCATCGGCTCGATCCACTTGGGCTGGCATTATGCGGTCGACGGCATTGCCGCCGGCCTGATGATGTGGGGCCTGTGGGCCGCCGCCGGCGCTTTTCTGGAGCGGGTCGGCTATGCCCGCGCCCTGCAAGGCGGTTCGCGCGAGAATCCCGATCCCGGCCAGCCCGGGCTGGAGCCGGAGCCGGTGGCAATCTGAGCCGCTCAGGCTAAACCCGTGCGCAAACGGGAGGATTGGCCGCACATGATCAACCGCAAGCGCCTGCGCCGCTGGCACATCTGGCTCGGCTGGATCATCGGCATCCCGATGCTGCTGTGGACGGTGTCGGGCATCGTCATGGTCGCCAAGCCGATAGAGGAGGTGCGCGGCAGCCATTTGATGGCGGAGCCGGTGCCGATGCGGTTTGCGGCGGCGGTGGTCCCGCCGCGGCTGGACGGAGTTCCGCTCAAGTCCCTCATGCTGCAGCCGCGCGCCGGCGGGCCGCGCTGGGTGGTCGCGCTCGAGGACGGCACCACCCGCCTCGCCGATCCGGCGACCGGCGCCCTGCTCCCGCGCCTCGGCGCCGCCGGGGCGGTGCGCGAAGTGATGGCGCGCTACACCGGCAAGGCCAAGGTACAGTCGGTCACCCGCACCGACGCCGCCGCCCCGCCGCTCGACTTGCGCCGGCCGATCCAGGCCTGGCGGGTGCGGATGAGCGACGGCACCCATTTCTACGTCGATTCCGGGTCGGGCGAGGTGGTCGCGCGGCGCACCGCCTGGTGGCGATTCTACGACCTGATGTGGGGGCTGCACATCATGGACCCGGGCGGCCGCGAGGACACGCACAATCCGTGGATCATCAGTTTTGCGCTGGTGTCGGTGGTGACGGTGATCCTAGCCCTGTTCCTCCTGCCGCTGACGCTCAGGCGCAATCGGAAAAAAGCCGAAGCTCGCGCGGCGGAGTGAGCCGCGGCGCGAGGTCGCGGGCAAAGGCCTGGACGCTGCGCCATTCGCCCAGCTTGAAGCCGGTGTCGCGATAATTGGCGCAAGGGCTGAAACCGAGCTTCTCATGCAGCGCGACGCTGGCCGGATTGGGCAAGGTAATGCCGGCGACGGCGCTGGTGAAGCCTTGGCGGGTAAGCAGGTCAAGCAACTGCTCCATCAGCGCGCGGCCAAGCCCGCGGCCCTGGGCATCCGGCGCCAGGTAGACGCCGGTCTCAACCGTCCAGCGATAGGCCGGACGGCTGCGGAACGGCGAGGACGAGGCGTAGCCGATGACCCTGCCATCCTCTTCCGCCACCAGCCAGGGGTGGAGGCCGCGCCCGTCACCGGCAATGCGCGCCGCCATTTCCGCCGCGTTGGGGGCGGCTTCCTCGAAACTGACCGGCGTGTCGGTGACGTAGGGCGCGTAGATGGCGGCGATGGCGGCGGCATCGCCGGCGCCCGCCAGCCGGATCAGCGTCCCAGCCATCCCAGCAGGGCCGCGAAGAATCCGGTCTCGCCGCGGTCAGCCCGCGCCGGTGCTACCGGGCCGCATTCGAGGCAGCGGGCCTGGATCGTCGGGCCCGACAGGATCGAACGCAATTCGGCGAGCGCCGCGCGCAACTGCCATTCGGGCGCCGGGGACAGGGCGGCCAGCGCGTCGGCCGGCCGCGATTCGGTCTCCTCCTCGCCGGCCAGCATGCCCAATATCTCCTCGGTCAGGCTGGTCGGCCGCTCGAGGTAGCGGACCTCGCGCTCGTCGCCGAGCTTGGCCAGCTCGGCGGCCTTGGCGACCGCCTCGTCCATGCCGCCGAAGCCGTCGACCAGGCCCAGTTGCCGCGCCGAGCCGCCGTCCCAGACCCGGCCCTGGGCGATGCGGTCGATCTCGGCCGGGCTCTTGCGCCGCGACTTGGCGACGATGGCGAGGAAGTTGCGGTAGACGCCGTCGACCCCGGCCTGGATCAGCCGGTCGGCCTCCGGCCCCGGGCCGTGGAACAGGTCGGGCTCTCCCGACAAAGGCGTCGTCTTCACGCCGTCGGCGCCGAGCCCGAGCTTGGCCATGCTGCCCTCGAAGCTCGGCAGGATGCCGAACACGCCGATCGAGCCGGTGATGGTCGAAGGCTCGGCGAAGACATAGTCGCCGGCGGTCGACACCCAATAGCCGCCCGAAGCGGCGACATTGCCCATCGAGATGACGACCGGGATCTTGCGCGCCCGGGCAGCGAGCAGGGCCTGGCGGATGCGCTCCGACGCCAGCACCGCCCCGCCCGGCGAGTCGACCCGCACCACCAGGGCTTTCAGCTGGTCGTTGCGCAGGCCTTTTTCGATCGCCGTGGCGATGCTGTCGCCGCCGGCAATGCCGCTCGGCGCCTTGCCGTCGACGATCTCGCCGGCGACGGTGACGACGCCGATCGGCCCTTGCGGGTCGAGGTCGGCGGCGGCGGAC
>Ga0073934_10008825_pt1 | contig 13233 bp, 10 predicted proteins | sample LarsenN4metaG_FD_76834 | JGI IMG/M metagenome (GOLD analysis project Ga0073934, IMG submission 76834) | Hot spring sediment bacterial and archeal communities from British Columbia, Canada, to study Microbial Dark Matter (Phase II) - Larsen... ...
ACGTGATGGCAACGGCAATCCGCATGGCGTCGATCCTCCCCGGTGGAAGAGTCGGACGCCAGCCCGTTAAATAAGTTCCAAATAAGTTCCCACTATTGAGAGACACTACACTAGCATGGGAATGGCGCTGCTGCTGATCTGGGGTTCGATCCTTTGTGGCATCGCCGCCGCTTACATGGGATCGAAGAAAGGGGAAGCCATTCCTGGGTTCGTCGCAGGGGCGCTACTGGGCCCGATCGGGATTGTGCTGGCGTATGTGAGTCGCGGCGAAACCGAAGCGCCACACCCCTGAAGCGTGCGGCTATTCGTGGCGCTCATTCATCGCCGAACGGCCCGTTGCCTTCGGCTTGCTGCACTTGTGGTTGCTGCGGCTGGCCGGGTTGTGGGGGTTGCCTGGGCTGCTCTTTCTTTGGCTCTTTGAGCATCTTCGCCAGCTTGGCTTGCAGGTCTTCCACCGGCACGCTGCGGTCGAGCTGGATCACCTGCATCCGCGGCACCGTCGGCTTGGCTGCCTGGTCGAGTTCTTCCACCATGCGGGTGATGCTCTCCATCAAGCCCTCGGTGGTCGACACGGTGATCGTGTTCGACAGCTCGTCCACGCCGACGGAGATGGCCCCTTTGAACCGCATTGGCTGCGGCGGCGACTGCTTCCCCTTGTCGGAACCGCCGTCGCCAAAGTTGTCGTAGACATACGTGATGGTGCGTTCCGAGGCCCGCTGCTGGTTCTGGTTCTGGCCGTTCTGATGTTGCTGGAGTGCCTTGTCATTCTCGCTGAGCAAATCGCGGTAGACGTCCTTAATGACGTCGGCGATCACCTTGGCCTTCGAGTACTGGATCTGGAAGATCTTCGTTTTCCGCAGGGCCTTGGCCTCGGATGGCAGCGGCTGGTCGTAATAGTCGATTAGCTCCTCGATGATCCGCATCTGGCTGTTGTCGGCCCCGACGACCAGAATGCTGTTCGAGTCGCTGTCGGCGATGAACTTGAGCTGCCGGCGTTTCGACAGCCGCCGGGAATCGGCGGTCTGCTGCTGCGGTTCGTCGTAGTAGTAGAACCACGGCCGCCGGCCAGTGGACTTCGTTTCCTGCTCCTTGAAGAAGTCCTCGAGCGTGAGGGCGATGCCGTACGCCCACGACGAACTGTGCTTCAGTTTGAACAGCCGGTAGTCCTTCTTGGGCGGCGCCAGCTCGGAGATGAGGTCTTCCAAACGGTCGAGCGCTTCGGTGTCGTCGGAGCGCAGGATCCAGCGGCCATCGGGACCGAGTTCGATATCGATCGGCGGCCGTCCCGACGTGCGCTGCCGCGTCGTTACCGGCGGGAACGGTGCGTCGCCGGAGTCCTCGTCCGACTCGCCCGCCGCTTCAACCGCTTCTACCTTCCCTGACACCTGACCGCTGACACCTGACACCACGACCTCGCGGTCTTTGTTTTCACCGGTCCGGCTGACGGAGGCCTTGGAAAACTGGAACGATGGCGGAGGCGTGGGCACGTGCACCGACGGCGCTTCGGTGCGGGTGTTGTCGATCGGCCGCTGCGGCGGTTCCTCGTCCGTCGAAGTGCGCGGCTTTCGCGGGGGCTGCACGTCGAGCTGCAGGGGGTTGTCGCCGACCGCCGGCCAGGATTGCCGCAACCGCTCCAGCAGCCGTTGGGCGTCTTCGAGCGGAATGTTTTCGATGGTGCGGTGCGTGGCGGCCCGGCTGCCCGGAGCGGGGATTTCGCCCAGCTTCACCAGCAGCTTTTCGATCTCGGCCAGCTCGACTTCGTTGGCCCAGATGAGCAGGCGGTTGTTTTCGACGTCGGCATCCACGCGGAACTTGCGGAGGTCTTCGGCGGCCTGGTTGCTGCTGCCGCCGCTATACGCCTCGAACGGATCGTAGTAATAGTACGATCGCCGCGACTGCTGTTTCTGCTCGGGCGCGCCCATCATGAACTGGATGGTGCCCGCCACGTATTCGGCGTCGAGTCGGCGGAGCTTGATGACCTCAAACCGGCGGTCGGTGCCGTCGAGCTTGTCGACCAGCGTCTTGATCGTCACGTGGTCGACCAGCGGTGCGTAGGCGATGATCGAGCGGTTTTTCTTGTCGATCTTGAGCGTCGTTTCCGGGTCGAGGTTGCCGATCTGGTTCAGCGTTTCCACCAGCGGTTCGGGATCGATGGAGGTGAGCCGGTACACGCGCATCCGGCCGGCACTTTGCAGCAGCGATTCGTCTCCTTCGGGTGGCACGTCGATGATCCGCACGGCCTGCTCGCAGATGGCGATCAGGTCGGGCGGACCGTTGGCGAGCACGCTGTTGTCGCGGCGGTTCACCATCAGGTGCACCTTGGGCTTTTCGGGTTTGGCGGCCTGTCCCGGCTGGCCCGGTTGTCCGCCCCCCTGCATCATCATCTGCTGCATGCGCATCATCTGCTGCGGGTTCATCGGGCCTTCGTCTTTTTTGGGTTTCTCCTGGCCCAACAGGCCGAGCAGCAGGTCGTAGACTTCATCCGCCCGCGTGTAGGTGAGCTTGAACTCGCGCACCAGCCGCTCTTGTCCGCGGTTCGACTGCTCGTCCTTCAGCACCGAATACACCTCGCGCAGATTCACCACTGCGTCGATTGCTTCCAGGCGGTTGGTGTGCTTGAGGCCCGTGAGCTTGCCGTGCGGGCTGAGCATCGGCTTCAGCTCTTCCACCGTCGACTCCGCAATGAGCCAATCGAGCTTGAACGACGTCTTGACGAACTCGTGCGGCTCGCGACTGGCGAGATCCTCCGGACGGACGCGCGGCACCAAGGCGGGGTCGAGCTTCTTGAGGTTGGCCACCACCAGGATCTCGCCGTGACGCAGCAGCGTGTAGCCGCGGTCCATCAGGTGGCGATTCAGCAGCTCGCGGACTTCGTCGACGGTGTAGCCGCGTTGCGTGCGGAGGTTGAGGTAATCGCCGGGGAGTTCCTGCCAGTCGAGGCTCATGCCGGCGATTTCGGCATACCACTCCAGCACATCGAGCCATTTCTGGCCGTGAAAGTTGAGAGTGACCTTGCCGTCAGCGTCGGGCGTGATTTTGAAAAGTTCGGCGCGGTTGGGCGACCGCGGTTCTGCACCACGCATGATGGGGGGTGGCGTTGCGGGAGCGGCGGGCTTGGTGGGATCTTTATGGGCGTTCGGATCGCCGGGCTGGCTGCCGGGAACGGGTTGGCCCGGTTTGACCTCAAGGGGCTTGCCGTCGGGACCAACGGAGATCGGTCCCCCTTTTCCACCCGGAGCGGAATTGGCGCTCGCCGGCACCGGCGTGACGACTGCTTCCTGGGCGGGAAGCGACGTGGCCAGTCCGGTCATTGCCAACGCCAACAAACCACGAGCACGCGTCATCGGTGCAGATCCCTCATAATCTCGACCGTGCCACGAACGTGGTTGGCAGACTCATCATCGAGTACCGGAAAGCCAATCACAACCCCAGTTCTCGTTTGAAATCACGATTTCGCCAACCGGCCGACAGGTGAGACGATTTGTGACGCGGCAAAGTTCCTGCCCGCTCGCGTTCGCGACCACAGATACCGCAAAAACGAGCCCAGCCCGGCAAACTTGTAGCCGGGATCCACGTAATGCTGAATCACATAAAACGCGAAGTAGTACGCCCGGCAGAAGCACCACACGGTGACAGCCAACAGGAAGGCAATTCTCCACGAAGCCACCTCCGCAAGCAGTAAGCCACCGGCAAGGCCGCCAGACAGGAGGAATAACCCTCCCTTGGCATAGATCAACCGCGGATCGCGAAGGTCGGTCATTTTCGGTCTATTTCGTTTAGCCGCGACCCGCAGGGGAGCGCTCGGCATGATGCCTCCGACGCACAGAGCGCTCCCCTGCGGGTCGCTAAACGAATGACCCGTTCCGAGCGCCGAATTGTCTCGCGAATCACCATCGGCCCGCGGAACGCACACCGGCACCCTTCTGGCCCATCAGCGAATCTCCCAGATCCTCCCGGGCGCGCTCGACCAGGGTCATCAGCCGGCGAACAATGTCGGGATGCTTCTCCGCCAGGTTTTGCGTCTCGCCGACATCATCACTCAGATCATACAGCGACAAGCCGATCTGACGCACTTCGTAACCGTGGCGACTGGCGATGCCGCGGATGCCCGATTGCTCGATCGACAGCGGACTCAGGTTGCCATAATTGGCCGGTTTGCCCCCCTTGCCCGGCGGACCGGCGACCGAGATGTAATCGTGGGGCACGTGCAGCTTCCATTGCCCGCTGCGGACCGCGTGCAACTCGTCGCCGGAGTAATAGTAGAACGCTTCGCGCGGCGACGCTGCCGAGCCGGTCAGCACCCCCCAGACGTCGAGGCCGTCAATCGTCTTCTGCGGCAGTTCGCTGCCGATCAGCCTGGCCGCCGTGGGCAGTAGATCGAGCGTGGTCACCAGCTCATCGCAGACGCGACCGGCGGGAATCTTGCCGGGCCAGCGCATGAGGCACGGCACGCGGATGCCCCCTTCAAACGTCGTCAGTTTCCCTTCCCGCAACGGCCCCGCCGAACCGGCGTGCTCGCCGTAAGAGAGAAACGGCCCGTTATCCGAGGCGAAGATGACCCACGTGCGGTCTTCGAGGCCCCACACTTTCAACGAGCGGAGGATTTCGCCCACCGACCAGTCCAGCTCTTCCACCACATCGCCATACAAACCGGCGCCCGAGCGCCCGCGGAACCCGTCAGACGCGAAGATGGGCACATGCGGCATGATGTGCGGCACGTACAGGAAGAATGGCTGGTCGCGATGCTTTTCGATGAACTGCAGCGAGCGCTCGGTGAGCCATTTCGTGAACTGCGACTGATCGGGATCGGTTGCCACCACGCGCTCGCTCTCGAACAGCGGCAGCGCGGGGATGTCGCGAATCACGGGATGCAGCGGGCCGTTATCGTTCGAGTAGGGGATGCCGAAGAACTCGTCAAATCCGTGCCGCATCGGCAGGAACACCGGCCGGTGGCCGAGATGCCACTTGCCGAAGGCGGCAGTGGCGTAGCCGCAGTCGTGGAACACTTCGCTGAGGAGCCGCTCGTCGTCGTGAATGCCGACGTTGCTGGTGTGGTTGAGCGCCCCGGCCATGCCCACACGGTTGGCATAGCATCCGGTGAACAGCGACGCGCGCGAGGCGGAGCACACCGCCTGCGACACATAGAAGCTCGTGAACCGCGTCCCCTCGTGCGCCAGACGATCGATGTGCGGCGTCTTCCACCGCGTTGCGCCGTAACAACCGACATCGCCGTAGCCGAGATCGTCGGCGAGGATGATGACGATGTTCGGCCGGGTTTCCGGAACATCTCCGAATGCGGTGGAATCAGGGACAAATGCGATGAGTCCAGTTACCGACGCCAATGCCAGTGTGGCAAATCTGTGTAGCAAACGGCGAAGCAATTTGCCGCCCGGCGGAGCAGTCAAACCAGGAGAACGTTGCATGCCGGTCAGCTCCTCGCGAAAGACGGTGCCCGCGATCGTGACGCAACCTGCCGCCGCAGACTCCGTCGAGGCTGTGGTGTGCGGTCCGGCGGGCATTGTCCAGGAACAGAACGTAACGGTCAAACACCAGGACGTGCCTGGCGACCGACCGTGAACTGCTAAGTCTGCCGGTTCTACGAACGCGTAGTTCCAGGTGTCCAAGGGGAATTCGACGGCCCGGCCGGGCTACCGCTGATCGCACCGCGACCACTGTGCCTCAATCAATGGAGACCGGGACGATCGCACGCCGCTGGGAGGATTGGATGTCTGCGTGGCAGAGCGGTGCGCCCTCGGCTGGCTGTGCCGGCAACTTGCCCGGTGACCGCTGGTCGATGGGAGTTCACGAGGTAGGCTTCCCATGAGGGTTGGAAGTCGGTCAGGGGGTCTTGTCGAGTCGGTCCTCCCCGAATCCGCGGCGGCTGATACAGTCCGCGCGACCGGAACACGCGTTACGTTGGGGAGGCGTTGGTCAGCAGTTCGACTTGACCCGTCTGCGATAATTGGGCGTCCCCGGCGAATTGCCGATTCAGCCAAACGAACCGGAGTTCCTGGCGGCCGGCCGAGCCGTAGCCCAGGGCGCGGGGAGGGCCGATGTCTCAACTTCAGCAGGACAGCGCTGGCCGAACTATGGTGTCGCGCTGGATCTGGCCGTTCGAGTTGCTGGAAAAAATTGGCGAGGGGGGCATGGGGGTCGTGTACCGTGCCCGCTACGTGGGGAACGACCGCACCGTCGCCGTCAAGCTGCTGCCCAACGACGTCGCCGAAAACCCCAGCCTGGTTGCCCGCTTCGATCGCGAGCTGGAGATCCTTAAGCAACTGAGGCATCCGCACATTGTGTACTGCTTCGGCGGCGTGTGCGAAAGCAAGCAGCGCTTCTATGCGATGGAGCTGGTGGAGGGGGGCACGCTGGCCGACCTGCTCCGCGAGCGCGGCCGCTTCACCTGGGACCACGTGGTCGACTACGGCCTGCAAATGTGCTCAGCGCTGCAGCACGCGCACGAGCGCGGCGTGGTGCATCGGGACGTGAAGCCGGGCAACTTCCTCATCGGCAAGGCGGGCCAGCTCAAACTGAGCGACTTCGGGCTGGCGACGATGGCGTCGGCCTCGCGGATCACGCGGGCCGGCAAAACTGCTGGCACATTCCTGTACATGGCTCCCGAGCAGATTCGGGGTGAGCCGCCTGTGACTGCGCGAACAGATCTCTATGCGCTGGGCTGCGTGCTGTTCGAGCTGCTCACCGGGCATCCGCCGTTCGATGGCGATTCGCCTGCGGTGATCTTGCGCAAGCACCTTAAAGAACCTGCGCCGCGCGTGTCGTCGCTGGTGCTGGACTGTCCTCCGGTGCTCGACCAACTCATCGCCGACCTGCTGCAGAAAGATCCGGAGTTGCGGCCGGAGAGCGCCGCGGCCGTCGAAACGCGCCTGCGGAGCGTGGTCCGGCCGTCGATTACGCACATCGACCCCTTCGCGCGCACGCCCCACGCCCCCATCGCGACCATTTCTGCTGCATCCGACGATTCTGAAGCGGACTACTCCGCGGCGCCCCCGCCGCGGTCTCGCGCGCCGTGGATCGCGACGGTGTGCCTGCTGTCGGTCGTCGCCGGACTGGGCTGGTGGCGTGCCGCGACCCTCTCGCGGCAACTCGCGCGATTGGAAGTCTCGTGGGTCGAAACCGCCCGCAGTGGCACCGACGGCGCCGCCCGCTGGGTGGCGCTCGAACAACTTCGCCAGGCGGAGGCACTCTCTCCCCAAACCATTGAGGCCGTGGGGACGCTCCTGGAAGACCACGATCCTCGCATTCGGATCGCGACGCTGAAGATCCTGGAGCGGCAGTCGCAGCAGGCGGGCGGACGCCTGGCAGAGATTACGCGAATCGAACGGCGCGACGATGACCCGCAGGTTCGTCATCAAGCCGCGCGCACCACCGAGGCGATTCGCAATGCACCGTCCGCCGTTGGTGGGGGGATATGGTTCGTGCGCATCGCTGCCATCGCGCTCGCAACCACGCTGCTGTGGTGGGCCTGGAACCACCGCGTTTGGGACCGGTGGCTGCGCGTGTGACGGCCTGAGCGTCGACAACAAAGCCCGGCATTTTCTGAAATGCCGGGCTCCTCGATGCCGCACACTTCGAGCCACCGGCGACGCGACGTCACTTCAGAATCCACAGGTTGATGTACCAGTTCACCATGTCGCCGTAGGGCTTCACGTGGTCGCAGACGAACAGCAGCGGGTAGTAGAACGCGGCGATCCACCGTTCGCCCCCGATGTAGTGCGCCTCGAACCAATACCAGAACATCGGGCCGATGGAGAGAGTGTACAACACCCAATAGATCGTCAGCCGCAGGCACAGGCGGCGCAGCCGCTGCCGCCACGAACGACGTGGTGGCGACGGTAGCGGAGCCGTTGACGGCGACGGATCGGACATGATGTTGACAATACCGCCCCGTTGCGGTCGACCGCAATTGCGGAGTTCTGCAGAACGGATTGGAAATCCGTCCTACGCAGATACCTGTTGCCCATCGAGAAACGACTGCACCGTTTGCGTCATCGCCTCGGTGAAATCGGTCTGTGGATCGTAGCCCAACTCGCAGCGGGCGCGGTCGATGCAGTAGTCCAGGTTCAGTCCCAGGAACTTGATGCGGGCGTTCGACAGCAGCGGCGCCTCGCGGCGGCGCGTGACCCGGTAAATAGCTTCCAGCAGTTTTGCCAGGAAACGGGCAACCGGCAGCGGCACCACCTTCGTTGGCACGGGCAAACCGGCGACGCGGGCAATTGTCTCCATGAACTCTTTCTTCGTGACCAGTCGGCCGTCGGTGATGTTGTACACGCGGCCGATGGCAGCGGGGCATTCGAGCGCGAGAAACACCGCGTCGATCAGATTGCCCACGAACGTGTTGTTCATCACCCGGTCCGATGCGCCCAGGTAGGCGAACTGTCCAGAGCGCAGCCGCTGCAGCAACTGCGGCAGGATCGTGCGGTCGCGCGGGCCGTAGATGAAGCCGGGCCGCAGCACAACCGCGGGTAATTGATGGCGCGCCACGTGGTCCAGCACGAGCAGTTCGGCCTCGACCTTGGTGCGGGTGTAGCCGTCGATGCCGGCGGCGCTGACCGGCTCGTCTTCATCTGTGCCGAAGTGGTCGCGCGCAGGATACACACCCAGCGAGCTGATGTGCACAAACCGCTTCAGCGTTCCGCCCTGCTCGGCCGCCGCAAGCAGCGCTTGCAGGCCGGTGACGTTGATGGCGCGGTAGTCGTCGACTGGTCCCCAGTCGCCGACCTTGGCCGCACAGTGCACGATGTGGGTTGCCCCTGCCACGGCCGATGTCAACGACGACGCGTTGCCCATGTCGCCCAATGCGAGCTCGACGCCGAGATCCTTCAGCCATTGCCCGCTGGGCTCTGAGCGGACGAGGGCCCGCACGCGCCAACCGTCGCGCCGTGCTCGTTCGACGACATGGCTGCCGACGAGACCCGTGGCGCCGGTGACGAAGAGAAGTGGAGAGTGGGGTGAGGGGTGTGAGGAAACAGTCCATGCGGCGTCCGTTTCCATGCGTCGCTCCCCACTCCCCACACTCCACGGTTCACGCCGCGATTCGCAGCGTCTCGAGCAGCAGCCGGACGATGCGGTCCGCCGCGTCCGGACGGGCAAGCCCGCGTGCGGCGGCGCCAATCGTGTGTCGCAAGGCGGCGTCCGTCAACCACGGTTCCAGGGCCGACCACAGATTCGCAGCGGTAGAGGTAGAGGATTCGGCTTGCAGGACAATTGCCGCCGCCCCGTGGCGCACGAAGACTTCGGCATTGGCCTGCTGATGATTGTCGGCAGCGTGCGGATAGGGCACCAGCACCATTGGTTTCCCGGCGCAGGCCAATTCCGACAACGTGGTGGCGCCCGCGCGCGAGATCACGATGTCGGCCCGGCGATATTGCTCGGCAACGTCCGGGAGGAATTCGGTCACCACGTGTCGCTGGCCAGCCTGTGCGTAGGCCGTTCGCACGCTCTCGACATGACGCGGGCCGGTCTGGTGCACGACGGTCCAGTCCGCAAGCGATTCCGGATGGCCACACACCATTTCGACGACCGCCGCGTTCAGCGATTCCGCTCCCTGGCTGCCGCCGAGCACGAGAATCGTCTGTGTCGCTGGGCCAGTGCTGTCGTGGGCCAGTTGACAAATCTCGCTCCTCACCGGATTGCCGCAAGGCAACACGGGCACGTCTGTCGGCAGGTGTTCGAGGCACTCGGGGAACGCGACACAAATCAAGCGCGCACACGGGGCGAGCCACCGGGTCGCGCGGCCGGGGATGGCATTCTGCTCCAACAGCAGCACGGGCACGCCCGCGCGATGGGCCGCCCACACCAGCGGAGCGCTCGTCAGACCTCCAAGACCAACAACAGCCCGCGGCCGGTCTTCGAGAATGATGCGCCGGGCCCGCACCACCGCCCGCCAATTCCGCCAAAAAAACTGCCCCGGCCTCCGCCAGAAATGCCGCAGCGGCGACAACGGCAGCGCCACGTGTGGGAAACGGTGCCCCGCCATGATCTGTCGCTCGATACCCCGCTCGCTGCCGACGAACAGCACGCGCGTCGTGGGATCGCGACGCTGCAGTTCTTCGGCAATCGCGATGCCCGGGAACAAATGCCCCCCGGTGCCTCCGCCGGCAAAAAGGATCAAGTCAGACATGGCGTGTGCTGCTCTTCCGTAGGACGGATTGCCAATCCGTCGGGGGTGGTGTGATTCGTCGTTTCGTGAGCAAGGTACACGGACGGATTGTGTCTGGTCCCCTCGCCCCCGCGGACGAGGGAGAGAGGACAGGATTCCCATTCCGGCCGCGACAGGCTCCACACGATGCCCAGCGTCACCAGGCTCACCACCAGGCTGCTGCCGCCGGCACTGACCAGCGGATGGGCGATCCCTTTCGGGGGCACGAGTGCCGTCACCACCGCCACGTTCAGCCACGCCTGCAGCACGAGTTGCGAAAGCAGCGTGAGGCCTGCCAGAAACGCAAACGAACCGGATTCGTGTGCGGCCAGCATTCGCACGCCGACGATCAGCAGTCCGCACCAGACAATCACGAGGGCCACGGTGCCCACGAATCCTAATTCCTCTCCAATCACCGCGAAGACAAAATCGGTGTTCGCTTCCGGCAGAAAGCTCAGCTTCTGCCAGCCCTTGCCGAGTCCCGTGCCCAGCCAACCTCCCGCACCCAGCGTCACCAGCGATTGCTGCAGTTGATAGGGTGCGGCGTCGAAGTCGCTCCAGGCTTCCACAAAACCAACCAGACGCCGGTACTGGTACGGCTTCAACAACGACAACCCGGCAACCGCGGGCGCCACCAGCAGGCCAAGCGCCACGAAATTGCGGATCGGCCAGCCGCCCACCCACAATGCAATGGCCACGCCTCCCGCCAGAAAGGCCGCAGTCCCCAGGTCCGGTTCGACCAGCACGAGCGGCACCATCAACCCGGCGGGCCACAGCACGCCAACCGTGCCGGACCACCATCTGCGCAATCGCGACCGACGCGCCGTCACGACCGCACAGACCATCAGCGGCAGCGCGATCTTCGCCAGCTCGGACGGCTGCACCGACACGCCGGCCACCCGCAGCCAGCGTTGGGCGCCCTTGGTGCGCGTGCCGACCCCCGGCAGCAGCACGACCACCAGCAGCAGCAGCACACTCCAGAACGCGATCGGCGCGGCTTGGCGCCAAAACTCCGGGGGGCGCGTGGCGGCGAAGGCGGTGGCAGCGAGTCCCACGGCCGCCGCCGCGAGTTGCCGCGTGAGGTACACGCGCTCGAAGTCCGTTGGCCGCGACGTCACGCTGGCGCTATACACCATCAAGACGCCCACGGCGAACAGCACTGCCGCCAACGACAGAAAGAGCTTTCGCGGCAGATCCACGGGAACAACATCCGCAAGATATGGAGTTCGTCCTGTTTAGCCGAGACTCGCAGGGGAGCGCTTTGCACCTCGGACACATCGGCGCAAATCGCTCCCCTGCGGGTCGCGGCGAAACGGCTCAATTCAATCGTCGTCACAATCCCTTCGACGGGGATCAACCAAGTTTCATTCGCGGATTGAGAATTCGTGTCACTTGCACGGCCCGTGGCGAGCACATCGAACTAGCGGATTTTGAGGCTTGCGACGGCCAGGAGGGCCAAGAGCGCCGAGCCGATCCAGAACCGCACCACGATCTTGATCTCGTGGTCGCCGCGGAACAGGAAGTGGTTGTGCAGGGGGCTGCACAGAATCAGCCGCCGGCCGGTGAGTTTGAACCAGCCCACCTGCAGGACTACGCTCAGCGTTTCAACTACAAACACCCCGCCGACCACGATCAGCAGCACTTCCTGCCGCGTGACGAGCGCCCCGTAACCCAAAAGCGCTCCGGTCGGCAGCGAACCGGTGTCGCCCATGAAGACCTCCGCGGGATAGCAGTTGTACCACAGGAACCCCAGCATCGCGCCTACCATCGCGCCGAACAGGATGCTCAGCTCTCCGGCCCCCGGCATGTACGGCATGGCAAGGTATTCCGCCATCAGTCGGTGCCCGCTCAGGTACGTGATGGCCGTGAACGCCGAACCGGCAAACACCAGGCAGCCTCCCGCCAGGCCGTCGAGGCCATCGGTGAGGTTCACGCCGTTGGAACTGCCGACCATCACCACTGCGGCCCAGGCGATGAACCCGGCGCCGAGCGGGATCGACCACCCGCCGATCGGGCCGATGAGCTCCAGTCCCATCGGTTTGTCGCGCTGCCACAAGTGCATCCACACGGCCAGACCCAACGCCACGGCGAACTGACCGAGAATCTTCTGTCGCACCGTCAGCCCGCGGCGGGCAGAGGTGATCTTGATCCAATCGTCGGCCGCGCCGATGGCCCCGAACCCAACCACGAGCGCGAGCGCCTGCAGCACGTAGGGATTCGTCAGATCAGCGCAGAGGACCGCGGCGACCACGATCGCGGTCACGATGAACAGGCCGCCCATCGTCGGCGTGGCGTGCTTGGAGGCCTGCAACTCGTTCAATCGTTCCGACGCGCTGTCGATCCGTTCGCGGAACCGGCGCTGCAGCCAGGCGATGGCGACGGGCCCGCACAACCAGGCGACGAGGAACGACGTCATGGCCGCCAGTGCTGCCCGCGCGGTCAAGTAGACCCGCGAGTCTCCGGTAGAGACCGATTCGAGAAAGTCGCCCTGTTGCAGCAGCCAATGCAGCATCGTTCATCAAATCCAGAAGCCCAGGGATGGCCATCCCTGGGTCTCTTCGGTGTTCCCCCGGGCGCCGGAGGAGGCTCCGGCGCCCGGTCGCTTTGGATCCATCACGGCGTTCGTCCGCAACGATCGACCCGCGCTCGTCGCCGACGCGCCACGGTTCGATGAGACACCGCACCGTACAACGGGACCCGCAAACCCTTTGTTCGTGATGGATCCAACATCTGTCTTCACAACGGAAATTGCGTGCGGAGACCAGGGATGGCCATTCCTGGGCTTCCGATGACTCATGCACAACGGCGCGGCGAAGATTGCTCCGCCTGTGCGGCAGCCTGTTTCAACCACGCCACAACGCGCTCCATTTGCATGGCGCGAGAGCCTTTCACCAGCACGATGTCTCCCGGTTCGAGCCAGCAGTCGAGCACGGTCAGCAGCACGTCGAGGTCGTCTGTCGCCACCAGCCGACCGGGTCGGATTCCGTCGCGGACGGCGCCGCTGGCAACCTCGGCCGCAAACTCGCCGAATGCCAGCACGCCATCAATGCCACTGCGCGCGGCCCGCCGGCCCG
>Ga0073934_10008826_pt1 | contig 13231 bp, 8 predicted proteins | sample LarsenN4metaG_FD_76834 | JGI IMG/M metagenome (GOLD analysis project Ga0073934, IMG submission 76834) | Hot spring sediment bacterial and archeal communities from British Columbia, Canada, to study Microbial Dark Matter (Phase II) - Larsen... ...
ATGGTGGCCGCTTCACCAAGCTGGAAGTCGAAATCGGGGGTGGCGCGCATTTTATGTCCTGCGAGTGAAATGATTGTTCCGTCAGCCCGCATAGCAAGAGCCTGCGCAAAGGCCAATCGCGCAAGCTGGCACAATGCCGCTTTGGCGGTTAGGGAACAGTCGTATGACCACCCCGCAACCTCTGCTCGTGTTCGACGGGGCGGCCCGCGCCTATGGCAGGGCGGTGGCGGTGGCCGGGGTGTCCTGCGCGATTCAACCGGGCAGCTTCGTTGCACTGGTGGGCGCTTCGGGCTCGGGCAAGTCGACCCTGCTCAAGATGGTCAACACGCTGGTCACGCCCACCGACGGGCGGGTGCTGTTCCGCGGCGAGGATGTCACCACCCTGCCCCCCGCCCGCCTGCGCCGCCGGGTCGGCTACGTGTTCCAGGGCGTGGGCCTGTTCCCGCACATGAGCGTCGCCGAGAACATCGCCATCGGCCCGCGGCTGACCGGAGACAAGCTGGCGCCCGAGCGTATCGCCGAACTGCTGCAACTGGTCGAACTCGATCCCGCGCTCGCCCGCCGCATGCCCGACGAACTTTCGGGCGGGCAGCGCCAGCGGGTCGGCGTGGCGCGCGCGCTGGCGGGCGAGCCCGAGCTGCTGCTGATGGACGAGCCTTTCGGCGCGCTCGATCCGGTCACCCGCGACGCGCTGGGCCGCAAGGTGCGCGAACTCCACGCCGCGCTCGGCCTCACCACGGTGATGGTGACGCACGACATGGCCGAGGCGCTGCTGCTGGCGGACCGGGTGCTGGTGATGGATGCCGGCCGACTGGTCGCCGACGAGACACCGCAAGGATTGCTGACAGGCGCAGGCGGCGAGGTGGCGCAACGGCTTGTCGCCGTCCCGCGCGAACAGGCCGAAAGGCTCGCCGACATGGAAGGCCGTCTTGCGTGAGCGCGATCTGGGACATCCTCCCCGGCCTGGGTGACAAGCTGGCCGCGCATGTGGTGCTCTCTGCCAGCGCGATCGGGCTTGCCATGCTGATCGCGCTGCCGCTGGCGGTGTGGGCGAGCCGCTCGCAGATCGTTGCGCGGCTGGCGCTGAGCCTGGCGAGCCTCGTCCAGACCATCCCCGCGCTGGCGCTGCTGGCGCTGTTCTTTCCGCTGCTGCTGTCCTTGCGCGCGGTGTTCGGCGAGGGGCTACCGACCCTGGGCTTTCTCCCGGCGCTGATGGCGCTGACGCTCTATGCGCTGCTGCCGATCCTGCGCAATGCGGTGACCGCGCAGGCCAATCTCGATCCCGGTGTGCTCGAGGCAGCGGACAGCGTGGGCATGACCAAATGGCAGAAGCTGACGCTGGTCGAGGCGCCGCTGTCGGCGCCCTTCATCATGGCCGGGATCCGCACGGCATCGGTGTGGACCATCGGCGCGGCGACGCTTGCCACCACCATCGGCCAGACGAGCCTCGGCGATCCGATCTTCGCCGGTCTCCAGACCCAGAACTGGGCGCTGGTGCTGGCCGGGTGCCTCGCGAGCGCGGGGCTGGCGCTGGCAGCGGACAACCTGTTGTGGGTGATCGAGGTCGGGCTGGCCAAGCGCGCGCGTTGGATGACCTTCGGCGGGATGGCGGCGGTGATGCTCGGCATCCTCGCCGCGTTGTGGGCGCAGGGGTCAGCGAGCGAGGAGCGCCGCATCGTCATCGCCGCCAAGCAGTTCTCCGAGCAATATATCCTCGCGCAGCTGATCGGCGCGCGGCTTGAGGCGGCAGGCTATGCCGTCGAATACCGCGACGGGCTGGGCAGCGCGGTGGTCCATTCCGCGCTCGCCAGTTCGAACGTCGACATCTCGGTCGACTACACCGGCACGATCTGGACCAATTACCTGAAGCGCACCGACAATCCCGGACGCGAGGCGATGTATGAGACGATCCGCGAGTGGGAGGCGCGCGAGAACGAGGTCAAGGTGCTCGGCCGGCTGGGGTTCGAGAACGCCTATGCCTTCGCGATGCGATCAGACCGGGCGCGCGAGCTTGGCGTCGCCAGCCTTGCCGATCTCGCCGTCGTCGCCCCGCAGCTGACGGTGGGTGGCGACCCCGAATTCTTCGAGCGGCCAGAATGGATCGCGGTGCGCGATGCCTATGGCCTCAGCTTCGGCAAGACCCGCAATTTCGCGCCGACCTTCATGTACAACGCGCTCCAATCGGGCGAGGCCGACGTGATCAGCGCCTATACCTCCGACGGGCGGATCGCGGCGGACCGGCTGGTGGTGCTCGAAGACCCCAAGGGCGCGCTGCCGAGCTATGACGCGATGCTCATGCTCTCCCCGCGGATCGCGGCGGACGAAGGGGTGATCGCCGCGCTTCAGCCGCTGGTCGGCGCGATCAGCGTCGAGGCGATGCGCGAGGCGAACCTCGCGGTCGACCGCGAGGACGAACGCAAGCTGACACCGAAGCAGGCGGCGGCGGCACTGGCCAAAACTCTCCGTCGTCCCGGACTTGATCCGGGACCGCTCTCGTCCGAGAAATGATGATCCGGGGCGGCTGGGTCTACATCCTTACCAACAAGCCGCGCGGCGTGGGAGCATATCGAACCCGATCCCGGATCAAGTCCGGGATGACGGCTTCTTCTAGGAAGCCTTTCTCCACACCTGGGTCTGGCAGAAGGGGCCAAGGCAGCCCTTGACCTCGAGCGTGTTCGGTCCCTTGCGGCGGATCACCGAGCGATAGGTCTTGCCGCTCTTGGGATCGTAGATGCGCCCGCGCCACAGGTCGCTTTCCTCGGTGAAGCCCGACAGGATCGGCAGACCCAGCAGGCGGCGCTTGCGCAGGGCGGGATCGGGGTTGTTGATGTCGCGCTGGTCGGCCCCTTGCGGCGGAGGCACGAGGAACTTGTCGAGCGTGCCGCACAGCGCCTTGCCGCAGGGTGCGATGAGGATCACCCCGTCCTTTTCGGCGGTCACCCAACGGCCCGTAACAGGCTCTGCGGCCAGCGCCGCGCCGGCGGCCGCCAAGGTGGCGAGGGTCAAGGCAAGGCGGGTGATCATCGCGCGATTCTCCGGTGGGTCCGCTCCGCTATACGCGACTGCCGGGCGCGGCGTTACCCTCAAGCGAAGCCGACCCCGAAAGGCCAGCGCCGGCCGCAGATGCCGAGCACCTTGAACAACGTGCCCATCTGGTTGTCCTCCACCAAGCGGTCGCGCTGGCGCTGAAGCTTGTCCTTCTCGGCCGGGTTGCGGCGCTGCAGCGCCTCGGTGCGGGTGTCGATGCCCATCTGGCGCAGCCATTCCCCCTGAAATTGCAGCCCCATCACGTCGACGCCCTGCTGCTGCGCGACATGGGCGAGCAGTTCGAAATCGACATGGGCGGTGATGTCGGCCTCGCCCGGATGGTCAAAGACGCCGACCTTCTTGTGCGCCTTCAAGGCCTGCAGGGTGGTGCCCGAGCTCAGTTCGCGATGGCCATAGTCGATGATCAGCGCCGCGCCGCCCTGTTCTTTCAGGCGCTGCGCGATCTCGGTCATCACCGCGACCGCGGCGGGGCTGGTCTCGATCGTCGCCCCCTGCGAGGCCTTGAGCCAGCTCGGCGGGACGAGATGGTCCATCCGCTCCTTGCCCGCGACGAAGGCGAACTTGCCATCCTCGAGCCCCACCATCCGTTCGAACCAGCCGTCGGCCGAGCGCACCAGCTGGTGGATCGGCAGCGCGTCGAAGAATTCGTTGGCGACGATCAGCAGCGGCGCGTCGTCGGGCAGGGTCGACAGATCGTGGTGGTGGTGGCAGCCGGGAAAGGCCTCGCGCTGGATGGTGCGCAGCGTCGGCGAGGTCTCGACGAAATGGACTTGCGGCGCGAATTCGTAGCGCGCCGCGGTGCTCAGGGCGTCCCTGGTCAGCGTCCCGCGTCCGGGGCCGAGCTCGACGAAGTGGATGCGCTTGCGGCTGCCCATGCGCACCCACAGATCGGCAAACCACAGGCCGATCAGCTCGCCGAACATCTGGCTCACTTCGGGCGCGGTGATGAAGTCGCCCTGTTCGCCCAGCGGATCGCGGCTGGCATAGTAGCGCGCGTTGCTTTCGCCCATGTATTGCGCAAGGCTGATCGGACCGGTCTGCTTGATCAGGCGGCGGAAGCTCTTGTTGAGATCGATCTTGGCGCGCGCGGCAGCTTCGGCCTCTTTCTTCGCCTGTGCTTCGGCAGCGGCGGCGGCTTCGGCGGCGAGACGGGCCTGCTCCTCGGCTTCGGCTTTGGCGCGGGCCTCGGCTTCGCGGCGCGCCTGTTCCTCGGCGGCGGCCTTGGCCCTCGCGGCGGCCTCGGCTTCGGCGCGGGCTTTCCGTTCCGCTTCGGCCTTGGCCTTGGCCTCCGCGGCGGCGCGCGCCTTGGCTTCGGCTTCGGCCTGCTTGCGGGCTTCCGCCTCGCGCCGGGCCTGCTCTGCCGCTGCGGCTTTCGCGGCCGCTTCGGCTTCGGCGCGGGCGCGGGCTTCGGCCTCGCGGCGGGCTTTTTCCTCGGCCTCGCGGCGGGCCTGCTCCTCGGCGGCGGCCTTGGCTGCGGCTTCAGCGGCGAGACGCGCCTTCTCCTCGGCCTTGGCGCGCGCCTCGGCTTCGCGGCGAGCCCTTTCCTCGGCCTCGGCCTTTTCCTTGGCTTCCTTGCGCGCCCGCGCTTCGGCTTCGGCCTTGGCCTTGGCCTCGGCAGCGAGCCGGGCGCGTTCGGCGGCTTCGGCCTCGCGCCGGGCGCGAGCCTCGGCGGCGGCTTTCTCGCGGGCTTCGCGTTCGGCGGCGGCGCGGGCTTCGGCTTCGGCTTTGGCCCGTTCGCGCTCCTCGCGCATGCGGCGGGCGCGTTCCTCCGCCTCGGCCTTGGCGCGGGCGGCGGCTTCAGCCTTGGCCCGCGCTTCGGCCTCGGCGCGGGCCTTGGCTTCGGCCTTGGCCCGTTCGCGCGCTTCGGCTTCGGCCCTGGCCCTCGCTTCGGCCTCGGCGCGCGCCTGGGCTTCCGCTTCGGCCTTGGCGCGGGCGGCCGCTTCCGCGCGGGCCCGTGCCTCTGCCTCGGCGCGCGCCCTGGCCTGGGCGGCGGCGGCCTTGGCCCGCGCGGCATCAGCGCGGGCTGCGTCCTCGCTCTCGTCCTCGGGATCGATCAGCCTAAGCGCGCTGCGCCAGGCCGCGCGCGTCAGGCCGGGCTCATCGTCCCGGCGCCGAGCGGCTTCTTCCGCAGCGCGAAGAGCACGACAGTCAATCCAGTCAAGATCAGCGGTATGGTCAGCCATTGGCCCATCGATAGCCCGGTGCGGGCGGCAAAGTCAGCCAACTGTGCGTCCGGCTCGCGAAAAAACTCGTTAACGAAGCGCGAGATTCCGATGCCGAGCGTGAACACCCCGGCGAGCAACCCGGGACGATAGCGCGCGCGGGTTTTCCAGAACAGCAGCATCATGATGATCAGCAGCGCCAGCCCCTCGAGCCCGGCCTGATAGAGCTGGCTCGGATGGCGCGGCAGATCGTCGGCGGCGGGGAACACCATCGCCCAGGGCACGTCGCTGGGCCGCCCCCACAGCTCGCCGTTGACGAAATTGGCGAGCCGCCCGAGCAGCATCCCCATCGGCACGCCGACGCTGACATAGTCGACCACGCGGATGAAGTTGAGCTTGTCGCGCCAGGCCACGTAAGCCATCGCCACGGTCACGCCGACCAGCCCGCCGTGGAACGCCATCCCCCCGTCCCACAGCCTGAGCAGCTTCCACGAAACCAGCCCTTCGCCCGAAAAATCGGTGAAGGCGGAAGGGATGCCGGTCTCCCCCCCGGTGTAGAACGCGGCATAGCCCAGCCGCCCGCCGACGATCACGCCCAGGGTGCAATAGAAGAACAGATCGTCGGCATGGCGCTGCGCCATCGGGGCGCCGGGCTGCTTCAACATCTTCGAGGTGTGCCAATAGGCGAAGATCACCCCGATGAGATAGGCCAGCGAATAGAACCGCAGGGTGAAGAAGCCCAGTTCGATGCCCGGACGCAGGCCCAGATCCGTCCACTGGATCGGATCGGCGGCGCCGCTTGCGGCAAGTAGTGACAGCACGGAGCGAACCCCTTATTGACAATGATATGCCGTATCGGCGGGCCTGATTTGGCCGTGTCGCAAGGGTGCTTCTGGCACAGCGCGCGGGGCAGGGGAAGGGGCGTAAGACCCGCCAGCGGATACCGGGATCGGATGATCGGGCACGCGCGACCGCACGTGGCGATCCTCCACGCAATGAGAGAGGAAAGGACACCGCATGCCCACCCAGCTGGACAATGCGCTTGAAGCGATCATCACCGCGCTCACCGCGCCGGGGCAACCCTTCGCCACCGTGCCCTTCACCCGCGACGGGGTGGAGATGCCCGCCTTTGCCGCCGCCCCGCCGAGCCTGGCGCATTATTTCGCCCATTTCTGCAACCAGCACCGCGACGTGCCCTTTCTGGTCGACGGCGATGTGCGGCTGACTTTCGGCGAGGCCTATGCCGCCGCCACCTGCGTCGCCGAAAGCCTTGTCCACGATCACGGTGTCGCCAAGGGCGACCGAATCGGGCTCGCCGCGCGCAATTCGGCCAACTGGATCATCGCCTATATGGGCATCATCATGGCCGGCGGCTGCGCGACCCTGCTCAACGGCTTCTGGTCGGGCGAGGAACTGGCCTACGGGATCGACCTTGCCCAATGCAAGCTGGTGCTGGCCGATGATGGCCGCGCCGCCCGACTCGAGGGGCATCCCCACGGCGCCCAAATGGTGCTGATCGGCCACGGCGAGGCGCCGGCCACGGGGCTTGCCAGGGTATGGCGTGCTCCGCAAGGCACCAGCGCCGCGATGGCGATGCTCGGGCAGATCGGTCCCGACGACATCGCCACCATCCTCTACACCTCGGGTTCGACCGGCAAGTCCAAGGGCGCATGGTCCGATCACCGCGGCGTGGTGAGCGGGGTCATGAGCTATGTCGCCCAGAGCGCGATGGCCAAGGTCCATGTCGAATCGACCGACGGGCCGCTCACCGATCAGCCCTGCGCACTGGTTGCGGTGCCGCTGTTCCATGTCACCGGCGAGGTGCCGCTGATGCTCCAGAGCTTTGCCATCGCGCGCAAGCTGGTGCTGATGCCGAAGTGGGACGCCGGCCTCGCGATCCGGCTGATGGCCGAGGAGAAGGTGACCTATTTCGTCGGCGTGCCGCTGATGAGCTACGAGATCGCCAACCACCCCGATCGCGTCAATTACGACCTGTCGCGCTGCAAGAGCTTTGCCGCGGGCGGGGCGCCGCGCCCGGTCGAACACGTCACTCGCATCAAGGAAGCCTTCCCCGGCGGCTTTCCGCTGCTCGGCTACGGCCTCACCGAAACCAACGCGGTCGGCTGCGGCAACTTCAACGAGAACTACATGGCCAAGCCCGGTTCGACCGGGCGCGCCAGCAAGCCGATCGTCGATCTCGCGATCCTCGACGACATGGGCAAACCGCTACCGCAGGGGCAGGTGGGCGAGGTGTGCATCCGCTCGGTCGCCAATTTCCGCGGCTATTGGCAGAACGAGGAGGCCACCCGCGCGGCCTTCACCGACACCGGCTATTTCCGCACCGGCGATCTCGGCTATCTCGACGCCGACGATTACCTGTTTATCGTCGATCGCAAGAAGGACATCATCATCCGCGGGGGCGAGAACATCTCGTGCATCGAGGTCGAGGATGCGATCTATGCCCATGACGACATCGGCGAATGTTCGGTCTTCGGCCTGCCATGCGAACGCTTCGGCGAGGTGCCCGCGGCGGTCTACCGGATGAAGGAGGGCCGCGCCCCCGTCAGCCCCGGCGAACTGCGCGCCTTCCTGCTCGAGCGGATCGCGCCGTTCAAGGTGCCGCTCGAACACCAGATCTGGCTGACCGAGGAGGCGCTGCCGCGGCTTGGCACCCAGAAGATCGACAAGCGCACCGTCAAGGCGCGCTATGCCGACGCGGCCGTGGCGGCGTGAGCCGGCCGTGAGCCAGCCCCATGTTGCCTAGACGGGTGCCCGGCCAGCGCGCGATCATCGACCGGCGGGCGCTGGCCGAGGAAGTCGCGGCGCTGTTCGCGGCGCAGGGGGCGGCGGCGCGCGGGGAAATTGTCAAGGCGCTGCGCCGCGCGCTGGATGACGGGCGCGCCGAACTCGCGCGGCGGCTGGCCGAAGCGCCTTCGGCCGGGCACGAGGTGACGGGGGGCTATTCCTTCCTCACCGACCAGCTGCTCCGGGTGATCCACGATCACGTCACCGGCGATCTTTACCCGGTCCCCAATCGCACCGCCGCCGAGCGGCTCGCGATCCTCGCGGTGGGCGGCTACGGGCGGGCCGAGATGGCGCCCCATTCGGATGTCGACATCGCCTTCATCACCCCGATGAAGCGATCGCCGTGGTGCGAGCAGGTGATCGAGGCGATGCTCTACCTGCTGTGGGATCTCGGCCTCAAGGTGGGCCATTCGAGCCGCACCGTCGCCGACACCATGCGGCAGGCGCGCGAGGATCTCACCATCCGCACCGCGCTGCTCGAAGGGCGGCTGGTGTGGGGCGACCAGGCGCTCTACGAGGATTTGCGCACGCGCTTCTGGAGCGAAGTCGCCAAGGGCAGCGAGCGCCAGTTCCTGACCCAGAAGCTCGCCGAGCGCGACGCGCGGCACAAGCGCATGGGCGACAGCCGCTATGTCGTCGAACCCAATGTCAAGGACGGCAAGGGCGGGCTGCGCGACCTGCAGACGCTCTACTGGATCGGCAAATATGTCCACCGCGTGCAGAACGCCGCCGAGCTGGTCGATGTCGGGCTGCTGACGGCACCCGAATATCGCAGCTTCCGCCGCGCCGAGGGCTTCCTCCTGGCGGTGCGCTGCCACATGCACATCATCACCGATCGCGCCGAGGACCGGCTGACCTTCGATCTCCAGCGGCAGGTGGCCGAGCGGATGCACTTCGCCGACCGTCCGGGCAAGAGCGCGGTCGAGCGGTTCATGCAATATTACTTCCTTCAGGTGAAGCGCGTCGGCAGCCTGACCGGCGTGTTCCTCGCCCACCTCGACGAGGAGTTCGCCAAGAAGCGCACCCGCAGCGGCTTCTTCGCCGGCTGGACCCAGCGGCCGCGCGCGTTCAAGGGTTACGTCGTCGAAGGCGGGCGGCTGCGCGCGCCGGGCGACGACTGGTTCCGGGCCGATCCGGTGCGGCTGATCGAGGTGTTCCAGCTGGCCGAGGCCGAAGGGCTGGAAGTCCACCCCGAAACCATGCGCCAGGCCGACCGCGACGCCAAGCTGATCGACGCCAAGGTGCGCCGCGACAAGCGCGCCAACGCGCTGTTCCTCGAACTCTTGGCCGGACGCAAGGACCCGGAAACGGCCCTGCGTTGGATGAACGAGGCCGGGGTGTTCGGCCGCTTCGTGCCCGATTTCGGCCGGGTCAACGCGCAGATGCAGTTCGACATGTATCACCACTACACGGTCGATGAACACACCATCCGCGCCATCGGGCTATTGAGCCAGATCGAGCGCGGGCTGCTCGCTGCCGATCACCCGCGCGCGACCCGCGAATTTCCGCGGCTCGGCTCGCGGCGGGCGCTTTATGTCGCGGTGCTGCTGCACGATATCGCCAAGGGCCGCGGGGGCGATCACTCGGTGCTCGGCGCCGAGGTCGCGCACCGGCTGTGCCCGCGCTTCGGGCTCGACGAGAAGGAGACCGATCTGGTCGCCTGGCTGGTGCTGCAGCACCTCCTGATGAGCCGCACCGCGCAGAAGCGCGATCTCACCGATCCCAAGACGATCGAGGATTTCGTCGGCGAGGTGCAGAGCCTCGAACGGCTGCGCAATCTCGCGATCCTGACCGCGGTCGATATCCGCGCGGTCGGGCCGGGGACGTGGAACAGCTGGAAGGGCCAGCTCCTCGGCGAGCTTTACGATGCCGCCGAGGAACGCCTGCGGCTCGGGCACAAGGGCCACGGCCGGGCGCAGCGGGTCGCCGCCAAGAAGGATGCCGTGGCGCGGCTGCTCGAAGACAAGGCGCATCTGGTCGATGACGCCGGGGCGCTGCTCGGCGATGCCTACTGGATCGCCGAGCCCGAGGACATCATCGCCAGCAATCTGGTGCAATACGATGCCGCGCTGGCGGCGGGCGAGCCGCTCTCGATCCTGTGCGAACCCGACGAGGTGCGCGGTGCGACCCGCGTCAATGTGATCGCCGCCGACCATCCGGGGCTGTTCTACCGCATGGCGGGCGGGATCCACCTCGCCGGGGCGAACATCATCGACGCGCGCATCCACACCGCCAAGAGCGGCTATGCCTTCGACAATTTCCTGGTGCAGGACCAGCACGGCCAGCCCTTCCGCGAGGAAGGGCAGATCGCGCGCATCCACAAGGGCATCCGCGATGCGCTGCTGGCCAAGGTCGAACTGGTGCCCAAGCTGGCCGCGCGCCCGCTCGCCCATTCGCGCGCCAGGGCCTTCGACGTCGCCCCGCGGGTGGGGTTCGACAACGACGCCTCGAACCACTTCACCGTGATCGAGGTGACCGCACGCGATCGGCCGGCGCTGCTCAACCGGCTGGCGCACGCGCTCTACAAGGCCAACCTGATCGTCCATTCGGCGCACATCACCGCCTATGGCGAGGCGGCGGCGGATACCTTCTACGTCACCGATCTCACCGGAACCAAGGTCAAGGCCGCCGACCGCCTGGCCGAGATCGAGGCGTCACTGCTCGAGGCCGCGAGCGATCACCGCCAGCAGGAACTGGAAAAGGCATGATTGCAACCTTCTGAATCTAGGGACGATTGAAGGTTGGCTCCCGCGGGGCGCGATAGGTTGCAATTGCGTGACGTATTGCTATTGCGGCGCGCCTCAACCCAGGGAGAGTAAAAACATGAAGACCGCAACCCCCCTGCAGAGCCCCCTCCGGCTCGGCAAGCTTGCCCTCCTTCTCGGCACGGCAGCCCTCACCCCCTTCGCTGCTGCGGCACAGGATAGCGAGGAACCCGTCAGCGAAGAGCCCGCCAGCGAAGAACGCGCGAGCACGCTCGATTCGATCAACGAGATCCTCGTCACCGGCACCAAGACCCGCGATCCCGAGAACGTCCAGGACGTGCCGCTTGCCGTCACCGCCTTCAACGCCGGGACGCTCGAGGCGTTCAAGATCCGCGACATTCAGGGCCTTAGCTTCCAGGCCCCGACCGTCAGCCTCGACCAGGTCGGCACCAGCCGCGGCACCGCCAACTTCACCATCCGCGGGCTCGGCATCAATTCCTCGATCCCCTCGATCGACCCGACCGTGGGCGTGTTCGTCGACGGCGTCTATCTCGGCATCAACGGCGGCGTGGTGTTCGACCTGTTCGACCTCGAGAGCGTGGAAATCCTGCGCGGGCCCCAGGGCGTGCTGTTCGGCCGCAACGTCACCGGCGGCGCGGTGGTGATCAACACCGGCAACCCGACCGAGGACTTTAGCGGCAGGTTCCGCGCGGCGGTCGACGGCCCGCTGCTCGATGGCGGCCGCGGCGGCCCCAACTACACCGTCAGCGGCGTGATTTCGGGCCCGATCGTCGAGGATACGCTGCTGTTCAAGGTCGGTGCCTATTACAACAAGGACGAAGGCTACTTCACCAACCTCGCCGACGGTTCGAACCATGGCGAAGCGGAAACCAAGATTCTGCGCGGCGCGCTCGAAGCGCGTCTGGGCGGGCTGACCCTGCTCGGCAAGCTCGACTATTTCGAAAGCGACGGCGATGGCCCCTCGGCCCAGAACCGCGCCTTCTTCGATCGCAACAGCTTCGACTTCGCGATCGACGAGCCGGGCTTTTACGCCAACGAGATCTGGACCGGCTCGCTCACCGCGACCCTCGACATCGGCCCCGGCACGCTCACCAACGTGTTCGGCTGGCGCAAGTATGACGCCACCACCCGCGGCGATATCGACGCGACCCCGGTGTTCCTGTTCCACTCCAGCACCGAAACCGCCCAGGAGCAGTTTTCGAACGAGCTGCGCTACGCGATCTCGCTTGACCGGCTCGATCTCACGGTCGGCGGCTTCTGGTTCGACCAGGACCTCGCCTATACCGAGAACCGCGAGCTGCGGCGCGACCTGCCGGTGAACCTCCAGCCGCCGGTGTTCTACGGCGGCGGCCAGCAGGATCACGAGGTGATCGGCCTGTTCGCCAACGCCCAGTACGAAGTGCTCGACGGGCTCTCGGTGATCGCGGGGATCCGCTGGAACCAGGAAACCAAGGATGCCGGCGTCACCTTCGTGCGCCCGCGTCCGGCGTGTTCGGTGGTCGACGGCACCTGCCCGACCGAAGGCAACAACCCCTTCGTGCCGACCGAGGCCAACGGCTTCACCGATCGCGTGCGGTTCCGCAACCTCTCGCCCAAGCTCGGCCTGCAGTATCAATTCGCCGACAGCCAGATCTATGGCCACTGGAGCCGCGGCTACCGTTCGGGCGGCTACAACTTCCGCATCACCGATGTGGCGGTGTTCAACCGCGCGGTGGCGGCGACCGGGAACCTCTTCTTCGACGAGGAAAAGGTCGACAATTACGAGATCGGCGGCAAGTTCCAGACCACCGACGGCGCCTTCACCATCAATGCTGCGGCCTACATCACCACGGTCAGCAACATGCAGCGCGAGGTGAACCTGGCCGATCCGGGCGCGGGTGTGGTGCAGAACATCCTCAACACCGCCGATGCGACGATTGCCGGCTTCGAGGCCGAAGCGCGCATGCGGGTGTCGGAGAGCCTCGCCTTCACCGCCAATATCGGGATCATCGATGCCGAATATGACGAAGTGCTGTTCGACATTTCGGGCGACGGCGTGATCGACGACACCGATCTGGCGCTGAGCCTGCCGCGGGTTCCCCCGATCACGGTGGGTGCGGGCCTGATCCACGAATGGGATCTCGGCAGCAGCAACATCCTCACCCGGGTGAACTACCAGTACCGCGACGAGGCCGCCTATACCGACGACAACCTCGGCTGGCTCAACGCGCTCTCGAGTCTCGAGGCGAACGTGACCTGGAACACGCCGATCGACGGGCTGTCGCTGTCGGTCTACGGCCGCAACCTGCTCGACGAGGTGCAGGAAGGCGGCGATACCCAGGTGCCCTTCGGCGGCCCGAACTCGACCGGCGTGCGCCGGCCCTTCGCGCCGAACCCGGCCGCGGGCACCTTCTCGCCGCTGATGCGCGGCCGCAACGTCGGCATCGAGGCGATGTTCGAGTTCTAAGGCCTTTGTGGCGATCGCCCCTCCGGGCGATCGTCCTCGCTAGA
>Ga0073934_10008827_pt1 | contig 13223 bp, 7 predicted proteins | sample LarsenN4metaG_FD_76834 | JGI IMG/M metagenome (GOLD analysis project Ga0073934, IMG submission 76834) | Hot spring sediment bacterial and archeal communities from British Columbia, Canada, to study Microbial Dark Matter (Phase II) - Larsen... ...
GCAAGATGCCTCCGGCAATACTGTGACGTCGTTTACTGGCTCGGTGAATTTCACACCCAACGGCGAAATTCAACCGGCTAAGAGCGGAAATTTTTCCAGCGGTGTGCGCAGTGAAATGATCGCTTATTTAAAAAGCGGAAACAATAAAACCATCACGGTGAACGATGGTCAGGGCCACAGCGGCGCGTCGAACAGCTTCACGGTTACGCCCGACAAGCCAAGCGGCGCGATTATTTTTACGGCGAATCCGAAAGCCATACCGGCGGACCGCGTCACGACAACGCAAATCAACTCCTCCGGGCCGATTCAAGATGCGCAGGGCAATAACGTTGGCGGCGGCAAATTTTTTACTGTCAGCGTCAACGACACGGCGTTCGGGACGATTACGACGCCCGACGCTGACCCGAATACGCCGGGGAAACAAATCGCCACGAACAGCACAACCAGCCGCCTCGGTTTCCTTTTCAAAGCCGGCGGCAAGGGCGGCGCTGCGACGATCTTTGTGTCGAGCAGCGACGGCACGGCTTCGGGCAGCCTGAATATCAGCGTCAATCAAGTTAAAATTCTGGCGATTGCGGCAGCACCGGCGACGGTGAGCCAGGGACAGCGAAATATTCCGGTTAAAATGCGCGTGCAGAATTTCGGCGCGGACACGGTGAGTATCGACAGCGCCAAGCTGAGTTTCAGCCGCAACGCCTCCGAGTTCACGGTCAAAGCGCCGGCGTTGTTGCCGAAAATTCCGGGATATGCCATTCGAACCTTGGCTTTTTCAGTCAGTGTCGCGCCCAATGCGCAGACCGACGCTGTGATCATCGATGGTCGAATCTTTGGAAAATTGTCGAGCAATATTAAATATAGCGACACCGACGCCGATACAACCGATTCATGGACGGTACAAACGCCGGCGAAGCTTACGGTTTCTTTAAAAGCTTCGCAAGCAATGGTGACGCAAAGCCAAACCCAGCCGTGGAAAGTGACGATGACCGTGCAAAATGACGGGCAAAGCGCGGTTCAAGTTATTTTGCGTGATGACTCGACGCGAACGAGTCTTGCGGCGGCCGGGCATACGGTTTCACCGCCGAGCGGGCTGATCATCGTTGCCGGTGAAAGCTCGAGGAATTTGGATTTCGTCGTCACGGCGACGAGTGATACGGCGAAGAGCCGGCAAACCATTCACGGTCAAGTCTACGGCCGTGAACTCAACAGCGACTCTTTGCATTTTGCCGGCACTTCGAAAAACGGTAGCGCGCAAGTGACGGTGCAAACGCCGGCGCGCATCGTTCTTGATCCTCCACAATTGTTCGAAGTCTACAACGGCGATACGGTGAATATCGGGCAAAAATTTTTGATCAAAGCCAGCGTCAAACAAACTCAGGGCACGGAGAAGGTTGATTCGGTGCGCGTCACATTGGCGAATTTCAATGGCACTAATGCCGCAATTTTTAAAAATGAACTGGTATTGGCCAACAACCTCACGCAATCAATATTTTTTGAATTGACCGCCAACAACGTGGCGCCTAAAAAAGCGCAATTCCGCGCCAACATCGTTGCGGCGTATTCGGCGAATACCGGCGCCAGCACCGTGTTGTTCGACGGCGCCTCGAAATTTGTCGAGGCGTACATTCAACAAAAGGGAAATTTACAATTTGACAAAATCACCACCTCGGAAAATACGGTGCGCTTCGGACGAACCGCGCCGTGGACGATGACGATTGAGGTCTCAAACCCCGCTCCGCTGCAAGCCGGCGCGGTGGTTATCGACTCGACCATTTTCACGTTCAAAGCCGGCCAGAACGTGCAGCGTGATTATACGGTCGAAAAAGTGACGCCGGATTCGTTGTTGAACGCAGGCAAAAGCAAGGCCTTGCTTTTCCGGGTGACGAAAACCGGCACGACCAGCGGCACGGTCACGATTACCGCAACCGTCCATGCTCACCACAAAAACAGCCGCGAGAAAATCACGGCCAGCAAAACAACGTCGATCGTCGTCGAAAGCACGGCGCTGGTGGCGATTGCCAAAACTTCGTTTCCGGCTTCGGTGAATCGCGTCGCGGGAACGGACATCGCGCTGGCGGACACCGGGCAGGTTTTTCCGATCAGCGTCACGGTGCGCAATACCGGATTTGAGAAAGTTGACAAGGCTTGGGTCACGCTTTCGACCAAAGGCCGTTCCAAAATTATCAACCGGCAACGACAAGCCGGCCCGATCGATACGGAAAACGGCACGGCGGTCGCGACATTCACGGTTAAAGCCGATGCGGCGGTCAACAGCGCCGGTGAAATTTTCACCGCCCATCTCGACTCCGCCAAAACCGCGCTCGGCAAAAAAGTCAGCGTTGGTCCGGCTTTGGATGGGAAAGACACCACGGCGGTGGTTCGCCTCGAGCTGCCGGCGCAATTGCAGTTGCAGGTCTCAACCAACGCGCCGAATGATTTGTTGACGACGAAGCAGAATTTTATTTTGCGCGCGGTGGTTCAGAATTTGGGGCAGGCGCAAACGGATGCCAGCGGCAAGCTGCAAATTGCACTGCCGGACACCAGTTTCAAGTTGCTCACTCCACCAACTTTGCAACAAAGCTTCACGGTTGGCGATACGGTGAAATGGCAGATTCGCGCGCCGTTGACGGAGAGAGCGAAGGACGCGCTGCGCGTGACCATGTCGCCGCGGCCGCGCAGCAAAAACTCCGGCCAATTCGCCCAAGTTGCGGATACGGTTGCGACGTTGGTCGTGAGCACATTTAATTCTTTGCTGAGAATCGAGAGCATCGATGTGACCGCGCCGGCTGGCGCCAAAGATCGGGTGGTGTCGACGGAACAGTTTTTCACTGTCGGCGCAAAAATTTCCGCCAGCGGAAATTTAACGAATAAAACCGCGACCTTGACGCTGCCTGCCGGTTACAATTTCCGCTCCGACGTGGATTCAACGCAGAATGTTCCGGCGAGCGGCGCGCTGAGCTGGGAAGTTCAAGCGCCCACCGATGCCAGAGCTGCGCAGAATTTGAAAGTCAAGGTGAGGGCGTTGGATGGACAATCGCAACTGCGAACGAACGAAGGCGCGCTCGCCATCACGGTGAGAAGCCGGGCGATTCTGAATTTGACGCCGGGCATCAGCGAGCCGCCGGGCGCGCGCAACGGCACTCTTTCGGTCGGGCAATCCTTGACGCTGGCGGCGACTTTGAGCAACACCGGCGTTTCCAATCTCATCGACACGGTGATTGTCAAGTTGGATACCGGAAGAACCCGTCTCAAAATCAACGCGCCCTTGGAGCAAAAAATTATTTTTAAAGCGGGAAGTCAGGTTCAAACGATCACGTGGCCGACGACAGCGCCGAGCCAACCCAACGCCGCTTCTCCGCTCACGTTTGTCATCAGGCGATTGCCGTTTGACGAAAATACGAATAAAGCCGCGATTACCGCGCAAAATCCGGTTTCCTTTAATGTCACCACCATCACGACCGGAACGCTGTTCGCCGATCCGCCTCGCATTACCGCGCCCACCGGCGCCAAAGATCGGATGTTGAGCACGAGCCAGGAATTTACGGTAAGCGATTCGTTGAGTTGGACGAACGCCGCGAATTTGACCGCAGAGCTGATTTTGCCTGCCGGCGCCAATTTCACTTTTAATCCCGTTCAAAGTCTTGCCAATGCCAATGAAACGGGCAGCGCCAAAGTGTCGTGGATTGTTCGCGCGCCGGCAGCGCCGGTTAACAATGTCAAAGCGCATATCATTTTCAAAGCCGTTGATGCGCATAATAATGCGCTGCCGATGCTTTATGCCTCCGATTCGATTGCCGTCAACGTGGTGCAACGCGCCGAGCTGTCTTTGAGCGCGGGGATTGTCGAGCCGGCTTCGGCGACAAACGGCATCGTTGGCATTGGCCAACCGTTCAAAGTCGTCGCAACGATTCTGAATGCGGCTGCGACCGGCGTTTATGATACGGCCAAAGTTCAGTTGACGCTGCCGGAGGGCTACACGTTGATCGATACGCAAAAAACGGCTCTCAAAGCGGCGAAGCTTCCCGCCGAAAATACGTTTGCCTGGTGGGTGCGCGCGCGCGCCGACATTTCGGAAACCGCGGATTTGCTCAAATTCAAATTGATGCAACCGCCGCGCGATGAAAATACCGATGCGTTTGCGGCGATTAGCGACGATCAAACCGAATTGAACGTTCGCGCCGAAGGGAGAAAGCTGCTGGTTGAAGATTTGCATCAGGGCGGCGGCCCGGCGGTGCGCGGCGGCGAAAACGTTCTGCTCGCGCGTTTGCAATTGCTCAATCCGGCGCGCTCGGGTTCGAGCGATTTAATGTTGAAGCGGTTGAGTTTTGATTTGTTGAATCGCGTGGGGAAATCGCTGGCGCCCAATTCAGTGTTCAAAGCCGTGCGTGTGGTTCATGAGAAAGGCCCCAACACGATTCCCGGCGGCGAAAACATTGCGCTTCCTGCCGAAAATCCGATTGCCGTCACGCTGTCGACGGCAGTGAGCGTTTCACCCGACCAGCCGGATACCATCGCGATCGTCGCCGATCTGGTTGAAAATACCTCGGAGCAAAATTTCCGGTTGCTTTTCGATGATAGCCAGGATTTCGAGGTGGAGGATCAAGCCGGCGGAAACGGCGTCGCGGTGGAAACGGCCGACGGCAAGCGCGGCAACAAATTTCGCCTCGAATCCAATTTGACATCCCTGCACGGTGCCGATGCCGCCAGTGCATTTTTTAATTATCCCAATCCATTTCAACCCGGTGATGACCTGAGCCGCGGCGAGGGCACGCGTTTTAACCTGCCGGCCGGCGCCAGTGGCAAGCTGAAAATATTTACCATGCTCGGCGAGCTGGTTTGGGAAACCGCTTTCGAGGCGAGAAACCCGCTCGGCGTTCAAGGCATTTTCTGGAACGGCCACAACGGCGCCGGGAAAAGAATTTTGAACGGCGTTTATCTGGCGATCTTGAAAACAAAAGACGGCAAAATGGCGACGACGAAAGTCGCGGTATTGAAGAAGTAGGGCAAGGGGCAAGTTGCAAGGGGCAAATAGCAACGGTTTCGCTTACTCACCAATGATCTTCACGATCACTCGCTTCTTGCGCCGGCCGTCAAACTCGCCGTAAAAAATTTGCTCCCACGGGCCGAAATCGAGTTTGCCGTTGGTAATTGCCACCACGACTTCTCGTCCCATGATTTGGCGTTTGAGATGCGCGTCGGCGTTGTCTTCGCCTGTACGATTGTGGCGATAATGTGAAGTCGGTTCGTGCGGCGCGAGGCTTTCCAGCCAATCGTCGTAATCTTGCAGCAGGCCCGACTCATTGTCGTTGATAAAAACCGAAGCGGTAATGTGCATCGCCGCCACCAACACCAGCCCTTCTTTCACGCCACTCTTTTTGACCAGCCCTTCAATCTTATCGGTGATGTTGATATAATCCCGGCGATGCGGCGTGTTAAACCAGAGATATTCGGTGAGAGATTTCATTGTGCTTGCTCCTTTGTTATAATGTTAGCCCGTTGCCAGTTTGCCCGTTGGCCGGTTACGCCGTCTCGACATGGAAATCTTGCCATGAACGAAATTAGTTGACTTTTCACCAGCAACCAGCAACTAGCAACAAGCAACTATAACTCCGCCCACTTGCCTTCTCCCTCCCAAACACGGACCGTGAAATTGAAACTCCATTTCTCGCGAAAGCGCTTGTGCAGCATCTCGCAGATGTTTTCCACCGAGGGATATTCGAGAAAATCATTCAGCGCGCGATGATCATATTGCGCGAGCACAGTCCGAATGGTTTGTTTCATATCTGCGAAATCCATGATCATGCCGGTTTTATTTTCGCCTTCGATGATCACCTCGACTTTGTAGGTGTGGCCGTGCAGCACGCCGCACTTCGCGTGTCCCGGCAGAAAATGCGCGCAGTCCATGTGTTCGATGTAGCCGAGTTTCATGTGTCACCTCTTTGCCTCGTTTAAAAACAATGAACGTAACCATTCAGGCACAAAAAGAGGCTGTCATTCCATAGAATCTTTTTTTATTTCGAGCACTGTGCTAGCGCAAAAAAGGATTCTTCCAGAATGACATGCGAGAGGATGACTGAATAGTTACCAATGAGCTACCATAAATATAAGCAAGAAGAAACAAAAATCCGCAGAAATCCGCAGAAATTTTTGCCTTGATTTTTTGCAAGGATTTTGGCATATTTCGCAAAACTTAAAGCGCGAGAATTAAAGATGCCTATCGAACGTCCGGTTCTGCCCTTCGCCGGTTGTTTCACCAATGACCCGCAAAAACAAACGCCGCTCGTCTTCGCCGGCTTATCGGATGACTCGCAATCATCCTTTCGCCGCGGCAGCGCGCGTGGCCCGCAGCGCATTCGCTCGGCATACGACGGCAATTGCTTCAATGCCACCACCGAATCCGGCGTCGATCTGGCCGGCGCGGTTGCCGATCTCGGCGATTTGCCTTCCAAAAGCTCATGGGAATTAACCGCGCGTTCATACCAGGAATTTGCGGCGTGGCTTTTTCAAATCGGCAAAATCCCTTTCTTTGCCGGCGGCGATCACGCCGTGACTGTGCCCATCATCGCGGCGTTGGCTGAACTCGGCGAACCAGTTCATATCATCCAAATCGACGCGCATCCCGATCTTTATCCGGAGTTCGAAGGCAGCCGCGATTCGCACGCCTGCACCATCTCCCGCGCGTTGGAAATGAGTCATGTCGCCTCGATGACGCAGCTCGGCATTCGCACGCTCAATGCCGCGCAAATGCCGCAGATCGAGCGCTATCGTGACCGCATTCATCTTTTTCACGCGTGCGATTTGTCCGGCGAATTGCCCTCTTTGTCGCATATCCCCCAAAGCGCACCGGTTTATCTCACCGTCGACCTCGACGGCTTCGATCCGGCGTTTGCGCCCGGCGTGTCGCACCCGGTTCCCGGCGGCCTCACGCCGCGTCAAGTGCTCAACTTCATTCAAAACGCGCAATGGAAATTAGTCGGCATGGATGCGGTGGAAGTCAATCCGGATATTGATGTTAATGATCAGACGGCCATTCTCGCCGCCCGCTTGTTGCACGAGGGGATGGGGTATGCGGCTCGACAGAATTTAAATTTAAAATTGTAAATTTTCAATTGAAAATTTTAAATGAGAGGAGGAAGACATGCATACCAGCCGCAAATTACGTTGGTTGCTCTTTGCTAGCGTGTTGTTTCCGATTGCTGCGCACGCCCAAGACACCATCCGCTTCACGCCCACGGTCGGCTACCAAGCCTTCAAAGTGCGCGAGCCGGTGCTGCGCCTGAAGCCCGGCCAGGTGCTCGTCAGCGAAACGTTGATGGGCGGTTATTACACCGAGGAAGGCGGCGCGTGGCCTGGTGAAGTCGGACCGATTTATATCGAGGGCGCCACGCCGAAAGACCAGCTCGTTATCAAACTGCTGAAAGTGCGGCCCAATCGCGATCTGGCGCCGGCGCGCGTCAATCCGAATTTCGGCGGCCTGGCGAGCGATGTGCGCGTGCGTCTGTTGAATCCGCCGATACCGGATATTCGCTTTCTCTGGCGGCTCGACCGCAAGCGCAATCTCGGCGTGCTCGAATTGCCCAAAAGCCGGCTCGGGAAAATCGAAGCGCCGCTCGCACCGATGCTCGGCCGCGTCGCCGTCGCGCCGAAGAATGAAGAATCATTTCCCGGCCTTTGGCCCGGCGATTTCGGCGGCAACATGGACGCGCCGGAAATCCGTGAAGGCGTCACGGTGTATCTGCCGATCTTTCACGATGGCGCATATTTTTATTTTGGCGACGGCCACGCGCTGCAAGGCCACGGCGAGATTGCCGGCACCGGCCTGGAAGCGACGATGGACGTCATGCTGCAATTCGACCTCATCAAAAACAAACCCATCGACTGGCCGCGCATCGAGGACGAGAGCCACCTCATGGTCGCCGGCAGCGGCCGCCCGCTCATCGACGCTTTTCGCCTCGCACATGTCGAATTAATCGAGTGGCTCGAACAGGATTACGGTTTCGATCGTTGGGAAGCTTATCAAGTGCTCTCGCAAGTCGGTACGAGCACGGTCGCAAATATTGTCGATCCGCAATACACGGTGGTGGCAAAATTTCCGAAGCAATTTCTGCCCAAACCCGAAGCTCAATCTCTTCTCGGCGCGCCGTTTTATGCCATTGAAATCGCCCCGGCGGAAAAAGCGAAGTTGGATTCCAACCTCGCCGTGGCGCAAGCCAACTACGATAAAAATCCCAACGTCCCTGAAAACATTATCTGGCTTGGTCGCCGGCTTTCATATTTGTGGCGCTACCGCGAAGCAATTGCAGTTTATTCCAAAGGCATCGCGCTGCAACCGAATCATGCCAAACTCTATCGCCATCGCGGCCATCGTTACATTTCAATTCGCGAATTCGACAAGGCAATTGCCGATCTCGAAAAAGCCGCGAAACTGATTCAAGGCGTGCCCGACGAAATCGAGCCGGACGGCGCGCCGAACCAGTACAACATTCCGACGAGCACGTCACACTCAAACATTTGGTATCATCTCGGACTGGCTTATTATCTTAAAGGTGATTTTAAAAATGCCCTGCGCTGTTATCTCGAATGCATGAAGTTTTCCACAAGCAACGACGACATGCTTTGCGCCACGAGCGATTGGCTCTACATGACGTATCGCCGGCTTGGTCGTGTCGAGGAAGCGAACAAAGTTCTCGAACCGATTAACGAGAACATGAAAATCCTCGAAAACTTTTCCTATCACAAACGCCTACTGATGTACAAAGGCGTGATCGCGCCGGAGTCGTTGCTTGATGCTAAAAATGCCACCGACCTCGACATTGCCACGCAAGGCTACGGCGTGGGGAATTGGTATTTATACAACGGGCAAGTTGACAAAGCGAAGGAGATTTTCGAGCGGGTGATTAAAGGCAAGTATTGGGCGGCGTTTGGGTATATTGCGGCAGAAGCGGATTTGAAAGGAATACAAAAAAGATCAAAGACCATTGACTAGTGAAGCTTCGACTTGGGCAAAACGATTTCCAAAATTTGAAGGAGCCGTGTGCCCAAATCGAACTTCGCCCCGCTGCCTCACCTCACATCATACCGCAAAAACCTCACGAACGCTCCGGCAAACGCGGCGAGGGTGTACAATCCCAACAAACCAAAATCAATCAACGTCGGCGCGAGGGCGGCGGCGTAAGTGTGCTCCGGCGGGGTGAATTTCGGCAGGTCGGATAAATCGAGCGTGCCTCTGTCGCGGTCGCCGCCGATTTTGAGGCCGGTGTTGGTGTTGAATTCAATGCGGATTCCGCCCATGCCGCCGGATTCTTTCTGCTTCTTCTCGGCATATTCGGTGAACGCAGTGCGATAATTTTGCATCGCATCTTCGTAGCGGGATTTGAGCGCCACACCGGTGCCGGCGAGATTCAATGCGGCGAGCTGATAGGCCGAAGCCGGTGAAAAGCGCGCGAGCGTGAAGCCGAGGCGCTCTTGCTCGGCTTTGCGATTGCGCAAATTTTCGTTGAGCTGCTGCGCGAAGGCACTAATGTCTTTCTGGATCTGCTTGCGGTCTTTGTCGTCCTCCTCCAGCCATTCCCACTCGTGCTCGTCGCGATAGGCTTCGCGCTCTTTTTCATTCATGCCGGCCATCGCCGCCTCGCGCCGGCGCCAGCGCTCCTGCAATTCCTGCCGATGCTTTTCCCAGCGATTCTTTTCAAAGCCGTCTTGTTGCCCTTCAATCTCGGCAACCGTCGGGATCGGCACAAGCTGGCCGGCCGCCATCACACCGGCGCGCGGGATGATCAAAACAAAGGCGACCCAGGCAACGAGCGACAAAAGAAACGAGACCGCGGAATGGCGCGCCAGCGTCGAAACCAAAATTCCGAAGGCAATAAAAAAGGTGAAGTACAGCATGGAGACGCCGAGCAGGCTGCCGAGTTTTGCCCAATGCACGCCGGTGAACGGAATGCGATACAGCATGACCAGCAACACGCCGAGCATGATCGGAATCAACAATGGAATGACGAGTCCCAGCCACGAGCCGATAAACTTGCCGAGAATGTACTGCGGCCGCGGAATCGCGTTGGAGAAAGTCAATTGCAGCGTGCCGTCCTCGCGCTCGCCGTTGACGGCGTCGTAAGTGAAAAGAATCGCGAAAAGCGACAGCACCACTTGCATGATAAAGACGAAATCGATAAAACGAAATACGGCAAAAATCGTGTCTTCGGAATAAATGCTGCTGCGCAACTTGACCGTGTCAAACGAATTGATCCGCGCGAGCCGCCCAATGTCGTTGTTCACGCCGGAGACGAAGATCTGCATCGGATCAGGCTGCCTAAATGCGCGGGTATTGACAGCCATCCACGACGAAGCTTCCCGCAAGTCTTGCGCAGCCAATTGTGTCGCCGCCTCATATTGCTTCACCGCGGCGCGATATTCTTGAATGCCGACGAAGACGCTCAGCAGAATTAAGACGGCGCACGTGGCAAACGTGGCAACGAACTTCGGGCTGAGCAGGATGGCTTTGAGCTCTTTTTGAATCAAGGTTCGCAACATAAAAGTTTCCTTTTGATTATCGCAACGAAATGAGAACTGCAACGAAATATCATCCTTGAAGAAACTTGTTTGTATTTAACGACAACTGTTCTTGGATTGAAACAAGATTCCTGCGGAATGACATTTTTCTCCCGATAAAAGATCAACAACCGGCTAACGGGCAAACCGGCCAACGTCTTACCGAACATCATATTTTAAAAACGCCACATACGCGCCCGCAAAAAACACGAGATTGAACGACAACAAAATCCCCAAATCCAACACAGCGGCGCCGAAGATTTCGCGCAGCGGAATCGGTTGATAGACGAACGGCGGAATTTCGCGAGGGTCGATGGGATCTTTCTTGGCTTCTTCGCCGTCGCGGCTGCGAAACATCATCACGCGGCCGCCGGTCAACATGCCGCCGGTTTTCTCGCTCATGAATTTGGCATAGGTTTGCTGATAATCCGCCGCGGCACGCAGGTAATGCTGTTTCAGCCGCAGCGAAGTTCCGACCAAGTTGGTTGAAGCCAGCGAGAACACGGCGGCGGGCGAGAGGCGTGATATGCCGAACGCCACCTGTTGTTGCACGGCTTCGCGGTTGCGGCGCTCTTCGTTCAAACGCTCGCTCAGCTCGCGCATTTTTTTGTCGCGGTCGTCGGCGAGCTTTTGCATAAACTTGTTGAACTGGCTCAACATCTGCTCGGGGTCGCCGGAGTTCTCGGTCTTGAAATTGTTCATCTCCTTGCGATCTTCATTCCACAGTTGAGCCGATAAACGTCCGCGCTGCGAAGCGTGCTCGTCGAGCGACGGGACCTTCACGGCGCGTCCGGCGATGAGCACCGAGGCGCGCGGTATGATCAACACGGCGAAAATCCAAATCACCAACAGCAGCAGAAACGAGTTCGAGGAGCGCTGGGTCAACGCGGAGATAAAAACTGATAACGTGAGAAATACGCCGAAGTAAAGCAGGCCGGCGAAGACGACGAGCGCCAACCGCATCCAGTCATTGCCCGCCATTGGTACGCCAAGGATGGGCAGCATGAGACTGCCGAGCAAAATCGGAATGAGCAACGGAATCGCCAGCGCCAAAAACGTGCCGGTGATTTTGCCGAGAATGTATTTGTCGCGTGGAATCGCGTTGGCAAATGACAGGCGCAGCGTGCCGCGTTCTTTCTCGCCGCTGATGGCATCATAGGCAAAGAGTATGGCGAACAGCGAAAGCACGATTTGAAAAACAAAATCCAGATCGAGAAAACGAAAGACCGCAAAAATCGGATCATCGCCATAGCGGCTGTCTTCCGCGCCAATTTCACCACGGCCGCGCACTTCGACGTTGCGGCCGATGTCGTTCGAAACACCGGTGACCAGCGCCGCGAGCGGTTGCGGCGGCAGAAAGATGCGATGATTTCTGACCATGATCCAATCGGTCAAGCCCTCCATCTGTCGCAGGTTTTCCGCTTTCGCCGCTTCGTATTGCCGCTGGCTGACTTGATAATGGCGGCCGCCGACGTAAAATGTGAGCAGAATCAAAACGGCGCACACGCCGAAGGTCAAGGCGAATTTGGTGGAGCCGATGATGTCGCGCAGTTCTTTCTCTACAATCAGTTTGAACATAAACGCCTCTTTTTGAACACGGATGACGCGGATTGCGCGGATTTTCACGGATTTTCACGGATTTTCACGGATTAAAAATCGATCCCACAGCAAAAAATGTCATTCTGTAAGAATCTTTTTTGTTTCAGTAACTTCTCTTGAGTTACAAAAAAGATTCCCTATGGGCGCAGCCTGCGGAATGACAATCAAAAATAATTAGTGCAAAACAGAATCTCATGGCAGCAATAGTCGCCCACAAGAGGCGAGGACTACTTACGCCACTGCTTCGACATGCCCGGCCATGTAGTGCATATACAAATCTTCGAGGTTTTCGCCGGCGATCTCTTCGCGTGTGCGTTGCACCACCAACTGGCCTTGTCGCATGATGCCGACGACGTCGGCAATTTCTTTGGCGCGGAAGATGTCGTGGGTGGACATCAGGATGGCCTTGCCTTCGTCGCGCAATTCTTCCAGCAGATGAATGAACTCGAATCCGGCTTTGGGATCGAGGCCGGAGGTCGGCTCGTCGAGCAGAATCGCCGGCGCGTCTTTGAGAATGGCGATGGCGATGCCGCATTTTTGGCGCATGCCTTTGGAGAAGCCTTTCAAGCGTTTGTTGTGCGCTTCTTCCTGCAAGCCGACACGCAAGAGCACGCGGCGATAGTCGTCTTTGGTGTAATCGGTTTTGCCGCCGAGCCGCGCGAAGAAGTCGAGATTCTGCATCGCCGTAAAATTTGGGTAAAGCATCACATTCTCGGAAACGAACGCAACTTTTTGTTTTGCCCTCAATGGCTCTTTGTGTGTGGTAATTCCATCGATGCGCGCCTCGCCCTCGGTCGGCTCAATGAAGTTGAGAAAAAGATTGATCGCCGTGGTTTTGCCCGCGCCGTTGGCGCCGAGCATGGCGTAAATTTGTTTCGGCTGCACCGCAAACGAAACGTGATCGAGCGCCAGCACGCCGTCTTCGTAGCGTTTGGTTAAATTGTCGGCCTCGAGCAACGGACGGCCAGCAGAAGTTGATGTTTCCATAAATTCCTTTTTAAAAATAATTGCAACGAAAAGAGAACTGCAACGAAAAAGGCTTATTTAAAAGACTGCAACGAAAAGAGAACTGCAACGAA
>Ga0073934_10008828_pt1 | contig 13221 bp, 7 predicted proteins | sample LarsenN4metaG_FD_76834 | JGI IMG/M metagenome (GOLD analysis project Ga0073934, IMG submission 76834) | Hot spring sediment bacterial and archeal communities from British Columbia, Canada, to study Microbial Dark Matter (Phase II) - Larsen... ...
AAACGCAGGTAGGGCGCGTCACTCCGTGCGCGCCGTCGTGCCCGTTCCCCAAGCCCCGTGCGCGCACGGAGTGACGCGCACTACCTGCTTGGGTGTGTTCAATCCCACTGACTCCTCAGTAACGTTTGCTCCTGCCTCTTTTCTGCCCGGCTCTTGCGCTCGGTTACTCTCTGACCAATAGAACGGAGTTCGTGCCTCCAAAGGGATTGGCGACGGCCTCCTTAGCGTTGGGATCAGGCATCCATTGGCCGTCTACGACGAAGAGATATTCGTGCCGGCCGGGTTGCACATTCAGGTCGCCCACCCACCTGCCGTTTCCGGCCAGTTTGAGGGGGGTGGCTTCTGGTTTCCAGCCATTGAAGGAGCCGGCGACGCACACATGCTTTGCCTCTGGCCGGACCAGCTCCAACTGAACGCGATTAATCCTGGGTGCGGGCGCGGTGGCTGGGGTCGGCGGCTGAACGGGCTTTGCGGGCTGCACGGGACTAGAAGGAGGGGCAGGCTTGGAAGCGCCTAAGGCAGGCCGCGTCGCAGACACTGCGGCAGCCGGAGCGGCAACAGGCGCCGGGGGCGTGCTTGGCTTCGCAGGCTGAACCGGGGCCGGCGCAGCAGCCGGGGTTGTTGCCTTGGCAGCGGAGACTTTTGTGTTCCTGTTTGGTTTGCTCATAAGTTCGTGTTCAATTTCGGTTTTCCAGGTTTGGTAATACAGAGTCAAAAAATGTACGGCTCGAAGAGGAACCGCGGACTGGTTCAGGCATGCTGGCACTGAATCCGAGCCTGCTGGGCGAACCTCAGAGGTCGAATCAGGCCGATGAATACCCAAAGGAGGCCGTAATTTACCATTGGGTCATTGATTCACCACGAAGCCGATGATGTCAAGTGCCGGTACATCCTTTCGAGCGTATTGTGAAAATGAGGAGGCTTCCAACCGGACGGCCGCAGGGCATCTTTCCTCGTGTTCTGGCGGGTGGTGCCGGCCTCTTGCCCCGCTTGCGGGGAGAAGGAGCAAGGGAGAAGGGAGCGGACGATCCGCGGCAAACCCGAAGCCATACTGAGGAGTCAGTGGGATTGAACACACCTAAGCGGGTAGGGCGCGTCACTCCGTGCGCGCCGGGGGCTTGGGGAACGGGCACGGCGGCGCGCACGGAGTGACGCGCCCTACCTGCGTTTGTAGTCTATCCCACGCTCTTGCTAATAAGCTTGAGGGATTCACACACTCCGCTCCCCGCGCTCTACGCTGGACGTGACAGCCGCGGATCCCATCCTCTATCCTGGTGCGCGATGCGGAAACTGACCTTAGGCCACTCGCCAGACCCGGACGACGCTTTCATGTTCTTCGGATTGGCGAAGGAGCGGATCCCCACTCACGGCTTCACTTTCGAGCACATCCTTCAAGACATTCAGACGCTGAACGAGAGGGCCACCAGGGGGGAGCTGGACATTACGGCCGTCAGCATTCACGCCTATGCCTATGTGAGCGGTCAGTATGCCCTGTTGCCGAGCGGGGCCAGCATGGGCGATGGCTACGGGCCCATGGTGGTCGCCCCGAAGAAACTCAGCCGCGAGGAAGTGGCCCGGGTGCGAGTGGCAGTTCCCGGAACGATGACGAGCGCATTCCTGGCACTGCAACTGTGGCTTGGCAAACCGGCCTCGCAGTTCGATTACCTGGTTGTGCCTTTCGACCGCATCTTTGAGACGATCCACGCCGGCAAGGCGGACGCCGGGCTGATTATTCATGAGGGCCAATTGACCTACTCCCGCGAGAAACTGGAGCTGTGTGTCGATCTGGGCGTCTGGTGGGGGCTGCAAAACGAAGGATTGCCGCTGCCCCTGGGCGGAAACGTGATTCACAAGAGGATTTCAGCGGAAGATCGCCGGATGATCTCGGGAATAATCACCGACAGCATCCGTTACGGGTTGGATCACCGCGCTGAAGCGGTTGAGCACGCGCTGCGATATGCCCGGGACATGGGCCTGGAGATGGCGGATCGCTTTGTCGGGATGTACGTCAATGACTGGACGCTGGACTATGGAGAACGCGGCCGCGAAGCCATCCGCCGGTTTCTCGGCCAGGGGCACGAACGCGGGCTGCTGCCGCAGAAGCCGGATTTGGAGTTCGTCTAGCCGTTTGCCGGGGTCGCGGCGCGCCTCGAGCGCAGTGAATTGGTTTTTGTCACTTGACATGGTTTTTTTCGCTCGGAAAAAGCCCTTTACACCCCCGGGCTCCATAAATATGATTCCCGGTCTATACTTAGAGGGACAGAGCGGAGTGGACTGACGACAGAGCCAGTATGGAACAAAAAGCAAAGACGATAAGCGACTTCAAGCTGCACGAACGGGACACGGGGTCGGCGGATGTACAGATCGCGCTGCTGACGCAGCGGATTAACCATTTGACGGAACACCTGCAAAAGAACAAGAAGGACCACAGTTCGCGGCGTGGATTGCTGATGATGGTTGGGCAGAGGCGGCGGTTGCTGGACTATCTGCATAACACGGACCTGAACCGCTACCAAACGGTGACGCGCAAGCTGAAGCTGCGCAAGTAAGGCCAGAACGGCCGCTTGGGCGGCCGGACGAAGATGGAACTTTGGCCTGGCCGTCAAACGCGAGCGACCGGGCCAAACGCTTAACACCTCGCGTATTTTTGGGAAGGCTCCGTTGCCCTGGGAAATTTCATTCAGTCCCGAATTGGTTCGGGATTCACTGAAGTTCCTCGGCGGCAACGGAGGCACATTACTATGCCAGAACGAGCTACCGTCCCTCTGGGGGACAAGCAGATCACGATCGAAACAGGAAAACTCGCCAAACAAGCAGACGGTTCAGTAACGGTTCAACTCGGGGAGACTATTGTGCTGGTCGCCGCAGTCGGCGCGACCAAGGCAAAAGAAGGACAGGAATTCTTTCCGCTGACAGTCGATTACCGCGAGAAAGCGGCCGCGGCCGGCAAATTTCCCGGCGGATACTTCAAACGGGAGGGACGCCCGACCGAAAAAGAGATTCTTACCTCGCGCTTGATTGACAGGCCCATCCGTCCCTTGTTTCCCAAGGGGTGGTACAACGAAGTCCAGGTTCAGAGCATTGTGCTGAGCGCGGACGGCGAAAACGACCCCGACATGCTGGCGGTCGTGGGGGCTTCGGCGGCGCTCATGGTGAGCGACATCCCGTTTGCGGGACCGATCGGCGCCGTGCGAGTTGGCCGCGTTGGGGGGCAGTTCGTCGCCAATCCGACGCACTCGCAGATGGCGGAGAGCGACATGGACGTTGTCTATGTCGGGAATGAGACTGACCTGGTGATGTTTGAAGGATCGGCCAAGGAAGCGAGCGAGGCCGATTTCCTCGCGGCACTCAAGTTCGGCCAGGAAACCATCCAGCCCGTGCTCCAGGCTCAAAAGGATCTCGCGGCGCGCGCCGGCAAGGCCAAACGGCAAATCACGGTGAATGTCGTTCCGGAAGAGATCCTCGAGGAGGCCAAGATCTTGGCCGGAGACCGGATTGTCACCGCCCTGCTCACGCCCGGCAAACTGGCTCGCGAAGCGGCGGTGACCGCCTTGAGCGAGGAGATCGGCAAGAAACTCGTGGAGAAGTTCGGGGAGGAGAAAGTCACCGAGTTCGTGCTGAAGGACGCGTTCTATTACATCCAGAAAGAAGCGGTTCGCGCTTTGATCATGAACGAGGACAAGCGCCTTGACGGCCGTGCCCTCGATGTCGTTCGTCCGATTTACAGCGAGGCGGGGCTGATTCCGCGCGCGCACGGCTCGGCTCTGTTCCAGCGCGGCGAAACCCAGGCTTTGGTGCTCTGCACGCTGGGCACCGGGGAAGACGCCCAGGAATTCGATTCCTACACCGGTGGAGCGAGCGAGAAGAAGTTCATCCTTCACTACAACTTCCCGAACTTCTCCGTCGGCGAGACCGGGCGCATCAGCGGCCCTGGCCGCCGCGAGATTGGGCACGGCGCACTGGCGGAGCGCTCGCTGGAGCCGATGGTCCCGGTAGCGAATTATCCCTATTCCATCCGCGTCACCAGCGAGATTCTGGAGTCGAACGGTTCGAGTTCGATGGCGACCGTCTGCGGCGGTTCGCTTGCCTTGATGGACGCCGGCGTTCCGATGGAACGCGCCGTCGGTGGAATCAGCATCGGGCTCTGCACCGAAACCGGCCCGGACAACAAGATCTCCAAGTACAAGCTGCTCACCGACATCATCGGGTGGGAAGACGGTTTCTGCGACATGGACTGCAAGATTGCGGGCACGGAAAAGGGGATCACCGGATTCCAACTGGACCTCAAGCTGCCCGGGATTCCGCTTCGCATCATGGAAGAGGCGGTGGAACGCGCACGGGTCGGACGGCTCGCCGTTTTGGCGGAGATGGCCAAGACGCTGTCGGCCTCCCGCAAGGAACTCAGCAAATACGCGCCGCGAATCGAGACAATCAAGATCAACCCCGAGAAGATCGGCGCGCTGATTGGTCCGGGTGGCAAGAACATCAAGAAGCTCGTCGAAGAGTCCGGTTGCGAAATCAACATCGAGGACGACGGCACGGTCAACATCTACTCTGTCTCGGAAGAGGGAATGAAGATTGCGCGCGATGCGATCACGGGAATGACCGCGGAAGCGGAGATCGGGAAGATCTATCGCGGGAAGGTTGTCACCATCAAGGATTTCGGCGCTTTTGTCGAATTCATCCCCGGCAAGGATGGGTTGGTGCACATTAGCGAGCTGGCCAACTTCCGCGTCAAACAGACGGAAGATATTGTCAAGCTGGGCGATGAGATCTGGGTCAAGTGCCTGGGGGTGGACGAGAAGGGCCGCGTTCGGCTGTCCCGCAAAGCCGCGATGGCAGAGCGCGACGCAGAACTCTCCGGCGCGACACCGCCCGCCGAACCAGCGGCGGCGCCCGCCGACCGGGGTGAACCGCAGGAACGCGCGCCAAGGTACGAGCGCGAAGAGCGCGACCGCGGGGAGCGCGCTGACCGAGGAGAGCGCGACCGGGGTGATCGCGGCGAGCGGAGTGACCGAGGCGGACGCGGCGAGCGGGATCGCGGACCTCGCGATCGGGGGGATCGTGGCGCGCGTTCTGATCGGGACCGGGGTGACCGCGGTGAATCCCGCTATGACCGCGGCGAACCTCGCGGTGACCGCGACCGTGATCGTGGTGAACCGCGGAGCGATCGCGACCGTGACCGCGGCGAGCCTCGCGGTGACCGGGATCGCGGGAGCGAAAGAGGCGGACGGGGCTACGACCGCGGGCCGGAACGGGAGCGCTATGACCGTGGCCCGGAAAGAGAGCGGTACGACCGTCCGGAACGAGAGGACCGGGGGGGCGAGCGGAGCCCGGACCGCGACCGGGGGGGCGAGCGGAGCCCGGACCGCGACCGGGGGAGCGAGCGTGTCAGCGACCGCGAGCGCCCGGACCGCGGCGCAGACCGCCCGGACCGGGGCAGCGAACGCCCGGACCGCGGTGACCGCGACCGTTACCCGGATCGGCCAGGCCGCGAAAGCGAAGACTATCGCAACTTTTAGCCCGGCCGGAGCTTAATTCAAGAGGCGGACCGCCAAGTCCGCCTCTTTTTTGTCCCGGATGGGAGGCGGCAATGAAGGGGATCGGTCAACGGTCTGCGATATCCCGGAACTGGCCACCCGAAACACCGGAACCCAGTACTCCCGGGCCCGGATCGGCGCAATCCTGCGCATGCAACTCGCTGCGCCTTTCCCCAATCCGCGACGTCCATGGTCGGCACGATCAGGCACCTGGCTGCCTGCCGAACCAGTTCGTCCGTCACCCGCATGTAACCGCCCGCGGTTTCTAATGCCGGCGCAGGATCAGCCGGTGGTCCACCCGCCGCGTCTGATGATGCTCGAGTGGTGGCAGATCGGTAAGGGTCGGGGACGTGGTTTCATTGAGTGTTCGCCGGGCAAGCTCCTGGAACTCGGACCAGCGTGACCAGGGCAGCTCCGGAGCGTGCGCGATCTGACGCAGCAAACTTCGCCATTCGATGATTACCCGGTCGATATCGCCCGGTCCCAGCAAATCGGTCACCCAGGCGTGCTTGGCCGCCGGGTCCTCGTGCACGGCGGCGACCACCTGTTCCGCGCCGGCGCCGTACTTGGGCGGCACCCCGTTCTCCAGATATCCGGGGACCGACTGAAGTCCGTAAGCCTCGTGGCAGGCGATGGCCATCCGTCCGCCCCACCGGTTGATGTCATCGCCGCAGAAGCGGAAGCCTGCATCCAGGTTCGCCAAGTCGTAAATGAGTTCTTCCAAAGGGTAACTCTCGTCCTCGAGGCATGCGGCAATGGCGAGCCCGTCGCCCTGGGTAAAGTAGCTGACCAGCCGGCCGCGCAGAGTGGGAACGCCGGCGGCGTCGATGAGCCCCAAACGCCTCCACAGGAGCGCCGTGCCGGTGCTCGCCGGCAGTTCACGGCAAACCGGAACGAGCGCGCAGCGAGAACAGTCCGGCGGCAACACCTCGCGCTCCGGCGGGCGCCACAGCGCGACGCCGTGGGCGTCGACCGGGACCCGCAAGGTGAGCTCCGCAATACTGACGCGAGCCATGATGCGACGTTCGGCCTCCTCAATCGCGACCACGGGAGTTTTCTGTTCGGCCAGTTTCTGCCGCACCAGCGGCAGGACCTGTTTCCGCCAGCTCTCTTCGGTTACCTGCCGGCCACTCCAGTTGGTGAGGCGCCGGACCCATTTTGCCAGCAAGACGCGCTCGGCGCCCAGTCGATCCGCGATCGTCATCCTCCGGCCGAATGTCCCCTGGCCTTCCTCCGGGTTGGGCACGAGCGCGCCGTGACCGACCTTCTCGATCGCGCCCGGAAGGTTGAGAACCGGCGTGAAACGCAACCGGCCCTCGGGCAGAGAGCCTTCGCTGGCCGGTGACTCGCTGCCATTAACCGGCGGAACGATCTCCAAACCGCGGATCTCCTTCAGCGGAACCGGGGCCAACGCGGGGAAGTCCTGCCACTCGCCGCGGCTGTTGAGGAACTGCCGCACGCGCCGGCGGACGTGGCGCGCCCGCTCCGAATCGGTGCCCAGCCCGCACGGCACATGGGGATGCCGCAATGACTCCTCCACGCCGAGCACGATCGGTTTCGTGGTGAAAAGGCGCTCCTGGGTGCGCACCGCTTCGCCAAACGGGCTCTTGTTCTGCTGGGCGGCTGAGGTCATGATTCCCAGCAGCGCGCCCCAATCCACCGCCCCGCTGCGCGACAGGTGCGACGGATGCGCATCCAGGAGGCGCAATTCGTTCGCAGTGATCAGGACAAATCCCGTTTCGTCGAGGCCACGGCGACCGGCCCGGCCAAACATCTGCAGGATCTCATCCGAACGCAGCAGCTTCTCGGTTTCATCCTTGCGATAGGAGTCCGCGGCCAGGGCGACACTGCGGAGAGAGAAGTTGATCCCCGCGGCCAGCCCCATGGTGGCCACCACCACTCGAAGCTGCCCGGCTTTGGCGAGCGGTTCCACGACGCCCGCGCGCGCGCCATAGCTCAAACCGCTGTGGTGGTACGCGACGCGGCATTTCAGCAACCTGGCAAGATTCTCCCCCACCACCAGTTTTTGCTCGGAGGAAAGCGAAAGCGGATTGGGAGTGGGCAACTGGCGGGCCAGTTCCGCGGCCATGGATTCGGCGGCCTGGCGCCGGGGCGCGAAAATCAGGATCGGTCCGAGGTCCTCCGCCAGAGCTTTGGCAACCAGCCGCGGCCAGTAGCCGCGAATCTCCGCTGGAACAAAATAACTGAGCTGGTTGGCATGATCCTCCTCCAGGGGAACAGGGCGCTCATCGTGCCGGACCAGCACGGCCTGCCTGCCAATCCGGGCCAGCCATTTCACCACGTCCTGCGGGTTGGCCACGCTGCCGCTGAGCAGGAGCAGTTGTGTGTGAGCCGGGGCCAGCGCAAGGGCAAGCTCGTAATTCAGCCCGCGGTCCAGGTCCGCCAGCATCTGGTATTCGTCAACCACCAGCAAGGCCGGTCCCTTCCCCTGAATGAGCCGGGGCTTCTGGGTTTCGAGGGTGGCGACCACGACCGGGGCGCCGAGGTTTTCCGACAAGTCACCCGTGGCAATGCCCACGTCCCACCCCCGCGCGCGCCACTCGGCGAGCTTATCGTTGGCCAGCGCCCGGGTGGGGACCGTGTAGATTGCCTGTCCGCGGTTCTTGCCCTGGTTTGACCACAGCTCGAAAATAAGAGTTTTTCCGGCGCCCGTCGGGGCCTGAACGACAACATCCTTGCCGGCACGCAGCGCCTGCACGGCCTCCTGCTGCCACAGATCCGGCACGGTGACCTGGTTCAAGACCGGCAACTCGGCAAATGGTGATGAAAACGACACTGGCTCAGGCTCTCCCGACAATACTCATTTCCCGCCAAAAGCATACGCCGAGTCGGGTGGATGTTAAACGGCGAATTGTGGACTCTGTGGACTCTATGGACGCTGGCGGGCCGCGGGCAGCGCCTGAATGACGGAATGCCGGCGGCAGCGCGCGGGGCGGCGGTCAGGCAAGGTTGTGGATTTTCAGGAAATTCGTTCCTCCGGCCAGACCCGCGGGCACTCCGCCAAGCACGATGATGCGCTCGCCTTCGCGCGCAAGTTGCCGCTCGCGGACTGTGCTGGCAGCGAAGTCCACCAGCGCTTCGAAGCTGTTTGGGATCTGGGGCACCAGGACGGGTTTAAGCCCCCAGAGCAGGTTCAGGCCGTGGTAAACGGCCGCGTTGCTGGTGATCGCAACGACCAGCGAACTGGGCCGCTCCGCCGCCAGCAACCGGGCGGTATAGCCGGTGGTGGTGAGCGCCACGATGCACGCGGGCCGCGCAAAGTCTTCGACGACGTTCGCGGCCCGGCTGAGCGCGTGCGTGTTGCTCTCGCCCGCCGGAGGATAGGATTTGAACTGAATCCGGCTTTCCACGTCCCGGGCGATGCGAACCATCATTTCCACCGCGCGAACCGGATGCTTCCCGACGGCGCTCTCGCCTGAGAGCATGACCGCGTCGGTGCCGTCGATGATCGCGTTGGCAACATCACTGGCCTCCGCCCGGGTCGGGTTGGGCTCTTCGATCATGCTCTCCAGCATCTGGGTCGCTGTGATCACGGGTTTCCCGGCGCGATTGCTCTGCTCGATGATGCGTTTCTGGATCATCGGCACCTTCTCCGGCCGCATCTCCACCCCAAGGTCGCCACGGGCAACCATGATGCCATCGGCTTCCGCGATGATTTCGTCCAGGTGTTCGACCGCTTGGGGCTTCTCGATCTTGGCAATGACCGGCCGGGAAACTCCGCGCGAGGCAATAAACTGCTTCAGCTCCCGGATGTCCCCAGCCGTGCGCACGAAGCTCAAGGAAATCCAATCCACCCCTTGCTCAAGCCCGAATAACAGGTCGGCGCGGTCCTTCTCGGTCAAGGAAGGCAGCCGCAGGTTCAGCCCGGGAAAATTGACGCCCTTGCGGCTCTTCAAAACGCCGCCTTCGGCCACGGTGCAAACCAGGGCGCGTCCGGAGATGCGGGACACCTTCAGTTGCATCAGCCCGTCAGCCAATAGAACGTCCATGCCCGGCTTCGCTTCCTCGGCGGCGAAGGGGTAATCGATGGGCACCTCGCCAGGGTTTCCTGTGTGTTCCGCTTCGGGGACCAGCGAGATCTCCTGGCCGGCAATCAGTTCGGTCTGCCCGCCGGGCAACTGCCCCACGCGCACCTTGGGGCCCTGCAAATCCTGCAGGATCGTGATGGGGCTGCCTAATTCCGCGGAGGCGGTTCGCAGTTTCGCAATCGTAGCCGCGTGCTCTTCCCGCGTGTCGTGGGAGAAGTTAAGGCGCGCGACGTCGAGGCCAGCCGACATGAGCCGCGAGATCATCTCCGGCGAGCGCGAGGCCGGGCCGATGGTTGCAACGATCTTCGTGTGCCGGATTGGGTGTTCCATAGGGCGTATGCCAGAATGAATTACAGTTCGATGGTTTCGCCAAGCACAGGCAGCCGGGCGGAAATGGCGTGTTGCTGGCGAATGAGTCGCGCCAGCTCGCGCCGGGGTTTATCCTCACCGTGCGTCAGCAGGAGGGCCGGCTGGCTGTGCGCAAGCGGCTGGAACCAGCCAAGGAGGTCGGCCTGTCCGGCATGGGCGCTGAAACCGCCAAGCGTGTGCACCTGGGCGCGAACGATAATCTTCTCGCCAAACATTTTCACGTGGCTCACCCCGTCCACCAGCATGCGCCCGAGCGAACCCTGCGCCTGATAACCCACGATGATCACGTGGGTCTCCGGCTTCCACAGATGCTGCTTGAGATGGTGAAGGATGCGTCCGCCGGTGCACATCCCCGCCCCGGCCAGCACCAGGCACGGCCCTTCCACGTCATTGATTTTCTTCGAATCATCAGCGGTGACGGAGACCCGCATCGTCGAGAGATCCCGCTCCATCGAGCCTTCGCTGATGAATTTCATCATGTCTTCATCGAACAGCTCGCGGTGGCGCCGGTAGATGGACCAGGCCTCAATGGCCATCGGGCTATCCAGGTAGATGGGGAAGGGCTTGACGATGCCTTCGCGAAAGGCCCAGGCCATGAGTGTCGTGAGCAATTGGGCGCGCCCGACCGCGAAGGTCGGCACCAGGATCTTGCCGCGCTCGATCACCGCTTGTTTGATGATGCCGAAGAATTCCTCCACGGTCTCTTGGAACGGGCGGTGGTTGTGGTCGCCATACGTGGATTCCATCACGACAGCATCCGTTGCGTTGAAGGGCTCGTAATCGCGCAGAATCGGCGCGCCCTTTGGCCCAAGGTCGCCGGAAAAAATCAAGGAACGGTCTTTCCCGTTTTCCCGGATGAGCAGTTGGATGCTGGCGGAGCCCAGCATGTGGCCCGCTTCCACGTAGATGGCGCGCATTCCCGGCGCAACCTCGACGGGTTGGTGGTACGGGACGGGCGACAGGAGCCGGAGCAATCCTTCCACATCCGCGAGTGAATACAGCGGCTGAACGGGCGGCTCGCCGGCGCGCTGGTGTTTCCGGTTCTGCCGCTCCGCGTCCTGCGCCTGGAGTTTGGCCGAATCGCGCAAGATGAGCCCCGTCATCTCTATGGTGGCAGGGGTCGCGTGAACCGGACCGGAGTAACCGGAGCGCAACAACAGAGGCAGGCGGCCGGTATGGTCCAGGTGCCCGTGCGTCACCAGCACGGCATTCAGCCGTTTCGGATCGAAGGCCAATGGCGCATGGTTTCGCGCCTCGGCGTTATTGCCCCCCTGGAACAAACCGCAATCGACGAGCACCGCCGCTCCGCCGGCCTCGACCAGGTATGCCGAGCCTGTCACTTCTCCGCCCGCCGCGCCGTAGGGTGTAATCCTCATGAGTGGTGTTTTCGCGGGGAGAACTTAAAGGCTAGTCCAAGATCCTCGAAATTGCGGAGACCCCCGCGCTGAGGCTCGAAGTCCGAAGTTCGATTCTTTTGCGGAACCCTTGCTTCGCGCCTTTGTCGGTAACTTTGTCGGAAACTCTTGTCGAAATCCGTCGAAATCCGGCCAATTCGACGAAGCTTCCGACAAAGTTTCCGACAAAGGTCCTCGGCGTTGGGCTTTTGCAGCGGAATCGAAGTTCGAAGTCCGAAGTGCAGACGAAACTCGACCAGACGACAAGGCGAATCGGAACTGAGCCCAGCGAAGTGAGAAACCTGTTTTCACAATTTCGGCAGAGTAGAGCCTAATGCGGGCGCTTCAACCTAATTCTTGGACGCCTGATTCTAGGGGGCGGCCCGGGGCCCGGATGGCGCGCACCGGCGCACCGTTCTGCTCCGTCTGTTAGCCGGCATCTCACGCTTGACGTGCTGCCGGTGGTTGCATGACGCTCGTGGAGCCACGGTTCTTGAAACTGCCTAATCGCTTATGCAATGTCATTTGAACAATCGCCTTAATCGCCGGACAATGTTGAAGCACGCTTTTGCTGCCGGACTCGGGGCCACGCTCCTTCCTCTCCGTGCGGCGGAAAGCGCTGTCACCGCGTCCCGGGCCGGCGGGATCCCCTTGCGCGAGAAATTCTTCGGCTGCATTGCCGGAGTGCACGTTGGGTCATCGATGGCTGCTCCGGTGGAAGGCTGGAGTTGGGACAGGATCGAACGCGAGCATGGCACGTTGCAGAAGCTGTTGCCTTACGAACACTACGGAAACCGCTGGAAACGGGAACCCGGGACAACCGAGGACGGCGTGGAACGTCAGAAACTGATGATCACCGCGATCATCGAAAAGCAGGACCGCGTGACCGCCGAGGACGTTCGCCAGCTTTGGGTGCGGGACATCAAACCGGAATCCGCCGGCATGGTGTCTGAACCGTTCGAGGCCGTTCTGCTGGCGCTGGCAAAAACCCGGATTCCCGCCAGAGACATCGGCCGGTACTGCGACTATTCAGGTTTGATTTCCATGGCCCGCTCCTGCCACCCGATCGGCTTGATCAATGCCGGCGACATCCCGGCCGCCATCCAGGATGTGCACGAGGTGGGCCAGCTCTACAATGCCCCGAACAGCAAGGGCATTCGCTGGGCGGAAGTCACCGTCGTGGGGATCGCCGCCGCCACCAAACCGGGTGCCACTGTGGACTCGGTGCTGGCGGCCATCTTCGATCACTGCGACAAGCCGCAAGGCCCGGCGCTGCCGCCCGTCGGCGTGCTCAGGGAACTCGAACGCGGACTGAAGCTGACCGAGAACTGCGCGGATTTTCGCGAGATGCGCCAGAAGTTCGACTCGCTGTACAGCGGCAGCGGGATCCCCTATGCCTTCAGCTACGCAAACGAGGTCGTTACCAAGGCGGTTTGCGTGTTCAAAATGGTGCGCGGCAACACGTGGGAAGCGATCAAGGCGGGGGTGAACATGGGCCGGGACACGGACTGTCTCTGCGCCGTCGCGGCGGGAATCTCAGGTTCCCTTTCCGGCCCCTCGGGCATTCCGGGCGACGTGATTGAGCAGGTGGACAAGGCAACGGCCCAAAACAGGTACACCAATTCGCAGCGCACCCTCCGGGAGACATCGGACGGACTGTACCAGGCGTATCAAGCGCGTTTGAAACGCATGAGAACCTTCTCTGACGAGATGGAGAAGGCTTAACTCGCCCTTGGACGCCGGAGGAACGGCAGTCGGTTTTTCAGCGCGGTGCGGCATACGGAAACCTCGCCAGGAATATTTGCATCTTGCGAGACCAGCCGACCTTGAGGTCGGAAGTCGGAAGTCGGAAGTCGGAAGTCGGAAGTC
>Ga0073934_10008830_pt1 | contig 13219 bp, 11 predicted proteins | sample LarsenN4metaG_FD_76834 | JGI IMG/M metagenome (GOLD analysis project Ga0073934, IMG submission 76834) | Hot spring sediment bacterial and archeal communities from British Columbia, Canada, to study Microbial Dark Matter (Phase II) - Larsen... ...
ACATCTTCGGGGTCGATCTCGAGGAACAACGCGGTCAGAGGGTATCTTCCCACCATCAACAGCGTGTGATATGCCTGCAACAAAGCGGTCGATAACGCGACCTCATGCACCCAGCGACCATTAATGAAGAATGTGATCTCCCTGCGGTTCGAGCGCGTGAGGGATGTGGGACTGATGAAACCGGATAATCGGTATCCATCCTCTTCTGCCATCACTTCGAGCATCTGTTTCGCCACATCCACACCGTAGAGCGCGGCAAGGATCGAACGCCGGTCTCCATCGCCTGACGTTTGCAGCGCAACGCTTTTACCTTCGGACAATTTGAATCGTTTGTCAGGATATGCCAGCGCGTAGCGCGTGACGAGCGAATCGATCGCGCGGCGTTCAGTGACATCCGTCTTTAGAAATTTCAGACGCGCAGGGACGTTGTAAAACAAATCCTCCACCCGCACGATTGTGCCAACTGGAGTGCCGACTTTAGTCGGCTTGCCGCTCTTACCACCCTCCACCTTCAAACGTGCGCCTTCCTTTTCGCTTTTTACGCGCGAAGTAATGGTCATCCGCGAGACCGAACCGATGGAGGCGAGGGCTTCCCCGCGAAAACCAAGCGTGGAAATTGAAAAAAGATCCTCGGAGCGAACCAGCTTCGAGGTCGCGTGACGCGAGACAGCAAGTTCCAATTCAGCGGAGGGAATCCCAAGTCCATCATCTGCGATCTCGATCATTTTTTTCCCCGCCTCTTCAACAGAAATAGATATCGTTTTCGCACCGGCATCCAATGAATTTTCGAGCAGTTCCTTCACCACCGATGCAGGACGCTCGATCACCTCGCCAGCCGCGATCTGCGAGGCGACCTCAGTGGATAAAAGTCGGATGGACATGGCGCGATTATAATCGCCGAATGCGTTTTTCAACCCTCTTCTTCGATCTCGACGATACGCTCTATCCCAACTCGACCGGTTTATGGCAGGCGATCAAGGCGCGCATCAACATCTACATGATCGAGCGTCTCAGCATCCCTGAAAAAGATGCGCCGCAACTGCGCGAACAATATTTCAAAATGTACGGCACCACGTTGCGCGGTCTCCAGGCGCGCCATAACGTGAACGCGCAGGACTTCCTCGCCTTTGTGCATGACCTGCCCTTGCAGGACTACCTCACCCCGGACCCGGTTCAACGGGATGTGATCGCTTCGCTCCCCCATAGGAAGCTTGTCTTCACCAACGCCGATTCTGCACACGCCCGACGCGTCCTCACCGCGCTGAATCTCAATGACCTCTTCGAATCCATCGTGGATATCCACGCGGTCGCGCCATATTGCAAGCCCATGCCCGAATCGTTCGCCATCGCGCAGGATCTGTCGGACGAACCCGACCCGCGCAAGTGCGTGATGATCGACGACCTGCCGCGCACCACGCGCGCCGCGTTGGATGCCGGCATGGCTAGCATTTTATACGGCACTGAAGAACCAACCTCCGACGCCAGCGGCGTGTTCATGGATTGGGCACACCTGCCGATACTGTTGGGGTAAACGGGATACACAGTACGCAATACGCAGTCAAGTTCTGCGTGTTTTCCAACCATCCGCAAACAACCTTCCAACGGATTCATTACACCCAATTCAGCAAACATTAATCACGGCATAGTATCGTTCAGCCCAATATGGATTGGAGGTTGATGTGAATAAAACTGCCAGAACTGTGCTTGGGTCGCTCGTGGGGTTGCTCCTGCTTACGGGCGTGTTTTCCGCGGGAATTCTTGTCGGTAATGTGATTCCCGCCACCGAGCAACTTCCCGTTATCCGCGATCTGCTTCCGCTCGTCCCAACGGTTGAACCGGACCAAACCTCCGCGACGCCGGAGGAATATCAAACCCTGTTCACCCCTTTCTGGGAGGCATGGAACATCGTCCACAACAACTATGTGGACCGGCCTCTCGATGATGTTGCGCTGATGCGCGGCGCGATCCGCGGCATGATGGATGCCATCGGCGACAAACAAACGTTTTACATGGACCCCGTGGTCTATGACACCGAAACATCCGCGCTCTCCGGCGAATATGAAGGCATCGGCGCCTATGTGGATACCGACGGCGATTATCTAACCATCATCAGCCCGATCGAAGGTTCGCCTGCCGAAGCGGCAGGGCTGAAACCCGGAGACCAGATCGTCGCCATCGACGGCGTGGATATGACCGGCACAACCCCCGAGCAAGCGCGCCAGAAAGTGCTGGGACCGGCAGATACAACCGTTACATTGACTATCGCACGCGAAGGTGAGGAAGAAACAATGGAATTTCTCATCACCCGCGCAAAGATCACCATCCCCAGCGTTACCGGTAAAATGCTCGAAAATAACATCGCCTATGTGGACATCAACCAGTTTGGCGACAAAACCACCGGCGAACTCCGCATATTGTTAGATGAATTGCTGGCCCAAAACCCGCAGGGAATCATCATTGACCTGCGATACAATCCCGGCGGATACCTGCACACATCGGTCGAAGTGACCTCCGAGTTCATCGACGAGGGAGTGATTCTCTACGAACAATATGGCGATGGCGATCGTGACACATTCAACGCGCTGGGCAACGGGCGCGCCACCGACCTGCCGCTCGTGGTGTTGGTCAATGAAGGTTCCGCCTCCGCTTCTGAGATTCTCGCAGGAGCCTTGCAAGATTATGGGCGCGCGACCCTTGTGGGCGTGCAGTCCTATGGAAAAGGCTCCGTCCAGCAATGGATTCCACTTTCCGACGATCAAGGCGCGGCGCGCGTCACGATTGCCAAATGGCTTACCCCGAACGAACGCGCCATTGACGGCGTCGGCTTGATGCCAGATTTCATCGTGGAGTTGACCGAGGAAGATATCGCCAACGAACTCGACCCTCAACTAGATAAGGCGATTGAAGTATTATTGGGTTTGATCGCGCAGAAGTAATTGACGTGCAATCAACTGGAAGGAGATAACCATGTTTTTTGACCCCACCTATCTATTCTGTGTAGCCGTTCCTTCCCTCATTCTGATGGGAATCACATCATGGTATGTGCGACATGCCTACAACAAATGGAGCCGCGTCCGCGCGAGCAGCGGCTTGACCGGCGCGGAAGCTGCGAAACAACTCATCTCACGCGCCATGTACATTGGTGACGCGGGAAGTACCGATCTGCGGAACATCCGCGTGCTGGGTGTGGGCGGCAACCTCACCGACCACTACAACCCGCAGGACAAAACCTTGTACCTCTCACCCGGCGTTGCGAACAACCCCTCGGTGGCATCTGTGGCGATCGCCGCGCACGAACTCGGTCATGCCATGCAGGATGCAGAGGGTTACATTCCGCTTCGATTCCGATCGGCGATCGTTCCGATGGTCAATATCGGCTCGAATCTCGGCTGGATCCTGATCCTCGCCGGACTCATATTCCGCTTTACCGAACTCGCCTGGCTCGGCGTGTTCTTCTTCGCAGGCGGCGCGGTCTTTGCCCTTGCCACCCTGCCCGTCGAATTCAACGCATCGGCACGCGCAAAACGTCTGGTGGCAGAAGCGGGGATCGTGCAAACCGACGAAGAAATCCGCGGCGTGAATCAGGTATTGAACGCTGCCGCGCTCACGTACGTTGCCGGTCTTGTCACTGCAGTTTTGCAACTACTCTACTACGTGTTCCTCGTTATCGGCCTCGGCCGGCGCGACGACTAAGCCAACCAGCCAACTTCGGAAGTCACAACGACTTCCGAAGTTTTATTTTCCGCACAATCGTTCCACCATCGTTTGTGTATAATCCCTCGCATGAGGAAAATCTTTTTCATTCTCATCACCTTCCTCGGCGCGGCGCTCGTGTATTTAAGTTTCGGCGAAATCGAAAGCATCGTTGAAACGCTACAACGCGGTAATATCTGGTTCATCCTGCTCGCACTCGTCATCCAATGCGGGTGGTTCATCCTCGCAGGATCGATGATCCATGCGTTGTATCGGATCGTGGGTTTGTATGAACCGCTCAAGAAGATGGCGCTTCTCTTCGCGGCAGGCACATTCGTCAGCACGGTGATGCCCAGCGCCGGCATGGGCGCGGTGGCGGTCTTCATCAGCGATGCACGACGGAACAGGCAATCCACCGGCAAGGTGACCGTTGCCAGCATGTTATACATTATCACCGACTACGTTGCGTTCCTTTGCGTGCTCGCGCTTGGCTTGATCGTGCTCTTTCGGCGTGATGACCTCAATGCAACAGAAGTTCTGGCGACCGCGATCATGTTGTTCATCGCGGGGACGCTCGCTTTTCTTCTTTATCTCGGCTCAAAATCGGGAGTGCGCCTAGGGAACGCACTGGCTCGCATTGCGCGATTCTTCAACCGCGCAGCCCACCCGTTCATCCGTCGAGATTATCTCAGCGAAGAAAAAATGCACAACTACGGTCATGAAATGGCAGAAGACCTGCGCACATTGCCTCAACGTTCGCGCAGCCTGATCAAACCGTTCCTGTTCGCGTTTGCCAACAAAACGCTGCTGATGGGCGTGCTCACAGCGATCTTCCTTGCTTTCAGAGTTCCGTTTTCCGCAGGAACCATAATCGGAGGATTTTCCATCACGTATCTTTTTACCGTGATCTCTCCCACCCCCTCAGGCATCGGCATCGTTGAAGGCGCAATGCCGCTCGCGCTCTCCTCCTTGAATGTTCCATGGAGTCAGGCGGTCATTGTCACACTTGCATACCGCGGCATCACATTCTGGTTTCCGCTGGGCGTGGGCGCGTGGGCATTGCGCGTCCTGCACATGGATTCTAATCATCCCGAATTAACATCATCGCCATGAAGTACAACCATGTCACTTGATTCCCTTTTGGAATTCTGGCGACGCGATCCCGATACTGCCCCCAATATTTTCGCCTGGCGGACTCTACCTCCACGCCCCGCACACACGCATCCTTTTCCAGACGGTCTGCCTGCTCCACTTTTCCGGGCTTTGCTCGCCAGTGGAATTCACTCCCTCTACTCGCATCAACTCGAAGCGTGGGCAGCGGCTCAACAAGATCAAAACATTATCCTCTGCACCGGCACAGCCTCCGGTAAAACGCTCGCTTACAATCTGCCGGTCTTTGCCGAACTCATTGATGACCCGAACGCTCGCGCGCTTTATCTCTTTCCCACCAAAGCCCTGACCCAGGATCAATACTCCAATCTCCAGTCTCTTCACCAGACACTTGACGCGTGGAAGTTGACACCCGCGATGTACGACGGCGATACCCCACAAAAAGACCGCGCCGCGATTCGAAAAAACGCGCGTATGATTTTGACCAACCCCGACATGCTCCACACCGGCATCCTGCCGCATCACACCAACTGGTTGAATTTTTTCACGAATCTCAAATTTGTTGTAATTGACGAGGCGCACACCTATCGCGGCGTCTTCGGTTCGCACGTTGCCAACGTAATTCGCAGGCTCAAGCGCGTGGCAAACTTCTACGGCGCGAGACCGCAATTCATCCTTGCCTCCGCCACGATTGGGAATCCAAAAGACCTTGCAGAAAAACTCATCGAAGAACCTGTGACCCTGATCGATAACGATGGCTCAGCCCGTGGACCGCGCCATTTCCTCATCTACAACCCTCCCCTCGTGGATGAATCCCTTGGTTTGCGGAGATCGTCCCTGCTCGAAGGCGTTCGCCTCGCACAAGACTTGTTGAAAAACGACGTTCAATCCGTTGTCTTCGCACGTACACGAAGAAGTGTCGAAATTATTTTGACCTATCTTCAAGAAAACCTCCAGCAGACAATCGAAAATCGTAAATCGAAAATCGTAAATGAAATCCGCGGCTATCGCTCCGGCTACCTCCCTGCCCAACGCCGCGAGATCGAAAAGGGACTGCGCGATGGAAGCGTAAAAACCGTTGTTGCCACGAACGCCTTGGAGCTGGGGATTGACATCGGCGGTTTGGGTGCGTCGATCCTCGTCGGTTACCCGGGCACTGTCGCTTCGGCGAGGCAACAGGCTGGCCGCGCGGGACGCGGGCTGGAATCCGCGGTCAGCGTGATGGTCGCTTCGGCAAATCCCATTGACCAGTTCCTCGCGCATCACCCTGAATATTTCTTCGAGCGTTCCCCCGAACAGGCATTGATCAACCCTGACCACTTGTTGATTCTGCTCGAACACCTGCGTTGCGCGATGTTCGAACTTCCGTTTCAAAGAGGTGAAGGTTTTGGTGCGATCCCCCCGCAGATCATCGAAGAGTATTTGAATTTTCTTGTAGAGAATCGCGAAGCGCATTTCTCGAACGAAAAGTTTTTTTGGATGGCGGACCAATATCCCGCCGCGAACATTTCACTTCGATCCACATCGCCACGAAGTTTTGTTCTGCAAACGATCGTGGATGATCAAGCATTGACCATTGGAACTGTCGACGGCGAAAGCGCGGCATGGATGGCTCACCCGGGGGCGATCTACATGCATGAAGCAGGGCAGTATTTTGTCGAGGAGTTGGATCTTGAACAGGGGGTCGCGCGCCTCAAGCCCATCGAAAGCGATTACTACACCGAACCGCTGCAACAAACCGAGGTGGATTTATTATCCACCGGCGCGAGTGAAACAACCCCTGGAAGCGTAAAGAATTGGGGAGACTTGAAGATCACCACCCATGTTTCCGGCTTCCGCAAGAAACGCTGGTACACACATGAGAATCTCGGCGATGAACCGCTGGAACTACCACCCTCCGAATTGCAGACCACCGGCTACTGGCTTTCGCTGTCAGAGGAAACGGTAGCACGCCTGCGCGAAGCCGGTGCATGGACCAACGACCCGAACGATTATGGACCGGATTGGACGAAGATTCGCGAACGCGTCCGCACGCGCGACCAATTCACCTGTCAGGTTTGCGGCGCAGTGGAGTCAAGCCGCCAGCACGATGTGCATCACAAAGTCCCGTTTCGCGCGTTCACATCGAGGGAGGAGGCAAATCGGCTGGACAATCTCACCACGCTTTGCCCATCCTGCCATCACAAAGTGGAGCAAAATGTCCGCATTAGAAGCGGGTTGGCGGGTCTCGCGTACGTGTTGGGCAACCTCGCTCCGTTGTTCCTGATGTGTGATTTGGGCGATCTAGGCAGGCATATCGAACCGGTCGAAAATCAGACCTTCGGTCCACCGACAGTGGTGATTTACGATTCTATCCCGGCGGGGATCGGGTTCAGCCAGAAGTTGTTCGAACTGCACAATGAGTTGATCGCCCGCGCGCTTGAACTGGTGAGCGCATGTCCCTGCACGGACGGCTGTCCTTCGTGCGTTGGACCCGGCGGGGAAAATGGAGGCGGGGGCAAACAGGAATCTCTGGAAATCTTGAAACAGTTGACGATTGGAACATAAAACACATCGCTATCGTTAAGGGGGAGAAGGAGGATGCCATGCTTACAAAAGTTTTCAATGTACTGGTCACAGGTCTTGCCCTGTTCAGCGTGCTTGCCGCATGTTCAACGGGAACGCAAGTCAGCACGCCAACGCCGGTCATCACTCCTTCCAATCAACCTCCTGTCAGCACTCAGGTGACGCTGGCTTCCATCTCGTTCAAGGAGGATGGCTCCTCGCCGCGCTACACCATCACCGTTCAAAGGCCGCGGCTGGCTGGCAGCGAAGATGAAAGGGTGATCAAATTCAACGATCGGGTGAACGAGTTGATACAGGGTGAAATCAACTACTTCCGTGAAAATATCCTGGCGCACATGTCCACCTCGCCTGTTTCATCGGGCAGTTTCTTCGATGTGGGGTACAACCTCGTGTATCAACGCGGGGATCTATGGTCGTTCAAATTCAACTTTAATGGTTATGCCGACGGCGCGGCTCATCCCTTCCATTACAGCCGGACGCTGAATTACGATCTGGAACAGGGACACAAACTTTCGCTCAGCGATCTGTTCACCGAAGAGGCTGGTTATCTCAAAGCCATTTCGAGTTACTGCATAGCAGAGTTAAGCAGGCGCGACATCGGCTTTTTTGGCGGGTTCGAACGCGGCGCAGAACCGACCTCTGAAAATTACCGCAACTGGAATATTGCCAACGAAGGCTTGCTCATCACCTTCGACGAGTATCAGGTTGCGCCGTACGCGGCAGGAGCACAGACCGTGACCGTGCCGTACGGCGAATTGCGTCCGCTCATCAACTCGCAGGGACCGCTGGTCTTGGTGTTGCGGTAAGCATCACTGGGAGTGTCCAGGGTAAGAAGTGAAAACCTTTCTTTGCCACAGAGACCGCAGAGTTGGCTGAGAAAAATCTCAAAATTCTCTGTGCGCTCTGTGGCTAAACACGCGTAGTTGGACACTCCCGCGTCACAATCTCCGGCATTCTGTGCCCAGTTCAATCGAAATAAAAATCGCATATAATCACCTCGATATGGAAATCCAGGAATCGGTGCATCACATCGTCTCAAGCCACCAGACTTTGGCATTTGCATCCCATAATTAAAGAACGATTCACAAGGAGATGATGTGCCAGACGTCCAAGCTCCAACCTACCAAACCTATTTTGTAGACCTGCCTCTCTCACGCCTGCACATTCTCGAAACCGGTGAGGGCGAACCGCTCATCATGGTTCCCGCCACCATTTCAGAATGGGAAGATTGGCTTACCCTCGCGCAGTTCATGGCGCAATGGTTCAAGGTCTATTTCTTCGAATTGCCTGGGCACGGACAATCTACACCTTTCGATGCGCGATTCTCCAGCCATCAGGTGGCGGAACTCGTGGAACAACTCGCTGACAAATTGGGATTCGAACGCTTCAACCTGATGGGGTTTTCGTTCGGCGGCATCCTCGCCATGCGCGTCTTCAAACGCCTCTCGCATCGGATCGACCGGCTGGTGCTGATCGCACCGTGCCTGGGGAAAAGCGCGCTTCCTTATTCAGAAACCCGGCTACGGATGTTACATCGCGTTGTCCGGCATTTCGAGCGCCCGAAAATCCGATCGGGGTTCGTTAAGTTTGTCCGCAACCCTCACACGATCTCGCTCGCCATTTCCGTTGTTCGATTGGTCGGCAGGCTTGAACGCACAATACCGTTGAAACGAAAATTACCGCACATCACGACCAGCACTGTAGAAGTTCTCACGGCACAGATCAACGAGATCCTCACGACCGAGTTCGATGTGGAACCGACAAAACATGAAACGCCGTGTTACTTTGCCATGTCCATCTACGATCCCCTCCTGCGATTCGATACCACACTCGGCATCGCGCAGAATCATTTCGGCAACCTGAACACCGTGCGACTCACTTTTCCATTTCACCAACCCCCGAGACCCTTCACCTTCGAGGAGTTGAACGACGGATTCTACAACACGGTCGACTCGTTCATGCGCGTGAACGCTTGAGATTCAAAGCCATGTCCACACAAAGAATCGTCGTCATCCTCGCTGTCTTGATCACGTTCATTATTGTACTGATCTACCGCGAACCCATCAGCGCGTGGCTGCGATGGTTCAGTGACATCGATGCCGTGATCGAAACCATTCGCGGGTATGGTTTGTGGGGACCTGCCATCCTCTTCCTGCTCTTTATCCTGCAAGCCTTCCTTGCATTCATTCCCGGACAGGCGCTGATGATCGGCAGTGGAATCATCTACGGTTTCGCCGGCGGATTCCTCCTCACATGGACGAGTCTCGTTATCGGCGGGCAGATCGCGTTCTGGCTTTCGCGCAAGTTCGGGCGTCCCTTCGCTGAAAAATGGATCGCCGCCGATGTGCTCGATCGCTGGGATAAAAGCGCGGCGGGTCAGGGCATGGCGTTTTACGTGATCGCGCTTGTCATGCCTTTTGTACCCAACGATGCTATGTGCTACATTGCCGGTTTGGGGAGCATGTCCTTCAAACGTTTCCTGCTCGCAAACATGTTGGGGCGCGGCATCGCCAGCCTGTTGACCGCCACTGTCGGCGCAAACCTGGTTGAAGTGCCGGCTATTCTTTGGGTATTTATTGTGGGTTTTGTAGTGTTGGGTGTTGCAGGTTGGATCTTCGCCAGACGAATGCAAAAAAACACATCGACCGATTAACTTCGGATTTCGTACGGCACGCCGCGCACATGCCATTCCCGTCCGTTCGCTTCACACCGGACATGAACCGGTAACAACTTCGCCGGAACGCCTGAATTCGGAATCCACATCCTCCCCTTTTTTGGAAGAATGAACAAGCCGTTGTCATCACCGATCGGCGTGAAATTATCGTTCGGTTCCTGATGAAAAACAGACAAGCCTAATCGCTCGCAAATTTCGCTGGCAAATGGAACCACATCTTCCGAAGGCAACCCTATCTCACTGACATTCAAAATTTGACTGCTGTGGAATTCGCCTTCGACAGGATTCTTCAAATCCCGCCGCGCGATGAACTCAAGCACATTCCCCGCCGCATCGTTGAAGTAGACCGAGTGCGAATTCCAACTGGTTGAATCGAATTCATCTTTGCCGTTCTCGTCGTGGAGCAGGGGAACGCGCTCGGCGATCCATGCTTTCGCCGCCAGGAGTTGATTCGCTGGAATGTTGAACGCGAAGTGATACGCGCCGTCGAAATCGGATATTGACTTCCTAAATATCAAGACAGTCGCGCCTGCCTGCACTTTCAATTGACCGGCAGATAACTCCACAGGCAATTCAAGCACATTGGAATAATACTCATGCTGTGCTTGCAACTCTTTCGTTTGTAACTCAAGCCATTTAATATACATCTTTACACTCATCGACGAGCGAACCAGCAGACTAACCGACTATTCCTCCCGCATCCACCTTTTCACCGCCTCGTGCGGATGTTCGTACTTCGCCATCGCATCCAATAATTTCTCAGGGTCAGAGTCGCATGAGATCGAATCGCGATGTTCCTTGAAAACAAAGCCTTCAGCTACCGCGTGGTCCATGGCGGCGAGCAGGGGCGCGTAATAATCTCTCACGTTTAGTAAACCAACGGGTTTTTGATGCGCGCCGGTCTGCGCCCATGTGATGGTTTCGAATAACTCATCGAAGGTGCCAAATCCGCCGGGGAGCGCGATGTAGCCATCCGCCAGTTCGTGCATGCGTGCTTTGCGTGCATGCATATCGAGTGGAACATCCATACGGGTTAATCCGTCATGTGCAAGAGCCGGCGTATTCATGGAAGGAATAATGACACCGATCGCTTCGCCTCCCGCAGAAAGCGCGCCATCCGCTACGGCGCCCATCAGGCCGGTCTTCCCGCCGCCAAATATCAGACGAATCCCTTTTTGGGCGAGGAGAACGCCGAGGGAACGCGCGGCAATCGTATAGTCGGAATGAACCGAATCGGAAGATCCGCAAAAAACGCATATCGATCGCATGAAATTCATCCTTTGGTACTGTACAAAGAACAAGTAAGAAATATTGATGTTGCAATGAATTGTATCAGCGTTGTAAACAAACTCTAATCTTTTTCCTACAACGACTCGTTGGGCTTTTTGGTAGAATACATTCAAGTTTAGGAGATAAAATCATGGCTGGAATGGAGCGTTTCACACAGCGAGCAAGACGGGTTTTGAGCCTTGCACATCAGGAGGCTGAGCAGTCCCGCAACAATAATATCGGCACAGAGCATTTATTGTTAGGTTTGATGGATGAAGAAGGCGGAGTTGCAGGGCGCGTCTTGCGTGAACTCGGTATGACCTCGGATCGCGTGCGCGAAGTGATTCGCCGCGTGTCTGCCAGTTCGGTCGGGTTCGACCCCAGCCGCGTGGAACTCGCGGGCGATACACAACAAGTGCTCGAACTTGCCGTGGACGAAGCGCGCCGCCTCGGTCATCATTACATCGGCACGGAACACATCCTGCTCGGTCTGGTGCGCGTGGATGGTATTGCACTGGAAGTCCTGCGCAGACTCGGGGTAACGCCGGACCAGATCCGCCGGCAGACGCGGCGCGTGTTGAACGAAGCCGCTTCCTCCTCCCCCATGCCAGCTGGTGCCGGACCTGCGCGTGGCGCGCAACCCAACCAGAAAACCCCGCTCATCGACCAATTGGCATCTGACCTCACAACCAAAGCCGAAGAGAAGAAACTCGACCCGGTCATCGGGCGCCAGATGGAGATCGAGCGCGTGATTCAAATTTTGGCGCGCCGAACAAAGAACAATCCCGCGTTGATCGGTGAACCCGGCGTCGGTAAGACCGCCATCGTCGAAGGACTTGCCCAGCGCATCGTCGAAGGCGATGTGCCAGCCCCCCTGATGAACAAACGGTTGCTTCAACTTGATGTCGGCTCGCTTGTGGCTGGCACGATGTATCGCGGTCAGTTCGAGGAACGACTCAAACGCGTGATAGACGAGTTGAAACAATCCGGCGCAATCCTCTTTATTGATGAAGTGCATATGCTCGTCGGCGCGGGAGCCGCAGGTTCCTCTGTGGACGCGGCGAACATTCTCAAACCCGCGTTATCGCGCGGTGAGTTGCAGGTCATTGGCGCGACCACGATGGACGAATATCGCAAGCACATCGAATCGGATGCCGCGCTCGAACGCCGCTTCCAACCCATCCAGGTGGATGAACCCTCCGAGGAAGAGACCATCCAGATCCTGAAAGGGATTCGCTCCGCCTATGAGGAACATCATCACCTTGTGATCTCTGATGAAGCGCTCGAAGCCGCCGCGCATTTATCCACGCGCTACGTGACCGAACGCTTCCTGCCTGATAAAGCCATTGACCTGATCGACGAGTCGTCGTCGCGCGTGCGCATGTACAAAAGTCCCGCCGCGAAAGAGGCGAAGGATCTCTTTGGTCAGTTGAGGCAGGCAAGACAAAACCGTTCGCTCGCACAAGAGGAAGGCAACAACGAAGATGTGATCGAATGGCAGGAACGCGAGACCGAACTCAGCGAGCAGATTGAACGCCTGCGCACCGGTTGGGATCGCGCGAACAGCCCGGTTGTTTCGGCGGAAGATATTGCCGAAGTTGTCTCCATGTGGACAGGTGTACCGCTCATGCAACTGGCAGAAGAAGAATCGCAACGCCTGCTCAAGATGGAAGATGAACTCCGCAAGGGAATCATTGGGCAGGATGATGCCATCATCGCCATTTCGCGTGCAGTCCGCCGCGCGCGCGCCGGATTGAAAGACCCGAAACGCCCGATCGGTTCGTTCATGTTCCTCGGTCCCACAGGCGTTGGTAAGACAGAATTAACGAAAACACTTGCCAAGTTCATGTTCGGCAGTGAAGAAGCCGCGATACAACTCGATATGTCCGAGTTCATGGAAAGGCACAC
>Ga0073934_10008831_pt1 | contig 13218 bp, 16 predicted proteins | sample LarsenN4metaG_FD_76834 | JGI IMG/M metagenome (GOLD analysis project Ga0073934, IMG submission 76834) | Hot spring sediment bacterial and archeal communities from British Columbia, Canada, to study Microbial Dark Matter (Phase II) - Larsen... ...
GCGATCAGCGCCTCGAGCAGCTCCCGCGACGCGTCGTCGATCCACTGGAGATCCTCGAGCACGACGACGACGGGCGAGCGCTCGCTCTCCGCGACGACGACGCGACGGATCACCTCGAACGACTCGCGCTTCAGCTGCTCCGCGGGGACGTCGGCCGGCGCGGTGCGCGAGACCGCCATGAAGCGCGCCAGCACCGGCCACCGCCGCTCGAGCCGGTCGATGGACTTGCCCAGGCGGTCGGCGACCTTCCGGCGCGCCTCGGCGGGATCGTCCGCGGCGGCGAGCCCGAAGTAGCTCCGCAGCATCCCGACGAACGGGTGATACGGCGCCGCCTGGCTGATCGACGAGCAGCGCCCCTCGAACACGGTCGTGCCCTCGGTGGCCGAGCGGCGCTTCCACTCGTAGAGGAGCCGCGACTTGCCGCTGCCCGCGTCGCCCACGACGGCGACCACCTGCGGCTGGCCCGCGGCGAGCCGGCGGAAGGCGGCGTCCAGCGTGGCCAGTTCCTCGTCGCGGCCGACGAGGGGCGTGAGCCCGCGCTCCGCGGCGATCGTGATGGCCGTCGCCTCGTCGCTCGGCGCGATCACCTCGTAGGCGGTGATCGGCTCGCGCTTGCCCTTCACGTCGAGCGGACCCACGGGCCGGACCTCGAAGAAGCCGCGGACGAGCCGGTGGGTGGCCTCGCTGATGAGCGTCGTGCCGGGCGTGGCGAGCGATTCCAGACGAGCGGCGAGGTTCGTCGTGTCGCCGATCGCGCTGTAGTCCATCTTGAGGTCGTTGCCGACCCCGCCGACGACGACGGGCCCGGTGTTGATGCCGATCCGGGCGCGGAGCGTGATGCCCTTCTCGGCCTGCACGCGCGCCGCGAAGGGCGCCAGGCCCTCGTGGATGGCGAGCGCGGCGCGGAGCGCGCGCTGCGGCGCGTCCTCGTGGGCGACGGGAGCCCCGAAGAGCGCCATGAGGCCGTCGCCCGCGAGCTGGTTCACCAGGCCGTCGAGACCGTAGATCGCGCGGAAGGCGATCTCGAGGTAGGCGTCGAGCAGCTCGTGGTACTCCTCCGGATCGAGCGTCTCGGCGATCGCGGTGGAGCCGACGAGGTCGCAGAAGAGGACCGTCACCTGCTTCCGCTCGCCCTCGATCGCGCCCTTCGTGGCGCGGATCTTCGCCGCCAGCCCCTCGGGCATGGCCGGCCGCTGCGGGGCGCCCGCCGCGGGCGTCCTCGTCGCCGGGGGCGCGGCGGCGTGCGGGTCGTCGCCCACGCGCAGTCCGCAGTCGGGGCAGAAGCGGAACGAGACGTCGAGCATCGCGCCGCAGCGGGCGCAGCGCGGCGCGACGCGGGTGCCGCACGCGTGGCAGAACTGCTTGCCCTCGATCAGCTCCGCGTCGCAGCTGACGCACCGCATGAGAGGGGGCTACGCCGGGCCGGTGTCCAAGTCAACGCGGGGAATTGTCCGCGACGCCGCGCGATGCCATAGCGGCGCGCATGGCCCTGCGGATCGAGCACGAGGAGGGACGTTTCTTCGCCCGTGTGGACGGCGACGAGGCGTATCTCGTCTACGAGCGACGCGCCGACGTCTGCGACATCGTCCACACCTACACGCCGCCCGCGCTGCGCGGGCGCGACGTCGCGGCCGCGCTGACGCGGGCGGCGGTGGAGTGGGCGCACGGCGAGGGGCTCAGGATCCAGCCGACGTGCAGCTACACGCAGCGCTGGCTCGCGGCGCATCCGGAGTTTCGGCGCTGACCCCGAGCGCGTCGCCGAAGGTCTCGGCGTCGGCCTTGACGGCGTACATCTCCCAGCGCACGCCGTTCGCGTCGCGCACCCAGAACTTGTCGGCGGTCGCGTAGCAGCAGGTGACGTTCTGCTGCTCCAGCACGTCCATCGCCTGATTGCGCACCCGGACGAGCTCGGTGACGACGTCGCCGGTGGACGGGTAGCGGATCCCGAGGTGGGAGAGCTGTCCCGGCGTGCCGGGCACGAGGGACAGGATCACCGGCGGGTCCGCGATCTCGAACTTCGCGTACTCGGGATGGAGCTTCGCCGGCTCGATCCCGAGGATCTTCCGGTAGCTCTCGACGGCCTCGGCGACGTCGGCGACCTCGAGCGAGACGTGGAACGTGTTCATCGGGAACCTCCCTTGGGTGGGTTGGGCGTGCAGCACGCCGGGCCGGCGCAGCACGCGTTGACGAACAGGCGGAGCGCCTCGACGGCGGCCCGGCAGTACCGGGCGTCCAGCCGGTAGACGCGCTCGCGGCCGCGCCGCTCCTGAACGAGCAGCCCGGCCTGGCTCAGGACCTTCAGATGGTGCGACATGGCCGGGCGGGAGAGCGGGAAGCGCTCGGTCAGCTCGCCGACGTTCAGCGTCTCGCGCGAGAGCGCCATCACGATCTGCTGGCGCGTGGCGTCGCCCAGCGCGGTCAGGAAGCGTCCGAGCGCGCTCGCGTCGACGGGCGGGGTGGCAGCTTTCGTGACCATCGGTTTAAGTATTTAAACCGATCGACCTCCACGGTCAAGCCCCTCCGCGCTTCAGGCCGTGAACGCGAGCGCGAGCCTCCCGAGCGGCCCGAAGTCCCCCGTCACGACGTCCCCGGGGCCGACGGGGACGGGGGGCGTGAGCGAGCCGGCGAGGATGCGGTCGCCCGGGAGGAGGGCCGCGCCGTAGGCGGCGAGGAACGCCGCGACGAAGCGGACGGCGCCGATCGGATCGCACGCCGCGGCGGCGTCCGCGCCGCCGGCCGGCGCGCCGTTCCGCGCGAGCGCGACGCGGACGCCGTCGAGCCCGCCGCCCGCGCGGCCGGGGTCGGTCGGCCCGAAGAGCGCGGCGCGGTGGAAGACGTTGCCGGCGACGACGGCCTCGAGGTCGTCGAACGGGCGGTCGAGGTCGACCAGCTCGAAGGCCGGTCCGAGCCCGACGATCGCCGCCGCGATCGTCGGCGCGCCGGCCTCGGCGGCGACGGCGGCGCCGAGGTGGATCGCGATCTCGGCTTCGAGCGCGACGCGCGTCCCGCCCGCGAGGGAGTGCGGCGCGCCGGGCGCGAGCGTGCTCGCGCGGGTGACGAAGCCGACGACCGGTGCGGCGAGCCCGAGCATCCGCTGCACGGCCGGAAGGGTCAGGCCGATCTTCCAGCCGATCGACGCGTGCCCCGCGGCGAGGAGCGCCCGGCGGCGGGCGAGCTGTGCGCCCATGCCGCGCGCGACGCGCGGGTCGGTCATGCGGGTTCCACCAGGTCGGGCCGGAACTCCGGGTGCGCGGCGAGCCAGGCCGACGCGCCGCGCATCGACGCCTCGTTCTTCCGGTTGATGTAGCGGTAGATCGGCCCCTCGAGGAAGCGGAGGAGCCGGATCGGCATCTCGTACCGCTCGCGGAAGCGGAGCCGGGTCCGGTTCGCGCCCAGGCGCTCGAGCGACATCGAGCCGGACAGGCCGCTCCGCAGCATGACGTAGTCGTAGCCGGCGTTCGGGCGGACGTTCTTCACCAGCTCGAACGACTCGCCGCGGCGGCCGAACGGCAGCGGGTAGACGACGCGCCGGAGGAGGCCGTTCCCGGCGGCGTCGCCCGGCCAGACGATCTCCACGTCGAGGACGGCGGGCGCGAACTCCTTCCAGAGGTCGTAGCGCTGGAAGAGCGCCCAGAGGCGCGCCGGCGCGTGGGGCAGGTCGATCGTGAACTCGTGACGTCGCATCGTTCAGACGCCGAACGCCTCGAGCGCCGTCTCGGTGACCCAGTAGAGGACGACGCCGGCGAAGACCGTGAGCGCGATCCAGTGCCCCTGCTCGCGGTTCACCTCGGGGACGAGGTCGGACGCCGCGACGTAGAGCGTGACCCCGGCGGAGAGGGCGAGCGCCGGGCCGACGAGCGCGGGCGCGCCGAAGATCGAGAGCCCGCCGACGAGGCTCGCCGCCCCGACCGCCGCCGCGGCGAGCATCGCCCGGCACGGCGTTCCGCCCGCGACCAGCACGACGGACGAAATCGCGAAGCCCTCGGGCACCTTGTGGAGCACGATCGCGGCGAAGAGGAGGACGCCGAGCGTCCGGTCGATCAGGAAGCCGGAGCCGATCGAGATGCCGTCGAAGAAGCTGTGGACGACCAGGGCGAGGAGCGCCGAGAGCCCGGCCGCCGGCGAGAGGTGCTCGGGATGCGTCTCCTCGCCGAAGTGGAAGTGCGGCGCGACGGTGTGCTCGAAGAGGTGCACCAGGAGATAGCCGGCGAGGACGAGCGCCGTCGCGTGCGATGCGAGGCGGATCGCTTCGGGCACCATCTTCAGGAGCACCGCCGCGAGCATGAACCCCGCGCCGAGCGCCACGAAGTAGCGCAGCACGTGGTGGTCCCAGTGACGGTGGCGGAGCGCGACGAACGCGCCGCCGAGGACGTTCGCGGCGGCCGCCACGCCGACGCAGAGGAACGACAGGACGAGGTGATCGCGGGTCAGGGCGAGGCGCTCCGGACGGCGGTGACGTGGCGGGCCGACACGAGTGCGCGGACTCTGTGCCAAGGGTGGAGCGCGGTCAAGCGCCGCGCGATTGCCGCTCGGGTCGCGACCCGGTAGCAGGGCGGGGACGTCATGCGCGACTTCCTGCTCGCCTTCCTGCCGCTCTTCGTCGCGATCGACGTCGTCGGGGTCCTCCCGGTCTTCCTCGCGCTCACGGAGCGGCTCACGCCGGCGGCGCGGCGGCGGCTGGCGGGCGAGGCGACGGCCACCGCCTTCGCCATCTCGGTCGTCTTCCTCCTGGCCGGCGACTTCGTCTTCGCGTTCCTCGGCATCACCGCGAGCGACTTCCGCGTGGGCGGCGGCATCCTGCTCCTCGTCTTCGCCGTGCGCGACCTCCTGGCCGAGAGCCGGGCGCCGGCCGACGTCGACGAGTCGCTCGGCGTCGTGCCGCTCGGCACGCCGCTCGTCATGGGGCCGGCCGCGCTCACCACGATCGTCATCCTGGTCGACTCGGTCGGCTACGGATGGACGCTCGTCTCGCTCTGCACGAACCTCGTGCTCGCCTGGACCGTCCTCGCGCGCGCCGACGCGATCACGCGCGTGATCGGGCGTGCGGGCGCGCGCGCCGTCGCGCGCCTGATCTCGGTCTTCCTCGCCGGCATCGCGGTGATGATGATCCGGAGCGGTGTGATCGCGATGCTCCGGTCCGGGCCGCCGGCCGGCTGACGGCGCTCCCGGATCCGGGGACTCCTCGACCCCGCGGGCGCGTGCTACACGCGCGACATGCTCACCGGAGCGCGGGCCGCCCTCGCCGTCGCGCTCGCGGGCTGCGCCGGCCTCCGCTCCACCCCGGCCACGCGCTACCAGGGGATCGTCCTGAACGCCCGGAACCTGGGGGCCGGCCGGGTGGACGACGCGATGGCGCGCGACCCCGTCGTCCGGACGTACGTCGAGCGGAACGGGCGGCCCGACTACGTCTACGAGGCCGGGCCGGACGACCTCGAGCTGGTCTGGTACGAGGCGTCGCGGGTGGCGCACTTCCGCCGCGACCCGGCGAGCGGCCGGACGCTGATCGGCGAGCGGTCGCCGCTCCCCACGCCGCTGGTGAACGTCCTCGCGCCCGACCTCCGTGCGGGGACGCCCGCCCCCCTGGGGGTGGAGGATCCGGAGCCGCCGCCCGTCCAGTGCTGGACGGTGCCGGTCGCCGGCGTCGAGTGCCGCACGTGCTGCAAGACGAGCGCCGCGTGCAGCACCGGGTGCCGGTGACCGCGGCCCGTTGCGTCCGGCCCCCGGGCCGCGATACGAGGCCCGCGTGGAACGCGTCACGATCTACCACAACCCCGCGTGCGGGAAGTCGCGCGGGGCGCTCGAGATCCTCCGCCGGCGCGACGTCCCGTGCGACGTCGTCGAGTACCTGAAGCACCCGCCCGACCGCGCGACGCTCGGCCGCTTCCTCGACCTGCTCGGCGGCCCCCCGGCCGCCCTCGTCCGGAAGGACCGGCGGTTCGCCGAGCTGGGCCTCCGCGACGACGACTACCAGACGCGCGAGCAGGTCGTCGACGTCCTCCTCCGCCACCCCGAGCTGATGGAGCGCCCGGTGGTGGTCCGCGGCGGCCGGGCGGTCATCGCGCGGCCGTCGGAGAAGGTGCTCGACCTCTTCGATTGACGCCGCCGAACCGGGGTTCGTTTGACAGGCGCTCTCGCAGTCTCTACTGCGGGGCGCACCGTGACGGCGGTGCGGCAGGCTTTTTTGCTTGGCCCTCAAGCCGCCGTCGCGTTAGACCGACACTCAGTGTCGGTGCTCGCGCAACCGCTGGCCGTCCTGTTCTTCCTGCTGGCCGCGACGGTCGCGCCGGGCCGCGCCGCGGCCGTCACCGCGGCCGAGGCCAAGGGCTGGGGATACCTCGTCGAGAAGCTCGCGGCCGACGGCGTGCCGCGTCCCGCGGCGGAGGCCGTCTTCGCCGACGACCGCATGCCGCCCTTCGACGGCCTGGGCTTCTCGCTGACCCCCCGCGAGCCCTCCGCCATGTACCGCGGCTTCCTCCGCCCGAACGCCGTCGCCCTCGCGCGCCGCTGTCGCGCCGTCCACGAGGCCGAGTTCGCCGCCGCGGAGGCCGCGACCGGCGTGCCGGCGAGCGTCATCGCGGCGATCGTCTTCGTCGAGAGCGCCTGCGGCCGGCGGACGGGCTCCGTCCGGATCCTCCCCCGTCTCGCGCGGCTCGCGATGGCGAACGCGCCCGAGAACCTGGCCGCCAACCTCGCGCGGCACGCGCGGAGCGACCCCGCGGCGGTCCGGGCCCGGGCGCGCTACCTGGAAGACCTCTTCTATCCCGAGGTCCGGGCGAGCTTCACGCTCGGCGAACGCCTGGGCGTCGACCCGCTCGAGATCCGCGGCTCCGAAGCCGGCGCGTTCGGCTTCCCGCAGTTCCTGCCCACGAGCTACCTCCGGTTCGCCGCCGACGGCGACGGCGACGGCCGCGTGAGCCTCTATCGGATGGGCGACGCGGCGCTCTCCTGCGGCCGCTACCTCGCCGGCCACGGCTGGGGCGACGCGAAGTCCCGGGCCGAACGCCGGAAGGTGGTCTGGCACTACAACCGCTCCGATCCGTACATCGACACGGTCCTGGCGCTGAGCGCCCGCCTGGACGGCGAGGAGCCGCCGGTGCGCGTCGTGAAGGCGTCCGCGAAGCACGCGCCGAAGCGGCGCGCGGCCGCGCGGCGCCCGGTGAAGCGGGCGCGCGCGAAGAAGGGGCCGACGCGCACCGCCCGCGCGGGCGGCCCGCCCGCGCTCTAGGCCGGGGCCCGCCGGCGACCGGTACGGCGCGCACGGCGCGGGGCCGGTCCGTTTCGGGCCTTTCCGTCCCGGTGCCCGTGGCGCGCGAGACGCGCTCGTGGCATGGTCGCGCGCCGCCATGTCCGACGCCGCGCTCGAAGCCCGCCTGGCCCGCTTCCTCGCCGCCCGGCTGGGCGCCGAAACGGTCCGCATCGCGGCGCTCGAGCGGAGCACCGAGGGCTTCTCGCAGGAGACCTTCAGCTTCGAGGCGACCGTCGTGCGCGCCGGCCGGACGGAGACCCGCGGTTGGGTCGTGAAGCGCGAGCCGGTCGCCGGGCTCCTCGAGCCGTACGACCTCGAGCCGGAGTTCCGCGTCCTGCACGCGCTCTCGGACGACCCCCTGCCGTCGCCCCCCACGCCGTGGTTCGAGCGCGACCCGGCGGTGCTCGAGCGGCCGTTCTACGTGATGGAGCGGCTGCCGGGCGAGGTGCCGGTTCCCGCCCCGGGCGCGAACGGCGAGGGCCCGTTCACCGACGCCGAACGTGCGGTCCTCGGACCGGCCGTGGCCGCGACGCTCGCGCGGCTCCACGCGGTCGACTGGCGGCGCCTCGCGCTGGACCCTCCCGCGCCGGGTGCCGGGCCGGCGGCCCGCGAGCTGGCCGCCTGGCGCGCCCGCATTGCCCGCGCGGGCTTCCCCGTCGAGCCGATCCTCGCCGACAGCCTCGCCTGGCTCGGAGGCAACCTGCCGGCGACCGACCGCCTCGTCCTCGTCCACGGCGACTATCGGCTCGGGAACTTCCTCGTCGTCCGCGAGCACGGGACGGCGCGGCTCACCGGCGTCCTCGACTGGGAGATGGTCCACGTGGGCGATCCCCACGAGGACCTCGCGTGGTGCGCCTCGCCGCTCTGGCGCGCGGGGACGCCGTACGCGTCCGGCCTCCTCCCACCCGCCGACTTCTTCGCCGCGTACGCCGCCGCGGGCGGCGCGCCGGTCGATCCGGCGCGCATCCGCTTCTGGTCCGTCCTCGCGATCGTCAAGATGATCGCGATCATGCTGACCGGACTCGCGGCCTTCCGCGACGGCCGGACGTCCGATCTGCGGCTCGCGATCTTCGACCACCAGCTCCCGTATCTCCATCTCCTCCTCGCGACGACGCGTGGATGGATCCCCGGAGGCGACACATGACCGTGCCCGTGGAGTCCCTCGTCGACGGCGCCGTGCGGACGCTGCTGGACGCCGTGGCGCCCGCGGTCGGTTCGCGCTACGCGCGCGGCCAGCTCTACGCCGTGATCGACGTCCTGCGGAACCTCCGCGACCGGATCGAGGAGCGCGCGGCGCTGGCGGAGGCCGACGCGGCGGGCGCCGCCGACGCGCTCGCGCGGATCGTCGTCGCGCTCCGGGCCGCGGACGCCGCCGGCGCGGCCGACGCGATCGCCGCCGCCGTGCGGGCGGCGCCGGACGGACCGCCCGCCGCCCGCGCGGCGGCGCTCGCCGCCGCGCTCGTCCGCGCGAGCGAGGTGCTTGCCGCCCTGCCCGGCGCGCAGGCGGCCGCCGCACGGGCGGCGCTCGAAGCCTGCCTCGTCGACCGTGCGTTCCGCGGGATCGCTCACCTGAAGCCGTCCCTCCTCGCCGAGATCTCCCGGGGCTGACGCGCATGCTGACCCGGCTGGACGACTATCCGATCCACCAGACGCCGGAGCCGATCGCGCATCCCGCCACCGGCGACCGGAACTTCTACGACCGCTACTTCTTCAACGGCTGGGCGCGCGACGGCGGGCTCTTCTTCGCGGTCGCGCTCGGCCTCTACCCGAACCGCCGGGTGATGGACGCGGCCGTGAGCGTGGTCCTCGACGGCCGCCAGCACGTCCTCCGCGCGTCGCGCCTCGCGCCCGCCGAGCCGACGGAGACGGCGGTCGGTCCGATCGCGGTGACGGTCGACGAGCCGCTGCGGCGGCTCCGCGTCCGCGTCGCGCCGAACCCGCACGGCATCGGGGGCGACGTCGTCTTCCACGCCCGGACCCCGCCCGTGGAGGAGCCGCGCTTCACGTGGCGCGTCGGCACCCGCGTCGTCATGGACTCGACGCGCCTCACGCAGTTCGGGACGTGGGAGGGGACGCTCGAGGCCGGCGGCCGGACCCTGCGCCTCGACCGCGCGAGCGTCCTCGGCTGCCGCGACCGCTCGTGGGGCGTCCGGCCGGTCGGCGAGCCGGAGGCGGGCGCGCCCGGCGTACCGCCGCAGTTCTTCTGGCTCTGGGCGCCCATCCACTTCGACGACTGCTGCACCCACTTCGACGTGAACGAGGACGCCGCGGGCCGGCCGTGGCACGCCGCCGGGATGATCGTGCCGCTCGGCGAGCGGGGCGAGCCGCAGACGATGGCGCGCGTCGCGCACCGCGTCCGCTGGCGCTCCGGCACGCGCCGCGCCGCGCGCGCCGAGCTCGAGCTGGTGGCCCACGGCGGCGAGCCCCAGCGGATCGCGCTCGAGCCGATCCTCACCTTCCAGATGCTGGGCCTCGGCTACCTCCACCCGACGTGGGGCCACGGGACGTGGCACGGCGAGCTCGCCGTGGAGGGCGAAGCGTGGACGCTCGCCGACCTGGACCCGACGGACCCGCGCCACCTGCACGTCCAGCAGCTCGTCCGCGCCCGCTGGGGCGCCCGCGAGGGGCTCGGCGTGCTCGAGCAGCTCGTCCTCGGCCCGCACGCGCCGTCGGGCTTCGGGTCGATCCTCGACCCGGCGCCGTGACGCGGGCGGCGCGTTATCGTCCCGGAGGCGCGGATTCGGCCAGCAGGGTCCGAACGTCGTTCATCACGAGCGGGGCGTGGAGGAACCCCGCGCCGTAGACGTTCCGCACCCGGTGGCGCGCGTCGAGCAGGAAGACCTTGAGGACGTGGCGGTAGAGCCCCGTCCAGGCGCCGTCCTCGAACCGGAGCTTCGCGACCGGCTGGTCGAAGTCGGCGAGGAGCGGCGCCAGCTCCGACTCCCCGCCGGTGGTCGCGAAGCGCCAGCGCGCCCGCGGCGCGTGCGTCGCGCGCATCTCGGCCATGCGCGCGGGCGTGTCGCGCTCCGGATCGAAGCTGATGGTGAGGAGCGTCACGCGGCCGGCGAGCGCCGGGTCCGCGGCGGCGTCGCGGTCCAGCCGGTGGAGCGTCGCCAGGCCGAGCGGACAGCCGGCGACCTCGCCGCAGCTCGCGTACACGAACGCGACGACCGCGACGCGCCCCGCCGTCTCCGCGTAGAGGCTCGTCCGGGCGCCGTCGGCGTCGAGGAGCGGGTGGTCCGCGACCTCGTCGACCACCGGGAGCGCGTAGGTGCCCGGCGCCGGCGGCTCGAACGCGGGCACGAAGCCGCCGACCGCGTACGTCGGCGCGAGCTCCGCGGGATCGACGCCGCGGAGGCGTCCGGGCGCCGGCGCCTCCGCGCGCGCGGCGGCCGCCGGGACGAGCAGCAGGACGAGCAGCGGGGCGAGCGGGCGGGTCACCGCGCCGCCACCGCCTTCTGCGCCGCCGCGGCGTAGATCTGGTTCTTGTAGAACCGCTCCTGCCCGAAGCGCATGATGTGGGGCCGGCCGAGCTTCTCGGCGACGAAGTCGATCCGCCAGAGCGGCGTGAGCTTCGTGCCGTCCCAGCCGTACGCCTTCACGAACTGCTCGTCGTCGGCGCCCGTCTTGTCCCAGTTCGCGAGGAGCGAGGAGCTGAAGTACACGCGCTTCCCGTCCCACGTCTGCGAGACCATGTTGAGCTGCTTCCCGATCTGCTGCGTGTGGACGACCTTCGGCGCGCGCGGGTTCGACACGTCGTACACGCGGACCGTGCCGTCGAAGAACGAGTCGACGAACAGGAAGCGGTCGTCGGCGGAGAGGCTGATGTCGACGGGGAGCGGCACCTTCGCGGGATCGCCGACGTCGGCCACGGCGGTGGCGCGGAACGTGCCGTCGGCCTGCTGCTCGACGAGCCACAGCTTCGACGTGAGCGCCGTGCTCGTGAAGGCCCAGTCGTGCCGCGGCTGGAGCGCCCAGCGGATCTCGAGCGGCGCGCCCGGGACCTGGAGCGTCTGGATCGGCTTCCGCGCGTGGAAGTCCCAGACGACCATCGTGCTGCCGAAGTGCTTCATCGCCTCGGCGTCGCCCAGGAGCTCGGGGAGCTTCCGCATGTAGTTCCGGTGCCCGGTGAACGACGACGTGAGCATGCGGTTCAGGCGCGGCTGGACGCGCGCGTCGTAGCCGTACTCGGCGTCCTTCGGCATCCAGACGGTGCGCACGTGCTTCCCCTCGTTGTTGTACTCGGCGAAGCCGGTGCGGCCGCCCTCGTCGGCGTCGTTCGAGAGGCCGGTGACGAGCATGCGTCCGGGGATCGCGAAGAACGTGTGCGGTCCGACCACGCCGCCGGTGTCCTTCACGAAGGTGTCGATCGTGCGGACGAGCTTCGGCTGCCGCGGGTCGGCGGCGACGTCGAAGATCCAGATCTTGCTGTCGTCGAGGCCGCCCGCCCAGAAGTACCGGCGGTCGTCGCTGAAGCCGCCGTGATGGGCCTCGTGCCGCCCGCCGACCGGCACGCTCGAGATCACCTTCCCGTACGTGGCCGGGTCGCCCGGGTTGGCGCCCAGGATGACGAGCTTGTCGGCGCCGTCGCCGAGCCCGTCGACGCCGAGCGTCCAGACGTAGACGAAGTCCTCCTGGCCGGTGAGCTTCGGCATGTACGGCGACATGCAGGTCTCGTCGGCGGGCGCGACGGCGCGGAGCGCGGCCAGCAGGGCGGCGGCACGGACGAGGGAGCGGATCATCGCATCCTCCTTCGGACGGTGAGGCGCGAGGCTGGCACAGCGCGAGCCCGGGGTCCAGAAACCCGCCGCCCCCGTTGACTCGCCCCGACGGCGCCCGTAGTGCGTTCCGAAAAGGAACCAACTCGGTGCGCTGGACCGACATCGGCCGCCTCGGCTGCTCCGTCGCGCGGGCGCTCTCCGTCGTCGGCGACCGCTGGTCGCTGCTCCTCGTCCGCGACGCGTTCCTGGGCGTCCGCCGCTTCGAGGACTTCCACCGCGACCTCGGGATGACGCGCCACCGCCTCGCGGATCGGCTGCGGAAGCTCGTCGACGCCGGCATCCTCGACCGTGTCCCGTACTCGGCGCATCCGCCGCGGTTCGAGTATCGGCTCACCGAGAAGGGGCGCGACCTCCACCCGATCATCGTGTCGCTCACGCGCTGGGGCGACCGCTGGATGGCGGGGAAGGCCGGGCCGCCGCTCGAGCTGGTGCACAAGGCGTGCGGGCGGACGACGATGCCCGCGCTCGCGTGCCCCGAGTGCGGCGAGCCGGTCGGCCCGCGCGACCTGACGGCCCGTCCCGGGCCCGGATTCCGCAAACGCGACGAACGACGCGGGCGCCGCGCGCCCGCCGAGGAGGCCTCCCGATGATCGCCGCCCGCCCCGTCGACCCCTCCGTCTCCGCGGCGCCGCTGCCGCTCGACGCCGACGACCTCCCCACCGTCTGCGTGCTGTGCAGCCACAACTGCGGCCTCCGCGTCGACGTGCGCGACGGCCGGATCGCGGCCGTCCGCGCCGACGAGACGAACCCGATCACCACCGGCTACCTCTGCAACAAGGCGATGGGCATCCCGCACTACGTCGATCACCGTCAGCGCGTGCAGCACCCGCTCCGGCGCCGGCCCGACGGCACGTTCGTCCGCGCCACGTGGGGCGAGGCGATCACCGAGATCGCCGCCCGCCTGAACGCCGTCCGTGCCGCGCACGGCCCGCGCGCGATCGGCCTGGTCGGCATCGGCGGGCAGGGGAACCACCTGGACGCGCCCTACGGCCTCGGGTGGCTCCGCGCCGCCGGCTCGCGCCGCTGGTTCAACGCCTTCGCGCAGGAGAAGACGCAGCACGCCCTGATGGACCAGTGGATGTTCGCCGCCTCGCCGGCGGCCTTCCTGCACACCGACCAGCGCCTGGTCGAATGGCTCCTCGTCCTCGGCACCAACCCCCGCATCTCGAACCGCGGCCACAACCCGACCGA
>Ga0073934_10008832_pt1 | contig 13218 bp, 11 predicted proteins | sample LarsenN4metaG_FD_76834 | JGI IMG/M metagenome (GOLD analysis project Ga0073934, IMG submission 76834) | Hot spring sediment bacterial and archeal communities from British Columbia, Canada, to study Microbial Dark Matter (Phase II) - Larsen... ...
CCGGAACAAGCACCCGCTGCAGCGGCTCGACGATCACCGCGGCGAGATCGCGCGCATGGCGCTCGATGAGATCCACCGCCATCGCCGCGTCGTTGAACGGCGCCACGAGCACCGTCTCGCCGGTCTGCGGCGGAACCCCGATCGAGTCGGGCCTGGCCCGCGGGTAGTCGGAGGGCCGATCGGGCACCGTGCCCCAGAGCCCGTAGTCGTGCATGCCGTGCCAGGCGCCTTCGAACTTGAGCACCTTGTTTCGCCCGGTGAAGGCGCGCGCGATGCGAAGCGCATAGAAGGTCGCCTCGGTGCCTGACCCGGTGTAGTGCACCTGTTCGGCGCAGGGCACGGCCTCCACGATCTTCCGTGCCAACCGTATCTCCGGCTCGTTGAGAAAGTAGAACGTGGTTCCCCTGGGAAGCTGCGCCTGAACGGCAGCGATCACCTCCGGATGGGCGTGGCCGAGCAGCGCCGGCCCGGAGGAAAGGTGGTAGTCAATGTACTCGCGCCCGGCGATGTCCCAGACGCGGCTTCCGGCGCCGCGCGCGACCACCAGGTTGAGCTCGGGCGGGAGCTGAAACAGGCCGAGCCCGCCGCCCGCGAGATAGCGGTCGGCATCGGCGAGGAGCATCGCCTGCGCGGCGGGCGAGCCGCCCGCGGTTGAGCGGCTGCTCAACCGCGCCCCTCGAAGGGCATCTTCGTCGCCTTGATCGTCATGAACAGGATGTTGGTCTCCAGCGGCAGGTTCGCCATGTGCAGCACCGCCTGCCCGACGTGCGCGACGTCCATCAGCGGCTCGGGCCGGATCGAGCCGTCGGCCTGCGGCACGCCCTTCGCCATGCGCTCGGCCATCTCGGTGCGCGCGTTGCCGATGTCAATCTGGCCAACCGCGATGTCGTATTTGCGCCCGTCGAGCGCGCCGGTTTTCGTCAGGCCGGTGACCGCGTGCTTGGTCGCGGTGTAGGGCGCCGAGCCCGGCCGGGGCGCATGCGCCGAGATCGAGCCGTTGTTGATGATCCGGCCGCCGCGCGGGTTCTGCTCCTTCATCATGCGGAACGCTTCCTGCATGCACAGGAACATGCCGGTGAGGTTCACGTCCACGACGGACTGCCACTTCTCCAGCGGAATCTCCTCCAGCGACATGCCCGGCGCGTTGACGCCCGCGTTGTTGAAGAGCAGGTCGAGCCGCCCCCATTTCGCCTTCACGGCTGCGAAAAGCGCCTTCACCGAGTCCGCTTTTGCGACGTCGGTCGGCACGCAAAGGGCGCGTTCGCCCGCCCCCGACTCGCGCGCCACCGCCTCCAGCATTTCCCGTCGCCGGCCGGCGAGGGCGACCGACCAGCCGTCGGCGAGCAGCGCGAGCGCCGCGGCCTTGCCGATGCCGCTGCCCGCGCCGGTGACGATTGCGATCCTTGCCATCCTACCTCCCGTGAAAGACGGGCTTGCGCTTTTCCATGAAGGCGCGACGCCCTTCCTTGTGATCCTCGCTCGCGAAGCACGCCTCGACCATGCGCATCGCCGTCGCCATGTCCCGCTCGGCCGGGTCCTTCAGCGCCTGCTGCACGGCGAACTTCGCCGCGGCGACGGTGAGCGGAGCGTTCTCGGCGATCATCGCGCAGATCTCCGCCGTCGCGCGCTCCAGCTCCGCGACTGGCACCACCTTGGACAGGAACCCCATGCGCAATGCCTCCTGGGCGTCGAACTTGCGCGCGGTGAAGAAGATGTCGCAGGTGTTGGCGGCGCCGATCACGTTCATGAATCGGCGCACGCCGGCCGGGCTGTAGCCGAGGCCCAGCCGCGCCGCCGGCATGCGGAACACCGCGTCGTCGGCGGCGATCCGCAGATCGCACGCGGCGGCGAATCCGAGGCCTCCGCCCATGCAGACGCCGCGGATGCTGGCGACCACGGGCTTTCGCGCCTTCATCGGCGCGACGTACGCTTCCTCGACCGCGCGGTTGTATTCCACCTGCGCCTCGACGGTGCCGCGCAGCTTTTCGAACTGCGAGATGTCGGCCCCCGAGATGAAGGCCCGGTCGCCGTCGCCCTTGCAGACGATGACGCGCACCTGCGGATCGGCGTCCAGCTCGGCGATCACCCTGGGCACCGCGAGCCACATGTCCATGGTCATCGCGTTCATGCGCGGCGGGTTGGAGAACACGACGGTTGCGACCGCTCCGTCGCGCTGCGTCCTGATTTCTGCCATCAGATCACTCCTTCGGCGCGGAAAGCCGCGATCTCGGCGGGGCCGTAACCGACCTCGGCGAGCACCTCGTCGGTGTGCTCGCCGCGCTCCGGCGTCGCGGAGGCAAGGCGCGCCGGCGTGCGCGAAAGCCGGATGGGGTTGTGGATGAGGTTGAGGCGTCCGAGCTTCGGGTGCTCGACCGCCACGGCGGCCTCGATGTGCTTTACCTGCGGATCGGCGAAGACCTCGTCCATGCGGTAGATCGGACCGCAGGGAACGCCCGCCTTGTTCAGGATCTCGACCCATTCGGCGGTCGTCTTCTTCGCCAGCGCCTTGTTGATCTCCTCGTTCAGGCCGCGGCGGTTCTTCGCGCGGCCCTCGGCGGTGCGGTAGTCCGGGTGGTCGTAGAGATCCATGCGGCCGATCGCTTCGCACACCCGCTGCCACATCGCGGAGCCGGAGGCGGCGAGGTTCATGTAGCCGTCGGCGGTGCGGTAGGCCGAGGTCGGCATGCTGGTCGGATGGTCGTTGCCGACCTGCTCCGGAATCTCGCCCGCGATGGTGTAGCGCGCGGCCTGGAAATCGAGAAGCTGGATCCCCGCCTGCAGCAGATTGGACTGCACCCACTGGCCTTCGCCGGAGCGCTCGCGCTCGACGAGCGCGGTGAGGATGCCCAGCGCGGCGAGCAACCCCGCGGTGACGTCGGCCACCGCGCAGCCCACCCGCATCGGCCCGCCGCCCGGCGCGCCGGTCACCGACATGATGCCGGACATTCCCTGCGCGATCTGGTCGAACCCGGGCCGGTCGCGGTAGGGGCCGTCCTGCCCGAAACCCGAGATGCTCGCGAGGATGACGCGCCTGTTGATCGCGCGCAGCGACTCGTAGTCCACGCCGAGCCGGTATTTCACGTCCGGCCGGTAGTTTTCCACCACCACGTCGGCGGTCTTCACCAGCCGCGCGAAGATCTCGCGGCCCTTCGGCAGCTTCAGGTTGAGCGTCATCGAGCGCTTGTTGCGATGCAGGTTCTGGAAATCCGGGCCCTCGCGCGGTCCGCCCAGGTCTTCCTCGCCGGTCGTCTCAATCTTGATCACGTCGGCGCCGAAGTCGGCGAAATGGCGCACGCACGTCGGTCCCGCGCGCACGCGGGTGAGGTCGAGGATCCGCAAGGAAGAAAGCGCGCTCGAAGCTTGAATGCGGGGCATGCACGAGGTCCTGCGTCCAGAAGGGCCGCATGATACCCGGTCGCGCCGGGCCGGCGCCGTTTTGCTGTGAGGGATGCGCGCTCGGCACCGCCCACCCCGGAGCCGCTTGCCGATGGGGTGCGTTGCGCCGCGCCGGGCTGCGGCGACTGTCCGCTCGCGAAGCGCCGAGGGACTTCGGCCCGCCGGGCGTCCGGCGGTTCAGCCAGCGAGCGCGATCGCGGCCACACCAAGTGCGAGCAGCGACATCCCGGCCACCTCCAGCCGCGTCAGGCGCTCGCGGAAGAGCTTGCGCGAGACCGCGTAGGAAAAGACCAACTCGACGAGCCCGAGCGTGCGCACGTGCGCCGCCGGCTCCAGCGCAAACGCGGTGAACCAGCCGGCCGAGGCCGCCGCGCCCATGAACCCGGCAAGAAGCGATCGGCGCCATTCGCGCAGCGCGCGGCCGATCGTCGCCGGCTCGCGCAGCGCAAGCCAGCCCCCGAGTGCGATCGTCTGCAGAAATTGCGCGGCGGCGAGCGCCGTGGCCGCCGCCATCAGGAAACCGGCCCCTGGCAGCGCCAGCGCCGCGCCCCGGTAGCCGACCGCGGCGAGCGCAAAGCCTGCCCCCGAGGCGATGCCGAGCAGGCTCGCCCTGGAGGTCCAGCCGGCGAGGAGGGTGCGAAGCGGCCGCTCCCGATCCACCGGCGAAAGCAGCATCACGCCCAGGGTTCCGGCGATCACCGCGAAGGCCGCGCCGGGTCCGAGCGGATCGCCGAGAAACACGACGGCGAAGACCGCGAGCTGGAGAATCTCGGTCTTGGAGTAGGCGACGCCGAGCGCGAAGTTGCGCTCCTGCATCGCCGCGAGCAGCAAGGCCGTGGCGGCGACCTGGCTCAGACCCCCGAGCGCGACCCAACCCCAGAAAACAGCGCTCGTCTCCGGCAGAGGTTCGCCGCTCCAGGCGGCGACGGCGGCGAGCCAGAGCAGGGCGAACGGCAGGCCGTACAGGAACCGCACGAGCGTCGCGCCCAGCGTGCCGAGCGACGCCGTCAGGCTTCTCTGCGCGGCGTTACGGATCGTCTGCGCGAAAGCCGCCCAGACGGTGACGGGAATCCAGAGCCACTCCACGACGGCCCCGGATCCGCTGCCGGCTCAGCCGGCGGTTTTCTTCGGACGTCCGGGGCGGTTCGTCAGCCGCAGCACCTTGAGCGGCGGCACGGCCGGGGGCTTCTCCAGGAAGCGGCAGTCGGACTCGGAGGGAAAGCTCGCCATCGCCCCGATCCGCTTGCCGTCGAGGAAGACCGAGTAAAGCAGCATGTGCGCCGAGTGCGGCATGGGCTTGGCGATGACTTCGTATTTCCCTACCGAGAAGCGTGTCTGTCCGATGATGGGGATGCTCATTGCCTTTTCACGTTGTGAGAGTACGGGTACCGAGCGCGGGCGGCGCCCGGACCTGCGGAGCTGGCGCTGGCGGATGGTGCTGCCGGGAGGCGCCCCGAAAGATTGCAAGGCGGCATTCTACACCGGCGCCGGCGAAAGCGAAACTTCTTCTTTAGGTTCAAGATGATGCGCCCGGTTCGCCCTGATACACTCGGCGGCGCATGGCAAAGGCGAAAACCGCTCCGACCGCAAGGCGGTCGCCGGCGAAGCGTCGGGTGCGCAAGGCGCCGGCCGGCTCGCGCGGGCTTACGCCGGCCGAGTGTCGGCTCGACGAGCTTCCGCCCGAGGCGCGCGCGGTGCGCGAGCGAGTGGAGAAGGAAGGTGGCGTCGTGCTCGCCGCCTACTCCGACCCGCTGGGCAAGCATCCGCTGCTCCTTGCCATGCTGCCGCTGGAAAAGGTGGCGCCGACGCCGTTTCAGCGCGACGTCTCCGAGATGCACCAGCGGCGGCTCGCCGACGTGATCCACAAGACGGGCCTTTTTCTCGACCCGATCATCGCGATCACCGCGCCCAAGGAAGGATTCTGGACCCCGAACGGCGGGCATCGCCTGGCGGCGATGCAGCGGCTCGGCGCGCGTGCGATCACGGCGCTCGTGGTGCCGCGGCGCGAGGTTGCTTGGCAGATCCTCGCGTTGAATACCGAGAAGGCGCACACGCTGCGTGAGCGTGCCACCGAGGTGCTGCGGATCTACCGCGACCTCCTGCAGGAAGACGGTTCCCGTCCCGAGTCCGCGTTCGCCTTCTATCTGGAGGAACCCTCGCTCGTCACTCTCGGCCTTGCCTACGAGGCGCGGCCGCGATTTTCCGGCGGCGCCTACAACCCGGTGGTGCGCCGGCTGGAGACTTTCCTGGACGAACCTCTCACGAGGGCGTTCAAGGTCCGCGAGCGGCACGCGGGGCTGCTGCTGGAGCTCGACGAGCGCGTATCCGAGGTCGTGGCGAAGCTCAAGGCGCGCGGCCTCACCAGCCCCTATCTGCGACCGTTCGTCGTCGCGCGGATCAATCCCCTGCGCTGGATCAAGGGCGAGCCGCCGCCCCTGGAGGAGGTGCTCAGGACGATGCGCGAGCGCGTCGTGAAGTTCAACGTCGACAAGGTCAGGCAGGAGGACCTTGCCGCCGCGGCCGGGCCGCCGGAGGAGGCCGAGCCGGCTAGCTGAAGAAAGCCCAGCCGACGAACGCGCCCGCGATCGGCAGGAACACCAGCGCGAACCGGGTGGTGGCCATGATCCGCCGTCGCTCGGTCGGATCGAGCTCGATCCTGCGCTTTTTTTCCAGCGCGCGGCGCGCGGCGACCTGACGGACCAGAAAATAGTCGGCCAGGATCCAGAGGATCGCGATGCCCAGGCCGATCAGCGCGCCCTGAATGGCGACATGCATGGTTGTGCTCCTTCCTGCGGCGCGCATTCTGGCACAGCCGCGCGGCGCGCGCCGCGTCAGCCGGTCGGCGCCGGGCGGCGGCCGCGCGCGTACCAGCGCGCCATCACCTCGATCGCGATCCACGAGGCGAGCGAGGCGGCGATCAGCGCCGCCAGTCCGGCACGCCAGGTCCAGCGCTCCACGATCAGCGCGAAGAGCGTGGGCGAGGCGGCGTTGACGAGGATCGAGGGCGTGGCGAGCGCGCCGAGCACCGCGCCGTAGCCGGCGACGCCGAAGAGCGCCAGCGGCACCGCCCCGCGCACGATGGTGATGACGCCCTGCGAGGCGCCCATGAGCAGCGTGAAGGCGACGATGAGGGCGAAGCTGCCACCGGAGACGGCGAGCAGCGCGAACGAGAGGGGAAGCGCACCGATGGCGATGCGCGCCACCGTCATCGCGGAAAGCCTTCGGCCGAAGACGATCTCCAGCACGCGACCGCCGAACTGCGCGAAACCTTTCAGCGAGGCGACCCAGACGGCGGCGGCGGTGGCAAGGCCCGCCGCTTCCAGCATCGGCACGAGCTGCACGGTGACCACGCCGAAGACGAAGCTGTTGAGCGCCATGACGAGCGCGAAAAGCGCCATCGCCACGGCGCGCCGGGCGCCTTCGAGCGGCGGACCATCGGGCGAGAGCGGAGCGGCGCCGTCCGCCTGCGCGGCGCCCTCCGGTTCCCGGCGCGCGAGCGCGATCCAGTTGAGCGGCAGGCACACCGCGAGGTGGATCGCGGCGAAGCCGGCGAGCGTGGCGCGCCAGCCGCCCGCCTCGTTGAGGTAGTGGCCGATCACCCAGAACACCGTCGAGGCGAAGGCACCGAAGAGCGTGAGAATCGAGATGGCGAGACGCCCGCGCGAGGGCGCGACCTGCACCAGCGCGGCGAACGCCGCGTCGTAGAGCGTCAGGCGCATGCCGAGGCCGAGAAACCCCCACACCGCGAGCCAGGCCGCTTCCGACTGCACGCGCGAGAGCGCGGCAAGCCCCGCCGAGACCATGAGCGTGCCGGCGATCATGAGCGGCCGCGCGCCGTGGCGGTCCATGGCGCGGCCGGCCCAGGGAGAGACCGCCGCCATCGCAAGCAGCGCCACGGTGAAGCCGAAATACACCAGGCTCAGGCTCCAACCGGTGTCGGCTGCGATCGGATTGGCGAGCACGCCGAGGCAGTAGTACGCGGTGCCCCAGGCGGTGATCTGGCCGAGGCCGAGCGCGCATACCGCGAGCGGAAGCGGATCTCGGGACTGCGCGCCGCGCACGCGGTTCAACGCACGCCGCTGCGATCAGCCGGTGCGCGAATCGCGCAGGGCCGCGGTACGGATGAACCCGCCGCGATCGGGCTTGAAGTAGCCGTGCCGCTCGAACTGAAAGCGTTCTTCCGGGCCGCAGGCGGCGAGCGCCGGCTCGAGCCACGCCGACACGATCCGCAGCGAGTCCGGGTTCAGGTCGGCGATGCCTTCGGGATGGGCGCGGGCGAACAGCCGGTCATAGAGCCGCACGTCGGCGGCGTGCGCATGACGCACGCTCACCCAATGGATGTTGCCCTTCACCTTGTAGCGGTCGGCGCCCGGCGTGCCCGATTTCGAGTCCTCGTAGTAGATGCAGCGCACCGTGCCGCTTGCCTCATCGTAGCCCAGGCATTTGACGACATAGGCGTAGCGCAGCCGCACTTCGGCCCCGGGCGCAAGGCGATAGTAGCCGGGCGACGGCTCGTCGCGGTAATCGTCGCGCTCGATCCACAGCTCGCGCGAAAACGGCACGGGTCTGCGCCCCCAGTCGGGTTTCTGCGGGTGGTTTGGGACGTCCAGCGTCTCCTCGCGGCCCTCGGGCCAGTTCTCGATCACGAGCTTCACCGGATCGAGCACCGCCATGCGCCGGGGCGCGATCTCGTTCAGGTGCTCGCGCACGCAGTCCTCCAGCACCGCGTAGTCAATCACCGAGTTTTCCTTCGCCACGCCGATGCGCTCGGCGAAGCGCCGCAGGCCCTCGGGCGTGTAGCCGCGCCGGCGCGCCGCGGCGAGCGTCGGCATGCGGGGATCGTCCCAGCCCTCGACGAAGCCGCCCTCGACCAGCTCGATCAGCTTTCTCTTGGACAGCACGACATGCGTGAGCTGCAGCCGGGCGAACTCGATCTGCTGCGGCAGCGGCCGTTCGACGAGCCCGCCTTCGGCGAGGCGCTCGAGCAGCCAGTCGTAGAACGGGCGCTGGTCTTCGAACTCCAGCGTGCAGATGGAGTGGGTGATGCGCTCGACCGCGTCCTCGATCGGATGCGCGTAGGTGTACATCGGATAGATGCACCACCGGTCGCCGGTGCGGTGGTGGGTGGCGTGCTTGATTCGGTAGATCGCCGGGTCGCGCAGGTTGATGTTGGGCGAGGCCATGTCAACCTTGGCGCGCAGCACGTGCGCGCCGTCGGGGTATCGGCCGGCCTTCATCTCGCGCAGCAGCGCGAGGTTTTCCGCCGGCGTGCGGTCCCGGTACGGGCTGTTCTCGCCGGGGCGCGTCAGCGTGCCGCGCCGCGCGCGCATCTCCTCCGGCGACTGCGAGTCCACGTAGGCGAGTCCGGCCTCGACGAGATACTCCGCGCAGCGGTACATGAAGTCGAAGTAGTCCGAGGCGTACAGCGCGCGCCCGTCGAACTCGGGCACGAGCCATCTGACCGCCTCGATGATCGAGTCCACATACTCCTGCTCCTCTTTTTCCGGGTTGGTGTCGTCGAAGCGCAGGTTGCAGGTGCCGCCGTAGTCGCGCGCCAGGCCCCAGTTGAGCAGGATGGACTTGGCGTGGCCGAGGTGCAGGTAGCCGTTCGGTTCCGGCGGAAAGCGCGTGCGCACGGTCGTGCAGCGGCCGCTCGCGAGATCGGCCTCGATGCGCTGGCGGATGAAGTTGGAGGGCGAGGCGGGATGAACCCGAGCGGGTTTGACCATTCTTCCGGATTCGCTGGAGGACGTCTGACTCTCGCCGATTCTACCTTTGCCGCCCGCCGCCCCCGTTATACTTTCTGCATGCAGATCAGGCGCATCGCCGGCGCCCTGGGCGCCGAAATCTCCGGCGTGGATCTGGCGCGGCCGCTCTCGGGCGAGGAGGTCGCCGAGCTGCGCCGGCTGTGGCTAGAGCACCTCGTTCTTTTCTTCCGCGGCCAGGACCTGTCGAGCGCGCAGTTCATGCGCCTGGCCGAATACTTCGGCGAGCCGGTCGAATATCCCTTCGTCCGGGGCATCGAGGGCTGGCCGAAGATCATCGAGGTGAAGAAGCTGGAGCACGAGCGCACCGCCTTCGGCGCCATCTGGCATTCGGACACCGCGTACCTGGAACGCCCGCCGATGGGAACGCTCCTCCTTGCGCGCGAGGTGCCGCCCTACGGCGGCGATACGCTCTTCGCCAGCATGTATGCGGCCTACGACGCGCTCTCGGAGGGCATGAAGCGGATGCTCGCGGGCCTGCGAGCGGTGAACTCCTCGGCGAAGGCCGACGCCTCGCGCACGCGCGAGGACCGCCTGCGCACCGACGGCACGGAGCAGGCGCAGCGGGAGATCGTCGCCGAGCATCCGGTGGTGCGTACGCACCCGGAAACCGGGCGCAAGGCGCTCTACGTCAACCGCGGACATACGGTGCGGTTCTCCGGCATGACCGAGGAGGAAAGCGCGCCTCTTCTGGAGTACCTCTTCCAGCACCAGGTGCGGCCGGAATTCACCTGCCGCTTTTCCTGGCAGCCGGGCTCGATCGCCTTCTGGGACAACCGCTGCACGCAGCACAACCCGGTCAACGACTACCACGGCTATCGCCGCATCATGCACCGCATCACGCTCGCGGGGGATGTTCCGGCTTAGCCTCGCGGCCGCGCGCGGGCACTGGGGCTGGCGCACGACGCTTTCGGTCACGGGCATCGCGCTCGGTGTCGCGCTCGGCTTCGCGGTTCATCTCATCAACGGCGCGGCCGTCAACGAGCTTGCCGCCGGCGTTCGCGCGCTCGCCGGCGAGGCCGACCTGCAGGTGCACGGCGGGCGCCAAGGCTTCGCCGAGAGCGTGTTCGCCGAGATCGCCCGTCTTCCCGGCGTCGCGGTGGCCAGCCCGATGCTGGACCTGGAGGCAGGCCTCGCCGACGGCGGCACGGTGCGCATCGTCGGACTGGACCCGCTGCGGGCCGGAAGGATCCAGCCGGCGCTTTTCGGCGAGGAGCCCGGCCGCCGGCTCGACCTGATGCGGCCGGACACGGTGCTGCTTTCGGCCGCTGCGGCGAACCTTGCGCGCGAAGGCCGGCTCGCCATCGTCGCCGGGCTGGAGGTGGTCGAGCTGAAGGTCGCGGGCGTGCTCGCGGCGTCGTCGCTGCGCGGGGTCGCGGTGCTCACCGACATCGCCACCGCGCAGTGGCGCCTGGGCCGGATTGGCCAACTGAACCGTATTGATCTGCGTTTGGCTCCGGGTGCCGACCGCGAGGCGCTGCGCGAGCGCATCACCGCGATACTTCCGCCGGGCGCGCACGTGAGCACGGTGGACGCGGTGGAGGAATCGAGCGCGAACCTCTCCCGCGCCTACCGGGTGAACCTGAACGTGCTCGCGCTGGTCGCGCTGTTTACCGGCGGGTTCATGGTGTTCTCGGCGCAGGCGCTTGAGGTCGCGCGCCGGCGCGGCGAGCACGCATTGCTCAGGGTGCTCGGCCTGGAACGCCGCGGCGTGCGGCGGCTGGTGCTCGCGGAAGCCGCCGCGCTCGGCGCGGCGGGCAGCGTGATCGGAATCGCCCTCGGCTATGCACTGGCGCGCGCCGCGGTCGGCGTCGTCGGCGCCGATCTCGGCGCCGGCATGTTCCGCGGCGTGCAGCCGGAGCTGCCGTTTCCCGTCGGCGTGAGTCTTCTCTATGCCGCGGCGGGTGTCGCCGTCGCGCTCGCCGGCGCCTGGCTCCCGGCGGCGGACGCCTCGCGCGAGCCGCCGGCGCAGGCGCTCAAGGCGGGCGATGTCGAGCGCATGTTCGAACACGTCGTTACCGTGCTGCCCGGCCTCGCGCTCCTCGCGCTCGGGACGGTGCTCGCTTTCCTGCCCCCGGTGGATGGCCTGCCGGTCGCCGGGTACATCTCGATCGCGTGCCTGCTCATCGGTGGCATCCTGCTCATGCCGTGGCTGGCGCGCACGGTGTTCGCGCGGCTGCCAATTTCGCGCCGCCCGGCGCTTGCGCTCGCGGCCGCGCAGCTGCGGGGCGCGCCGGGGCAGGCAATGGTGAGCCTCGCGGCGATCGTCGCCAGCTTTTCGCTCATGTGCGCGATGGCGATCATGGTGGCGTCGTTTCGCGACTCGGTGGATCGCTGGCTGGAGGCGGTGCTGCCCGCGGACCTCTACTTTCGCACCACGCATGCGGGCGAGTCGGCCTGGATCGAGCCGGAGTTCGAGGCCCGCGTGCGCTCGCTCGCCGAGGTCGCGCGTGCCGAGTTCATCCGCAGCCAGCGGGTGATTCTCGATCCGTCGCGGCCGGCGGTGGCGCTGCTCGCGCGCGACGGGGCGGCGGGCGCGCGCTATCCGCTGGTCGGCCGCGGCTACGAGCGCCGCGCCGGAGATCCGCCTCCGGCGTGGATCTCGGAGGCGCTGAGGGACGCGTACCGCTGGCGGCCGGGCGACCGGATCGAGCTGCCGCTCGGCGGGAAGCGGCACCCCTTCGTCGTCGCCGGCGTCTGGCGCGACTACGCGCGCCAGCACGGGGCGATCGTGATCGAGCGCGCGACTTACGTGGCGCTCACCGGCGATCGGCGCGCGAACGATGCGGCGCTGTGGCTCGCGCCCGGCGCGACACCGGACGCGGCCGAGCGGGCGCTGCGCGCGCTCCCGGGTGGTGCGCTGCTCGATGTCGCCGGACCCGGCGAGATCCGCGCCGTCTCGCTCGCGATCTTCGACCGCACCTTCGCGGTGACCTACGCGCTCGAGGCGGTGGCGGTGCTGGTCGGCCTGTTCGGTCTTTCCTCCAGCATCGGTGCGATCGTGCTCGCGCGCCGTCGCGAGTTCGGCATGCTCCGCCACGTCGGCATGACGCGCGCGCAGATCGGCGGGATGCTCGCCGCCGAAGGCGGATTGCTTGCCGCGCTCGGGGTCGTGGCGGGACTCGCGATCGGCGCGGCGATGAGCTTGGTGCTCGTCTTCGTCGTCAACCGCCAGTCGTTCGGCTGGGGCATGGACCTGCATCCGCCGTGGTCGCTGCTCGGGGCGCTCTCGGCGGCACTGATGGTGCTCGCGGCGGCGGTCGCCTGGGTTTCCGGGCGCGAAGCGACCGGAATGGGGCCGGTGCGCGCGGTGCGGGAGGACTGGTGAGGCGCCGCGAGTTCCTCGCCGCGCCGCTCGCCGCGATGCCCTGGGCGGTGCGCGCGCAGGGTGTCGTGTACCCGGAGGTCGTCGCCGGGCGTCGGATCGAGTTCCCGCGCGATCACGGCGCGCACCGCGACTTTCGCCAGGAGTGGTGGTACGTCACCGGGTGGCTGGAATCCCGGCGGAACGAAGCGATCGGGTTCCAGGTGACGTTCTTCCGCGCCCGGCCCGACATCGTCACCGACAACCCGAGCAGTTTCACACCCCGGCAGATCGTCCTTGCGCACGCCGCGCTCGCCGATCCGCGCAAGGGGCGCCTGGAACACGACGAGCGCGCGGCGCGCGTCGCGCTTGGGCTGGCGGGGGCCGAAGAGGGGACGACGCGCGTCTGGGTGGACGACTGGAAGATGGCGCTCGAAGGCGGAGCCTGGCGAGCGCGGATCGCCGCGCGCACGTTTGCCTTCGATCTCTCGTTCACGATGACCCGCCCGCCGGTTCTCAACGGCGAAGCGGGCTACTCGCGCAAGGGCGAGCGGCCGGGCGAGGCGAGCTATTACTACAGCGTTCCGCACCTGCGCGTCGCCGGAACGCTGGAGCGGGGCGGCGCGCGCGAGCAGGTGCAGGGCATCGCGTGGTACGACCACGAGTGGTCGAGCCAATACATGGCCCGGGAGGCCGAGGGCTGGGACTGGACCGGGCTCAACATGGATGACGGCGGCGCGCTGATGGCCTTTC
>Ga0073934_10008833_pt1 | contig 13216 bp, 11 predicted proteins | sample LarsenN4metaG_FD_76834 | JGI IMG/M metagenome (GOLD analysis project Ga0073934, IMG submission 76834) | Hot spring sediment bacterial and archeal communities from British Columbia, Canada, to study Microbial Dark Matter (Phase II) - Larsen... ...
GAGGGCGATGCGCATGCCCTCGGAGGCGAGCGAGAGCGCGATTCCCTTCCCCAGCCCGCGGCCGGCGCCGGTGATGAGGGCTACGCGATTGGCCAGAGGCAAGGCCGGGGCTCCCGTGTCTGTGCGCGCCGTCTTGCTCTTACGCGGCGCAACGCGAAAGTATACACCAAAGCGCCCGCCCGACTCGTCCCGTTCCAACTCGAATCCGAGGGAGCAGTGGTATCCGCATTCACTGCACGAGTTGGAACGGGACTCACCGCACCCGCGCCGCCAGGATGGTGCAGTCGTCCCGCTGCTCCATGCCGGGAGCCCATTCCTGGAGCTCGGCCAATAGCCGGTCCACCAGCCGGTCGGGGCTCAAGGTGCCGAAGGTGCGCTCCAGCAAGGCGACGACCCGCTCGCTGCCGTACTCTTCCTCGTAGGAGTTCTCCACTTCCGTCAGGCCGTCGGTAAAAGCCACCAGTTGATCGCCCGGCTCGAGCGCGAGGGTCACCTGCTCGTAGGTCACCTGCGGGAACAGGCCCACCACCGTCCCGCCCGCTTCCAGCAGCTGGCTGCGGCCGCGGCGAATCAGGACGGGGGGCAGGTGGCCGGCGTTGGTGTAGGTGAGCCGCCGGGTGGCGTCGTCGTAGTGAGCGACAAAAAGAGAGGAATACTTTTCCGCGCTGGTGGTGGCGCAAAGCTGGCGGTTGACGCGGGTGACCAGCTCCGCCGCGTCGAGCTCGCTCGAGCGCCCCGCCAGCCGCCCGGCGTAGGCGTGGCTGCGCAGGATGGACTGAATGGTGGCCATCAGCAGGGCGGCGGAAATGCCCTTGCCGCTGACGTCGCCGATGGTGAAGATGAGCTTGCCCGGCTCCAGTAAGCCGTAGTCGTAGTAGTCCCCGCTCACCGTGCGCGCGGCGCGGCAGCGGCCCACCAGCTCGAGCGTCTTGAGCTCGGGCGTCTCCCGGGGGAACAACTGCTCCTGGACGTGGCGGGCGATCTCCAGGTCGTCCTGCAGCCGCTGCCTGTCCTTGGATTCTTCGACCAAACCCTCGATGGAAGAGGTCATGGAGTTGAAGGTCTGGGCCAGGCCGCTCAACTGGTCGCGGCCGCGCACGCGGATGCGGTGGGAGAAATCGGCGGCCTGGACGCGCTCGGTGGCGGTCTGCAAGTCGTCCACCGTGCCGGTGATGGTGCGGGTCAGGCGGATGCCGGTGCGCAGCGCCACCAGCTCCAGCACCAGGAAGAGAATGGCGATGGCGGTCATCACCGCAAAGGGAATGCCGGAGAATTCCCCCAGGCGGCGGGTGAGCTGGAGATGCACGGTCGCCACCCGCGACTCCACTTGCAGCACCAGCGGCGGGCCGGGCGCGCCGGTCTCCCGCAGGGTTGTGGGTTGCGAGGCCAGAAAGGACACCCGCGAATCCCACCACCCCAGCGGCGTAGGCAGCGGGCTCGTGTCTTCCAGCCCTTTTACGACGGCGTAGTCTTTCTCTCCCACCCGAATGGGGCGCCGCGTCGTCCCTTCCGAGGGAAGCTGCTCCCGCAGCAGGAAAAGCGAGACGCGCCCGATGTCCTCGCTCAAGGTGCCGAGCACGCGCTCGTCGAGCGGCAGAATCCAGACGAGCGTCAGCGATTCCCGCGAGACCTCGACCGGGCGGGCCACCAGCAGCGCCGCGTCCTCGCCCATCACCACTCCGGCAAAACGCTCCGCGCTGCGGAGCCAGGCGGGCAGGCCGCTCGGAGTGGGCGCCGGCCCGCGCAGCAGGTGCACCTCGCTCCCGGGCCACTGCTCCCGGGCGGCGGCGCCGTGGATTTCGAGAATGCGCGCGACCACCTCGGGCCGCAGCCGCCCTTCCAGGGCCGCGGCCATCCCCAGGGCGGAAGCCAGGTCGGAAGTGCGGTCCTGGAGCTCGGCCTCCAGCCGCTCCAGGCGATCGGTCACCTGGTAGACCGCCACTTTGCCGTAGAGCGTCCAGGCAGCCACCAGGCCGAGCAGCAGCAGCAGAACCACCGGAATCAAGCCGACGAGGACGTAGGCGACCAGCAGGCGGTTGCGCAGCGGCCAGAGCAGCTGCCGCCTCCAGTCGGCCAGCGTCTGCCACACCAGGCCGAGGAGCAGCAGGACGGTCAGGGCGCCGAAGACCAGCGCCGCCACCGGCAGGCCGCCGATCCAGGCGACCGCGAATCCCATCGCGGACACCGCCGCGCCCCAACCGACGTTAAAGCGGGGACCCGTACGGGCCTTGGGGGGCAGAGACATGGGAGAAGAAAGTGGCAGAAACCCGCGCGGGTGTCAACGCGGCGCGCGCGGGACGCCCGGCTACGTCTTCTGCCGCGAGAAGTCGATCAGGGCGGCCAGGGCGCCGACCCCGCCGAGCACGACTCCGGTCCACCACGTCAGGGCGCTGTCCTTGTAGAGGCCGAGCCCGACCAGCGCCGCCATCAGCGCCACGAAGCCCAGGTCGGCCGGGAGCAGCCACTCCCGCTGCCGTCCCTGCGCGCGCGCGATGTGGCTGCGGCGCAGGCCGAAGCAGACGTAGACGGTCAGGCCGATCGCCATCCAGATGATGAGCCGCTCCCAGGTAGCCCAGGGCAGGCCGCTCATCAGCGCCAGGCAGGAGAGCACCCCGAGCACTGGCACCAGCGGCACCCAGGGCGTGCGGAAGGGGCGCGGCACCTCCGGCCGCGTGTGCCGCAGCATCCACACGCCGCCGCAGACCAGCACGAAGGCGAAGAGCGTGCCGATGCTCACCAGTTGTCCCAGCACGCCGATGGGGAACAGGCCCCCGACCATCGCCACCACCAAGCCGGTGATGATGGTGGTGATGTAGGGGGTGCGGAAGCGCGGGTGGACCTTGGCGGCCCACTGCGGCAGCAGGCCATCGCCCGCCATCACCCAGAAAATGCGCGGCTGCGCCAGCAGCATCACCAGCATCACCGAGGTCAGCCCGGCCACCGCCCCGATCTTCACCACCGGGCGCAGCCAGGTCAGGCCGGTGGCGTCAATGCCCACCGAGATGGGCGCGGCCACGTTCAGCTCCGTGTAGTTCACCACGCCGGTCAGCACCCCCGCCACCAGGATGTAGAGCACGGTGCAGATCGCCAGGCTGCCCAGGATGCCGATGGGCATGTCCCGCTGCGGGTTCTTCGACTCCTGGGCGGCCACCGACACGGCGTCAAACCCGATATAGGCGAAGAAGACCACGGCGGCGCCGCGCAAGACGCCGCTCCAGCCGAAGAGGCCGAACTCGCCGGCATTGGGCGGGACGAAGGGCGACCAGTTCTCCCGGTTGATGTACCACATCCCCGCCAGGATGAAGGCAATCACCACCGCCACCTTGATGAAGACGATGGTGGTGTTGACGTTGGCCGACTCGCGGATGCCCACCACCAGCAGCACCGTAATCAGCAGCACGATGAAGGCCGCCGGCACGTTGAACAATCCCGACACCGAGGCGCCATCGGGCAAGGTGACCGTCTGCCAGGGCCCGGCGGTGAGCTGGGGCGGGATGACGATGTGGAGCTCTTCGCGAAGAAAGTTCTCAATCGTGGCCGACCAGCCCACCGACACCGTGGCCGCGCCCAGCGAGTACTCGAGGATCAGGTCCCAGCCGATGACCCAGGCGAGGAACTCGCCCAGGGTGGCGTAGCTGTAAGTGTAGGCGCTGCCGGCGATGGGGATCATGGTGGCCATCTCGGAGTAGCACAGCCCGGCGAAAACGCAGGCGATGCCCGCCAGCACGAACGAGAGCACGATGCCCGGGCCGGCGTTGGTGGCGGCGGCGGTGCCGGTGAGGACAAAGATGCCGGCGCCGATGATGGCGCCCACGCCGAGCATGGTGAGGTCGACGGCGCGCAGGGCGCGCTTCAAGCCGTGCTCGGTGTCGTCCGCTTCCCGCTGCAACTGGCTCAACGGCTTGGTGAGGAACAGGCGACTCGCCATTCTGCCTCCGTGTCGGTGTGCGGGCTAGGCGGCCGCCCGCGAAGTGGTACGCCTCCACAGGAAATAGACCGGAATCCCCAGGGCCACAAGGATCAGCCCCGGCCAGGTGTATTGCGGCTTGTAGCGCAGCAACTGCACTTCGATGAACAGCGCCAGCACGATGTAGAGCGCCGGCAGCACCGGGTAACCGAAGGCTCGGTAGGGCCGCGGCAGCTCCGGCCGCCGCCAGCGCAGCACGAACAGCCCGGTGAGCGTCAGGATGTAGAACACCACCACCGCGAAGATGAGGAAGTCCAAGAGCTGGCTGTAGGTGCCCGACAGGCACAAGGCCGAGGCCCACACCCCCTGCACCGCCAGCGCCGTGCCGGGGACGTGATGGCGGTTCACGCTGCCCACCGGCTTGAAAAACAGCCCGTCGCGGGCCATGGCGTAGTAGATGCGCGCCCCGGCCAGGATCAAACCGTTGTTGCAGCCGAAGGTGGAGACCATGATGGCGACCGCCATGATGATGGCCCCGCTCGCGCCGAAGATGACTTCGGCGGCCGCCGTGCCCACGCGGTCTTCGGCGGCAAACTGGATGCCGCGCTCGAGGGCGGTCGCGCCCGCCGGGTCGCCGGCCAGCGGCAGGACGTTCAAGTAAGCCACGTTCGCCAGCACGTAGATGAGGGTCACGATGCCCGCGCCCAGGGCGAGCGAGAGCGGCAGGTTGCGGCTGGGGTTCTTCACTTCGCCGGCGGTGAAGGTGACGTTGTTCCAGGCGTCGGAGGCGAACAGCGACCCCACCATGGCCACGCCGATGAGCGTCAGCGTCCCGATCCAGACCGTTTCGCTCCCCACCGTGTAGGAGTGAAGCTCGGACAACCCGGCGTGACGCCAGAAGTCGGTGAAGTTGGCGCCGCGCGCCGCGGCGGTGGCAAAGAGAAATCCGAGCACGATGAGCCCCACCAGCGCGCCGGTCTTGGCAAAAGTGAAGACGTTCTGCACGCGCGCGCCGACGCGCAGCCCGCGGGTGTTCACCCAGGTCAGAAAAACGATGGAGAGGATGGCGAGCAGGTTCTGCGTGTTCAAGCCGAGGTTGTAGGGCCCGAGCTCGCCGAACCAGAGCTTGTAGGGCCCGAGCGTGCCCATCTTCCAAATCCACGCCGACGAGGAGAACCAGGGGAAGAGGACTCCGGTGAACTTCGCGTAGGCGATGGCGACGGCGGCGATGGTGCCCGTCTGGATGATGAGCAGCATCGCCCAGCCGTAGAGGAACCCCCAGAGCGGTCCCAGCGACTCGCGCAGGTAGACGTACTGGCCGCCGGCCTGGGGCATGGCCGCCGCCAGCTCGCCGTAGCTCAACGCCCCGATCATCGTCATCAGGCCGGTCATCAGCCAGACGAGGAGCAAGAGGCCGGGGCTTTGCACCTGGCGCGCGATGTCGGCCGAGACGATGAAAATCCCCGACCCGATCATCGAGCCCACCACGATCATCGTAGAGTCGAGCAGGCCCAGGCCCTTGACCAGTTCCCCCCTGGCCGTCTCGACCGCCCGCCCGATGGCTGCCTCTGCCATTGTTTCTTCGATGCTAGTCCAGTCGCCCGAGAGTACGCCGAAACTCTTCGAGGCGCGCGGGGATGTCCGGCGCCGCCATCCAGCCGCTGATGACCGCCACCGAGTCCGCTCCCGCTTCGATGGCCGCGGCAGCGCTGGCCGGCGTGATGCCCCCGATGGCCATGAGCGGCTTGCGGGTCAGCCTCCGCGCTTCGCGCAGGCCCGCGAGGCCGACGACGGGCTCCGTGTCCGCCTTGGTCGCGGTCGCAAAGATGGGCCCGAAGGCCAGGTAATCCACGGGCAGCGAATCGCCGGCCTCCACTTGCGCGGCATTGTGCGTGGACCAGCCGATTATTTTTTCCGGGCCGAGCAGCGCTCGCGCCGCGTCGACGGGCAGGTCGTCCTGTCCAAGATGCACGCCCGCCGCCCCCGCCAACTGCGCCACGTCGGCGCGGTCGTTCACGATGAGGAGAGAATCCGTGGGAAGGAGAGAAAGGAGCTGGCGCGTCTCGTCCAGCAACGCCTGCGTCGTTGCTTGCTTGGCGCGGACTTGAATCAGTCGAACCCCCGCCCCCGTGAGCATTCGAGCGATTTCATCCACCCCTCGACTCCGCTCGGGGTGCCCTGAGCGAAAGTCGAAGGGCAACGGCAGTTCGGGCCGTCCCGACGCCTCGGGAGAGCGATCGATTATGGCACAGAAGCGCGGCAGCGCAAGCAGCATTTTGGGCCGCGCCTCACACGGGAACGTGGTTGCAGAGGAGGCGGTCGAGGAAGTGGGTGTCGTAGCGCCCGGCGAGGAAGTCGGGGTCGGCCAGAATCTGCCGGTGGACGGGGATGGAGGTGTGGATGCCTTCGATGACGAACATCTCCAGCGCCCGCGCCATCCGCGCCATCGCCTCCCGGCGGTCCTTGCCCTGGGTGATGAGCTTGGCGACCAGCGAGTCGTAGTAGGGCGGAATCACCGCCTCGGCGTGGGCGGCCGTATCCACGCGCACCCCGGTGCCCCCGGGGATGTTGAAGGTGGTGATGCGGCCGGCGGAGGGCTTGAAGGTCTCCGGGTCTTCGGCGACGATGCGGCATTCGAGAGCGTGTCCGCGCAGCTTGAGGCCCGCTCGCACCAGCGTCTCCAGCCGCACCCCGGCGGCCAGCAGGATTTGTTTCTTCACCAGGTCGAGCCCGGTCACCATCTCCGTCACCGGGTGCTCCACCTGGATGCGGGTGTTCATCTCGATGAAAAAGAAGTTCCCCTCTTCGTCGAGCAAAAACTCGATGGTGCCGGCGTTGTTGTAGCCCAGCGCCCGCAGGGCCTCGACGACTTTGCGGCCCATCTCCTGGCGCACCTCTTCGCTGACCGCGGGCGAGGGCGACTCCTCGAGCAGCTTCTGGTGGCGGCGCTGGATGGAGCAGTCGCGCTCGCCCAGGTGGGTGAGGTTGCCGTGCTTGTCGCCCAGCACCTGGAACTCGATGTGCCGCGGTCGGGCGATGAACTTTTCCACGTAGACGTCAGCGCAGCCGAAAGTCTGCCCGGCCTCGTGCTGCGCGGCGGCGAGCAGCGCCGGGAGCTCGGCTTCGCTCGCCACCACCCGCATGCCGCGCCCGCCGCCTCCCGCCACCGCCTTGACCATCACCGGGTAGCCGATGCGGGCCGCGGCTGCCTTGGCCTCTTCCTCCGTGCGGACGACTCCGTCCGAGCCGGGGAGGACCGGCAAGCCGGCGGCGGCCATCTCCCGCCGGGCGCGGTCCTTCTCGCCCATCAGGCGGATGAGGTCGGGGCCGGGCCCGATGAAGGTGATGCCGGAGGCTTCGCAGACTTCGGCGAAGCTGGCGCTTTCGGCCAGGAAGCCGTAGCCGGGATGGATGGCGTCGGCGCCGGTGATTTCAGCGGCGCTGATGAGGCGGGGGATGTTCAAATAGCTGTCAGCCGCGCGCGGCGGCCCGATGCAGACCGCCTGGTCGGCAAAGCGCACGGGCAGCGTGTGGCGGTCGGCCTCCGAGTAGACCGCCACCGTCTTCGCGCCCAGCTCTTTGCAGGCATTGATGATGCGCAGCGCAATCTCGCCGCGGTTGGCAATGAGGATCTTGTTGAACATGGGGGTCGGGCTGCGGCTACTTCTTCTTCCCGGGGCGGATGGCGAACAGCGGCTCGCCGTACTCGACCGGCTGGGCGTTCTCCACGTAGATGCGGACGACCTGCCCGGCGACGTCGGCTTCGATTTCATTCATCAGCTTCATGGCTTCGATGATGCAGAGCACCTGCCCCACCTCCACCGCGTCGCCCAGCTTGACGAACGCGGCCGCGTCCGGCTGCGGCGCAGCGTAGAAGGTGCCCACGATGGGCGACTTGACCACGTGCACGTCCTCGGCCAGCAGGCCCATCTCGGCGGCCGTCTCCGCCTGCGCCTCGGCGCTGCGGCTCTCGGCCGCCGGGGCCGATCCGGAGTTGGCCGCGCCTGGGAGGTAGCTCTCGAAGACCGGGGCGGCGGGCAGGCTGCCGCGCCGGCGGATGCGGATGCGCACCCCGGCGCGCTCGAGCTCGAACTCCTCCAGGCCGCGCTCTTCCAGCAGGTCAACCAGGGCCTGCACTTGCGCGAAGGGGATCAGGGAATCGCCGGCCGGCTTGCCCTTGGCCTTGCCTTTACCTTTCGCGGTGGCTTTGCGCTTCACAGGGAAATCAGCTCCGTGGACAAAGGAGTCAGGCACTCGGCGCCCCGGGGACGCACCACCGCCACATCCTCGATGCGGATGCCGCCCCAGCCGGGCAGGTAGACCCCCGGCTCGAGCGTAATCACGTTGCCCGCCTCCAGGCGCGCCGCCGATTTCGGGCCCACCCGGGGAGCCTCGTGGATCTCCAGGCCCAGCCCGTGGCCGGTGCCGTGGACGAAGTAGCGGCCCAGGCCGTGGCGGGCCAAGCAGCGCCGGGCGGCGGCGTCCACCCGGGCGGCAGGCACGCCGACCCGCACCGCCGCGCAGGCGCTCGCCTGCGCCTCCCGGACGGCGTTGTAGAGCTTTTTAACCCGAGCGGGTGGACTGCCCAGGTAGACAGTGCGCGTCATATCGCTATGGTAATCGCCCATTATAGCACCCAGGTCGAAGACGACCAACTCATTCTGCGCCAAGCGCTTCCGGGTGGCCCGGCCATGCGGCAGGGCCGAGCGCCGGCCCGAGGCGACGATGGTTTCAAAAGCCGGCCCGCGGGCGCCGTGCTGCTTCATCCGGTACTCGATTTCGGCCGCCAGGTCGAGCTCCCGCACCCCCGGGCGGACGTAGGGCAGGACTTCCTCGAAGACACGGGCGGTCAGCTCCACCCCGGCGCGGATGCGGGCAATCTCTTCGGCTTCCTTGACCGCCCGCAGGGTTTCCACGCTGTTTTTCCCCGGCCGGAGCTCCACCCGCGCGCCCAAGACTCCCCGCACCTCGTCGAGTTGCGCCGCGGTCATCGCCTGCGGCTCGTAGCTCACCCGGGAGGCACGCCGCGCCCGCAGCCAGCGGGCCGCGGCAGCCACCGGGTCGGCCGCGATGATCCGCACGCGAGCGCCGTGCACATCTTCCCGGGCCTGCTGGCGGTAGCGCCCGTCGGTGAAGAGGATGGCCTCCCGCCGGGTCACCACCAGCGCGCCGCTGCTGCCGCGAAAGCCGGTCAAATAGAGGATGTTGGGCAGGGAGGTGAGCAGGCGGGCGTCCGCTTCCGCCCCGAGCCCTCGGGACGCGCGGCGGCGGAAGCGAGCGAGGCGTTCAGCGTCGGCAGCCATGGTCTCGGGTGAAAAAGAATCGGGAGGAGAGCGGTGGCTCTCCTCCCGCAGAGTCGACTTCCGGACTTTAGCCTTGCAGGATGCGCGGCGTGATGAAGAAGAGCAGCTCCTGCGTCGAGGTCTGCCACGACGTGCGCTTGAACAGGTAGCCGATGACCGGGATGCTGCCGAGCAGCGGCACCTGGGAGACGGAAGTGGAGTTGTTGGTGACCATCACCCCGCCAACCACCACCGTGCCCCCATCCTCGATCAGCACCTGGGTGGTGGTGGCCTGGGTGGCCAGCGCCGGGATGCCGTTGATGCGGGCGACACCGGGGTCGATGCTGGTGTTCTCAATCACGATGTCGAGGAAGACCGTGCCGTCGGCGGTGATCTGCGGCTTGACCTGCAACCGCAGCACCACGTCGATGAACTGGGTGGAGATGGTGTTGTTCACCACCGTCTGCACCGGGATGCGGGTGCCCTGCTTAACCTCCGCCTGGATGTTGTTCTGCGTAATCAGCCGCGGCTTGGAGAGCACCTTGGCGATGTTGCGGGTCTCGGCCGCGCTCAGGATGACGTCCAGGGCCACGTTCGCCCAGGTGTTGCCGAAGAGCAGGGCGGAGCTGGCAGCCCCCGGGAAGTTCGTGACCAGCGGCTGCGACCCGGCGCCGCCGCTGGAGATCAGCGGGGGAGGAAGGAAGCCCGGGCCGAAGGGGCTCGCGTCCGCCAACCCGCCGCCGACCACGCTGCGGCGGTTGCCGGTGCCGGCCGAGAAAGCCAGGTTGGTGCCCAGCTCGCGCGTGAAAGCGCGGCTGGCGCTGACCACGCGGGCTTCGATCTCGACCTGGAGCGACTTGCGGTCGAGCTGCTTGATCAGGTCGTCGATCCGCGGGATCACGGTGGGGATGTCGCGGATGATCAGGGTGTTGGTGCGGTTATCCCGGATGATCTCGCCCCGGGAAGAGAGGAAGCGCTTGAGAGTGGGCTCGAGGTCGTTCGCCTGGGCGTAGCTCAACTGCACGGTGTGCACCACCGGCTCGGCGGCTTCCTCGCGGGCGCGGGCGAGGTCGCGGTTCTCTTCCTGCTCGGTCTTCAAGCGGTTGCGGGTGGCGATGCGGAGCACGTTGCCTTCCAGGGTGCTGCTCAAGCCGTTGTTGCGCAGGACGATGTCCAGGGCCTGGTCCCAGGGAACGTCAATCAGCACCAGGGTGACCGAGCCGCTGACGTCCGGGTCCACCACGATGTTCAAGCCGCTGATCTCGTGGATCAGGCGGAAGAAGTCCTTCAGGTCAACGTCCTTCAGGTTCACCGAAATGGGTTCGCCCGTGTACTTGGGGGCGGCTTGTCCGGCGGCCGCCTCCTGCGGGGCCGCCGCCACCGGCGCGGGGGCCGGCGGCACGGCGGCGGTCGTCTTGGCCAGCATCACAGGCTCGGCCGGCGCCGGGGCCGCAGTGCGGCTGGCGGCGGGAACCATCGGGGCCAGCGAGGCGATGAGCGTCGGTTCCGGGCGAGTCTCCGGAGTCTCGGGCACAGCGGCCGGCTCGACGGTGGCGGGGGCCTCCGGGGCGAGGGCCGTGGATTCAAGAATCACCAGCAGCCCCTCCGGGGTGGCCTGGACGTCATAGGGCACCAGCGCGGCGAGATCCACCACCAGGCGGGTGACCGGCGGCTGGGACTGGAACTGGCCCAGGCGCACGCCCTTGACCGCCGGGTCGTTCACGGCGAGCTGGCGCTCGCGCGCCACCAGGATGCTCTGCGGGAGGTCCACCACCAGGCGTGGCGGGCCGGCGAGCGTCCGGGTTTCATACCCGAGGGGCCCGCTGGCCTGCACGCTCAGCGTGACCCGGCCGCCCTCCTGGCTGACCGCCACCCCGCGCACGAGCGCGGGCGAAGTGGTGTCAGAGGGGGATTGGGCAACGCCCACGCCGCCATTGACGGCGATGAGCCCTGCCAGCAAGATAACGGCGCAAAGGCCGCTCCACCGCTTCCGCATCATGGTTATGCTCCTGGACCTGGTCTGGCGGGCGCGGAACTCGGCCTGGCGGCCGGTCTGGCGCCGCCTCCCGTCCGTGCTCCGGAACCCGTACCACCCGTGAGTTGCTTGACGACTTCTCGTTCGTATTCCTTGCCAAAAGCGTCCGTGGTCTTCTCTTTGAAGACCACCCCGTCCTCGCTGATCTTCCCGACGGTGCCGTTGTAGAGCTCGTCGCCTTCCCGGAGGAAGTACGAGCGGTTGCGCCCGGCCATGGTCACCACCGCGATCATCTCGGTGGGGGTCGCCACCACGCCGTTCACGCTGACCTGCGCGATCACCAGGCCGCGCTTACCCGGGGGCAGCGGCTGTCCGCCCGCCGCCTGGTCGGGGCTTACCAACAAGCTGCGGAAGGGGTCGCGGCGCTTGACCACCGGCGGCGCGGTTTCCGGCGCCGCCGCAGCGGGAGCCGCCTTCTGCGCCGGCTGCTGGCCGACCTGCTGCTTGACGCCTCCGATGACCTTCATCGCCGGGGGCGCGGTGGACTGGGCCTGACCCGGCGCCGCCACGAGCAGGCAGGCCACCACCACGACCAATGCCGCCGCCAGCGCGGCGCGCGTCTGCGAGGCTCTCGGCGTCATGGCTCTCCTCCTATTGCGGGCGCGGGGCAGGCCCCGGGCCTCCGGCAGCCCCGCGGCGCGGAGCGGCCGCCCCAGCCGCCGGGGCGACCGCGGCCACCTCGGCCTGGGCCGGAATGTAGTAAGTCGTGATCGTGCAAACCCCCGCCACGCTGGTGCCGGGCGTGTACTCAAACTTGCCGCCCCGCTGCGCCTCGATGCCCTGCAAGCGCAGGCCGCCGGCGTTGATGATGCGGGTGCTGCGCCCGAGGCGGTCGAAGAACTCCATGGCGGCATAGTAAGGCCCGTCCAGCTCCACCTCGAAGGGCATCTCGGCGTAGAACTCCTTGGTGACCACCGGGCGCGAGGTGAGGCGCCGCAGCGACACCTGGGCGTTGGTGGCGGAGGCCTGCAGGGTGCGCATGAACTCATCCGTCTTCTTCTCTTCCGGCACCACCGTCTGGATCTGGGCCAACTGGTCCTTGGTGGCCGCCAGGCGGGTCTTCAGCTCCTGGTGGCGCTGCTTGACGGCCTGAAGCTTGGCCACTTCGTCCACCAGCTGCTTGTACTTGCGCTGCAAATCGGCCTGCTCGGCGCGGGCAGCCTGGATGGGGAAAATGGGGGGCAGGTCCACGTACCAGCCCAAGGCCCAGACGCCGACGGCGACCAAAACAAACAAGACGAGCTGGAAGTACCAGGGCAATTCGCGGAAGCGCAGCGCCATAGGTCCCCCTACATTCCTCCCCCGGGCGCGGGCGGAGCCGCGGGCGGGGCCGGCAAGACGAACTTGGCCGTCAGGGTAAACTCGAAATTGGCCATCCCTTCTTTCTCTTTTTGGATGGACTCCTTGATCTCGACGTTCTGGAAGTAGCCGGAGCGATTGAGGTTGGTGATGAAATTGGCCACGGCGTCCACCGACGCGGCGACGCCCTTGAATTGGATGGTGTTGTCGGCCTGCTCGTCCATGTTGGTCAGCCAGAGGGTTTCGGTCAGGCTGACGGTGTTGCCCACGGCCTCCAGCAGGCGCACCGGGCCGGCCTGGTTGCGCTTGAGGTTTTCGATGACGTCGAGGCGGCCCTGCAAGCGCCGCTGCTCCTCCTCGTACTCCTTGATCTCTTTCTCCAGCTGGGCCATGGTGCGCTTTTCGCTTTCCTTCTGCTCGATCTGCTGCTGGAGCGCGTTGATGTCACCTTTGATGAAGACGTACTGCACCACCAGCACGGCCACGGCCACCAGCACCGGCACGGCGAACAACACCAGCTGCAGCGTGCCGGCAATGGCGACCCGGCGCTTGACCTTGGGACGCGGACGGCCGAGAAGGTTGATCCGGATCATGCTTCGTCAAAGCTCCTCAATCCCAGGCCGACGCAAACCGCCAGCCGCGGGGCGATTTCCTTCACATATTCGTCGCTGAACTTGGCCGGATTGTAGGTAA
>Ga0073934_10008834_pt1 | contig 13212 bp, 11 predicted proteins | sample LarsenN4metaG_FD_76834 | JGI IMG/M metagenome (GOLD analysis project Ga0073934, IMG submission 76834) | Hot spring sediment bacterial and archeal communities from British Columbia, Canada, to study Microbial Dark Matter (Phase II) - Larsen... ...
AACCGCGGCGGAGGTCCACCAGCACGTCGAACACCGCTCCCGCCGCGCAGCGGATCAGCTTGATTTCGGGCTTGGGCTCGGCCTGGAAATGCAGGCCGCGGATGGTTCCCCGCGTCTTGGTCAGCGTCAGGTTGCACTGCGGCCAGTAGGTGTTCAGGCCGTGACCCGCGAATTCCTTCGCGCAGTAGGTGCGCGCCAGAAAACCGCGTTCATCTTCCTTGGGCTCCAGGTCGATGACCCAGACTCCGGGAATTTCGGCGGGAGTGAAAATCATAACAAACCTTTCACACGATCGCGACTCGCGGGATCGGCAGGATGAACTTGCCTCCGCGCGCGCGGTATTCCTGTTGCTGTTCCAGAATTTCCTCCGCGAAGTTCCAGGTCAGCAGCAGCGCATAGTCCGGTTGCTGCTCCAGCAGTTGCTCGGGGCCGACGATGGGCAGGTGCGTTCCGGGCGTGAGCCGGCCCTGTTTGTAGGTGCTCCGGTCGGCCACAAAGGCGAGGTCCGCGGCGCCAAGCCCAAGGAAATTCAAAAGCGTGCTGCCCTTGGCGGAGGCGCCGTAAGCGGCGACCTTCTTTCCCTCGCGCTTCAAAGCGCCCAGCAGCGCGAGCAGTTCCCGCTTCAGCTGCAGCACCCGCGCGGCGAATCCCTGGTAATAGGCGGGCGACCTGACGCCTTTGCGGTCTTCCTCGGCCAGCAGTTCGCGGACGGCATCCCGAACCGGGTGGGCGCCGCGCAAGCCGGCGAACAGTCGCAGCGACCCGCCATGGATCGGTATTCGCTCCACATCGAAGATCTCCAGCCCGTGCCGCTCGAATAGCGGAATCAACGGAGTCAGGCTGAAGTAAAAAACGTGTTCGTGGTAAATGGTATCAAACTCATTCTTCTCGATGAAATCGGCGGCATACGGGAATTCGAGAATGATCCGGCCGGGCGGCTTGAGCACCGTGGCCAGGCCGGCCACGAAGTCGTTGGTGTCCGGCGCGTGAGCGAACACATTGTTGCCGAGAACGAGATCCGCGCGTCTGCCGCGCGCGGCGAGCGCCCCGGCCAAATCCTTTCCAAAGAACTCCACCAGGGTTTCGATCCCCTTTTGCCGGGCGACTTCGGCGATGTTCCCGGCCGGCTCGATCCCGAGGCACGGCACCCCGGACTGCCTGAAATTCTGCAGCAGATACCCGTCGTTGCTGGCGACCTCGACAACCAGGCTGGTGGAGTTCAAGCCGAACTCGCGCACGTAGCGCTCAGCGGCGGCTTTCGCATGCCGCAGCATCATGGTTGAGAACGAGGAGAAGTACAGATACTCGGAAAACAACTGCACGGGCGGCACCAGTTCGGTGATCTGCAGCAACCAGCAGGATTCACACACGGCCAATCGCAACGGAAACTTCGGTTCCGGCTTGGACAGATCCTCGGGGCGCAGGAGGTTGTTCGCCAGCGGTTGAATGCCCAAATCGAGCACCGGGGCGCTGAGTTGGCCTCCGCAAGAACGGCATTGGAATGGCTGGCTCATGAATCGGGAAGGGTGTGCCGCGCGTTCGCGTTGTCTTGGTGGTGAAGCCCGTCAATCGGTTTGAGCCCAGCGCAGGCCCTTGGCCGCCGCATCCGCCCAATACATTTCAATCTGGCCGCGGGAATAGCCGGCCATGTCCGGGTTCCTCCGCGCGTGCCGTTCGTAATACCAGGACACCGTGCGGCCGATGGCTTCCTTGAACCCCCACACCGGCGACCAGCCGAGCACTGCGGCGGCTTTTTCAACCGACAGGGACAACAGTTTTGCCTCGTGGGGGCTGCCGGGGTCCGAAGCGTCCGTCCAACTCCCTGGCCACACTTTCAAAATCTCCTCAACCAGGCGCCGGACAGGCTGGCGGGCCGCCGGTTCGGGACCGAAATTGAACGCGGCGGCCGCTTCCGAGGTCTTGCCCTCCCGGCCAACCCTCGCCCCAAGCCATAAATAACCGCTCAGCGACTCCAGCACGTGCTGCCAGGGCCGAACCGCGTCGGGGTTTCGCACCGCGATGGGCTTGCCCGCCATGAGGGAGCGCACGCAGTCGGGCACGAGCCGGTCCTCGGCATAGTCGCCTCCGCCGATCACATTGCCGGCGCGCGCGGTGACGACCGGGCCGAGTTTCTCATCGGGGAGAAAGAAGGATTTATTCCAGGCCTGGGCCACGAGTTCCGCCGCCGCCTTGCTCATGGAGTAAACGTCGTGACCGCCAAGCGGATCGTTCTCCCGGTAAGCGTAATTCCACTCCCGGTTTTCGTAGCATTTGTCGCTGGTGACGACCACGACGACACAGGGCAGTTCGGCGCGGCGGACCGCCTCGAGTATGTTCGCCGTTCCCAGCACATTGGTCTCGAGGGTTTCCATCGGTTCGGCGTAAGACCGCCGCACCAGCGGCTGTGCCGCCAGGTGGAAGAGCACCCGGGGCCGGGCGCGAATAACGGCCTCCCCCAGGCGGCGAAGGTCACGAATGTCGCATTCGGTTTGGCTGGCAAACACGTCCGGAGGCAGCAGCTCGTGGAAGCTGGGTTTCGTGGGAGCCGGCAGGCTGACGCCGTGCACCTTGGCTCCGAGTTCGCTCAGCCAGAGCGAAAGCCACCCCCCTTTGAACCCGGTGTGTCCGGTCACCAGGACGCTTGTGCCGTCGTAATAGCCCCTAAACATTTCGTCTCTCTCTCTGTCTCTGGGATCTGACTCGCCTTGTCGTCTTGTCGAGTTTTGCCTTGTTGTCTGTGTCCGTCAGGAAAGACCTTCGGACTTCGGACTTCGACCTTCGGACTTCGGACTTCGAATTCCCCACACCTTCCACGGCGCCTGCCCGCTGTTCCACAGATTCGTCAGCATTTGCTGCTCCCGGTAGGTGTCCATGCATTGCCAGAACCCCGAATGCACGAAAGCCTCGATCTGGCCTTCGAGGGCCAGCCGGTTAAGCGGTTCCTGCTCCAGCACCGTTTGATCCCCCGCCAGATAATCCCCCACGCGCTTGTTCATCACGAAGAAACCGCCGTTAATCCACCCGGCCTGCTTCTCCGCCTTTTCCTTGAAGGCCGTTACCTTCGTACCGGCCAATTCCAGGTCGCCAAACCGCGCCACGGGTTGGACCGCCGTGATGGTCACGAGCTTGCCGTGCGCCCGGTGGAAATCGATGGACGCGTTGATGTCGCTGTTGATCACGCCGTCCCCGTAAGTCAGCAGGAAAGTATCCTCCTCGATGAACCGCAGCACCCGCTTCAGGCGCCCCCCGGTCATCGTGGCCAGTCCGGTGTCGACCAGCGTCACGGTCCAGTCCTCCTCGTCGTGCTGGTTGTGATACTTAATCTGGGGCCGCGGGCCCAGTTTCAGCGTCACGTCGCTCGTGTTCCAGTGGTAATTGCGGAAATACTCCTTGATCACCTCGCCCTTATAGCCGAGGCACAGGATGAATTCCTTATGCCCATAATGGGCATAGATCTTCATGATGTGCCAAAGGATCGGCCGTTCGCCGATCGGCACCATGGGTTTGGGCCGGAACTCGGTTTCCTCACGCAACCGCGTTCCAAGGCCGCCACAGAAAATCACGACTTTCATTGAGAGCGTCTGCGCCCTACATACTGGTTTCCCGGAGAGGGCACAACACTGATTCCCTTTGCGGCCATCACTGCGAATCCCGATGCCTCGGGAGTTCAGGAAGCCTTTCGCCTCCACCGCACCTTGCTCCGGTGATCCCGGTCGTCACGCTGGACCTGGGCACACCCGCCCAACCGACCGAAAAGGCGAAAAGGCGAAAAGGCGCAAGAAGCACCGAGGAAACCCGGCGTCCGGGTCATTCCCATGCTTCTTGCGCCTTTTCGCGGCGACTCTGCTCTTCAGTTCGTGTGTTCTCGGCTGCTGTTGCTTCCTGACAGTGGATGCGTGCGGTTGTTTTCGAGCACCGCGATCAACCGCGGCAGGATAGCCCCCTGCGCGAAGCTCGCGCAGACGCCCGCCGGCGCCGCCCTGGCCCGCAATGGCCCGCGGCTCCGGAACTCCCGTATGCGCTTCACGACCGCATCCACCTCCCCATGCCGGGCAAGCGCCCAGGGATAATCCGGTCCCAGTTCCTGCGCGATTTCGGACAAGTGGCTCCGCTCAGGCCCAATGCACAGGACCGGGGCCGCCACGCTCAGAACATTGTAGATCTTGCACGGGTGCACCACCCCCACGAAAGGATCGCCCATAACCACCACATGCAAATCCGCCGCCGATAACGAAGCGGACAATTCGTTCAGTGGTTGATACGGCAAACACCGCACGTTCCCCTTTTCGCTGCGCGACATTACCCGCTCCTGGATCTTCCTCCACTCACTCCCCCCGCCCACAAAACAGAACACAATCTCCTTGTCCGAACTGAGCCGGTCCGCCGCCGCCAACAATGTATCCAGCGGATGACACGGACTATGATTCCCCGAATACATCACCACGAACTTGTCCTGCAACCCATGCGCTTTGCGGAACGCCTCCCGCCCAGCGAAATCAAATCGCACTTCTCCGTCATGCGACCACGGCGGCAGCACGTGGACCTTGGACCCCGGAACTCCCTTGGCGACGATCCGGTCGCGCATGAACCGGTCCAGCGCAACCACCGCATCCGCCTGCCGAAAGCTGAAACGCGAGATCCATTCGAGCCCTCGTGCCGCGATTGACTCCGGGCGCAACCAACCCGCCGCAATTGCTTCGTCCGGGTTCAAGTCCATCACCCAATACACAAAACGTCCGCCGCGCAATTTTGCGAACCACGCACCGAGGAAGGAAATCAGGGGCGGGGACGTCAACGCCACGGTGACATCCTGCCGCGGGAGGAACATCAGCCGAAACATGCAGGAACCCAAAAAGGTCGCAAAATCCGCCGCCCGCTTCCACCTCGCTCCTTTCCCAAAGCCAGTGGAGCCGATCCTGAGAATCCGGACCCCGCGCCAGGTCTCGCGCGCCTGGAACACGCGCTCCGGGTGATCGTATCCTCGCCGGCTGGCAACGACCGTTACCTTGTGGCCCCGCTGCGCCAGCGCAACCGCCACTTCCGTGAGGTACTGGCCCGTCGCCACTACATCCGGGAAAAAGTTTTGGTTCAGCAGCAGGAAGCGCAAAGGGTCTGGAAACTACGAAAATGACGGGCGCGACACGACAAACAAGGGGTAGCACCAACCGGCCAGGCAAGGCCTCAGGTAGGGTCCCAGGTAGGGTTCGCTCTCCGAGCGGACCGCTTGACCATTTGACCGTTTCACCCTCAACCCACGCCCCCCCGGCAGCGATCGCCTCGGCGAAGCGACTCCCACCCTTTAACTTTCACGGTGCGATTGTCGGTCCCTTGTCTATTTCGTTACATCGTTACATCCTGGCCAGACAAGGGGAGTTTCCGAACGCTGGAGGGTATTCGTGAAAGTTCGTACAGATTCGTGTCTCGCATGTGTGCTAATCCGTGCGGATTCGTGTCTTTACTTCTGCCTGCTCGGCGTGTCCTGAGGGTGGCGGACAGCTACACGACGGGATGGCGACCCTCCAGAACGGGCGTCAAGATGTCAACTCTGTTGAATATCAAAACACTTAAGACCGTCGGGTCGATCGTCAACAGACCGTTAGTGATTCGCCAGGAACTGGGGCTTGAGCCTGCACCGTTGGTGAGTTCAGTTCATATCCGAGAGCAGGGGCAATCATCAATCGAGAAGAAGAGTTGCCGCTTAGCGAGCGGCCTCTGGAAGTCTGGCGACCGGAGACAATATAACCCCCGTGCCGGCTGCGAGGCGGTGATTGGCGATCAAGCAATTGGACGCGGATTTTGCGCTGCCCAAGCTTTGCGTAAAAAGCCGCTGTTGCACTGCCGGCGCGGCCTCTGTGAACCTCACGGCTGACGGCCTGCTGACCCCCTCTGTTGCTCCCGGATCTTCAGTACAATAAAGTATTCGTAAATCGCCAGTAGGCAGCAGTAAGTGAGCCCCGCCCTCCCGTCGAGGAAACCGCGCCTCCATAGATACATGTAAAGAAACCGAAGCGCGGGCCGGAACGGAAGATGGCCCAACACTTGTTTTAGTGCACGGCCTCGCCTTGACCTATCGCCCATCGACAAGACTCCAGCCCAATCGATGGGCTGTTTGGACTCAAGGAAATGCTCAGCCTCGTCTGTTGAATAGCGGTTGTGCCGCTCGATCCAATGAGCAATGCCTTTTGAGAAGGAATGATGGATCAGGGCGTTGCGCAGCGTGCCGATCCTCTCGCGTGAGAGGTCCTCGCGTTGCCCATGGCCTGCCTGATGAAACCGGAGGATATTGGTCCGTCCAAGCCGCACTTGGTAGCATGGGTATAGACCGGCGTGTTTGAGCCAGCGCCCTTCGAACATCATCTTGGAAGCAACCTGATACGCGTCCTTTTCCCCCTTCGAAGTGACACTCAGCAACTCATCGCGCAAATCTGCTGTAACGATTTCGTCAGCGTCCAGGTGAAGCAACCATTCCTGCTTGAACTGCCCGTTTTCGATGCCAAAATTCCGCTGCGATGCAAAGTCATGGAATCTATTCTGAAGCACCCTGGCCCCTTCGCATTTCGCGATTTCGACTGTTGCGTCACTGCTAAAAGAATCGAGAACCAAGACATCATCCACCCAGGAAATAGCCCGCAAGCACGCATGGAGGTTCAACTCCTCATTATGCGTGAGTACGAGCGCAGCAATGTTTGATTGTTGCCCCACGGCCAATTACACTCTCAGACGTCGTTCGCCAATAGGTCTTGCCGGATTGCCCGCCACAATCGTCCAAGGTGGCACGTCCCGCACCACCACCGCCCTGGCACCGACGATCGCCCCTTCTCCGATGCAAACCCCAGGCCCCACAAAAGCATCCGCGCACACCCAGGCCTGGTCGCGAATCACGATGGGTGGCTTCTGCAGCGGCAGATCGGGATCGGTGTAATCGTGTGTGCCGGCGCAAATGTGGGCCTTGTGCGAGATCGTAACCCGGCTGCCGATCGTGACCGGTCCCAGATTGTAGATGAGCGCACCTTCGCCAACGGCCGACCAGTCGCCGATGCTGAAGTTCCAGGGGAAATAGATCGTGGCGCTTGGATAGATGTGGACATGTCGTCCGACCTTCGCGCCGAAGCATCGAAGGAGAAAACTCCTCCAGGAAAAGAGGGGCCGCGGAGAGAATCTGAAAAGCAAGCTGCCGAACGACCACAGCACACGCCAGCACATCTCGGCTCGCGAGTATTTTCGCGCCTGCCGGTTTGCGGAGATGTTCAATCCTGTCGTTTCCGAAGTCACTTATTTCTCCGCCAGCGCAATCATGGACTTTGCCAGCATGGGTATTCGTCCAACTCTCAGAAATCGGATGTTTCTGAATCCTGCCTCCGCGAGCAAGCAGCCGAGCGTCTTGCGTGAGAAGAACTTAATGTGGCCGTAGTCCCATAAAGCAGTGAAGTGCGCATCCATTTTGCCGCTCAGCGCCAGCGCAAGGTTCTTTACGTAGCCGTGGTAAGGGGTGGAGATGATGGCCAGTCCACCGGGAGTCAAAAGCTCATAGACTCTCCGCGCAAAGACCTTGGGCAAAAAAACGTGTTCGATAACTTCCAGGCTAAGGACAAAAGGAAATGTGCCATATTGTTTTGCCAGTTCTTCATCTGTCGATCCTAGGCGCAAGTCCAAACCCGGATAATTGGCTTTCGCGTGTTCAATCCCTTGTACTGAAGGATCAACACCTACAACTTTGTAGCCAGACTTGGCAAGCATACAAGCAACCGCACCGTTGCCGCAGCCAACCTCGAAAATTCGCTTTTCAGCGCCGGATCGAGTTCGCTGATCGAGCACCTTCATCACCGGGCCCAGCAGGTAGCCCACCGTGTGGCTGGCGGCAGCACCGGAATATGTGTAGCCGGATATGTCCATAAAATACCTCTCGCGTGGAGCTGGAGCTTTGGATGCCGTCACGGTGCTGCGGAGGCGGCAATGTCGGGGACTGAACGCCTGCCAAGTGGCGCACCTGGCCAACGAACTAAAGGCCCTAATTCCTTAAATAGGGCGTTCCTGGCCAACTCCAGTTCCTTGTAGCCCCAAACCGCCAATTGCAGCGATCTCTGCCCTGAGCCCCGTCTCCCCATCCAACCGGCCCGCAACCGCGCCATCGTGGTTTCCCGCAGGTTGGATACTTCGTCGCCCGGAGCACCATCTTCAGCCAGGCAATGAAAGACGAAAAGAGGCGTGCCCCCGTCATCAAAACGGTAGGTCCTGAACGCGAATGTGGCACCTGAAGCCGTTACGACCTGTGGGGGCTCTTCCCGAACAAGCGTCTTGCCGGTTGCGGGCAGGCAGTGGTCAGGTCGATGAGTTCTGCTCAAGGCGATCAAAGTGCGACGCGAAAGCGACTTCGCCGGCAGCCAGCGAAAATAGAACAGTCTCCAGGGATGCCCGTCGTCAGAATTCCAGCCGATGGAAACGTGCTCGTCACAGGCAAGCCAGTCCAAAACGAACTGCGTTTGCTCCACGTCTCGGTAGCGATCGTCCGCTGGTTTCTCAATGGACCAGCCATTATCAAGTTCGCCCCGCCGTTCCTGGGTGCGAAACCAAACCTCAGTAACGCCTTCAGAAACGAGGATCCACGCAAACAAAGCCACACCGAGCCATCTTGCGGAACCGCGAACTCGCCTCGGCGATTCGGCCGAGCCGGGAAGACTTAAGTTTGGGAACTCCGTTTCACCGGACTCAGCGCGCTCAGGCACGCGCTCCCTGCGCTTGAGGCACACCGCAACGATCCACAGAGAAACGAAACAGGCGAGCAGAATGCTTACGCCTGCCGGGTCATGCCAACCGGCGATTGCACCGGGTCCTTTCGTGGCGGCAATCCAGGTCAGAAGCGTAGTACGGGCGCCATTGAAAACAAAGGCGAGCCCCCATCCCGCGAATATCAACCCCACTCGGTTCCAGGTGTTTAGCCGTTGAATTTCACCGAGGGCAAGGGCGACCATGAAACTGGCTTGAAACGACCGGATTCCGCTGCAAGCTTCGTCCACTCCCACTGGCCCCCGGGCGGTTTCGATAACATTGCCATGCTGCAGCACCGGAAACCCAAGGGCCCCGAGCAACTCCACAGAAGTGGCCGTGTTCCACTTTGTGAACTGGTCGATCAAGCCGTTCTCGATAGCTGAGGGCCAAGGGACGGCGACGAGGAAAAACAAGATGGGGAAGACCAGTGGGAACGGATTGCGCGCGGAGAAACGAATCATCAGAAGCGTCAGCGCGCAGGCGGTGAGTGCCAGTCCATAGCTGGAAGCTCTCCAGATGGGGTTGGCTTCCTGGAGTATGCGAAGAGGGAGCCACAAGAAAGCGACAAAGCATAGTAAGCCGAGCCCGATTGAACTGATACGAGATGGGTCGGCATTTTGATACCGCGCCTGCCCCCTCCGGTTCCATGCAAAGTAGACGCAGAGGAAAGGCACAGCCCAGCCGTACTTATACTGCTCGTAGACGGTCCATTGGGAGGACAGCACGCGCACCAAAGCCAGCCACAAGGTGGTCAGGGATACTACTAAGGTCAGCTTGGCCATCATATCAGTCGACAGTCTGCGCTGCTCCAGACGCCTCCCGGCGCTGAGGCCCGGGAACGAACTACTCAAGGAGGTCGGATTCAGCCTAGTCGAACTGACGCAGGTTTTGGGACTCTGCCCAGCAGCCACTCATAGACTGACTTCATCTCCGTTGCGATTCTGCTCATGGAGTATCTCTCCTGCACAAACTGTCGTCCTCGCGAGCCCATTTCCTGACGGTCAAGGTCTGTAGCACCGAGCGCGACGACGAGCGCCCTAACCAGTGGATCGACACCGGTTTGAATGTGCCAACCACATCGGAAAGTCACCAACTCGGGCCAGGGGCTTCCATGGGTTGCGATCACTGGCACCTCACAAGAAAGAGCCTCAGCGATAACCATCCCGAAGTTCTCAGTATGAGATGGCAATACAAACAGATCAGCCGATCGATAGAGACTCCATTTCTCGCCTTCGTCCACGGCACCGCGAAAACTTGTGGTTGCTTCCAAGCGGCGTTCGGTGACCATTGCCTCCAGGCGGGCTCGATACCCGTCCTCGTCGGGCCCAGCAATTACCAACTCCCAGCCCATCGGGCGTAACCGCGACCAAGCCTCCAGAAGATTTTCCAATCCTTTCACCGGGTGAAGCCGGCCCAGGAAGAGAACTCGACGATTGCCGGTTTCGCGTTGCCTTGGCGGAAGTGACCTTTGTGTGTTAACAGGATTAGGGATCACCGCAATGGGGTTGACCAATCCTTTGGCGCGGATTTGTTCCGCTTCGGCTTCAGAAGTGACATGCAACAATGAGGCTTTCACCAAGACCCTGCGTTGATACAAGTGCCAAGCAACCTGCTTCCTCAGGCGGTGGTATTGAAGCGCCCAGGGGGCCAACATACCACGAGTACTGACAACCAGCGGGATCCGATTTGCCAGGGCGACTTTCGCAGCAGCGTAGTTTGTGAATAGCCACAGCCCGTTGTCATGCATGATGGCAGCCTCACGTGTGCGGGCGTAGCGCAACAGTTCAGTCCCAAAGCCTGGCACAAATCCGCAGAGCCAGCCCGCCAGCGGGTATCCGCGAACCATCCGCAACCCAACCTGCTCGTTGCCCGGCAATAGGCGATGTCCTTCTGAAAGGCCGTTGTCGACTGAGAAAATTGCGACTTTGAGTCCTTCAGAAGCCAAGGCGTCGCATGCCGTCAACACGGACCGCGTCGGACCTCCGCTGGCTGAAGACAAACCCGCTATGGTCCAAAGAGCAGATATCTGTTTTCCCACAATTACGGCCTCTTCCGAATTCGGGAAGTGCTCAGAATGCCGCGAATACATGTCGCAGGCGAGACACGGCAGAGTGCAGCACTGATCGCCTCCGGCTAAGACCACTGCAAATGTCAGTCCGCGCTTGCAGCATACTAACAACTGATTTCGGCACGAAAATATGGCTGATGGACCCAAGCACAGCCCATTCATCGAACTGCATTTTCTCCCGCAACGCCCCCAGCCCCCAGTTTGCTCATCAGCTTGTCAATCATGGATTAGCGTCGCCTTTCGCTTCAACTTCTGCCGCCAGATGTGATGCCCCTGGATTCGCTGGGGCGACAGCACTCTCCGTCCTTTCCCCTTTCGCCTTCTTTGCGCGTCTTACTTGCAGGATGGTTTCCAGAGGTCTGGCGCAAAGGAAATCAACGGCATAGAGGAAGATCACAATTCGACTTAGGCCTGAAATCCAAATGCCCAGTACGGAAACCGGCGCACGCAAAAGGTACAATAAAAACGAGACGTAAACGGGCCAGAAAAATGAAGAGGCGAGCCTGCGTCGCAAAAGTGCCCCCGTTACAGTCACAAGCGCACTGCACACCACCCCAACGCCCACAACACCCGGCAGTCCGAAATTGAGATAGCCTTCGCCAAATACGGTCAAAGGTGAGGACCCGTACTCCTCTCGAAAAAACCAATGGTTGATCGGCACAACTATTGCAGGCTTGTTCAGCCAGATGAACCGTGGAACCAGAGCGCCCAGAATTCCTTGATAGGTCTCGCCACGCAGGTAATCCACCGGAAGGGGAACCCAGAGGCAAACAGCAGCAACAGAATCAAGATCGTTAAGACGCTCAAGCCCAAAGGATAGCAGCGCTCCGGGCTTATATTGGCGCGAAACCTGCGCAGCCTCGGTGAGCGAGAGCTTGATATCTTCGGCGCGGACATAAGTCGCCGACACGTTGCTGAGCATGCGCTCCCGGTAAATCCCGATCAGGGACATCATTGCAATCGCAACCACGCCTGCTGGCAGCAGAACCTTAAGAGTAGCACGGCCCCGAATAATAAAGTAGGCGGTGACTGAAAGAAGGGCCGTAATAGCATATTCGCGGCCGCCTGAGACAGCATAATACGCAAGTTCGGCTGCGAAGTAGGCCCACGGCCACCAGGCAACAACCGTTCGCCGGGGCTGTGACAATTCGAAGGCCGCCAACAACGCTACGATTCCGACAATGCGGTTGAACGTGGCGATCATGGAGTAAACCGGCGATTCGAACACGTATTGTGTTGTGTTGGCATGGAAATATGCGCCTTTGTAAATCAGCCAGAACCGTCCAGCCCAGATCAGCGCAACCAGGAGGAGGAGAACTCCAGTCCCGGAGCGATGTCCCGATTGCGCAGGATCAGGCTCCAGCTTGCGACTTCCCTGCCATAACCACCTGGCGTCCTGGGCCCAAAACGAGGTGGCCAGTGTGTATGCTGCCAGGAAAATGAGAACCACGGCCATGGCATGCGGATACCCATCCCTCACCTGCGCTCGCTCCTCAGTGAAGGATAGCCTCGTCCACCACGGCGCGTCAAAAAAGAGCTGCGAAAGCGCAGGTGCCAGAAGAAACTGAAGTGCAGTTCCAAGGATCACGAATGATTGTTCGTCCGGGAAACGTATTCGCCGAAAGAGCTGGAAAATGCCCAGGAGCCCGGCCGAACAAGCCGCCACACATGCTGCGGTCGCTGAAGCACCGGTTAAGGTATGCTGGTTGGCGAGCCTCTCGAGGACGATTCCACAGGCCAGGAGGAATATCCCCACCCCCAGCCAGGGACGCCGAAAGGCTCCTTCGTCCTGGTGCTCCTCAGTTGAGCGAGATGGCTTCATTCGAATACAAGTTCGAGCACGCGCGCCAACCGCTCCGCATTGCTGTAGCCCGAGGCTATGCACCTGCGCCGCCCTGCCTGTGCGATGGCTTTTCGCCGCTCCTCGTTCGCCAGATAAAAGCGGCATTTTAGCAGCAATTCCTCGTCGTTGCCGAAGAATTCAGCTTCCTTTCCCTCGACGAAAAGCCTTTGGTGTTCGGAGGTTCGCTCCGCCAGCAGAAAGCCTCCGCAGGCAGGCACCTCAACACTCCTCTGCGTCTGGAGGTCCCTGTTCATCTTGCGGAGGAATCCAAGATTGATATCAAACGCGCTGATTGCACGCGCATAATCATCCGCAAAAGCCGGAATGCCCACAAGGTTCAGGTTTGGATGGCGGAAACCGAATTTATTCCATCCCATGCCCCATACGCGAACAGGAATGCCGTTCTCGCACAGATAACGGATGGACAGGGCTCGCTCGGCTTCGAACGCGCCAATGAAACCAACCGGTCCCCCTATCCTTTTCCGCTCTGCCGGCTCGAGCTGGCGAGGAAAATGAGTGTCGGGGTCGTATGCGT
>Ga0073934_10008836_pt1 | contig 13210 bp, 11 predicted proteins | sample LarsenN4metaG_FD_76834 | JGI IMG/M metagenome (GOLD analysis project Ga0073934, IMG submission 76834) | Hot spring sediment bacterial and archeal communities from British Columbia, Canada, to study Microbial Dark Matter (Phase II) - Larsen... ...
CTCCGCGGAGGCGTGGAGGAAGCCGACGCGGTCGCGGTTGACGGCACCGAGCAGCATGACGAGGCCGGCGAGCTCGAGCAGGGCCTCGCGCTTGGTCCGGGCGGAGGAGCCGAACTGCAGGCTCGGGCTGTCCTCGAAAACCAGAAGCAGCGTGACCTCGCGCTCCTCGATGAACTTCTTGCGATAGGGCTCGCCGAGGCGCGCGGTGACGTTCCAGTCGATGTCGCGGATGTCGTCGCCGAAGGTGTATTTGACGACCTGGTCGAATTCCATGCCGCGGCCGCGGAAGGCGGAGCGGTATTCGCCGCTGAGCACGTTCTCGACGGCGTGGCGCACCTTCCACTCGAGCTGGCGCAGGAGCGCGAGCTGCGAGGTGACGATGGAGGTGTGCTCGGTGATGGGATTCGACATGCTAGTTCTGGTAGGGCGAACCGTCCTCGGTGAGCCGCGGCTCGGCGGGACGCTGCGCCCTCCCGGTTCAGCCCTTGACCCCGGCCGGCACGGGCGTGCGCTCGAGGACCTGCCGGAGGATCTTGTCAGAGGAGAGCTCCTCGGCCTCGGCCTCGTAGGTGAGGCCGACGCGGTGGCGGAGGGCGTCGAGGAAGATCTCCTGCACGATGGCGGGCGAGAGGTAGTCGCTGCCGCGCAGCCAGGCGAGGGCGCGGCCGGCCTGGAAGAGGGCCAGCGAGGCGCGGGGCGAGGCGCCGAAGTTGAGCAGGCGCTTGGGTCCGCCCTTGGCGCCCTCGGCCGCGGCGGCGAGGTCGCGCGTGCCCCGCACCAGCGCGAGGATGTAGGCCTGCATGCCGGGCGAGACGTGGATGGCGTCGACCTGCTGGCGCAGGGCCAGCAGCTCCTCACCGCTCGACACGGCGGAAAGCTCGGGCGACTTGGTGACCTGGCCCCACATCTCCATCATCTGCGCCTCCTCGGTGGCGGAGGGGTAGTCGACGAGCAGCTTGAAGAGGAAGCGGTCGGTCTGGGCTTCGGGCAGCGGATAGGTGCCCTCCTGCTCGACGGGGTTCTGCGTGGCCATGACGAAGAAGGGCCGCGGGAGCTTGTGGGAGTTGCCGCCGATGGTGACCTGGCGCTCCTGCATGGCCTCGAGGAGCGCGGACTGGACCTTGGCCGGGGCGCGGTTGATTTCGTCGGCGAGGACGAGGTTGGCGAAGATGGGGCCCTTGTGCGTGGTGAAGGCGCCGTCCTTCGGCGAGAAGATCATCGTGCCCACGACGTCGCTGGGCAGCAGGTCGGGGGTGAACTGGATGCGCTCGAACTGCACGCCGAGGGCCGAGCCGAGCGAGCGGATCAGGAGGGTCTTGGCGAGGCCGGGCATGCCTTCGAGGAGGACGTGGCCGTTGGCGAGGAGGGCGACGAGCATGCGCTCGACGACGGCGTCCTGGCCGATGACGGCCTTGCCGATCTCGGAGCGGAGTTTCTTGGACCAGTCGGGACCTTGGATCATGGGGAAAGCGGGTGGTTGGGAGGAGGCAGTGAAGGGGGGTGGACAGGGTCTGACAAGTGCCGAGGGGAGGCATTCGGCAAGTCGCTGCCGGTCGGCGACAGGTTTGACTGCCCGGAGAAGACCAGGTTGCCTGTCGCGAAACGGAAGCACATGGCTGAATTTCCCGAGGTCGTGGAAGCGTCGCTGCGGGCGCGATTCGTCTCCCTGGGGGTGCGCCCCGAGGAGGTGGAGGAGCGCTTCGTGCGCGGGTCCGGCGCGGGCGGCCAGAAGATCAACAAGACCTCGTCCACCGTGTGGCTGCGGCATGGTCCGACGGGGGTGGAGGTGCGCATCCAGGACGAACGTTCGCAGAGCCAGAACCGTGCGCTGGCCTGGGAGGCGTTGGCGGAAAAACTCGAACGGCGCCGGGCCGAGGCGGCCGATGCCGTCCGAGCCGAGCGCGAGCGGACGCGGCGGCAGAAGCGGCAGAAATCCCGCGGACAGAAGGCGGCGATGATCGCGGCGAAGAAACACCGCGCGAGGATCAAGGGCGCCCGCCGCGGCGGCGCGGACGGATGGTAGACCTAGCGCCGGATGAAGCCGGCCAGAGCGAGCAGGAGACCGAGATAAAGGAGCGTGTTGGCGATCTGCGGATAGTGGCGCTCGGCCCAGTCGGGGGCGTCGTCGAGTTCGCCAAGGGGGGCGGGCGCGTCCGCCCGGCGCTCGGCCGACTGGTGCTGCTTCCGCCGGTTCAAGTCGCGGTTGGCCTGCCGGGCCAGGCCGCGGACCACGAGTCCGAGCAGGACCAGGCAGACGCCGGCGGCGAGGAGGGTGTCCCAGGCGAGCAGGTCCTTGAGCAGATCTTTCATCACGACAACACCTCCACCAAATCGCCGACCGAAACGCGGCCGGCATGGGTTTCGTGGATGAGGTTCACGCCGAAGTTGACGTCGGTCGGCTGGTCCCGGTCGCGGCGATAACCGGCGAAGGTGCGGAGGGGCTCCTTGCCGCGCTGCCCGGTTTCCTGGTCGGTGGTGGTGACGATGCAGCGGGAGCAGGGGCCGGCGTTGCGGAAGGCGAGCGGCCCGATGCGGAGGCGCGGCCAGCCGTCCTCGGCGTAGGGCGCGCAGCCGGTCACGACGAGGTTGGGGCGGAAACGGTTCATCGGCAGGGCGTCCTCGCCTTTGGCGACCAGGCGGTCGTTGAGGTCGTCGAGCGAAGCCTGGCTGAGGAGGAGGAAGGGCACGGCGTCGGCGAAATGCACGAGGTCGCCGGAGCGGGCGGCCTTTTTCAGGACGGGCCGGCGGAATTTTTGCCCGATGCGCGCGAGGCGGCAGCGTGTGCTGAGGAGGCCGCCCAGCCATTCGGCCACCTCGTCGCCACAATCGTCGGCGACAAGATTTTCGCTCTTCCAGACCGACACGGTGAGCGGGCGCGGTGTGGCCGGCGACCGAAGGGGGACGGAGATGGAACCATGACCGGTGGCGGCCAGAGTGAGCGTGCCGGAGGCGAGCGTGGTTTCGACCAGCGCCATGCGCGGGTGCGAGCGCTGGGTCAGGAAGCGGCCTGTGTCATCGACCACGAGGAAACGGCGGTCGTGGACAAACCCCAGCGCGTCGACCTCGGCGGCGGGGAGGGCGAAGCCGCGGCAGGACTTGACGGGATAGATGAAGATGCCGCTGAGGCGGAGCATGGGGGAAGAAAGGCTGAAGAGCTGAAGGACTGAAAGACTGAAGAGGAAACAGCGGACCCAAGGGAGAACAGAGGCAGTCTGCTTTCAGTCTTTCAGCCCTTGCGTCTGTAGGTCGCGAGGTAGCGGCCGGAGCCGGGCGCGGTGGTGAAATCGGTGGGAGTGATGCCGTCGAGTCCGTAGCAGACGCGGAGCAGGTCGCCGCGCTGCTGAAAGAGACAGGGGATGGTGCGACCCTTGTTCGGGCCGCGCGTGCCCTTGAGCGTGAGCGTGCCGTCGGTCGCAGTGTAGCTGCCGCGGTCAGCGATTCGCCCGGCCATGCTAACCGCGTAGGCATCGACGGTCAGCTCGAGCACGACGTGCAGCGCGAGCAATTCGGGCGAGGCTTCGCCGTCCTGTTCCGCGCGAGTCATTTCCCAGCGACCTGTGAGCATGGACATAAGATGTCCGACATGCGCAGGCGTTATGCGCGCTTGAGCACGTCGCGCGGGGTGGTCTCGACGGGGGCGGGGTCGGCGAGTTCCTTGGTGCCCTTGGCTCCGAGTTCGGAGAACTTGCGGGCGCCGGGCAGGACGGTCTGTTCGAAGGTGCCGACGGCGGCGTTGTAGGCCTTGCCGGCGGTCTCGAGGCCGCGGCCGACCTTGTCGAGGTTGTCGGCGAAGTTGGCGATGCGGTCGTAGAGGGCGCGGCCGAGGTCGGCGATGATCTGGGCGTTTTTGGAGACGTCCTCCTGGCGCCAGCCGTAGGCGGCGGCCTTGAGCAGGGCGATGAGGGTGGCGGGAGTGGCGAGGAGGACTTTTTTCGCGATGGCGCGGTCGATGAGCGAGGGGTCGGCCTGCAGGGCGCCGGCGAGGAACTGGTCGCCGGGGAGGAAAAGGACCACGAACTCGGGCGAGGGCTGGAACTGCTCCCAGTAGTTCTTCGCGCCGAGGGCGTCGATGTGGCCGCGGACCTTGGCGGCGTGCTCGGCGAGCTTGGCGGCGCGCACGGATTCGTCGGCGGCGTTGGCGGCCTCGCGGTAGGCGTCGTTGGGGGCCTTGGCGTCGATGACGATCTGCTGGCCGCCGGGGAGGCGCACGACGACGTCGGCGCGCAGCGCGCCGGAGGCGGATTGCTCGGCGAAGTCGCAATAGGAGGTCATGCCCGCCAGTTCGACGACGCGGCGGAGCTGGAGTTCGCCCCAGGTGCCGGCGGTGGTGGTGGAGCGGAGGGCGGTGGAGAGCTTGGCGGCCTCGGATTGGAGCTGGGTTTGGGCGGTGCCGAGGGCCTTGAGCTGTTCGGAGAGGGCGCCGTAGGCGTTGGCGCGCGACTTCTCGATCTCGGCGATCTTGGCGTCGACCTTTTCGAGGGATTCGCGGAGGGGTTTGACGAGGGCGTCGATGGCCTGCTGGCGCTTGCCGAGTTCGTCGGTGGACTGCTGGTGGAGCTTGCTAAAGGACTCGCGGGCGACCTTGAGGAATTCGTCGGTGTTGCGGCTGAGGGCGTCGGCGGACAGGGCCTTGAAGGTCTCGGTGAGGCGGTTCTGCGCTTCGCGGAGAGCCCCGCGTTCGGCCTCGAGTTCGGCGGCGCGACGGCGGAGATCGACCAGTTCGGCCTCGGCCTTGGCCAAGGCCTCGGCGGCCAGGCGGGCGCGCTCGGCCACGGCCCCGTGCCGGGACTGGGCGATGAACCAGCCGAGGGCGGCGCCGACCGCCAGACCCGCGATAAGGAGGAGGAAATCCATCGGGCTAGGCGCGGATGTTGCCGAGGGAGATCTGGACGTCGGTGCCCTTCAGGCCGGGACCGGACTGCAGGGTGCCGCCGTGGAGGCGGAGGATCTCCTGGGCGAGGAAGACGGAGAGTCGGCCCTGGTTGGGGGTGCCGCCGGAGCCGGGACGGAAGAGCACGCCGTCGAGTTCGAGATTCTTGCCCTCGATGGTCATGACGGCAAGGCGCTGGTCACCGGCGCCGGTCGTGCGCAGGGAGAGCAGAAGGTTCTTGGTGCCCTCGTCGGGCCGGTTGGCGGCGATGGCCTCGAAAATGGCATTGAAGGCGAAACGCAGCAGGCGCGGGTCGAGGCGGAAGACCAGCTGCTCCTCCGAGATCCGGGTGGTGATGCCGTGGGCGAGCGTAACCTCGGCGAGGACGGGGTTGAGGTCGGCGGTGACGGGGGCGGGGTGCGCGAGCAGGTCGAGCAGGGCGGCGTGTTCGGCGAGCACCTGGAGTTTCTTGACCTCGGTGGCGAGGGCGAGGTCCTGGGCCAGGGCGGCAGCGCCGCCGGTGGGGGGTGGCTGGCCGGAGGGATCGCCGCGCTGGAGCAACTGCGAGAACGTGACGAGCGAGACGAGCGGGTTGGAGAGTTCGTGGCTGAGGGTGAGGCCGAGGCTCTGCAACAACTGCCGGCGATGCGCCTCGAGCAGGGCCTGGATGCGCTCGATCTCGGGGGCCGCTTCCTCCCACACGACCCAGACGGCGTCGCGGTCGGGGATCGGGCCGGCCTTGACGCGGAAGCGGTGCGGAGAGGCGGCCGGTTGGACGACCTCTTTCTGGAGGCTGAGGGCTTCGCCCGCGACCGCGCGGACTTCGACGGGCAATTCCGGATTGGAGACTTCCTCGCGCACAAGGATGCGGCTGCCGGAGAGGTATTGGCGGCGGAGGGCGGCGTCGGCGAGCATGCGGTCGAGGTGCCGGAGCTGCTCGGAGCGTTCGAGGCAGCGCTCCAGCAGGCGGCCGAAGAGGACGATGCGGGAGAGGTCGGCCTCGCGGTAGGGGGCGCCGTCGGCCCGGGGGCCGAGTGAGACCCAGCCTGTCAGCTCGCCCTTCGTGTGCAACGGCACGAGCAGGCGTGTGCCCCAGGCGAGCAGGGCCTGGCGGATGGGCGCGTCGTAGGTCGGGTCGTCGGGGCCGTTCCAATTTTCGGCGTAGAGCACGGCGGGGTGGTCGTGCAGCCAGAGCGCGAGCGGGTGCGTGGCGTCGCAGACATGGCCGTCGCGGTCGGCGGCGAACCGGGCCTCGTCGCGGAGGAAGAACACGACCTTGCTGGCCTTGAGCAGGTAGCGGCCGGCGCGCCGGAACTCGTCGAGGAGACGCGTGCGGTCGCCGAGGTGCTCGAGGGCGCTTTCGAGGAAGTCCCAGGTGGGTTGCTCCGGGGTCGGTGGCGTCTCGCGCGGGAAGGGTGGGGCGCTGTCGCGGCGGCGGATCTGCTCGGCGGCGGCGTGCAGTTGGGAGGATTTCTCGGCGACCTCGTCGAGCAGGTCGACGGTCTCGGCAAGCTTGGTGCGGCTCTCGTCGTAGCTGAGGAAGATGCGGGCCTGGCGGTTTTGGCGGGCCTGTTCGAAGGGGATGCTGTGCGGCTGGCCGACGAGGACGATGAGGGTGCCGGCGGCGGCGGGCAGGCGGGCGCGGGGGTCGTTGATGTCGGAGATCCAGACCCGGCCGCCGGGGCGGAGCAGTTCGCGGGGCAATTCGGAGGCGCGGGCGAAGGCGATGGGCTCGCGCGGAGCGAGCTGGGTTCGCCAGGCCGCCTCGAGCTGGGGGTCGGGGGTCGTCAGGATGAGGGGGGCGGGCATGGGAACTGGATGCGGAAGGTGGCGCCGGGCCGGCCGGTTTCGGGGACATTGATGGTTGCGCCGTGCTCGCGCAAGATATCTGCGCAGATGGCGAGACCGAGGCCGATGCCCTTGGTCTTGGTCGAGGCGAAGGGTCGGAAGAGGCGCGTGCGCTGCTCGGCGGGGATGCCGGGGCCGTTGTCGGCGACCTCGAGGACGACACCGCCGTTGGGGAGGGAGCGGGTGCGCAGCTCGACGGAGCGCGGGGTGTCCTGGTGTTCGAGGGCCTGAATGGCGTTGATGACGAGGTTGATGATGACCTGGCGGATGGCGCTGGCGTCGGCGCGGATGGTGTCGGGTTGGGCGGCCAGGCGGGAGGTCAGCTCCACCTGCGCGGCCTGGGCGTTGTTCTGCATCAGATCGAAGGTCTCGCGCACGACGGTGTGGAGGGAGACGCGCTCGAACTGGTGCGAGCGCGGATGGGCGAGGTCGAGCAGCTGCTGCGTGAGGTTGTCGATGCGGTCGACCTCGGCGGGGATGAGGAGGTTGAAGCGCTGGCGGAATTCCGGATCGCCGAAGCGGGTGGGGAGAAGGTGCGCGAAGGTCTTGATCGAGACGAGGGGATTGCGGATCTCGTGGGCGAGGCTGGCTCCGACCAGGCCGATGACGGCGAGCTGCTCGGACTGGCGGGCCTGCAGCGTCAGGCGCGAGCGCGCGAGGATGTTGTCCATGAACTCCGCGATTTCCTGGAGCTGCTGGACCTCGGGGTAGGTGAAGGGTTTCTGGTTGGTCTTCTCGCCCAGCACGAGGATCATGGTGGGCTCGGGGGAATTGCGCGGGGCGGTGACGGCGACGCCGAGGTGGTGCTCGATCAGGAGGCTGCGGAGATCGACCAGGCCGGGCGCAGGGCGCTGGCGCTGGAGGCTCTCGGGCGTGGCCCAGCCGGCCTTGATGAGGGCGGCGAGGCCGGTGCGGGTCTTGGGCACCTCGAGGTCGGTGCCGCCGTAGTGTTCGCCGTTGTCGAAGAGCAGCGAGGCGGAGGTGGCGCTGTATTCATTGCGGAGGAGCTGCTCGAACTCGACGACGAGTTTGTCGGGGTTGGGCTGCGAGCGGGCGAGGTCGGAGACGGTCGTGCGCACCGCGGCAATCGTCTGGGCAGGGTCAAGTCGAAACCATGCGCGTGAAACGCCTTCCAACCAGAATACGATTGGTGCCGCGATTGCGACGGCTATCAATGAGCTACCGGGGTGTGGGATTATTTCTTTTGAGAGGGAGGATCCCCAGTATGTGCCGGCGACTAATAGTATGAGCAAAGTGGATCTTTGCCCAACAGTGGCGAAAATTTGCTTGGCGTCGAATACACGATGAAAAGTTACAGCCCATGCAGTCAGTGCATAGAAAGGAATAAACCCCATCGGACTTAATCTGGATATCTCTTTTGCACCTAGATAATTCCCGATGATGTTCAGACCTAATATGGTGCTACCGGTGCATATTGCGCTGATAGTTAGGAGCTGGAGTTCGACCAAGCTGACACCTGATGCACCGCGTATTCTGCGATAGGAGCTAACCAGCAAGATGACGTATCCGGAAATGCTGGCTGCACTGTATATCGCGTATCCAGGGCCGCGCCGGGGGTTTGTAGGTGTTGAATCGAAAGGAATGAAGAACTCTGTCGCACATGAGGCGGACAAAAATATGCAAAAGAACCCCCATCGCCAAGACCTGCGCAATATGCATATCTGGGATTCCTCTGGATTGAAAATGGCTTCACGTAACAACCAGATGACCCAAGGGAAAAACGCCGCGATTGCGGCATTCGCGCGCAACCATGGGACAGGATCTGCAGAGAGTCCGTTGCTTACGGCTATTCCCGCACTAACTGCCTCAGCTACGAAAAAGATCCAAAAACCTGCTAAAAGTGATGCCAATGCGAAGAGCCGATTCACCGATCGCTTCGGGTTCGCATATAGAACGACACCTCCGATCAGCAGCGAGCAGAGTGCTGTAGCATAAAATAGCGCGATCATGATGATTCCAGCACAAGATTGGCGCTGTTACCTGAAATCGCATGACCATTAATGAGACAACGCCTCACCCGGACGCGTCTAGGGGAGGCGGAAAGATTCAGGGCGCAGTCCGGATCAGGAGTATTCCAGTTTACAGTTGGTGGAATTAGGTCATGGCGAATACTGAGGCAAGCACTGGCCACTTGGATGGGTCCGGCTGCGGCAAGCGGGCTGCCAATGGCCCCCTTGATTGAAGATACAGGTATCTCAGCCAGCCTCTCACGAAAAATGCGACCGAGCATTCGGGTTTCGATGAGATCGACAGACTTGTGTCCTGGACCCCATGCGCAGATGTAATCGATCATTTCCGTGGTCATCTTGGCATTCGATAGCGCCATTACCATCGACTCGCGCCACGACGCTCCAATCTCGTCTTCTTTGTGATGTGCGTGCCCATAACCTGAAATCATTGCATATGCTGCTCGGGGACTTTCTTCAGGTTCAAGAACCACCATACATGCACCTTCGCCGATTACGCCTGTTGTCCGCCAAAGATCAAAAGGCCGGCATATTTTCTGTGGCTCATCGTCACTGCGTGGCGAAAGATCGAGCATTCCCAACTCCAGCATTGGGAGATAAAAAAGCGGCGCCTCAGTCCCTCCGCAAATCGCTAGATTTGCTTGCCCTGTAGCTATCAGTTCCGCGCCTTGCCCGATCGCATCCAGGCCGGAGCAGCAGGCCGTTTGCAGCGACAGAATCCGCGCATTAACCTCCAACACTTGGGCGATTTTGTCAGGAACCGCAATTGAGAGACCAGTAATAATTGAATTCGCCAAAGCAAACATCGGTCCGAATCGCGTTACCTGCTCATAGGTCTTTTCGATGCCCTCGCAATCCATGAGGGTTGATCCTGAGATGATAGCAGGATTCAACCTTGCGATATCACCAGTCTCCAAGCCGGCGTCTTCCACGGCTAATTTTGCGGCAGCTATGGCAAACTGAGTATGGCGCGCGAGCCGGCGAGGCACTTCCTTGGGCGCATAAGCACGCAATCCAAAATCGATGATCTCCGCCCCAACAAAACCTCCTGCATTTTTGTCGAAACGGTCGATTTTCCTTACTCGGCTCACCGGCTCGTTTATACCTTTGAAAAAGGCCTCGCGGCCAATGCCCGCGGGGGTGACGGGTCCGATGCCGGTGATTTTGACGCGACGGCGCATGGAGATGCTGGGTGATTGAGGTGCGCTTGATTGCAGTCGGCGTCGTGACCCCGGGGCAGACCGACCAGACCACCGCCGCCGCAATCCAAGCTGGGAGGCACTTAGAGGGAATCGGAGTTGTGGCGCAAGTCCCCGCTGGCATAGGTCCGCCGCAAGGAACAGCGTTGCAGCCTGGATGATCGCCTACTCAATTTCCTGTAGATGACCGCCGAAGAATTCGAACAGCGGGTTGCGGCCTGGGCCTCCGGGTGCCCGGGCGTTTCAGCCTTGCTCCAGATCGGCTCTCGGGCCCAGCCGGACGGGAAGGTGGATCCGTGGTCGGACTGGGACTATCATCTTGTCGCGCGCAGTGTCGCCGGATTTTCCCGGGCGGATTGGCTCGAGCAGATCGCACCCGTGTGGTGTGCGCATATTGAACAGACCGAGCGTGGAGTGCGAAAGTGGAGTGTCGTCTTTGCGGGAGGGTTCGAGGCGGATTTCGTGTTGGTTCCGGCTTGGCAGATGAAGCTCGCCCTCCGCGCCATGCGGTATCCCTGGGCGGAACGGTTTTACCCTGCCGCGTTGCGCCGTGGCATCAGCAACCTAAGGCTGATCGCCGTTCCCGGGTGCCGGCTGGTGGTTGGTGATGAGGAATGGCGCGGCCGGCTGTCGGCGCTGAACGTTCCGTGGCCGGTGTCTGATATGGCGGTGGAGGAGTTCACCCGCTTGGTGACGGGATACTGGCGGCACATGGTTTGGGTGCGGAAGAAAGCGGCCCGAGGGGAGAATCTGGCCGCGCAGCGATGGCATGTTGTCCATGCCCGCGAAAACCTGTGGCGGCTGTTGGAGGAAGATGCCCGGCTGTCCGGCCGCAAACCCCGGCCCGAGGCACGCTACGCCGAACAATGGCTTAACGAACAAGACCTGGCGGCGTTGCAGCAGATGGAGCAGGGCCCGGTTCATACACGGTTGCGAGCCGAGGCCGAGTCGTTCCAACGCGTTGCCGCCCGGGTGGCCAAGGCACGAGGCTTCCCCTACAACGACCACACCGAGCTAGCCCGTTGGATGACTATTATTGCTGGTTGAATCTCTTGTTGAGTCTGGCCCCCGTCCCAGTTCAAGCCGTTCTGCGTGAGTTCAACATTGGGCAATTTAGTTCTTTTTTAGAGGAATTGTGTTTCGCGCGTGCAGCAAGACGGCTTGTTGCCGCTCGTGCCTGAAGCGGACAATATATCGCAGACAACCCTGATCCCTGCTGCCCTGTCGGGGGACACGGTGGAGAGCCTTTATGCTCAGCATGGCCGGCCGCGCGCCTGGATCTGGTGGCTGCTGCTGGCTGCGTGCGTGGGCGGGGTGGCTGCGCTTCCGCTCGTCAAGGTTGATGTATCAGTGCAAGCGAACGGAGTGGTGCGTCCGGCCACCGAGCGCGTGGAGTTGAAGACTCCCCTCGGTGGCCGGATCGTGCGGGTATTCGCACGCGAAAACGACACCGTGGCCGCCGGACAGCCGCTGATCGAGCTGTCCGCGCCTGATCTTGACGAGCGTCTCGCGCGCATCAAAGCCCAGCAAACTGAGAAACGATCCCTGCTGTCCGACCTGCAGACACTCGTGACTGATCCGGTCGGTCAGACCCCGGTGGCGGTTGCCGCGCTGGAACAAGAACGCGGGCAATTGCGCCTGCAACTCGATGCGAACCGCCTTTCCGCCGCCAAGGCCAGAGCCGAGCTTGCTCGCGCTTCTGCGCTGGCGGCCAAGGGCATCGCCACCCAACGCGAGCTCGACGACGCCCGCTTCGCCCTCGAGCGCACCGAAGCTGAGGGGCGCCTGTTGCTCCAACAGGCGGTCGCCCGCTGGGCGGGGCGAATGCGCGACGAGCAGCTCGCGCTGGACCAGCTTGCTTCCGAGCAGGCGCGTCTCGAAGCCGAGCAGGCTGTGCTCACGGTGCATTCGCCGGCCTCTGGCGTGCTGGTGGGTTTCCAAGGCTGGAGTCCCGGCGCATGGCTTGCGCCCGGACAATTGCTTGGCGCCGTCTCGCCTGACGACACTTTGGTGATCGAAGCCTATGTGCCCTCCCGTGATGCAGGTGTGGTGCGCGTGGGGCAGGCGGCCCGGTTGCAGATCGACGCCTTCCCCTACACACAATGGGGCACGCTTGAGGCCACGGTTGTCGCCCTGTCCGGTGATGTGATGCCGGCGAGCGGCAACACCATGCCGGTCTTCAAGGCGGTGCTCCGGCCTGCCGCCCCCGTGCTCATCCGGCCTGACGGATTGCGGGCCGAGCTGCGCAAGGGGCTCACCTTGCAGGCGCGCTTTCAGGTTGCGCGCCGCAGCCTGCTCCAGCTGCTGCACGACGCCACCAGCGCCCGGCTCGACCCCCACGCCGCGCCCAATCGCTGACCCCTTTCCCGGCAATCCCGCCGAGATTAACAAAAAAGGTATGATATGAACGCAAATGAAACATTAAACAGTATCGCTGAGATGAAAGAGATGCCAGTTGCGGAACTAATCGAGACGACCGGTGGCAACTTCTTTCAAGCAGCCATGGTCGTTATTGGTGGGCTTGGTGCGATTGGTGGTGCACAGCAAGTTGGCGAATGGATCGGCGACCAGTTGGTCAGTATGCTTGAATCGCCCCCTGTGCCAGGGGCAGACGCTGCATATTCACAGGGTATGGCGGCCATGCGGTAAATAAATACATTCGCTCAGAGTCTGTGGCGGCGGGAAACCCGCCGCCACATTCGGGATGTATAATATATGATGCCAGCTATCTCAAAATCTGCTCAATCGTTCTTAGCGGATTAGAAAAAGAGTCTTGTTCAGTCTGTTGGTTTGGAGATTTAGATCGCGTGGCGACACTAGATGATAATCTCACATTCACTTAACGCGCTCTGCCTTCGTGCCCGAGCGCAGATTTCTGACCAGCCTACGAATACACACTGTATTTGGATGTAGCAGTCGACGCACGGCGCAGCCAAAGATTGGTCTCCGACAATGTTACAACCGCATATGAATACCCCAAAACACAAAAAATTGCTCCTTACCTGTCTTGCTGGCTTGATCGCCATGATTGTTGTCATTACATCGCTGACTGGAAGGCTCACTTCGGCTGCAGCCGCCGCTGCTGCGTTGATTGCTCTATGGGTAGTCGCGAAAAACGGGGTTTCCGACGACTCTGGATAGATGTGTGCGACAGCAGTAGCGAAGCAATTGTTAGGCGATGCCAAGTTATCGCTAGAGTGATATCTCAGGCTGCTGGGTGGTGTGCTTCGCGTTTGTAGTGGGCTAGCACAGATTTCAATTACAGCCGGTGGCTTGGCTGCGGCAGCTCATGGGCACAGGGCGCA